>FXBF010000006.1_pt1 | contig 48651 bp, 47 predicted proteins | sample 5335321 | NCBI WGS metagenome assembly FXBF01 (sample SAMEA103928391, study PRJEB20085) | sediment metagenome | isolation source: sediment
CGTCATTCCAGTACAACACTCCCCTTGCCCCTGTTGCGCAGAATGGCCAGCGAGGCGTCGCTTGTGGCCCCTGCACCCTGCACCCTGCAGCCTGCACAAATGTGCCCGTCCATGAAAAAAATGACGGCTCCTGTGACGGTCGATCAGCGTAAGTGATTGCGACTGCGGGCTGAGCCGATTGGCACGGAAGTGGCTCGCTGTAATCATACAAACTCCCACGCAGGTACCCAGTGAGCAGCGAGGCGACCGCATGGCCAGGCTCAGCTTTGGGCAGTCCGAGGACCGCGAGATCCCAGCGGCCAAGCCCGTTTACCGGGTGCGTCACATGACGAGCTCTGATCTCTTCACGGAGTCCGCATTCGTCTTCACCATGAAGACGATGTGGGCGCGCGTGACGACACCGCGGGCGCTTGAGTACTACCACGCTGTGGCTCGGCAGTTCTTCGGGCTGTCGCTGCTGATCCTTGCCACCATGGCGGCGATAGTGGTTTGGGTCATCCGCCAGTTCGGAGAGCTGGGTCTGTTCACGCTCAAAGGGGGTAAGCGTTCACTTGACCGTGTAGGTCGAGGTGTCGAGGGAGTCAGCCGGAGACTCGATGAAGTCGGGCGTGGGATGGGTAGCCGCGTCACGCGCGGCGCAGGCAGCATCGGTCAAGGTGTCGGTAACGTCGGCCGGGGAGTGTCCGGCGCCGGCCGTGGCGTGGTCAGCGGCGTCAACCGGAGCGTTGGCACTGCCGGGCGAGGCTTCAGCAGGGTTGGACTCGGTGTCGGGGCGGTTGGGCGCGGCGTTGGAACGGTTGGGCGCAGCGTAAGCGGAGCCGGACGAAGCATCGGCGACGGCATCAGCGGCCGTGCGGCGAGTATCGCGTTGAGCGCGTTGTCAGCCGTCTTGAGAGAAGTGGCGGTCCTGGCGCATCGGGTCGCTGCGGGCTTCGGAATCCTGTGGTCGTTGTCATGCCGAGCTGGCTTGCGAGCCTGGCGTCTGAGCGCACGATTGGCAGCGGTGTCGCGACGGGGCGTTCGCCGCCACCGATTCGCCACCGCAGCGTTGGCAATGTCGCTCGTTCTCCTGCTGACCTCTCCCGCGATCATTCCGGTGCTAATCTTCTTGACCGACGGAGTTCGCTCGAGGATCGCCTCGCTGCCCGAGCCCTCGCTGGCCAAAGTTCCGGTGCCCAGCGTAACGCTCCCTCAAGTGTCGATTCCACGAGTGACTTTCCACAAGCCACGCCTGCCGAAGTTGTCGTCGACCGAGCTGCGGATTCCCGACCTGGCTGTCCCGGATGTCTCGATACAACTGCCGGCGTTCATCACGATGTCGGTCAGAAGATTGGATGAGATGCTTGCGGGCCCGCTCGTCGAGCCCAATGCCCGGCTACTTGTGGCCGACCTGAAGGGCGATGGCGAATCTAGGGTCGACCTGGACCGGGTGCTCGCGCTCGTGCTGGAGGCCGAGCTTGCACCGGCCCGCCACTTCACCGTCCTGCCCCGGGAGCGAGCGCTCGCCGCTGTGAACGGGCCGAGGAGCGGCGACGGCTTTGCGCTCAGTGGTGAGCAAGCCGTCGCTCTCGCTGCTGTGACCGGTTCGGCAGCGGTGGTCACGGGCCGTTACGCGATTGCGGATGAGGCTTACAGTCTAGACCTCGTCGTTCTGGACCCGGCGGGCGAAGAGGTCTATCGCGTGACCAGCCTTGGTGCGGAAGCGGAACTGCTGGACGCCGTTGTGGAGGGCGCGCGCGGCCTCAAGCAGAGACTGGGAGAGTCCGCGCAGGACAGCCCGGCGCTGGCTGGGCCGGCATTGTCGAGTTCCCTCCCGGCCTTGCATTCTTATGCCGACGCCCGCTCCCTCCTTCGGCGGGGTCGGTACCGTGCAAGTATAGCCGCTGCCGCAGCGGCGGCGCGGCACGACACGGCTTTCGCTGCAGCTTATCGCGTTGCCGGCGACGCCTATGCTCTCGCCGGGCAACGCTGGCGCGCTAGGGAAGCGCTGGAGAGCGCCTGGCGGGTGAGGGGACGTCTTTCGGAGCGTGAGCGTCTGCGACTCGCCGCCGATCGCAAAGCGTTAGCCGGGCGCTATTCCGATGCGATTGCCGCCTACGACCGCCTGTTCAGCCTCTACCGGGACGATGTCGGCGCTCTGAAGAGCCAGGCCGTTCTGCAGAGGATGATCGGCGCCCGCGGTCGCGGCGTTGGAAATCTGCGCGTCGCCTATTCCATCGATCCGGTTGACTGGCCGTCATTGCAGCGCATCGCCCGGTTCCTTGGCTATCGCGGGCGTCTTCCATCGACGGACACGTTTGCCGCAGCGGAGGACAGAGCGAACGCGGCCCAGCCCTCGATCTAGAAGAACAGCCACCCTCCTGCCGGCGAATCGTCTCGCTTCTATCGCGCCACCCTCTGCAGGACGGGTTGACGGGCAGCGCGCTCCATAGGTGCTTGCTCGACGACCAGCCCGGGCGTTCCTCTCTCATCTTTCTTGTAGCTGCCCGGGTTCGCGAGGCAGGCTGGAACGGAACCCGAACAGCGAAAGGCAGGAGCGCCCCGCGCCGCGGACCCGGACCGGTCCGGTAGAAGACCGTCTCGACCCAGCGCTGTTGGGAAAGGAACGGGTAGCGCCACTGGGGTGTTGGCTTTAGATGTCTTCGTTCATGAGATACCTTCTTCTTGCCGTCGGGCTGCTGTCGCTCACCGTCTGCGTGGATCCACGGGGGGCGAGTTCCGTCGCCTCGCAGAGCCGAGGAGTTGCCGCCGACCTCGCCACGGACTCGGCATTCGCCGCTCTGGTCGAGCGTCTCTCCGAGCCCGGCGGTTACTTCGATACCGACAATCTGATCTCCAACGAGACGTCCTACCTGCACGTTGTGGGTAAGTTGACGGAGATGGGCGTGAGCGGCGGCGCCTACATCGGTGTGGGGCCCGATCAGAACTTCTCGTACATCGCGCAGGTTCGCCCGAGCATCGCTTTCATCATCGATATCCGGCGCGACAATCTGCTTCAGCATCTGATGTTCAAGTCGCTGTTCTCGCTCTCCCGGAACCGGATCGAGCATCTGTGTCTGCTCTTCGCACGGCCGTTCCCGGACGACGTCGAGGAATGGGATGAGCGCAGCCTCCTGGAGCTGGTCGATTATATAGACAGGACGGCCGCCGACTCCCAGACCGTCGATGCAGCGCTGGCCGCCGTCGCAAGCCGGGCCGCTAGCTTCGGTCTCCCGCTGAGCGAGGAGGATCTCGAGACGATCCGCCGCTTTCACTACACCTTCATTCGGGAGGGTTTGGGCCTGCGCTTTCGGAGCCATGGGCGACTACCGCGCCCGTACTATCCCACCTACCGCCGGCTGTTGTTGGAGACGGACCTGAGCGGCCGCCAGACAAGCTATCTGGCGGGCGAGGAGGGTTTCCGGTTTGTGAAATCGCTTCAGGACCGAAACCTGATCATCCCGGTGGTGGGCGATCTGGGAGGGGATCACGCTTTGGCTGCCATCGCGGGTGTAGTCGCCGAGCGAGGCCTGCGGGTTTCGGCTTTCTATACGTCCAATGTGGAGTTTTATCTCATGCGCGACGGCGGCTTCGACCGTTTCGCTGCGAATGTCGCCCGGCTTCCGTACGACGACAACAGCGTGATCATCCGCAGCTACTTCGGCCGCAGCTTCGGCTTCGTTCACCCTCAGGCCGTGCGGGGCTACTACAGCGTGCAGCTGCTGCAGACGATCGAGAGCCTGGTGAACGATTCCGAGGTTGGCGCTTACCGCTCATATCTTGACCTGGTGACGCGGCACTCTCTCGATCTGCGCTAGGCGACCGATGCTGCGAAGGGCCGTCGGGATCTGGAACGTGGCGATTATTGGTCCGACGAGCGCGGGGCGAGTAGAGGAGGCATCAACGGATGGATGACACTAGATTGGTTGGACGTTCGGCGGTTCAAGCTCCAACCCGTCCCTTGCAGGTCGGAGGGCATCATGTCCATCGAGATTACGAGCTCCGCCTTCGAGGATGGGGGCTTCATCCCTGCTCGCTATACGTGCGAAGGAGAAGATCTCTCGCCACCCCTGAAGTGGGCGAACGTTCCCGGGGACTCGAAAAGCCTCGCAATCATCTGCGATGACCCGGACGCTCCAGCGGGGACCTGGGTTCACTGGGTCATATACGACATATCGCCAACGTTGTCCGAGCTCCCGGAAGGTATCCCTCCATCGCAGATCACGCCGGACGGGGCGAAGCAGGGAGTCAATGACTTCAGGCGCACCGGGTACGGGGGCCCGTGTCCACCGCCGGGTGGTCCGCACCGCTACTTCTTCAAGCTCTATGCGCTTGATATCGAGCCCGGCCTCCCGGCGGGTTCAAGCAAGGCGGATCTGCTGCGGGTGATGGAGGCGCGTGTGCTGGGAGAAGGCCAGCTCATGGGGCTATACCAGAGAAAGTAGAGCGGCTTTCAGGCACCCAGCACCGGCAGGTACGCTCGCCAGGGCCCGACCTCGCCAGAGTAACCGGCGGAAATGGCGCGGGCGATCTGGGCGATGTGGCCGAGATCGTGGACCGCCCAGGTCGCCAGAAGCTCTCGTACGGTTACCGAGCCCAGCTCGGGGTGGGTACCTCTGAGGAGGTCGAGCTGCTCGGGTTGCAGGTCCAGTTCTTTGAGGATCTCCAGGTTCTGCCCTCGTAGTGCCGCGAAGGTGTCGAGTAGCTCCTCGAGCGTCTTTCCCCGGCTGTTCTCGAACTGAGCGAAACGGTTGAACGGAGTGAACGGCTGGGCTTCTCCGTGCTCGAGGATGATCCTGAGGCGGGTGATCCAGTCGGCCTCTTCACCGTGGATGAGGTGTCCGACGATGTCGAAGGCGTTCCAGGTTTCGGGACCTTCGTCGCTCATCACCCACGGCTCTGACAGACCGCTGAGCATCGCGCGCAGGGTAGCGGGCGTCCGGCTGAGGATTTCGACGGTTCGATCGAGTTGGAATTCCATCTCCAGTCTTCTTCCTATTCGCGGTTGTTCGTGGCGGGCTTGCGACAGGCGAGAGCCACAACGACGATGAGGGCCAACGCCCCGACGGTGACGGACAGCACCGGGTGCCTGATGTAAAGCCGGGCGAGCCCTTCGCCGGAGTAGACGAACAGGATAGTCCCGGGCAGGATGCCCAGGGCTGTCGTCCACAGGAAGGTTCGGCGCCGGCAGAGTGTGAGACCCACGCCCCAATTGAGGCCCGTGAACGCGATCACCGGGATGAGTCGTGCCGCCAGCAGACCGGGCCAGCTCGCCGAATGCACGAGGCCGTCCACTTTGTTGATAGCCTCCGCCGACACGAGCCGCTCGACCAGGGGGCGCCCGTAGCGGCGCGAAAGCTCGAAGCTCAGCCATGCACCGGCCATACCGCCCGTCCAGGTGATCGCCACCCCCCCAACGAGTCCAAAGAGCATCCCGTTCATCGCAGCGGGGATCTCGGCGGGTATCGGAAGCACGGCGACCCCGGTCATCAGCGCGACGGCGAGCGGGTAACCCCACACGCCGAGGTCATGCACCCAGTATCCAATGTTGCCTATCAGCTCACCCATAGACCGCCCGGCTGAGTACTTCTCTATACGTACGACCGGTTCCGCAATTTGGTGTCGCGGCCGCTTCGCCGCTCGATCTAGAAAAAACCCGGCGTGGAACCGGATGCGCCATACAACTTCTTCCTCTGAGTCCCACCTTGACTCCGCAAACTCGAGGGGCCGCTCGCAGCGCGATGGCCCCTCCTCTAATCAGGGTGCGAGCCATCTCAGTCCGGAGGGTGCTCTTTCAGGCGCTGGAGCTGCCTCCGCTCCTTCTTACTGGGGCGGCCCTTCTCGCGGAAGGAGAAGGTCGGTGCGGCCCGTCTCTGCTTCGACAAACTTACCCGGGCTATGATGCTCTCCGGCGTTTCTTCGTAGAGAGTCGCTGCCTCTCGAGCAGGACCGCGTCGCTCCGAGAGCCGCAGGACGACCAACTGGAACTCGTTCGGCCCCTTACGGACCCGGACCCGGTCGCCGACGCGGAGGGTGGAGGCCCGTTTGGCGCGCCGGCCGTTCACCTGTACCTTGCCGCCGACGACCGCTTTGGCGGCGACTGAGCGCGTCTTGAAGAAGCGCGCCGCCCACAGCCACCTGTCGAGGCGAACCTTGTCCTTGCTGTCCTGGCCGCTCATGGTCCTCCGGTTCCTGACTGCTCCGGCCCTCATGGTTGCACACGGCCGGGTGCGATGCAACGGGCGGGTTTAGGACTGATCAGGCGCTGGCCCTTCCCCTCAGCGAAAGTCCTTCCATTTTAAGGTTTCGCTTCGCAGCACGCTCGGGGCCGAAGGTGGGTCGCTGCCGGCGCTCAGCAAGCCTGAAGCGCCGTGTCGGAGGCCGGCCTGCGGAGCTAGACCCTACGACCTGGTGAACTGAAGTGAAGCTCTCCGACACATCGGTTCGGCGACCGGTACTCACCGCGATGATGAGCTGTGCCCTGATTCTCTTTGGGGCGATCGGCTACTTCCGGCTCCCGGTGCGCGAGTTCCCCGATGTGGACGCGCCCATCGTCTCGGTCACGTCGGTGTTGCGAGGTGCCAACCCGCAAGTGGTCGAGTCCACGGTCAGCGACATCCTGGAGGAGGAGCTGAGCACCATTGCGGGACTGAGGACGCTCACCAGTTCCAGCTCGGAGCAGGTGAGCAACATCACCCTGGAGTTCACTCTCGACCGGAACATCGAGGCATCCGCCCAGGACGTGCGGGACAAGGTTGCCCGTGTGCGCGGCCGGTTGCCGCAGGACATGGAGGAACCGGTCGTCGCCAAACAGGACGCGGACGCGCAGCCCTTCTTCTGGCTCACGGTGACGGGAGAGAACTACGACCTGCTGCAGCTCTCCGATATCGGCGACCGGATCGTGAAGTCGCGGTTGCAGACGGTGCCGGGTGTGGGCCAGGCCCTGATCTTTGGCGAGCGGCGCTACTCGATGCGGATCTGGCTGTCGCCGGTGGAGCTTTCCGCGCGCGGCCTTACGGTGCAGGACGTAGAGGCGGCGATCCGCAGCCGCAACGTAGAGATCCCGGCGGGCCGCATCGAATCGGAGCGTCGCGAGTTCACAGTCCGCTCGCTGGGCGAGCTGAAGACGCCGGACGAATTTGCCAACCTCACCGTATCGAGCGAGGACGGCCAACTGGTGAAGCTGCGTGATCTGGCCCGTGTCGAATTGGGCCCGGAGGACCAGCGCAGTGTGCTCCGCTTCAAGAGCCAGCCGGCGGTGGCGATCGGCGTGGTTCGCCAATCCAAGTCCAACCTCATACAGATCTCTGACGGGATCAGAGCGGAGCTTCCCGAGATCAGAGCCGCATTGCCCCCGGGAGTCGACCTGGACATAGGGTTCGACAGCTCGATCTACGTGCGGCGCTCCATCGAGGAAGCGCAGCAAACCCTGTTGTTCGCGGCGTTTCTCGTGGTGCTCATCATCTTCCTGGCACTGCGCAACGTGAAGGCGACGCTCATCCCGGCGCTGGCGATCCCGACGTCGATCATCGCCGCATTCGGGCTGATGTACGTCCTCGGCTTCTCGATCAACAACCTGACGCTGCTGGCGCTGATTCTGTCGATCGGGATCGTGGTGGACGACGCGATCATCGTGATGGAGAATGCCTACCGGCACCAGGAAGAACTGGGCGAAGATCCAGAGACGGCGGCGGTCAACGGAACGCGCGAGATCGCCTTCGCTGTGATTGCTACGACGGTCGCGTTGGTGGCCGTGTTCTCGCCTCTGGCGTTCCTGCAGGGAACCACCGGCAGGCTGTTCAACGAGTTCGGGATCACAATGGCGGGTGCGGTTGTGATCTCCAGCTTCGTGGCCCTCACGCTCACCGCCTCGGCTTCGGCGAAGATCCTCCGTGTGCCCAAGAGCCACGGCAGGATCTTCATGGCTTTCGAGAAGGGTTTCACGGGGATGTCGTCTGGCTATTCGCGGAGCCTCTCCCGGGCGATGAGGCATCGCTGGTACGTGATTGGCGGGGGCGTCGCGACTGTGCTCCTCGCCGTAGTCATCTTCCGCGCGATGAAACGCGAGTTTATCCCGCCAGAGGATCGCGGATTCTTCGTCAGCTTCACGATCGCGCCGGAGGGCGCCACGTTGGCGTACACCGACGGCTACCAGCGCCGATTGGAGGAGATCGTCAACAGGACTGAAGGGGTGCAGCACTCGTTCAGCGTGATCGGGTTCGACGGCAGGGTGAACAGCGGGATCATGTTCTCGATACTGGATGATTGGGGCGAGCGGGATCGCTCGGTCCAGGACATTGTCGGCGAGATACAGCCGCAGTTCTTCGGTGTACCCGGTGTCCTCGCCTTCGCGAGCAACCCGCCGGCCTTCGGCTTCGGCAACCCAGTCCAGTTCGTGGTGCGGAACCCCAACTTCGATTCGCTGGCCGTCGGTATGGAGAGGCTGATCGGACGAGCCAGGGGGATCAGCGGGTTGATTAACGTCGACACGGATCTGCGGGTCAACAAGCCGGAACTCACGGTGAGCTATGATCGCGATCGGGCCGAGGATCTCGGCGTTCAAATCCGCGATATCTCGGTTACGCTGCAAACGATGCTGGGCGGCAGGCGCGTCAGCACCTTCACGCGTGACAACAAGCTCTACGACGTCATGGTACAGCTCGAGCCCCAGGAGCGAGCAACGCCGGGCCAGCTGGAGGGTCTCTACGTGCGCGGACGCGATGGTTCGGTTGTCAAGCTGGACGCCATCGCGCGGGTCCAGGAAGGCGTAGGCCCACGGCAGCTCAACCACTTCAACCGTGTGCGTTCGGCCACGCTGACGGCGAATATGGCACCTCGGTTCACACTGGGTGAGGCTATCGACTCGTTGAAAGCAGCGACCGCCGACGTGCTGCCGCCGGGCAGCAGCATCGCGCTTGCCGGTGAGGCGCGCGAGCTGGAGGAGAGCGGCAATGCGCTGTACTTCGCCTTCGTGCTGGCGTTGGTCGTCGTGTTCATGGTGCTGGCGGCACAGTTCGAATCGTTGATTCACCCGCTGACCGTGCTGCTCTCGGTGCCGCTGGCGGTGACCGGTGCGCTACTGATCCTGCTGGTTACCGGCTCCACGCTGAACCTCTACAGCCAGATCGGCATGATCCTGCTGATCGGACTGGTGAGCAAGAACTCGATCCTCCTGGTGGAGTATGCGAACCAGCTCAAAGCGAAAGGGATGGCTTCGGTGGAGGCGATGATGGAGGCAGGGCGGATCCGATTTCGACCCATCCTCATGACCGCCACAGCCACGATTATCGGAGCCTTGCCTATCGCGCTGGGCCTGGGCGCCGGTTCGTTGAGCCGGCGGCCGCTGGGCTACGCGATCGTCGGCGGGCTGCTGTTCTCCACCGTGCTGACACTGTATCTGGTGCCCGTCGTTTACGTGTTGCTGGACGCGCTGCAAGCGCGGTTGACGCAGCGAGCCCCGGCGCTCGGGCCGATGGAGGCGGAAGCCAAATGATTCTTGCGATTGTGGCGTTGTTACAGATCGGTGCGGCGGGGCCACAGCCGCGCGTCGTTGCGGAAGACTCGATTCCGCAAGTCACCCTCGAGCAGGCTCTGCAAGCTGCGGCCAGGCTGGACCCTAACTATGTCGCGGCCCTGGGCCAGATCAACGATGCGAAGTGGGTACGGCGCTCGGCCTACGCTGTCTTCGTCCTGCCGTCGGTTTCCGTCTCGACATCCCTGACCAAAGCGTCGAGGCAGTTCTTCAATCTGGGGACGGGCAGCTTAACGAATCAGCTCGTCGATGGACGAATCGAAGCGCGTTACGATCTCTTCAGGGGTGGGTCGAAGCTGGCCGAACTGGTCCGGGCTCGTGCTGAAGTGGAAAGTGCCAAGGCGAACGAAGTTCAGGCGCGCTTCGGCACCGCGTTTGTCACCGAATCGGATTTCTACGATGTGCTGGCCGAGAAAGAGCTTGTGCGGGTGGCCTCCGAACGGGTGGGCCGGGCAGAGGAGCAGTTCGCCGTCGCCCGAGCCCGGGTCATCGCCGGGGCCGCCGTGAAAACCGATTCGTTACAGCTTCTTCTGGAACTCACGCGGGCCAGCGTGGACCTGCTACGGCAGCAGGCGAGCCTGAAGGTGGCGCAGGTCGAGCTGGGACGGAGGGTTGGGATCCCCGGCCCTGTAGATGCCAGACTCCTCAATTCCATCGTTTCGGCGGAATTGTCGATAAACGAAGACAGCGCCATCGCTGAAGCGCTGGCTCGGGGACCTGATTATCGCATCGCCACCGCCGACGAGCGGGCGGCGGCTGCGGCGCTGAAAGCGGTCTACGGTGCTTATCTGCCGCAGGTCAGTCTTTTCGCCTCATTCCAGGGGTTCGACGAGAGCTTCATTCCGAGCGCGACAACGCGCGCCGTGTGGGGCTTTCAGGTGAACCTTCCGATATGGAATAACGGCCAGCGGCAGATCGCGGTCGCGCGTGCGCGGACGAACCGTGATATCGCCCAGGCGGTCCGTCGTGATACGGAGTTGGCGGTTCGCCGCGACGTCGTTCAGGCCTATCAGGCCTACAACACGGCGCGGGCGAGCGCTGAGCTAGCGAGGCAAGCTGTGGCGGTTGCGCAGGAGAACCTCGATGTTCAGGAGACACGCTACCGCGCCGGTGCAACGAACATTCTCGATCTGTTGTCGGGTCAGGTTTCGCTGTCAGAAGCTCAAGCTGGCTTGGTGCAGGCGATCTATTCGACACGGCTAGCTCTGGCCGGGCTCGAAGCGATCCTGGGTCGACGACTTTTTGCCGATAGAGGATTGTGAACGTGAGAGCGATACTGCTGATTCTGATCACGGCGGCCGCGTTGGCGGCTTGTTCGAATGCTGAGCCGAACAACGAAGGCGGCGCGCCGGGCGCTGGTGGGCGCCCGCCGGGCATGCCTGTCGAGGTCGCAGTGGCTCGTCGGGACACGGTCGTCGATGCGATCTTTGCCACCGGGCAGATCGAGGCGGTCCAGTCCATCGAGCTGCGGCCCGAAGTCGATGGACGTTTGGTGCGGATCCTGGTGCGCGAGGGAGCCGAGGTCGCCAGGGGTACGCCGCTATTCAAGGTCGATGATGCCGAGCTGAGAGCTCAGGTCGCCCGCCTCAAGGCCGATCACGACCTCGCCCGGCAGGCGCTGGAGCGTACCCGGGAGCTGGTAGCTCAGAGCGCTTCGTCTGAAGCGGATCTGCAGCAGGCGGAGGCGAACGCGAGAAGCACCCAGGCGCAACTCGAGTTGCAGCAGGTTCGGCTGGATCGAACGCTGGTTCGCGCTCCCTTCGCCGGGCTCGTGGGTGAGCGCTTCGTGAGCTTGGGTGATTATGTGAACAACTCGACTCGCCTGGTGACGCTACAAACGGTCGATCCGCAGCGAGCCGTCTTCCAGGTGCCGGAGCGCTACGCTCCGCGTCTAGAAGCCGGTCAGGAAGTAACGTTCCACGTCGCCGCTTTACCGGATGAGGAGTTCACGGGCGTGGTTGATTTCGTCGATCCGGTCGTCCGGCTCCCCGCCCGGACGATCACGGTTAAGGCGGAGGTGCCCAACCCGGACCGCGATCTCAAGGGCGGCATGTTCATCGAGGCCCGTCTGGTCACCGACGTGCGTCCCGAGGCTACGGTAATTCCGGAAGACGCGATCCTGCCGCTTCAGGGCGCCACTTACGTCTGGGTGGTCACCGAGGGTACGGCATCGCGCCGCCAGGTGGAGCTGGGTGTTCGTGTGCCCGGCTTCGTCGAGATCAAGAGCGGTGTCGAAGTCGGCGAACAGGTAGTCGTCGGCGGCCTGGAGCGGCTGACGGAAGGCGCGCCGGTGATGGCCACGGTCGTCGAACGCTAGGCAGCGGCGCTTCACCCGTCCTGGCTATCGTTCCGCCGTTCCCAGAAGTCAGGCGCGGATTCTACGACCACTGGTTATTCGCGGCTGCTCCCCTTTCACGATGTCGTTCATCGCCGGGTGGGGGCTTCACACCGACCCAGGCCCCTCTTCTCATGTCCGCAAGACGCACTGGGGCGCATGATCTCGGACCCGGCGAATGGCACGCTCTCACGCCCCCTGACGCTGTGGTCGGGCCTGACACTATGAGAACAGTCTGTCGGTGAACGGGGGTTCCCGTTGCGGTCAGGGTTGACTCGCCGAGCCCCGGAGGAGAGCTTGGGGCTCTGATCCATCCCATTTCCGTCTACCAGAAAGGACAGAATGATGTACGCCGTCGTCGGAGCCACGGGGAATACCGGGCGGGCGGTCGCCGAAGCCCTGCTGGCTGAGGGCAAGGATGTGCAGGTGATCGGGCGCAGCGCAGAGCGTCTGCAACCGCTGGTAGAGAAGGGCGCCGAGCCTGTAGTCGGCTCCGTCGATGATGCGCAGGCCATGGCTCTGGCTTTTTCGGGAGCGGTGGGGGTGTATTGCATGATCCCGCCGCGTTACGACGTCGATGATTTTCGGGGTTACCAGAGGAACGTCGGCGAGTCGCTCACCCGGGCGATCCAGGAGGCCGGAGTCGAGCGGGTGGCGTTCCTGAGTTCCGTGGGGGCGCAGCACAAAGAAGGAACGGGGCCGATCGCGGGCTTGCGAGAGCAGGAGGAGCGGCTCAACGGCCTCGACAAGGTGAACGTCATCAATCTTCGTGCCGGCTGGTTCATGGAGAACTTCTTCATGAGCATAGACACGATCCGCACGATGGGCGTGATCGGTACGCCTGTTCGGGGCAACGCGCCGATCCAGATGATCGCTACCGGGGATATCGGGGCGTATGCCGCCGAGCGGCTGGCGAAACTCGATTTCTCCGGGAAATCGAATCGCGAGCTCCTGGGCTCGCGCAGCCTCACGCTCGAAGAGGCGACGAGCGTTCTGGGCGCTGCGATCGGGAAACCGGACCTGAACTACACGCGGCTTCCCTATGAAGATGCTGAGCAGGCGATGATTGGGATGGGCATGAGCAAGGGCGTGGCCGGAGTGTTCACCGAGATGTATCGCGGGATGAACGATGGCCTGGTCGTGCCGGAGGAAGAACGTTCACCTGAGAACACGACGCCCACCACCATAGAAGAGTTCGCCCAGGTCTTCGCTCAGGTCTACAGCGGCTAGGGCCGGTCCTCGAGCGTGCCTGTTAAAGAGCCCTCCGGCGCACGGTGGCGTCGGAGGGCCCCTGTGACTCTAGCCGCGAGCCGCCGCGTAACGCTCAGCGACCGCGCCCCAATTGACCGTGTTCCACCAGGCCTCGATGTACTCGGGACGCCGGTTCTGATACTTCAGGTAGTAGGCGTGTTCCCATACGTCGACGCCCAGGATCGGGGTGCGTCCTTGCGTGAGCGGGCTGTCCTGGTTCGGCGTGCTCTCGACGACCAGCTCGCCGTTCGAGTCCACCGATAGCCAACCCCAGCCGCTGCCGAAACGTGTCGCCGCGGCGTCGCCGAGCTGCGCCGTGAAGCTGGCGAAGTCACCGAACTTGGCGCTGAGCGCCTCAGCCAGATTGCCGGTCGGCTCGCCGCCACCGTTGGGACTCATGATGGACCAGAAGAGAGTGTGGTTGGCGTGCCCGCCACCGTTGTTGCGGACCGCCGTACGGATGTCTTCCGGCACCTCGTTCAACTGGGCCAGAAGCTGCTCGGTGCTCCAGTCGGAAAGCGCGGGGTGCTTCTCGAGGGCCGCGTTCAGCTTGCTGACGTAGCCGGCATGGTGCTTTTCGTGATGAATGCGCATCGTCTGCTCGTCGATGTACGGCTCCAGCGCGTTGTAGTCGTACGGGAGCGGGGGAAGTTCGTGAGCCATCTCGTCCTCCGATTGCGATTGGGGCCTCTCAGTCAGATGATATTATGAGACACGTATTGTACGTGCAGACGGCCCTGGCCCGCAATTGCGGGAGCGGAGGTTTGTGGAGGTCAGCCGCGGCCGGCTGAGTGGCTGCTTGCGAGACGCCCGGCCTTTGACATATCCTGCGCGTCTGCAGTCGGGAGGAATGCCATACAGAGTAAGCGCCTACAAATGTACCTGATTCTCTGCGCCTTCGCCGCTTCGGTGGTCGCCTGTGGTGGAGCCGGCGAGGGGGCGGATAGCCAGGCGGAGGATGCGGGGGGCTCCTTAATCGCCAGCCAAACCGAGAGAGGGCACAATGTTCTTGGGACTTAGAACAGCGGCCTATGCGGTCGAGGACCTGCAGGCCGCGAAAGAGTGGTACAGCAAAGTGCTGGGGTTCGAGCCGTACTTCGACGAGCCCTTTTACGTGGGGTTCAACGTGGGCGGCTACGAGCTCGGCCTGCACCCGACCGACAGGACGCCGACGGGGCTGGGTGGCGTCACTGTCTATTGGGGTGTCGACGATATCGAGGCCGCTTTGGCCGGGCTGACGGAGCTGGGTGCCACCGTGCACGGCGAGATGCTCGACGTAGGCGAAGGGATCCTGGTCGCCTCGGTGATCGATCCGTTCGGGAACCTGCTGGGCATAATCAAGAATCCGCACTTCAAGGCGGAGTCCTAGCGACCGCGTCAGGGCGTCCAGGTCCAGTAGCTGGCCCCGATGCGCAGGTTGTGGATCCACCCGGCCGGCCACGAATAGCGCAGCAGCACCGCCATCCAGCCGTGCGAAAGCGCGAGCGTGAACAGGTTGGGATTGCGGTCAAACAGCCGGCACCATACGTAGCTGCCTATCAGCGTCAGGAGAGCAAGGGGCCAGTTGGGCCAATGAACGATGGCGAAGAGTGATGCTGTGATCGCCGCGGCTAGACCAGGACGCCCGACGCCTTCCAGAGTACGCCGGAAGGAGAAGGACTGAATTGCGTACTGCTGAGCGAACCCCCACAGGGGGTAGAGCAGAAACGAGCTCAGTATACCACGCCGGAATGCGGGGCCGGCACCGGCGGCCATGCCGACGACTACCACGACGATCGCACCGACGAGGGTGGCGATTCCGACCTCCCGCGCCGACGACCAGAAGTTGTCGAGGCGAAGACCAAGATCGCGCAACCGATCCTTGTGCGCGAAGGCGGAAGCGAAGGGGATAAGCACGACAATCGTCAGGAAGGGGATCCTGAGCCGATCGTTGTGAGTAGGCTGGATGACCCAGACGTAAACCAGGGCGAGAGCGACGAACACCACTGGCTCGAGGGCAGACCTCACGTGCCCACCAACCCCTGCACTCGTGTCAACCATCTTCATCCTCACAAGATCGCGTGGCTGGCCCTCAGCTGCCAGCGTCCGGCACCGTTACAACGTCGCTACCGGCGGTGCAACGGCCGCTATTCTCGCTCAAGCGCTACGCAGCCAAGTGTTTGCGGTGAACCAGGCAAGTCGCTATATAGAAAGGGTCCTGATAGCGCGATCCCCGTGCAGGAGGTCCTTGTCCATGGAGCGACGTGATATTGGCACCGGACGCGTCGGTGCAGATCCGGTTGCCGTCCCGACAGTCGCCGGCCACGTGCGGTTCCGCGCCGAGAGTGAGCCTGGATTGGATTCGTTGAGCCGTCGCTGGCAGGCTACGTATTCTCACGGGCAGAGCTGGTCGCGTTTCGGTATCGCGATCGATCTGAGCCGCCATACTTGTACGATCACGCGTACGCCGGAAACCGACTATTCCGCCCTGTTGCGGGAACTGGCGGGCAAGCCTGCGGACTCGTTGACGCCGATACCACCGCCAAGCCGCAGGGTGGACTCGCTCACTTTCGACATGGATATCATCGGACTCAAGATGCCGCGGGTGCGGGCCGGGGCAACCGGCCCGGCGGGCGACTGGCTGGTTGTGCAGGCCTATCTTCCCAGCAGCACAGAGTCGTTCCTGTTGGGTGTGAGCAGTCGATTGGCAGGCGGTGAGATCGTCGTTTCCAGGCCGGAGGCGGGGCCGGCGATCGTCCACACCCTATCCCAGGTGTTCGGCTAGCCGCTGGAGGGCCCACGCTAGAAGGCAGCTATTGGTACGGCCATTCCCCGTCGCTCGCAGTTGCCTTGCACGCCCGACGCCGTTATCGTGAGTGTGCCTAATTCCCACATCAACAGCGGAAACGGAGCTCCTTGCGGCACGTGGTCGCTCACACTTAGCAGGAGGAGCGTTATGAGAGGCAGAAAACTCACTCTGCTTCTGGTGCTCATTCCATTCTTGGCCCTCATCTCGTGTGCCGAGCGCGCGGAGGAGGGACAGTCCGGCCAGGCGATGGAGATGGCGATGACCGTTAACATGGAGGAACTCGGTGCAAGCATCGCCGCGACCAACACTCAGTACGTTGAGGCGTTCATCAGCGGGGATGCCGCTGCCCTGGCCGCTTTTTACGCGCAGGACGGGATGCGTATGGCGCCGTACGAGGAAACGGTCCAGGGGAGGGCGGCGATCGAGGCGGCCATCAGCGAGATGTTCATGGCGTCGGTCAACAGGAACCTGACGCTGAAAACGACCGACTACGGTGCCAGCGGCAACCTGGCCTATGCGGTCGGGACGTATAGCGTGAGCTACGAGATGGAGGGGGAGCAGGTACTGGATGAAGGCAAGTACCTCACGCTGTCGAAGCTGGCGCCGGATGGGACCTGGGAAGTGTATGCTCAGATCTGGAACAGCAACCTGCCACGCTAGCCTGAGGGCCGGCGCTGATGAGCCCCGCGGGGGAGAGCGTGCCTCCGCGGGGCTTGGCACGATGCGATCCCTTGTTGCAGACCGAGCACCTGACGCGCGTTGTTGATGGGCGGGCGCTCGTCGAGGACGTCTCCATCTCGGTTGAGCGGGGCGAGCTGGTGGCCATCGTCGGGCCGAGCGGCAGCGGCAAGTCGTCTTTGCTGCGCCTGCTCAACCGGCTCGATGAGCCTACGCGTGGAACGGTATACATCGAAGGTGAGGACTACCGGCGGATTCCGCCGCGCCGGTTGCGGCGCCGGGTGGGCATGTTGCTGCAGCGCCCTTTCCTCTTTCCGGGCACGCTGGCGGAGAACCTGGCCTTCGGCCCGGCCTCACACGACGAAACCCTGGCGGCGCAGCTACTCGAGCGGGTAGGTCTGCTGGGCCGCGCGGACGACAATGTGAGCCGGCTGTCTGGCGGTGAGGCGCAGCGGGTTTCGCTGGCGCGGACGCTGGCCAACAGTCCGGAGATTCTTCTGCTTGACGAGCCCACTTCGTCTCTCGACGAGGCGGCGCAACTGGGCATCGAGGCGCTGATCCGCAGCATCGTCGAGGAGGGTGGGCTCACTTGTCTCTTAGTCACTCACGACCGCGCACAGGCCGCGCGCATGGCTCGGCGGGCTATCGTGCTGGAAGCTGGTCGGGTGGTGGGTTCTGGTCCGATCCCGGAGATGTCACATGCTGATTAGATTCTTTGGCGATACGCTGCAACTGGGCCTTGTCCAGGCCGCGATCACGGCTCTCCTCGTGCTGGCAGTCGTTTACGTTGCACGGCGCAGGGGCATCCACCTGGAACGCGAGAGTCTCGTCGCTCTGCTACGTGGATTCATCCAGATAGTGGCGGTGGGGTCGATCCTCGTCTTCGTGTTCCGTGGGCCTTCCTGGATGAGCGGCCTCGTCTTGCTGCTCATGATGTTGACCGCCGCTGCCACGGCATCGCGACGGGCGCAGGGGATTCGCGGCGCGTTTGCTGTTTCCTTCTACGGCATCGCCGGCGGTGCAGGGATTGTGATCGTCCTGATGACCGGGTTGGGCGTCATCGATCCCCGAATGGCGTCGCTCATTCCGGTGGGCAGCATGGTGATCGCCAGCGCCATGAACTCGAACGCGTTGGCGCTGGAGCGGTTTCGTTCCGAAGTTTCTAGCAACGTCGGCTACATCGAGGCAGGCCTGGCGTTGGGTGCGGCACCTGATCGAGTTGTAGCACCCTACGTGCAGGCGGCAGTGGGGGCGGGCATGATCCCGCGCATCGACACGCTGCGGGTTCTTGGGATCGTGTGGATTCCGGGTTTGATGGCCGGGATGTTGTTGGCCGGTAGCGATCCCGTCTATGCTGCGGTCTACCAGTTCGTAGTCGTAGGGATGATATTCGCGGCGTCCGGGCTCACCTCGCTGATCAGCACGCTGCTCATCCGGGGGCGGGCCTTCTCGCCGGCCGAGCAACTGTTACTTGGCGCTTAGCAGTAAGGCCGCGTATCCCTGACCTTTACTACGTGCTAGACTAGCCTATAATGCGGCGTTCCCAGCGCTCTCGGGGCGAGGAGCCGATACCCGAGGCAAAGGCAGGGAGGTTCAGCGAATGCTCGAGATCGACGGCCACAGTCTCAGTCTAGAGGATGTGGGGCGTGTCGCTCGGGGGCTGGAATCAGACATCACCCTCGCCGCTGATGCCTGCGTGGCTATGAATGCTTCCCGCGAGGTCGTCGAGCGCTACCTCGCTGCAGATGAGCCGGTCTACGGAGTCACCACGGGCTTCGGCCGGCTTTCCGAAGTGACCATCCCGGCGGCCCAGCGGCTGCAGATACAGGAGAACCTGATCCGCAGCCATTCGAGCGGCTTCGGGCAACCACTTCCCCGTGAGGTGAGCCGCGCCGTGATGTTGCTGCGAGCGAACTCCCTCGCCCGCGGGAATTCCGGTATCCGGCGTGAGGTCGTCGAGCTTCTGCTCTCGCTGTTGCGACACGGCCTCGATCCGGTGATCCCTGAGTTCGGGTCGGTGGGGGCGAGTGGCGACCTGGCTCCACTGGCGCACGTGGCCCAATGCCTGATGGGCGAGGGGCTGATTCACGGCGCGGAGGGTCCTGAACCGGCTGGGGCTGCCCTGGAGAAGGCGGGCCTCACCGCCATCAGGCCCCGGGAGAAGGAGGGGCTGGCGCTGATCAACGGAACGCAGGCGACGACGGGGATAGGGGTGCTCGCGCTGCTCGACGCCGAGGCCGCGGTGGAGACCGCCGAGCTCGCCGGTGCCATGTCGCTCGAAGGGCTGAGGGGTACTCCGGCGCCGTTCAACGAGAGGGTCCATGCCAACCGGCCGCATCCGGGCCAGATCACCAGCGCAGCGCGACTGCGGTCGCTTCTGGCGGATAGCGAGATCCGTGAGTCACACCGCCACGACGATCCGCGGGTTCACGATGCGTACTCGCTTCGCTGCATGCCCCAGGTGCACGGAGCGGCACGTGACGTCATGACTTTCGTCAGGAATGTTCTGGAGATCGAGATCAACAGCTCGACGGATAACCCTCTGGTCTTCGCTGATACGGGCGAGATCGTGAGCGCCGGAAACTTTCACGCACAGCTGATTGCGGAGGCGCTGGATTTCCTGACCATCGTCTGCGCCGACCTGGCATCCATCAGCCAACAGCGCATCGAGCGACTGCTCAACCCGGACCTGTCGGGCCTGCCCGCTTTCCTGGCGCGGGACCCGGGCGTAGAGTCCGGCTTCATGATCGCGCAGGTCGCGGCCGTGGACGTGCTGTCTGAGTTGAGGGTCATATCGCATCCGGCAAGCGTCGATTCGGTAACCACCAGCGCGAACAAGGAAGACCACGTCTCGATGGGGATGGAGGCGGCGCGGAAAGCACGACGCGCTGTGGGATGCCTGCAGTACGTGCTTGCCGTGGAACTGATGTGCGCCGCTCAAGCACTCGACTACCTCGAACCGCTCGCCCCCGGCGTCGGCGCCGCGGCCGGCTATGAACTGGTGCGCGAGCACGTGGCACCGCTGGATGGCGACCGGGTGTTGAGCGGTGACATCGAGAGCCTGCGCGACCTGGTGGCCGGCGGTGCCTTCAGAGATGTGGCCCTACGGCAGGCGGCAGCGGGCAGTGAGGGTTGAGCGCACACCGTCAGGCTTGAAACCCGACTCCACTCGTTATCGTAAGGTCAACCGACAAAAGACCATAGGAATCGGATTCGCTGAGGAACTGTGCCGATGGGTTTCTTCTCCTGGATCGTGTTCGGCCTCATCGCCGGGGCCATCGCCAAGATGCTGCATCCGGGACGTGATCCCGGTGGCTGCCTGCTCACCCTGCTGCTGGGTATCGGTGGCGCGATAGTCGGGGGCTACATCGGAACGCGGGTGGGCTGGGGCCAGGTTAGCGGGTTCGATCTTCGCTCCATGGGCCTCGCCGTGATGGGAGCTCTCGTCCTGCTGATCTCTTACCGCTTGCTGTTCGGCAAATCGCGTTGACGGCGGCCGGTTACTTCCGCTTGTCGCCCTCCTCGTTTGATGCGCTTGAAATCATGACATAGATTAGACCATCCGTTCTGGCCGGTCCCTTTCGCGGTCATTGGGGGCGCGTTTCCATATGCCTGAAGACGAACGCGGGCGTTTGCTAGAGCGCCTGAGGTTGCTCGAGCGTGTATCCGACGAGTTGCGCCGCGAGCTTGACCAGCTCAGGTCCGATCTGCTTCGCCACCGGGGCGAGGTGGATGAAACACCGGGTACCCCGATCCAGACCGTAGAGCCGCGGGTTGTTCCCACCCACCCCGAACAACCACCAGTCTACAAGCCCAGGGAGACGACTGTCCCGGCCGTCGCGTCGGCCGGAGCGCCGGTTAGCGAAGACCGGCGCAGGAATCTCGTGGACTTGGAGTTCTGGCTCGGCGGCCGCGGCTTGCTGCTCCTCGGCGTGGCGGCGCTGGTCTTCGCCGTCGGCTTTCTCGTGAAAGAAGCGGTCGAGCGTGGCTGGATCGGCCCGGCGTTCCGCGTGCTCTTGGGTGCCGGCGTGGGTGTTGCAGCAGTAGTCATCGGGGAGCGGATTCGCGCCATGGCATACCGGACCTACGGGCTTTGGCTCTCAGCCGGTGGCTTCGCCGCCATCTATCTCAGTATCTGGGCTGCGGCGGCTCTCTACTCGCTCGTCTCCCCGGCGGTGGGCTTCTCGATGATGGTGGCTGTGGTGGCCGCAGCCGCAGCCCTGGGTCTTCTCCGCAGCTCGGAGTCGTTCGTGGCGCTCGCCATGTTTGGTGGCTACCTCGCCCCGGTGCTGCTGTCCGTGGAGCCGGCGTCCACGCCGTTCAGCCTTGGCTACCTCGGTCTGCTCTCCGGCGCCGGCTTGTGGGTCTCGTACCGGGCCCGCTGGATCTACCTGGCGACCGTGTCGATCTTGGGCGGCGGTCTGATGCCGCTGCTGGTTCAAGGCGAGCCGCACCTGCACGGGGGCTATCTGGTCGTACTGGTCGCGCTTGCGCTGCTGGTGGGACGTGGTCGGGAGTGGCGCGAGGTGTCGGTTCTGGCTGTCATAATCGGATGGGTCTCCTATTGGGCGGGCAGCAGCGGCTGGATGATCTCGGGACTTATGTTCTCCTCGTACGCCGCAGCCCTATGGCTCGCGAACCTGATCGCGTCTGTGGGCGTGCGGGACTGGCGGCCGGCCGAAGCGCAGGTCCGCCTTGCCAGCGGCGATGTCGCGGCCGGCGAGCGAGACCACGGGCTGGAGGATGGCGAGCGGGTCTACGAGCTTAGCGGTCTCGCCGTCACGCTGCTTCCGCCCTGGGCTTTCTACATCACAGCCATGGTCGGCCTGGGAGGATCGCCCTACGCGGAGTGGCGGGGCCAGATCGGATTGGCATTGGGCCTGGTCATCGGCGCGGTTTACCTGGCCCAGGCGGTCTTCGGCGGTTCGGGGAGAGGTGCGGCAAGCCAGACCTGGCGTGCCGGGCTGGGTTACGCCTTCCTGGTGGCGGCGCCCCTGGCACAGTGGTCGGACGTTGCGCTTGTCCGTGTTTGGCTCTTGGAGGGCGTGGCGCTGACGGCCGCGGGCGTGTTGCTGAGGACGGTTGAGGCGCGGGCCGCGGGCCTCGCCGCCTTCGTGCTGGCGACCGTGACTTTCTGGAGCGCCTCAGCCGATGGTGGAGCGGCCGGCCCCGCCTTCATCGGCGGTTGGGCGCTAGCCGGGCTGGGGACCGTGGCGGGACTCATCCTCTGGCCGTCGGCGCTCGTGCGCGCCGAGAAGCCGTCAGATTGGGAAGTGGCGCTCCGACCGATTACACTCTCCGCCGCGGGGCTCATCTTCTTGGGGTGGGGGACGCAGGAGATCCAGCGCTTCTGGGAGTTGCTTGGAGACGCGGATCGATGGAACCTGGCGCGTGACCTTTCGATCAGCGGGTTCTGGATGGCCTACGCCGCTGCTCTGCTAGCCTTGGGCTTCCGGCTTGGGCGGCCGCCGGTTCGCTGGGCGGGCCTCGCCATGGCACTCGTCGCTGCCGGCAAGGTGTTCCTTTACGATCTGTCAAACCTGGCGGAACTATACCGAATCGCGAGCTTCGTATTGCTTGCGATCGTCCTTCTCGGCCTGTCCTTCCGCTATCAGAAATTGCACCGCGGCGAAGGTACGAACACTTCCTGACGCTGCCGGTGGCTACGGATCAGCCCTTGGCGAATTGTGCCCAGGTGAGCGTCTGGCCGGCGTACATACCCTTGGCCTCGCGGCGGGCGCTGTACATGGCGGCGTCGGCCTCGGCCACCAGCGTCTCAACGACTAACGGGAAATCGGGGAACCCATACTCAGAAGGTTGGACCTCGCCCGGATCCAGCGTGGCCATGCCCATGCTCGTCTTCAGCGGCGGAACACCGGTGGGCCAGGGCCGACCCCGTTCGTTGACCAGCGCCTGGTGAAGGCGGTCAGCGACGATGTCGGCGCCTTCGTGGTTGGCGTCGATGAGGATCAACAGGAACTCATCTCCTCCGAACCGCCCGACGACGTCCGAGTCGCGCACGTGGTCGTTCAGAAGGCTGCCGAGGTGGCGGAGCGCCCGGTCGCCAACGACGTGGCCACGCTGGTCGTTGAGCTCCTTGAAGTTGTCGATGTCGATCATCAGAACGGAGACGGGGAACGCTTTTCGCCAGGCGAGCTTGACCGTCTCTCGCAGGCGATCGAGCGTGAACGACTTCTGAAAGACTCTCGTCGTAGCGTCCACCGTGGCCAGCTCGTAAAGCGCGGCGTTCCGAATCGCCGCGGCGGCCTGGCCAGCGAAGATCTGGAGGAGATCCAGGTCGCGATCGGCGGAGCGCGGTCGGTCGAGATAGGCAATGCCAAGCACGTGCTCGGCCAGTGCGAGCGGCAAGACGCCGTGCCGGTCGTCGATGATATGGCTGCGCTCTTCGACCGCTCGGCTCAGCAGGTGACCCGGCACCCCCTTGATCTTGTCGACCGTCTCTCCCCGTGGGAAGCTGCCTGCGCTGCTGGCTCCCACGACATAGTCATCGATGGTCTGTGGGGAGTCGCCGAACCCCTCAAGTGCAGGCTTGCCCACCGGATCGCTCATACGGGCGGCCACGAACGCGCTCTCGCCTCCGACCAATCCCTCGATTCGCCTCAGAATTGTCTCCAGCACCTCGTCCAGCGACTGGATGCGATGCAGGTCCGGCACCGCCTCCAGGACCTGCTGCAGCCGCTGACGTGTCCTACGGATGGCGCCGAGGTGCCGCACGCTCATGAGCGCTGCGTTGATCCATAGCCGCAGGCCGTCACTCCCGTGCTCTTTGTCATGGTAGCCGTAGATGTCATGAGAGCGACTGAAGGCGCGGAAGTGGTCATCGGGCGGACCCGAGGCCGTCAGGATCGCAGGTGCGGCGGGCGCCAGCGCACGTAGGTCACCCAGCGGGTCTGCGCCGTCCGTCTCCAAGAGCGCCAACTCCACCACAATCAGGTCGGGCGTCTGGTCGGCCAGGAAATTGGTGGCGGCGAGGAGATCCGCGGCGCCCCAGGCCCGGTACCCGTCCTCGGCGATGAGCTTGCAGCTGTGGCTGAGAAACCGGGGGTCGCTGTCAACGAGCAGGGCGCTGAGTCCCTGCTCCGATCGATTCATCCCTCCAACACTCATGGGCAACCACTCGCATCCTGATTCAGGGCAGATACAGCCGTATAGACTGACAACTGCGAATAATGGGGGAGCTGAAGTGGCGACGGGAGGGGGTGTAAGACTATTACACTAGTAATGCCGGCAGGTTCACCGCCGCGCAGGCTGGCCCCAGACCTGTGAAGGGAGGCTGCATGGACGAGATGAGCGCAGTCGTGATCACCGAGCCAGGCGGTCCCGAAGTGCTTGCCATACAAAGAGTTAAAGTCCGTGAGCCGGATCGTGGAGAGATCCGGGTCAGGGTCCGGGCGGCCGGGATCAACCGGGCGGACCTGCTCCAGCGGCGGGGTCTCTACCCACCGCCGCCGGGCTGGCCGGCAGACGTTCCGGGGCTCGAGTACGCCGGCGCGGTGGAGGCGGTGGGCGAGGGAGTCGAAATGTGGAAGGTGGGCGACCGGGTGATGGGGCTGGTTGGCGGTGGCGGCTACGCCGAGTACGTGGTGGTGCCGGAGCGGGAAGCCATCGCGATTCCTGAGCGGCTTTCGTTCGAGGAGGCCGCGGCGATACCGGAGGTCTTCATCACCGCCCACGATGCTCTGTTCACGCAACTCAGTCTTGGTCTGGGAGAGCAGTTGTTGATCCATGCGGTGGGGAGCGGTGTCGGCACCGCGGCGTTGCAGCTGGCCAAGGCCGCGGGTGCCACGGTGCTGGGGACGTCGCGCTCGGCCTGGAAGCTCGATCGCGCCGGCGAGCTGGGACTGGATGTCGGCATCGATGCCTCGCAAGAAGATGTGGCGGATGCCGTTCGGCACGAGAGCGGAGGCGAAGGTGTCAACGCCATCCTCGATCTGGTAGGCGGCCCTTACCTGGCTGCCAACATCGAGTGCCTGGCGGTGAAGGGTCGCATGATCATCGTGGGGCTCACCGCCGGACGCGCGGCCGAGCTGGATATGGGTGCGGTGCTGCGAAAGCGCCTGCACATCGTCGGCACGTCACTCCGCACGCGGCCGCTGGAGGAGAGGATTAACGCCGCCCGCGCCTTTGAACGTGATGTGGGTGAGCTGCTGGCGACGGGTCGGGTCCACCCGATTATGGACCGGGTGTTCCCACTCGGGGAGGCTGCGGAGGCTCACCGCCAGATGGAGTCCGACGCCAACTTTGGTAAGTTAGTTCTAACGACCACTTGACCACCCTCGGGGCGTTCTGAGGTCGTGACTACCTTCGGCGGGCGGCGCCGCGTCTCGGCCGTAGCGAAGGGCCTTGCGGTTTCGGATTTCGCGTCAGCTCGGCGGGCTGCATCGGCGTGACGGCTGGCTCGAATCCGGGCACGGTCTCACGGGTGAACGTTCGGCCCATCAGCTTTTCCACGTCCCTCATCATGGTCCACTCGTCCGGCGACATGAGCGTCATTGCGATGCCTTGCGCGCCGGCCCGCGCCGTCCGACCCACGCGATGGACGTAGGCCTCCGGATCACGGGGGACGTCATAGTTCACCACCAGGGCGATGTCGTCGACATCGATGCCGCGGGCGGCCACATCGGTCGCGACCAGGACTCGGGTCACCCCTCGCTTGAACCGGCCGAGAGCCTCGTCGCGAGCGCCCTGTGTCTTGCCACCGTGGAGCGCCGCCACGTTATTGCCCTTGCGACGGAGATGGTGGGCGACGATCTCCGCGCCGTGCCTCGTCCGTGTGAACACCAGGGTGCGGTCGTCCGGGAGAACCTCCAGCAGCTTTGCGAGCAGGCTGCGCTTGCGGGGTTTGTCCACCGCAACCAACACGTGCTCGACCCCCTCGGCCGCTTCGGCACGCCGACCGATCTCGACGGCTGCATATTTATGAAGTGCGCGGCGCGCCAACCGGTCCACGTCGCCCGAGATCGTGGCCGAGAAGAACAACGTCTGACGCCTGGAGGGTAGCGAGTCGAGGATCCGATGCACGTCGCGCGAGAAGCCCATGTCCAGCATCCGGTCCGCTTCGTCGAGGACGAGCACCTCGAGCTTGGAGGTGTCCACGTGCCCGCGACCCATGTGGTCCAGCAGCCGTCCGGGCGTGGCGATCACGATGTCGACGCCCTCTTTGAGCGCGCGGGTTTGGGGCTCCATGCGCACGCCACCGTATACCGCGACCGACTTCAGGTCGACGTGCCTGCCATAGGCGCGGGCGCTGGTCAAGACCTGTTCGGCGAGCTCGCGAGTAGGGGCCAAAACGAGCGCCCGGAGCGTTCCACGTGGACCGGCCTTGAGACGCTGAAGGATGGGCAGGAGAAACGCCGCCGTCTTGCCGGTGCCGGTCTGCGCCGAACCGACCACGTCACGGCCTTCCAGACCCGCCGGTATTGCCTGGTGCTGAATTGGGGTGGGCTCGGTATACCCCTGTTCGTCCAGAGCCCGCAAGAGTTCGGGCGCGAGGCCCAGTGATTGAAACGATTTCTTCATATAAAACAGCTCTTTATTGCTTGCACACACGTGCCGGATGACAACCGAGTCACCGGTGACGTACTGCTCGTGATTGATTGAACCTGAGGAGTGAAGCGGCGAGTTGGCTAGGCGCCGGTACCCAATCCTAAGCCGGGTAACATTCTGCGGAGAGAAGAAATCCAGCTTGCGGTTCGTACAACGGGGCGGAATATAATAGGTTACAGCGTTTGATGCTACTCTAGCTGAGAGATCGTTAGGGTGAAGGGTATCCGCCCGCCCACCCGAGCCTTTGGCTCCGGAGGCAATCCGGTATCGGCTCTCGAAGGAAAAAGCACATGACTCGGAGAAGCTACGCCCGCATCGCTGTGCTCGTCGCAGCTTTTCTCGTTGCCCCGGTCGCGCGGGAGGCGCAGCCGCAAGACAGCCTGTCCGCCGAAGAGCGAGAACACGCTGCGGCCTGGGGCGCCCATCATCTCTGCGCTGGTCTCTTCGTCGTGGGTCGCGATTATCAGCGCGATCCAAATACCGTGATCGGGCGGACATCGCTCCCTTCCCGGCGTTTCGATGGGAGGAAACGTTCCAATACGACGTCGACTGGGAGAACCGACGTGTGACGGTGAAGGCACCCGGCACGCCTGCCCGTACGTCGACCTACTATGGTGACCAGGGGTGCGTCATCCACACGCGTGGTTCGGGCGAGATCCAGTTCTCGCCAGTCGTCGTCCCGTCCAGCCTGCCCGGTCCCGCTGAGCAGTTATGGCCCACCGGCGACCTCGGCCGGCACGCGCCGCTGCCACCGGAGGCGGATGCCGAGGCCGTCGACTCTACACTCGATTGGGCGATGATCGAAGCGGGCCAGAATACTCGAGCGCTCGTCGTCATCTACCAGGGAAAGATCATTGCCGAGCGCTACGCGCCCGGATTCACTGCCCATACGCCGCAGATAAGCTGGTCGCAAGGCAAGAGCATCACGGCAGCGCTCGTAGGCATTCTGGTGCAGCAGGGCGAGCTTGAGCTTGACCAGCCCGCCCCGGTACCGGAGTGGCACCAGGACCCGGCCGATCCCCGGCGCGAGATCACCATTCGGGATCTCCTGCACATGAGCAGCGGGCTGGACTTCAAGAACTACGGCGTTGCGGACTCGCTGTCCTACACGAAGGAGAACGAGCACTTCGTCATCTACTTCGATGCGGTGAACGTCTTCGAGCACGCCATCAATCAGCCGATGGACATCCCACCCAACTCCCAGTTCCGGTACCGGAACAGTGATCCGCTCACGCTTGGACGGATCATCCGTCAAACGGTCGAGGCCAGAGGCGAGGACTACCTCACCTTCCCACAGCGTGCTCTGTTCGACAGAATCGGCATGCGGAACGTGGTGTTGGAGACCGACACCTACGGCAACTTCATCATGACAGGGTACGACTTCGCGAGCGCCCACGACTGGGCTCGCTTCGGCCTCCTGCACTTGTGGGACGGCGTGTGGCTACGCGAACGCATCCTTCCCGAGGGCTGGGTGGAATTCGTCAGCACCCCCACCCCCACGGATCCGAGCCGGGCCTACGGCGGACTCTTCCGGCTGAACGCCGGTGGCGCGTTTCCGGACGTGCCGCGTGACGCGTTCTGGGCGGCTGGATACATGGGCCAGAACTCGGTCGTCATCCCGTCTCTGGACATGGTGGTCGTGCGTCTCGGGCCAAGCCCGGGAGCCTCGAACCGCTACTTGAACCGGGTCATCGCGGGGATCATCGAGGCGTTGGCAGGTGGACGCTCGAATCATGAGCGGTAGGTCCGTCCTGGTCTTTCGCAATTGGCTACTGAGCTACTCCGAGACGTTCATCGCGGTCGGGCGAAGAGCCTTCGATCGAGCTGCGTCTCGCTGTTTCTGTCGAGCCCGTACTCCGTCCGCGTGCGGTGGGTCCTGCGGGTCTCCGCGCGCAACTCGGCGTTGCGCCGCAACCCTTCCTCGCTGATGTATCCGCGTGGGTGATCGAGATGGACGACGACCGCGCGATGACGGATCTGAAGTCCGCGTATGCCCGCGTTCTCCAGTCGTTCGCCCAGCTCCCGGTCCTCGCCGCCCCAGACCATTCGCTCGTCGAAGCCGTTCGCCGCAAGTATGTCCTCCCTCCGGGTCGAGGAATTGTGGCCGTTCCACGTGGGCCGGGTCGGCGTGACGGCATCGAGGAACGGGCGTAGCCGCGGTCCCGCCACGATCTTGAGCATCTTCTTAGTGGGCTTGAGACCCCGGCTGCGCAACCAGGTCAGATCCGTCGCCTGACCTGCCAGGATGTGCTCACGAGTGATCGCCTTGCTGATCGCTATCGGTAGCTTGAAGTGGCCGCCGGACAGGAAGCGGCCCGGCCGGCGGAGCTCCCGGTGCCGGGCGAGAAAGTCCCGGCGCGGGATGCAGTCGCCGTCCGAGAAGACCAGATAGTCGCTCGACGACGCCAGGATGGCCTTGTTGAGGATCTCGCATTTGCGAAAGCCCTGGTCTTCGTGCCACACATGCACGATCTCGAGCTCGGTCTCCTCGCGCACGCGGTCGATCACCGCGCGGGTCTCGGGGCCGGATCCGTCGTCGGCGATCACGATCGTGAAGTCCGACATGTCTTGCACCGCGTATCCCCAGAGCACCTTTTCCAGCCACTCGGGAGAGTTGTAGGTGCTGAGGATCACGGACAGGCTCGCACTCAACGGGCTGACTCCAGCATTGGGGGTCATTGTGGCTGCGACGAACGAACTACCTCTCCCGACGGCGCGCTGCGAAGCCCCAAGCGGTATTCGGCATGGTGTCGCCAAGTTTCGACGTCAGCGCACCGCGGTCGCCAGGGTATCGTGGTGCAACTTGATCAGCGTTCGAAGATACGTGCCAATGCGGTCCGCGCCGTCAAAACCGGCCGCGTGTGCCGCTGCCTCTTTCCGCTCGTCCGGTACGTCGGCACTTCCGGCAAAGTGCCCGATGTCGTGGTAGAAGCCGATCGTGTACATGTCCCAGGCCGAGCCCGCCACGCGCGTGAAGATGAGGTTCTGCGGCCGCTCGATGCCCTTCAGGTAGGCATTCTCCATCTGCCGCTCTAAGAGCAGCTTGTCCCGCTTACCAGGCAGCGCGATGAACATCTCGACGTGATAGTATGCGTTATTCGTGAAAGCGCCGCGCACCGCTTCGAGCCCGGACCCCAGCACGAACAGGTCCTCGCGCCAGGCGACGCGTTCGCCGAGCTCGCGCGGGAAATCCGCCTCCGATTGCCCGGCCTGCTCTGCCGCCCGCTCGCGCCTGGCAACCCTCTCCGGTGTGAAGTACTCCTCGAAGCTTCCCATGGGGAAGAGCAGCAGCAGGTCCCACTGGTCGCCCTGGCTGTGACGCATGATGAACGGCCGTTCCTCGCCGGGGGCGGCTCTCACCAACAGCGTCCTGTACAGGTAGCCGTCATCGGGGCCGAGCGCATTGACAGCGAGGAGCGCGGCGAGGACCAGTTGGAACATAGTCTCTCTCCTGGAGGGCTTGGGTCAGCGTGTCACGACACGCACCAAGCGATCGTGTCGCAGCGAGGACGTCAAGAGGACCCGGTCGAAACGGCCGGTGAGATCGAGGGCGCTGCGGGCCGCCTCGAGTGCCGCTGCTTCCAGCTCGGAGTTGTCGACCATGTTTATGACTGGTACCACGGTTGCGCCTCCGGTTCCTTTCAGCGCCCCCTGCTCGTGGGTCAACAAATGCGCGATATGAGCTGGGGTCAAAGGCTCGCCGATGAGCGCGCCCGTTACGGCTTCGACGCGATGCGGCCGGTGGGCGATCTCCTTGGACAACGGTTCGCCGATCGCCTTCGCCGAGACCACCGGAACCACGGTGGTCGCCCCCTCCGGCAACAACGGCTCGTCGCCCTCCGGCGCTTTGATCCAGCGCATGCGGGCACCGTCACACTTCACAAGGACCACGTCGAATCGCGCCGCGGCCTGGATCTCGGCGATCAGATGCGGGGCCAGCCCCCCGAAGCGGGCTTTCTTCACATCCGGATGGGCGAATGCGACCAGACGGTGCGTCGACGCGCTGCTTGCCACGGCCTCGACGATCCCGTCCGGGCCCGCGATGACCTCGTGGGCGCCCAGCGTGCTCGGGAAGTGAGCCATGGGCACGGTCGAAGTCAGCCCCACGCGGCCCGGGTGCAGGCTGGCCAGATAGTGGAGCGTCGTTTTCTTGCCACCGGCCCCTACCGTGCAGACAGTACCGGAACGAGCAGCCAGAAGGTCGAGCAGGTCGGGCATTAGGTCGGGTCTACCGATCTTCGACGACAGTAGCCTGCACGGAGAGGATGCGCGGAAGAAAGCCAGCGACGAGCTCCCAGCTGTCGCCGCCGTCGCGGCTGGCGAAGAGGTGTCCACTGGAGGTCCCAAAGTAGACGCCACAGGGATCGAGAGCGTCGGTGTCGATCGCTTCACGCAGGATCGTCACGTAGGCGTTCTTCTGGGGCAAGCCCCGTGTGAGTGGTTGCCAGTCCAATCCCGCGTTGCGGCTGCGGTAAACCGTGATTGCGCCGCCCACCGTAGTCCGTACGTGGCCGCTTTCTTCCGGTATGACATAGACCGTGTCGGCGTCGTTCGGGTCGGAGGCGATAGCGTAGCCGAAGTCGCTGGGCAGACGTTCGCTGATCTCCGTCCAGTTCGCGCCGCGGTCGTCGCTGCGATAGCTACCCGCGTGGCATTGCCGGTACAGGCGGTCGGGCTGCACCGGATGCAGTACGACACGGTGCACGCAGTGGCCGCTCTCAGGTCGCGCCTCGGCGAGGTAGTCGGCCCGTACCCCGCGGTTGGCCGGAGTCCAGGTTCCGCCGCCATCATCGGATCTGTACACGCCTCCGGCGGACACTGCCGCGTAAACACGTGCGGCCTCACGAGGATCTACGTGGATGGAATGGAGGGCGAGGCCACCCTTGGCGGCTTGCCAGGTATCACGGCTGGGGTGCTCGTTCAGTCCGCGGACCGGCTCCCAGCTCATGGCGCGGTCACGGGATACGAACAGGCCGGCGGGCTCTATGCCCGCGTAGACGGTCTCCGGCTCTTCACTGTGGCCGGGGGCGAGGTACCAGACGGCCTTCAGGCTTCCGGAACCCTCAGCAGGCTCGTGGTGCGGCACCTCGGGTAGCAACTCCCAGGTGTGGCCGCCGTCGCTGCTGCGGTGGATGTGGACGCCCCAGACCATGTGGCGCACGGCGGCGTACGCGGTACGGCGGTCTCGCGGATCGAGGATCGCATGGTAGACCTCGTAGCCGGCCAGATGTGGCCCCTCCAGACGCCATTCGCGCCGGCTGATGTCCGATGCGGCGGTAAACAGGCCCTTGCTGGTGCCCACAAGTAGGATTACGCGTGACTCTTCGGAGCTGGGTATCCCGCACCTCCTGAAGCTGGGCGGCCTTCAAGCGTGGATCGAGCCTTAGAGAAGCGATCGCTCTCAATAAATGGTCTTGGGACGCACTGAACAAGAGAAGGGCTCACTTGGGGTGGCGTTGAGAGCGGTGAGTGAGGTCGGAGAGCGCGGGATCTTTCAGGTTATGATGCGCTGCAGGTAATGATGCCGTCGCCCTCGTCCGGCACACCCGCGATCGGCGAGAGAGAACCGAGGTACAGCCCGTACTCGATCGTGATGTACTTATTGAAGTAGGCCTCCTGCGCGGTCACCAGCGTGCGCAGGTCCGTCTGCATCTGCGCTCGATACGACCTCTCGCGAGTCTCGGCGAAACGCGGCAGCGAAATCACGGCCAGCAGGCCGATCAACGCCACCACGACCAAGAGCTCGACAAGCGTGAAGCCCAATACACCGCGCTTCATCTTTCGAATATTGGGCGGGGTGTGTACTCCCGGGGGGTGTTTCATCTTTCGGGCCTCTATGCCCGCATGCTGCTTTTGTCTAACCTTTGTCAGCACAATCAGTTGGGTTGGATGTAAGCTGGCTTTCACGTAGACCGGTTGCGCGTTCTGCAACGAGGTTGGGCGGTAAACGGGTGGCTCGGCACCGGTGTGCAAGGGATGCGGGAGTGAGCGTCTTCCTGTTGGCTGGAGACCTCCCGCTGCAGGAGTCTTTGGAATTTCAGGAGGAAGATCATGAAGGGACCGAGAGCGTTTGCTACGGTAGGGGTGGTCGCGGCGCTTTGCTTGGGTGCCGCATCCATCAATCGAACCGATGGGGGAGCCGGCGGTGGGGAGAGCCGGCCGAGTCTCACGATCTACTCCGGCAATATGGCCCTGGTTCGCCGGGTTCTGGATCGAGTCATCACACCCGGCGTTCACACCGTTCGCATCGATGGACTTCCGACCAACATCGACCCTTCGAGCCTGATCGTGCTGAACGAGGGCGTGACTCTGCTGGGTGCGCACGGCTTTCGAAGTTATCAGGACGCTGCCTCCGGCCCGGGTGCGTCGATGGATCTCGATCTGGAAGTGGAACGCCCGGTAGAGAGACTGCAGCTTGCCTTCCTGACGACGGGACTGAACTGGTCGGCCGATTACTCAATGGTGATCGCGCGGGATGACGCTTCGGCGCGGGTCGATGGATACGCGACGCTGGTGAACGGGTCGGGCACCGGCTACGAGGATGCGGAGGTACAATTGCTGGCCGGAGCAATCCAGCGGGGAGGCCGAGGGCGATTCGAGGCCGCCGACTTTCGCGCACTCGCCATGAAAAGGGAGGACGTCGCGCCGCGATTTCAGGAAGCGGCTTTCGGCGACTACCACCTCTACACGATTTCGACGCCGCTGTCGCTGCGGGCGGGCGAGTCACGACGCATCCGGCTGGTGGGCGCTCCGTCGGTGCAGACGCACAAGGAGTACATCTTCAGCAACAACGTGGCCTATGGCCAGCAGTACCCGGAACCGCTAACCCGGCCCGTGAGCGTCGGCTACCGAATCGAGCGACCGCAAGGGACCGAGCTGGGCGATGTGCCACTGCCCGGCGGTCAGGTGAGGATGTTACAGCGAGATGAAGCCGGTCGCATCCAGCTGCTTGGCATCGCTACGATCGCGAACACGCCTGAGGGCGAGGATTTGCGGCTGGGTACAGGCTTCGCCTTCGATATCGTTGGCACGCGGACTCAGACGGACTACAAGCGGCCCGGCAACGGCGTGTATGAATCGGCGTGGAAGATCGAGCTGAGGAACCGGAGCGATTCCGATGTGACCGTGCAGGTGATCGAGCAACTGAGCGGAGATTGGCGCATCGTGGAATCGACTCACCGCTCCGAGAAGTTGTCGGCGGGCGCTGTGCGTTTTCAGCTGGACGTGCCTGCCGGTGGTGAAGCGACACTGGAGTACAGGATTCAGGTTCGCAGCTGAGGGCGTCTGCGGCGCCGGGCCGCCCGACCCGCACCCCATCAGAAGGGAACGGTGAGCGCCCGGCGGCGTTCTTGTGTTTGGACCGCGGTCCCGTGGCTCGGGTTTCGAGGCAGGGTTTCTGGGAGTCGAGAATGAACGTACTGCATCCGTTGTTCGTGCACTTGCACATCGCCTTTCTGCTGATGGCCTTTCTGGCTATGGCCTACTGGCTGATAAAGGGGCTGGGCTCGTCGGTGTTCGACGACAAGATCTACCGTTTTGCCCGCGTCTGCACGCAACTGGGTGTCTTCTTCATCGTCCTCTCCATGCTGGCCGGCGTCCGTGATGGGTTTCACGGGACCATCGCGAGTTTCGAAGGGTCGCACGGTGGATAGCTGGTGACCAAAGCGGCGCTGGCCACGATCATGCTGGGCGTCTACGGGCTCTTCCTCTACTTCAGCGGCAAAAAACCCCGCTACCTGCAGGAGGACCCTCGCATCCTCGCGTGGTGCCTGGTGACTCAGGTTATGGGGGTCATGCTGATGATCGCGATCACCACGATCGGGACGATGCTCGTGTATTTCAGGGTATCGCTTCCGAGGTTCAGCCTGTAGTCGCGTGGGACCGCGCATCGTCATCGCCGGTGGTGGCTTCGGCGGCTTTTACGCCGCGCTGTATCTAGCGCGTTCACCTGACCGGCCGCGTGACACCACCGTCACGCTGCTCGACAGGAAGAACTTCTTCACCTTCACGCCGCTGCTGGCCGAAGTGGCGAGTGGCTCCCTGGGCCGGGAGCACGTGACGCAGCCTTACCGAGTCTTCACCGCAAAGAACGATTTCGACTTTCTTCAAGCTAGCATCGAGTCCATCGAGGTGGAGGAGCAGGAGGTTGTCACCAACGTAGCACGCGTGCCGTATGACTATCTCGTGCTCGGCCTGGGCGGTGAGCCCCGTTACTTCGGGATGCAGGATGTCGAGCGGGCGGCGATGCCCTACCAGACGGTCCGACACGCCCTGGCGCTGCGCGACCGCGTCGTCGGTCTCATCGAACGTCTTCAACACACAGCGGATCAGGCCGCCGGCCAAGCCATGATGAGCTTCGTCATCGCCGGCGGCGGCCCCGCCGGCGTGGAGGTCGCGGCCGAGCTCAGGCATTTGCTCTGCGAGGTTGCGCCCCTCTACTACGAGATGAACCACCCTCCCCGGATCGTGCTGGTCGAGTCGGGTCAGGAGATCCTGGCGCAGTTCGATGCCGAGCTGGCGCGAGAGGGTCGCCGCGTGCTGAAAGAGCGAGGCATCGAGGTCAACGTGGGCGTCCGGGTGAACGGGTACGAGAATTACGAGAATAGGGAGGTCGCCCTGTCGAACGGTCAGCGCATTCGGGCCGACACGCTCATCTGGACCGCCGGCCTGGCGCCGAGCCGGGTCGTGCGCGAAAGCGGACTGCCGCTGGTTGACGGCGGGGGAGTGGAAGTGGACGAGTTCCTACGAGTGCGCGGGCACCCCGAGATCTACGCGATTGGCGACTGCAACCACATTGTGAACCAGCGGACAGGGCGACCCTACCCGAAGGTGGCGCCCATCGCCATCAACCAGGGAATCCGCGCCGCCGGCAATATCGAGAACGACATCGTGGGCCGCCCGCTCGAGATCTACGAGGCGCACTACGCCGGAAAGATCGTTTCGCTGGGAGCCGGCCGGGCGCTGGTGGAGACCCTGGGCCTGCGCTGGAAGGGGCGACCGGCCTGGTGGCTGTATCGCCTGGCCTACCTGATGAAGCTGGTCGGAGCGCGGCCCAAGGTCCGAGTGGCGGTGACACTGGCTATCAACCTTCTCTTTGCGCCCGACCTGAGCCACGAGCGTCTTGCCGGTGAGGCGCTGCCCGGGGAGTGAGCGATTCGACGTTGCCTGGGATTCGCCGTTGACAGGCGCGCGCATGACCGCATATTTATGGGCTTCCCAAACGGGGGATTCTGGTCCTCCGGACGCCGCCTCAGGGGCCAGGAACTGACAAAGGAGAGTAATGGTTCAGGTCACGGTTAACGAAGGAGACGATCTCGAGCGTGTACTTCGCCGCTTCAAGCGGCAAGTGCAGAAGGCCGGTATCTTCACGGACCTCAAGCGAAAGAAGCATTACGAGAAGCCCAGCGAGACGCGTAAGCGCAAGCGTAACGCGGCTCGGAGGCGTAGCCGCCGTACAAGGCATCGCAGGTAAGCTCGCCGCCTCTAGGCCATCCTGATTGATTCTTCCGGGCCCGCTCAGCTGGTCCGGCACATGTTCCTTCCATGGACGTTATCACCGTAGACGTTATCACCGTCGCAGCCGTTTGCCTGCCTCTGGCACCATGAGTTACAGGGGGCGGGGCCCGCGTATATCTTTTCAGTATGAGTGTTACGGAAGTGTTGGACCTGGCGGGGCGTCTGGACGCCCATCTGCGATCCAGCGGCCTGCTGCCGGAGGGTTCAGCCATCACCGTCGCCATCTCCGGCGGGCTGGATTCCGTCGCGTTGCTGGATCTCCTGGAAGGGCTTAGCGAGAGGTGGGGCTGGTCTCTCAGCGCGGCGCACTTCGATCACCGCATGCGTGAGGAGAGCGGCGCGGACGCGGACTGGGTCCAGGCCTTCTGTGAGAGACGGAACGTGCCGCACCAAATGGGTCGTTCGCCGGTGGTGCCCGGGAACGAGGCGGAGGCTCGAGAGCTCCGCTACGAGTTTCTGGAGCGTGCCCGGGGCGAGCTGGGGGCCCGGTGGCTGGCCACGGCCCATCAGGCCGACGACCAGGTCGAGACCGTGCTGTTTCGCCTGCTTCGCGGCAGCGGCCTGCACGGCCTCGCCGGCATCCCTGCCCGAAGGCCGCCGGGCATCGTACGCCCGCTTCTTCCTTTCTGGCGGGCGGAGATCGCGGATCACGCGAGGGCGCGGGGGCTGGAGTGCCTGACGGATCCGACCAATCTCGACGTGTCGATCACGCGGAATCGCATCCGGCATGAGCTGATCCCCGAAATCGAGGCGAATGTCGACCCCGATATCCGGCGGCAACTTTATCGGCTCTCGGAGCTGGCGGGTCGGGCAGCCCGGGTCGTGGATCGAATCGGTGAGAACGCCGTGCGCAACTTGGTGCTCGAGGCGTCGGAAAACCGCATAGTAGTTGCACGTACTGGCTTTCTCGCCTATGATACGGGCGTGCGGGCACATCTCTTGCGCCTGCTCGCCGCGCGCGTTGGTCCGCGACCGGGCCGGGTCGGAACGCGCGTCGCACTCGAGTTTATTAACACGTGCCCCAGCGGCCGCAGAATTCAGCTTGCTGGTGGCATCGTGATTCGCCGCGAATTTGACCGGCTGATCTTCGAGCGTCGGTCGGTGGGGGAGTCGGCTCGAGACGGTGAGCTTGTGATTTCCGATGCGAGCGGCGGGGAAGCAGATGTGAGAATCGCCGGGTTGAGCTGGCGAGTCCGCTGGGCGCTCGGGGCCCCCGAGGGTGACATGGGCGGCGGCGAAGAGTCAGCCTATTTCGATCCTTCCGAACTCCGATTCCCGCTGACCGTGAGGGGCTGGCAGCCGGGCGATCGTATCCGGTTGCCCACCGGCACGCGGAAGCTCAAGAAGGTGTTCGTCGATAGGAAGGTCGGAGGTTCCGAGCGTGGAGGCCACCCGCTGCTGACTGATAGCCGCGGTGTGCTGTGGGTCGTGGGGTTGGTGCGCGGTGTTCAAGCCGGCGTTTGCGGGGACGGTAAGGTATTCTCAGTCAGTTTTCGGCGAGAGGGATGAACAAAGTCGCCAGGGGCTATCCGGGGCTCACGCGGATCGTGTTCAGCGAGGAGGAGATCGCGGCACGGGTCCGGGAGCTGGCGCGCGAGATTGACGCGTTCTACCCGGCTGAGGACGAGCTGCTCGTGATAGGGCTGCTGAAGGGCGCATTCATGTTCGTCAGCGATCTGGTACGGGCCATCAACCGGCCGTCACTCCAGGTCGATTTCCTGACGGCCGCGCTCTACGGCGATGGGAGCGACGCGAGTGGTGAAGTCGAGTTGCTGCACGATCCGGATGCGCGGATCGAGGACCGGCACGTTTTGCTGGTCGAGGACATTGTGGATAGTGGGAAGACGCTGAACCGCGTAGGCGACGTATTGGGCGGCAAGTCGCCGCGATCGCTGGAAGTGTGCGCGTTCTTGCATAAGCATATCGCCGATGGTCTGCGGTACGAGCCGCGTTGGGTCGGCTTCGATGCACCCTCGGATTGGCTGGTTGGCTATGGATTGGACCTCGGAGAGCGATACAGGCATTTGCCGTTCGTTGGCGCGATCGCTCCCGAGGATGAAAGAGGTACGTAGATATGTCAGATCTGATGCCGAAGGGTGGTAAGCCCCAGGGGCGCTGGGCCCGGATGTCGAGGAGCCTGGCGTTCTGGGCGCTGATCATCCTGGTTCCGCTGATCATCATACAGCTGGTGGGCACGAGTCGCAGAGAGGTACAGGAGCTCAGCTACACCGAATTCATGAACGAGCTGGATGATGGCAATGTTCTGAAGGTTTCCGTCATTGAAGGCAAGGAGCTGGAGGGCGAACTGCGGGCGCCGATCGGCACGGCGGGGGAGGCGGCGAGCGAGTTCTGGACGAAGCTTCCCATTTGGCACAGTGAGGAGCTGCTCAAGCGGCTCGAGGCCAGCGGCGTGACCATCGATGCGGAGGATGCCCGTCCCAACTGGTTAGGACTGCTGGCGGGCGCGCTGCCCTGGATATTCCTCTTCGGCCTGATGCTCTTCTGGTTGCGCCAGATGCAGGCAGGTGGAACACGCGCGTTCTCGTTCGGCAAGTCGAAAGCGAAAATGCTGTCCGGCGACACGCCGAAGGTGACGTTCGCCGACGTGGCTGGCTGCGAGGAGGCGAAGGAAGAGCTCCAGGAGACCATCGGATTCCTCAAGGACCCCACGAAGTTCACGCGCCTCGGCGGTCGACTGCCCAAAGGCGCGCTGCTGGTCGGGCCGCCGGGGACGGGCAAGACGCTGCTGGCTCGCGCGGTGGCCGGCGAAGCTTCGCGTCCCTTCTTCAGCATGTCCGGCTCCGATTTCGTCGAGATGTTCGTGGGCGTGGGCGCGTCGCGTGTGCGGGACCTGTTCGAGCAGGGGAAAGCGCACGCTCCCTGTATCATCTTCATCGACGAGCTCGATGCCGTGGGCCGTCATCGTGGCGCCGGTTTGGGCGGTGGCCACGACGAGCGGGAGCAGACGCTCAACCAGCTGCTGGTGGAGATGGATGGCTTCGAGTCGAACGAGGGCGTCATGCTGATCGCCGCCACCAACCGTCCCGACGTGCTCGACCCGGCACTGCTGCGACCGGGCCGCTTCGACCGCCAGATCGTTGTGGACGCGCCGGACGTGAAAGGACGGGAAGGGATCCTGGCTGTTCATACTCGCAAGATCCCGCTGTCGGATAACGTGGATTTGTCCAAGCTCGCCAGAGTGACTCCGGGGATGAGCGGCGCCGACATCGCCAACATGGTCAACGAGGCGGCGCTGCTGGCCGCGCGAAGGGAGAAAGACCGCGTATTCATGGAGGACTTCGAGGACGCCAAGGACAGGGTCCTGCTGGGAGCGGAACGCAAGAGCATGGTGATCATCGAGGAGGAGCGCCGGCTCAGTGCCTACCACGAAGCCGGCCACGTCGTTGCGGCTCATTATACGCCGGAATGCGACCCTGTGCATAAGGTCACCATAGTTCCTCGCGGACGGGCGCTCGGGCTGACCTTCTCGATGCCTGAGGACGACCGGCACAGCTACTCGAAGGCATATCTACAGGCCCAGCTCGTATATGCCTACGGTGGCCGGGTGGCGGAGGAGCATGTCTTCGGCGCGGAGAAGATCACCACAGGGGCGGGCAACGACATCGATCGCGCTACGGCCCTGGCGCGCCGGATGGCCACGGAATGGGGGATGTCCGACGCCATCGGTCCGATGAAGGTGGGCGAGCGCGGGGGAGAGATCTTTCTGGGCCGCGAGCTCGTCGAGCGCAGGGAAGTCAGCGAGCAGATGGCGCACGTGGTTGACGACGAGGTCAAGCGGTTCCTCGATGAAGCCTACCAGCAGGCGAGAGAGATAATCTCGGAACGCGGGGACGTACTGCATGTGCTGGCGAAAGCACTCCTGGAGCGCGAAACGCTGGATGCGGACGAGATCAACATGGTTTTCGAGGGCAAGGAGCTGCCACCGCTCCCCGAAGCGGAGCCGGCGAAATCCGCGGTGCAGCCCGGCGTCGAGGCGGCCAGCGAGAGAGCGCCGAAAGTGCGCGATGCGGCTGGCCCCAGGATCGAGGAGAGCCTGAAACCGGCCACGTCGTTCGAGAGTTCACAGGGAAAGCCGACGGATCCCGAGATGCCGCGATGAGCGCGGGGCGGATGGCGAGTAGCGGGTTCGCCATCTCTCGTGATGGAGGGGTCGGGAGGTTCTGGCGCACATCGTGCCGGGCCATCGATCTGTCGAGGCCGGTGTTGATGGGCGTGCTGAACATCACACCGGATTCTTTTTCTGATGGCGGCCGCTTTTTCGAGCGCGAGTCGGCGCGGCAGCGATTGGAGGAACTGGCGAACGAGGGTGCCGACATCGTCGATGTCGGCGGCGAGTCGACGCGGCCGGGCTCCCTCCCGGTAAGTGAAGAGGAAGAGCTGAGCCGCGTAATGCCGGTAATACAGGCGGCCGCGGGACTTGGGGTGCCGGTCTCTATCGATACCACGAAGTCGGCGGTTGCCCGGGCGGCTCTCGATGCGGGGGCGGAGATCGTCAACGACGTCTCCGGCCTCCGCTTCGATCCCGAATTGGCAGGACTGGCGGCGGACTCGGGTGCCGGCCTGGTACTGATGCACATGCGCGGAAAGCCGCGAACCATGCAGGAAGATATCCGTTACGAGAATCTCATAGGCGAGATCGCGGCCGAGCTGGGTAAGTCGGTGGAGCGGGCGCTGGACGCGGGATGCCGGCCGGATCAACTGGCGATCGATCCGGGAATCGGCTTCGGGAAAACCGCGGAGCAGAACCTGGTATTGATCAACGAGCTCGATCGGATCGGAGATCTCGGCTATCCGGTCCTCATCGGCCCGTCCCGCAAGTCCTTCATTGGGAAGACGCTGGGACTCGACGTGCAGAATCGTCTGGAAGCCACGCTCGCCGCATGCGTGATCGGGCTGCTCCGGGGCGCCCGGATCTTTCGCGTCCACGATGTGATGGCGGCACGGCGGGCGCTGGACATGGCTGAACTGATAACCGGTCAATCGAGCGGTGCAGAGCTTTCTTGAGCGGATAAGCTTTCTGAGGCCGGATCTCCTGGACATCCTGCAGATCGCGGTGGTCGCGTACATCTTCTACCGCCTGCTTCTGCTGTGGGCCGGGACGCGGGCGATCCAGATGCTCATGGGCCTCATCGTGCTGTTCGCTGTCTACGCGCTCGCCGGGATTCTTCAGCTCGAGCTGATCCGCTACCTGCTGAAGATCGTCTTCACCTATGGTGCCCTGGCCGCAGTCGTCATCTTCCAGCCGGAGCTGCGTAGCGCCCTCACCAAGCTGGGACAGAACCGGTTCTGGAGGTATTTCTCGCGTTCGGAGAAGACCTCCGAGGCGCTGGAGGAGCTGGCGCACGCGACTGAAGCCCTGGCGCGGAAGCGGATCGGCGCGATCATCGCAGTGGAACGGGAAGTCGGGCTGGAGGAATACGCGCGTAAGGGGACGCCGATCAACGCACCCGTATCCACCGAGTTACTGGAGAGCATTTTCACTCGCTATGGGCCGCTGCACGATGGCGCCGTGATCGTTCGCGGGGAGACTATGATCGCCGCCCGCTGCATCCTCCCGCTCACGCAATTCCCGGTCACGGACCGGAGCCTGGGGACGCGCCACCGGGCGGCGATCGGGCTCTCGGAGGAGACCGATGCCCTGGTGATCGTCGTATCCGAGGAGACAGGCTACGTCTCGCTGGCCCAGCGCGGGCGCCTGGAAAGACGCGTCTCCGGCGAGCGGCTGCGAGAGGCGCTGGGAGTGAAGCCGGCCGGCCGGGTCCAGCTGGCTCCGTCGGTGCAGACGCCCCAGCCGGGCAGGGCGAGCGAGGCTGCGGCGGGTGAGCTGAGCCTCGTTGACAGAGGGTCTCGCGCGCCGTAGTCTTTTGTGATATTAAGCACGACAAAACAGCTGGAATTCCCCTGTCAACAGCGAGGTTCGCTTGCAACAGGAAGCCCAATACGCTCTCATGGAGCTCTTCAGGGACGGTGGCTTCATGATGTACGCCCTTGTGCTATGCTCGTTGCTGGCGCTGGGAGTGATCATCGCCAAGAGCTATATCCTCTGGGTGGCTCACCGTGACAGTAAGAGGCTCCTGGCCGAGCTGCATGAGATGCCCAAGCAGAACGTGGATTTCGAGGCCACAATCCAGCTCGCCGACGATACCCAAGGGCCGGTGGCGGCCATCGTGTCGTCCGCCCTGCGGCGTGTGCGCGAGCGGGGTCACACGGACAAGGATGTCGAGAAAGCGGTCGCGACGACCGGCTCGCTCGAGCTCGGCTTCCTCGAGCGCGGTCTCGTGGTCCTCGCCACCGTGGCCAACGTGGCGCCGATGCTGGGGTTCCTGGGTACGGTTATAGGCATGATCACGGCGTTCGGTGCGGTGGCCGAGGCCGGTCAGATCGAGGCGTCGCTGGTGGCCGGAGGCATCAAGGTGGCGCTGATCACTACCGCCGCGGGACTGACGATCGCGATCCCGGTGAACATCGCGTATAACTTTTTCGTGACACGTATCGATCAGCTCATCCTCGACATGGAACGTGGGACGGACGAGGTCATGGATATGTCACCCCCTGCGTGAGCAGGAGGGAGCGAGCACTGGGCGAGCGGGAGATGTAGAGACCATGGCGATTCTGGAACGAAAGAGCAGGGTTAGTGACGAGATCCCAACGGCGTCGATGGCGGACATCGCGTTTCTGCTCCTGATCTTCTTCCTGGTGACGACGGTCTTTGAGGAGGAGAAGGGGCTGCCGATCGTGCTGCCGGAGGCTGCGGCCGAGCAGGTGGAGGTCTCTCAGAAGAACATCATTCACTTCCTGATCCAGGAAGACGGGGCGGTGGTGATTCGCCGTGGTGAGAGCACGGCGGAGCAGATTGTCGCGTTCAGCGAGATCGAGGGCATCATGCGACAGGAGATCGCCAACAACCCCGAAATCATCGCGGCGGTCAAGACGGCGCCGGATGCACCCTACGTTTACATGATCAACGTGCTCGACGAGCTGCAGTCAGCGGCGGCGCAGCGGATTTCGCTGCAGCTCTGGGAGAGGTAGCAAAGATGGCGAGAAAGAGCGGGCCGTTCGAAAGGAAGTCGCAGGTCGAGAACCAGATCCCCACGGCCTCAATGGCGGACATCGCGTTCCTGCTTCTAATCTTCTTCATGGTGTCCACGGTGTTCAGAAGGGAGCAGCCTCGACACCTGACTTTCCCCCAGGCCGAAGCGACCCAGAGGCAGGACGAGAAGCGCAAGAACATCCTGCACCTGTGGATCGAACCGGACGGCGCGGTGTACATCAACGATAGACTGATTCCGATGGACATAGTGGCGGACGTTGTGCTACCGCTCTATCGGGACAGTGATCGCCGTCTGTTGATCTCGCTCAGGGGCGACCGTGATACGCCGTACCGTTTCATCAACGCGGTAACGGAGCAGCTGCGCGAGGCGAACGCGGTGCGTGTGTTTTTCTACACGGATCTCGAGAGCCGGATGACGCAGGAGAGGAGGTAGAGTTCCATGGCAGACAATGCTGCAGCGGAGCATCGTACCCTGCGCACCTCCGCGAACGACCGCTTCAAGAAATCCTCGGAGACGTTTCTGTGGGGCGCGATCTGCCTGGCCACGGTGGCTCACTTCGGGTTCTTCAACTTTTTCCCGGAGCTGACGGCGACCGATGTGAGCTTCGGCGTGAACGAGTTCGAGGCGATCGAATTGCCACCGGAGGTGGAGATCCCACCGCCGCCGGAGCAGATCTCCCGGCCTGCGGTACCGGTCGTGGCTGCGACGGAGCTGGAGGAAGACATCACCATCGCGCCCACGACGTTCGAGGAAAACCCGGTCGAGAACCTGCCGCCACCGCCGAGTGACGCGAGCCGGCTTGGCGATCAGCCGGTCTTCACCCCGTGGACCGTGAGGCCGGAGATCAAGAACCGAAGGGCGGCTACGCGAATCGTCGAGCGGAACTACCCGAAGTTGCTGAAGGACGCCGGCATCGGCGGCACGGTCTCCATCTGGGTGTTCATCGACACGAACGGCAAGGTGAAGAACGGTCAGGTGCAGAAGAGCTCCGGCAACAAGGCCCTCGATGAGGCCGCGCTGAAATCGGCAAAGCAGTTTGAGTTCACCCCCGCCCTCAATAGGGACAAGAGAGTGCCGGTGTGGGTGGCGATACCTGTCACTTTTTCCGTGAAGAACTAAGCCGGAGTACTATCCGTCTCGGCCCGGGATCGCGTCGGCGGTGCCGGGCTGTTTTTTTCGCCGCCTTGAATTCCTGCAGAACCCTTGCCTTGATAAGGCTTAGCAGGGCGCGTAAGTTTAGTGGATTATGTATCTTGAGCGGCTTCAGCGCGCGCTGCCCCAAGTTCAGGAACGCATCGAGCGGGCGTGCGAACGCGCCGGTCGCTCAGATGCGGAGTCCGTCACCCTGGTGGCGGTGACCAAAGGCCACCCGCTCGAGGCTCTGCGGGCGGCGCGTGAGGCGGGTCTGCAAGTGATCGGCGAGAATCGCGTTCAGGAGGCCCGCGTCAAGTGGGAAGCCGCCGGGAATCTGGGACTCACCTGGCATCTTGTTGGTCACCTTCAACGCAACAAAGTACGCCAGGCTCTGCGGGTGTTCGGCCTGATCCAGTCTGTCGATTCGCTGCGCCTGGCGGAAGCCATCGATAGGGAAGCCGCGAAGATGGCTTGGCCGGCGTCGGTGCTGGTGGAGGTAAACGCGTCGGGTGAGGAATCCAAGCATGGTGTTCCCGTGCGTGAGGGCCTCGCCGCGATACGCGAGATGAGCGGGCTGAAGCACGTACGGATCATCGGGCTGATGACGATGGCGCCGTTCGTTGCCGATGAGGGTGTCCTGCGCGAGACGTTTCGGTGCACGCGTGAGTTCTTCGAGTGCTGCCGGGACAGCATCGAAGGCTTTGAGGCGCGATACCTTTCGATGGGTATGACAAACGACTACGAGATCGCGATCGAGGAAGGCAGCACCATGGTGCGACTGGGGACAGTGTTGTTCGGGGAGCGGGGAAAATGATTGACCTGACGCCACTTGATGTACGTAAGAAGAAGGGCGACTTCCGGCGCGCGGTTAGAGGCTACGACACGGAGCTGGTGGACGATTTCCTGGACATGGCTGCCGAGCGACTCGAGGAGCTCGTCAAGCAGAACGTCGCGCTGACCGAGCGGGCGGAGCACCTGCAGGAGCAAGTAGCGTCGTATCGCGAGCGCGAGATGGCGTTGAATGAGGCGCTCGTCACCGCCCAGCAGCTTCGCTCCGAGGCTCAGGCGCAAGCCGACCGGGAAGCCGAGCTGGTGCGCCGCGAAGCCCAGGGCCAGGCGGAGCGCATCGTTGAGGAAGGACAGCGCTCCTTCCGAGAGCTGGCCCGGCAGATCGAGATGATCCAGGCCCGCAAGAACCACTTCGTGCGGGCCTTCCGCACGCTGCTCGAGCGCTATCTAGCGGAACTCGAGCTGGATGAAGTGCGCGTGAACGAAGCGGTTGTGGGTAAGATGGCTTCGACTACCCCGGAAGAGCCGGCGCAGAAACTACCCGCGGAGCCCGTTGAACCTAAGCAGAGCGACTGGCTTTCCTCGCTGGTCGCGGAGAGTGATAAAGAGGAGAGTGGTTGATGGCGGCTCCGGAGGCGGAGGATCTCGTTCAACGCATCCGGACGGCTTCGGAGACCATCAAGGCTCGTACCCGGATCGAACCGCGCCTGGCGATCATTCTCGGTACGGGCCTGGGCGCGCTGGCCGGAGAGATCGAGGCTGAGACCGTCATCCCATATGAGGAGATCCCCGACTTTCCCGTACCGACGGTAGAGAGCCACAGCGGGCGGTTACTGCTGGGTGAACTTTCCCGTCAGCCAGTCGTTGCCATGCAGGGACGCTTCCACCGCTACGAGGGGTACACGCTTCCACAGGTCGCCTTCCCGGTGCGCGTGATGCGGGCACTTGGGGCGGAGATCCTCATCGCGTCCAACGCCTGCGGCGGGATGAACCCGATGTGGGATGTGGGTGACCTGATGTTGATCGCCGATCACATCAACCTGCTGGGCGACAATCCGCTGATCGGCCCGAACTTGGATGAACTGGGTCCGCGCTTTCCGGATATGTCGGAGCCCTATGACCTGGGGCTTCAGCGCCTCGCTCTGGACGTGGCGAAGGATGAGAAGATCACCTTGCGCCGCGGCGTCTATGTGGCTGTACCAGGTCCCAATCTGGAGACCCGGGCGGAATACCGGTTCCTGCGGATGATCGGCGCGGATGTGGTTGGAATGTCTACGGTCCCGGAAGTCATCGTGGCCCTGCACGGCGGCATGAAAGTGCTGGGAATCTCGATCATCACCGATAGCTGTCTGCCGGACGCTCTGAAACCTGCGAGCGTCGAACAGATCATCCGGGCCGCCGGCGAGGCGGAACCCAGGCTGACGCTGTTGATCAAGAACGTGGTCGCCCGTTTGGGCTGATGATTCCGAGATGAGCGAGAAGCTTTACCAGGAGATTCCAGAGACTCCGACAGAGCTTGAGGAGGGTGTGCTTCGGCTCTGGGAGCGGGAAGACACCTTTCAGCGCTCACTCGAGCTCACGGAAGACGGTGAACCGTTCGTCTTCTATGAAGGCCCTCCTACGGCGAACGGTCGTCCCGGGATTCATCACATCTTCTCCCGAACGTTGAAGGATACCTTCGATCGCTACCACACGATGCAGGGCCGCTCGGTCATTCGCATCGCCGGTTGGGATACCCACGGGCTACCGGTCGAGGTGGAAGCGGAGAAGGCGTTGGGCATCTCGGGCAAGCCGGAAATCGAGAAGATCGGCGTAGAGCGGTTCACGCAGGTCTGCCGCGAGAACATCTTCACTTACAAAGAGGAATGGGAGAGGCTCTCCCAGCGCATCGGGTTCTGGCTCGACTACTCGCGTGCCTACATCACCTGCTCGCCGGATTACGTCGAGAGCGTATGGTGGGCGATCGAGCGATTCCACGAGAAGGGCCTGATCTACCGCGGCCACAAAGTCGTACCCTATTGCCCGCGTTGCGGTACCGGCCTGTCGAGCCACGAAGTGGCACAAGGCTACGAAGATGTCACCGAGCCCGCCGTTACGGTCAAGTTCCCCCTCAAGGACCGGCCGGGCGAGTTCCTGCTCGCCTGGACGACGACCCCCTGGACCCTGCCGGGCAACGTTGCGCTCGCCGTCAGTCCGATGGTTGCCTATGTGAAGGTTAGGGTCGGGGATGAGATCTACTACCTGGCGGAGCGATTAGCCGAAGATGTGTTCGGGGACGGCTACGAGGTCCTCGAGACGATGCCCGGCGGGGCGTTGGAGGGGCTTCGTTATGAGCCTCCGTTCCCCTTCCTGCTCGATGCGGTGGGTGAGGAGAACGCGTGGTACGTGGCGACTGCCGACTTTGTCACCGCCGACGAGGGTACGGGCATCGTGCACACTGCGGTGATGTACGGCCAGGACGACTATGAGTTGGGAGTGGAGCTCGGCCTGCCGATGCGCCACCTCGTCGATGAGGAAGGGCGCTTCACCAGTGAGGTTACCCCATGGACCGGCGTCTTCGTCAGGGACGCGGATCCTAAAATCATAAAGGCGCTGAAAGAGTCGGGCCGCCTGCTTCAAACCAGGGACCACTCGCACACGTACCCGTTCTGCTGGCGATGCAGTACGCCGCTGCTCTACTACGCCCGTGACTCATGGTATCTGCGGACAACGGCCGTCAAGGATCAGCTGCTGGTGAACAACGCCGAGGTCGCCTGGCACCCGCCGGAGATCGGCCGCGGTCGCATGGCGGAGTGGCTCGAAAACAACGTGGATTGGGCGCTCTCGCGCGACCGCTACTGGGGTACACCGCTGCCCGTTTGGATCTGCGGGAAGAACGAAGCTCATGTGGAAGTTATCGGTAGCTATGCCAGGCTTGCCGAGCGGGCGGGCATAGTGATCGGCAAAGACTTCGATCCCCACAAGCCGTTCATCGACACGCTGCAGTGGCGATGCGCCGAGTGCGAGGGAACGATGCGCCGCACGCCCGAGGTGATCGATGCCTGGTTCGATTCCGGATCGATGCCCTTCGCCCAGTGGCACTATCCCTTCGAGAATCAGGATATCTTTGCCGAGCAGTTCCCGGCGGACTTCATCGCGGAGGGCATCGACCAGACTCGCGGCTGGTTTTACTCGCTGCTGGCGATCTCCACCGTACTCTTTGATCGGTCGCCCTACAAGAACGTCGTGGTCAACGACCTCGTCCTCGACGCCGACGGCGTGAAGATGTCCAAGTCCCGAGGCAATGTCGTCGAGCCGTGGGAGGCGGTGGGCGAGTTCGGGGCCGACGCTATCCGTTACTACCTTCTGGCGGTCAGCAACCCCTGGCTGCCGAAGCGATACGACGCCAAGACAATCGGTGAGGTCAGGCGCAAGTTCTTCAGCACGTTCGCCGCGACCTACAGGTTCTTCCAGCTCTACGCGAACCCCGAGAACTGGACACCGGACCGGAGACCGCCGCCGGGTGAGCGGCCTATCATGGATCGCTGGTTGCTCTCCCGCCTGGATGGGCTCACGGAAGCCTGCCGGGCCGACCTGGATGGCTACGACGTCACCCACGCGATTCGCCGCATCGGGGAGTTCGTCGTTGACGACCTGTCAAATTGGTATGTGAGAAGGTCACGGGCACGTTTCTGGGGTACGCGTGCGGCCAGCCGCGAGACGATGGATGCGGCCTTCAGCGCCCTGTGGGAGGCGCTGGTGACGGTGTGCCGGTTGCTCGCGCCCATTACGCCCTTCATCGCCGATTGGATTCACCGGGAGCTGGACGGTGGAACATCTGTTCACCTGGCTCGGTATCCTGAGCCAGCCGGCCGAAGGGATCTGGATCTCGAGGATGCGGTGGAGCTCAGCCGCCAGCTCGCGGGCCTGGGCCGCGCCGCCCGGGATGCGGCGGCGATCCGGGTTCGCCAGCCACTGCGACTCCTTCTGGCCGCCGTCCCGGCCAGCCGAGCGGCACGGGTCGACGACG
>FXBF010000007.1_pt1 | contig 48249 bp, 45 predicted proteins | sample 5335321 | NCBI WGS metagenome assembly FXBF01 (sample SAMEA103928391, study PRJEB20085) | sediment metagenome | isolation source: sediment
CGTCGGCATTGGACGCAGCTCGCGCCTCGTCTCCGAACCTGTGCGCCCGAAACGCGGCTCATGAGGATTTGTGAGATGGGTTTTAGTTATCACTACGTTTCTTTGTAGATTCAGGCGCGGGAACGGCCTAAGCTTGCAAGAGCATGCGTACGGTTCTTCGAATAATTTTTTGGCTGCTGGCTGTTGTCGTCACTTTGACGGCAGGTGCATACATGTACCTGAGAAATGCCGACCTGAGTGTCTATGAGGATCAGATTGAAGGTTTCCTGTCGGAAGCGATTGGTCACAAGCTCGATGTCGACGGCTTGTTCGAGCTTAATTTCGGCAATTTGACACAAATTACGGCCGAGGAAATAAGGTTATCGAATACTGATTGGCAGACTGATCCCGTGATTGCGAGTGTTGGCCATTTTTCAGTGACTGTCGATTTGTGGTCGCTGATTTCCGGGCCGATCATTATCGAAGAGCTCGAAGTCCGCGATGTCCAGATCAGGCTTGAAAAAAATGAAGAAAAACAGACAAACTGGGCGACGGGCAAAGCCCGTGACGAAAGTAAACCGAAGGGCGAATTTAAACCGGGACAAATCGCGTTCAGGCAAGTGCAGGTGCAGGATGTTCAGTTTGTATTTCTGGATCCGGCCCGCCGAGGACCACTGAACGTCGAACTCGAACAGCTGAGCGTCAATCCCGACGAAAGCCATGTTCTTGACCTGGATCTGAACGGGTCTATCAACGATATCCCTGTATGGGCTGACGGTAAGCTCGGGCCCTGGGAAAATCTGCTGGATGGCCACAACATCATTGCCGATCTTGATATGTCACTCGGACAGCTTCGGATTTCGATTGAAGGCTCGGTCGACAATCTGCCGAAGCTCGTTGGGACTGAGCTGTCTCTGAGCGTGAGCGGGCCAGCCATAGATCGCGTGACAGACACATTGGGCCTGCCGCCGTTCGCAGAGGGCGAATTTGCAGTCGATGGCAGAATTGTGAAACTGGACGTCGGCAGTCAGCTCCGGCTCGAGGGAAACCTTGGAGCTATTGAAATTTTCGCCAGTGGCCACGCGGACAGTTTGATCGAATTCGGAAAGGCGCAGCTCGACTTTCGTTTTTCCGGTCCCGATACGAAATACGTGGCTGAAGTCTTTGGCGTCGATGGCGCACCAGCGGTACCGTTTGTGATATCGGGCGATGTAAACAAGGAGGGCAGCCGGTTCACGTTTACGGGCACTCGCGCGCAACTCGGAGAAAACACGCTGGGATTTGATGGCTGGCTGGATTTCAAAGACACTGTACCGGACGGTGACCTGAGGGTTAACGCATCCGGGCCTGACTTCTCCGTCGTCGGCCCGTTTGCCAGAGTCAAGGGCATGCCGGCCGAAGTTTTCGAAATTGGCGGGCGGATTCAGAAAACCGGAGCAAGCGTACGTTTCGACGACGTGAAAGCGATTGTTGGCGCAAATCGAATCTTGGCAAATGGCGCAATAGGAGAACAAGGCGGCCCGAGTACCCAGATAAGTTTCAGTGCGTCGGGCCCGGACATTTCCATACTCGGGCCGATGACAGGATTACAGGGAATACAAGCCAGGCCATTCGATGTCTCCGCGGTAATCAAGCCGCATAAAGCTGGAATCGAGATTCAAAACGCCAAGGGCGATTTCGGTGAGATTCAGCTGGAGGTTGACGGCGTCGTTGGTACAGCCAGTGGAATGCAAGGTACCGACCTGAGGCTGCGCGCCACAGGTTCGGATCTTCAGCATGTGGCATTGCTTGCCGGCGTGCCGAACTTACCTGATGGACCGTTCACGCTCGGCGCTCGTGCTCAACTCAACAGAAACGAGTTGCGTTTGAGCGAAGGTACAGCGGCCGTAGGCGGCATGAACGGCACTGTTAGCGGAACGGTGCCGTTGGGTGCTAATGCAGGAGAATTCGATCTTGACCTCTCCGTAAGCGGGCCCGACCTGGCGGACGCTTTACAGTTCGAATGGCTCGATCGGCTGTCCGGCGAGGCATTTTTTCTGAAAGGGCGCCTTAGCCGCCGGGCGGATCAGTATGAGCTGCATTCCGTCAACGCGAGTATCAGCGACTTCGAAATAAACGTTGATGGGGATTTTGTGATCGCCGAAGCGACGGGTGACATCGTGCTGCGTGCGTCCGCACCGGACGCCGAAGAACTCAGAAAGCTGATCGGTATCGCTTACCTGCCGGATGGAGCCGTACTGGTCAGTGGCAGGATCGAGAAACTGGAGTCCACACTGGAATTCACCGATGTGATGGCGAGTATTGGCGAGTACTCGTTCGGTGCAGACGGCACGTTGAGCAATTCCCCGCTGTCAAACAGGAGCGACCTGCGGTTCTCGGGTTCCGGGCCGGAACTTCGGGAAGTCGGCCTGATATTCGATTACGACGATCTTCCCGCGAAACCATTCAGTGTATCTGGTGAGGTCAATGGAATTCCAACGGGATTCGCGATCGAAAAGCTCATTGCAAAGATTGGCGAGAACAATATCGATGGCCGTTTTACTGCTGACTTTCGTGGCAAGCCGGAGTTGACCGGGTTTCTATCATCATCGTATGTTGATCTCAGGACACAGGGTCAGGCTTCCGATGCTGAGGGAGAAGCAGCCGTTGAAGAAGAACCTGAGTTTCTTTTTTCCAGGGAACCGCTCGCTACGGAGTGGATGCAAACTGTCAATGTCGACGTAACGGTTAAGACAGATCGTCTGATGCTTCCACAAGGTGATTTGCAGGACTTTCAGATTGGTCTGAAGCTCTGGGATGGCGCCCTGAACATAGAGCCGATCTCGTTCCGCGAATCGGAAGGCAGCGTGTCCGGGAGCATCTACCTGGGGCCGTCCGGCGAAGGCTATGATCTTGCCGTAGTGGTGAATGCAGAAAATGTGCATATCGGTTTGCTGGTGACTGGAAATCAGGATCGGGAGACAGTGCCTCCTGTCGGCGGACGAATCGAGTTCAAGGGCACGGGAAACTCACTGCACGAACTGATGGCGTCGTTGAACGGCAACGTAGCGCTGAGACAGGATTCGGGCCGCATTCAGGATTTGGCAAACTCAAAACTTTTCGGTGACCTGGCGCTGCAGATCATTCGAACACTGAACCCGTTGAGCAAGTCGCAAGAATACACGACGCTCGACTGCGCAATTTATGATATCGACATCAAAGACGGTGTTGCGACCATAGAAAACATTGCGTTACAGACAGACAGGATGGCAATTGTTGTTCGAGGAGGCGTGAACTTAGGAAGCGAACAATTGGACCTTTCGGTCCAGGCAACACCGCGCGAAGGACTGGGCATAAGCATTGGCGGTGTTGTTAATTCATTCCTCAAGCTCGGAGGGACGCTGCGAAGCCCGAAACTGGAGATAGACCCGGCGGGCTCGGTAACGACGTATGGTGCAGCCGTTGCGACAGGCGGCCTGTCCTTGGTGGCAAAGGGCCTGTGGGGTCGGGTTAAGGCGTCAGCCGATATCTGCGAAGGTCTGACGGAAGAAGGCGTCAGTCAGCAGAATTAGCAGCCTGCTGAAAAAAGTCCTGATTTGGAGTAATAACGTATCGATGTAGCCAGGTGTTTAGAGATGCGCGGCGAGATCGATCGACAACCAGAGATATTCAGCTATATTGATTTGGAGTCGAGGATTCCATTCAGCCAGGATTCATGCAACGATTCTTTTCAAGTGTGTCTTCTGACAGGGTAAATCAAAATTCCAGCCCCCAGCATCGGTAGTCGAAAATACGCATGCGATGGAGAGCGTCAAGTGCGCGACTGTATGACTTCTTCACTGTTGATGTTAGCATGCCATTCGAGTTTGCTAAGGTGGTTTTCGACGAGCACATAGACAACCATTGTGGGCCACGCTTCGACGGCGGACGTCATGATTTCCACCAACGCTTCACCCAGGTAACGCAGACTCCACGCATCTCGCACCTGGTGCTATATTTGTTTTGATCTCAGCCTTGCCTATACTTGTATTAGTGGATCTGACTGGCACAGAATCCACATCAATATGCCAGTGAGGATAGGAATGCGGATCACACACTATTGAGGGGCGGGGTATGTTCGGATTAATCAGTCGTTGGAAGTCTGCCATGCTTTTCGCCGCCATTGCATGTGCATTTGCCGGCTGCGGCGGCAAAGACGCGGTGGCACTTATTGAAGTTGAAAAGCAGGCCTTCGAGGATCTTCGTAGCGAAATTCGTGAAGTAATCGACGATCCGGCACGCGAGGCCGAGGCGATTGCATTTGTGGACACGATAGCCGAAGACCTGGAGAGACTTCGCGACAAAATATCGCAAAGAAGACAACGGGTCAGGCAGTTGAACGCCAATTACGACACGACCCGTGCCGATTTCGAGGCCTTCTTTGACAAAGTCGACGGTGAAATTCGGTCGAACAAGCGACAGGTATCAGAAAAGAATCGTGCATTCTTCGCGTTTACAACGCCAGATGAACGGTCGGCACTATCAAAAGCGCATACCAAAGCGATGGACGCCGCCATCAGGAGCATCCAGGCTATCTAGGGGGAACGGCATGTTAACTGCACTTATTATTTCATTACTTTTCGGTGGAGGTTCGACGGCAATGCTTGCGTATATTGCCGATACCCAGGACAGCGTCAAAGTAGTCGTGGCCAAAGACGGCCGGCAAAAAGAAGCGCTCACGACGCTCAGGGCGATGAAAAAAAGAACGAATGCGCGTAACAAGCAGGTGAAGCGAGCGAGGAAGGACCTGAATAAGGCGCTGGGACAAGACGATATAAACACTGCGGATATCGACGCTATCTGGGCCGGGTATTTCGCAGTGATCGACCAATACGATCACGACATGCTCGATCTCAGGTGGGAACTCAAAGAACATATCAATCGTGAGGAATGGGAAGCAATTTTTTCCGGGGATTAATTGCTTCCAAGAAACCATCTACGACGAAGTTTACTTGAATGCGGGCTTCTTCTACTGATCGTCACGGTCGACGATGTTACTCTGGTGTAGGTACAGCGTAGTGCTCAAACGCACTGCCTCTGGAATACGCTTTCTGGATACCAATCGCCAGTCATGGCGTTCCAGCGACAGATCGTGCTGATGTTGCCGTGCGATTTGCTACTATTTCATCGGGCCTCTCGGTTATGATCAGCGGTACAATCCCTTTTACACCGTGCTCGAAGCGCGGGTGCTGAAGTGGCTGGACAACGACGCTGGTCAACACGAATTCACCATTGCAATATAGACACCGAGTCAGACGGACAGGCATCAGCCGCGTGAAATTTTTGCCGACATTTGTATCTTTCCTGTTCGCGGTGTCGAGCCTTGTTGGCGCCGCGCTGACGGCGCCGGCGCACGCCAACGCTGTCCTGCAGCCTTGCGTGATCCTGCTGCACGGCCTCGCGAGATCGTCTTCGTCAATGAAGAAGATGGAACAGGCGCTTTCGAAGTCCGGCTATCTTGTCCGTAACACGACTTATCCATCGACTCAGAAACCCATCAACGAACTTGCGTCGGAAGTGATCCCGGCAGCCATCGAAAGCTGCAATGAAGAGGGCGATCGTCCTATTCACTTTGTCACCCATTCCTTGGGGGGGATATTGATTCGTTATTATCTTGAGACCAACGTGCTCGACAATTTGGGGCGGGTCGTCATGCTCAGCCCCCCGAATCAGGGCAGTGAGGTCGTGGATAATCTTTCCGGGCTGCCGGGTTTCGTGGCTATCAATGGCCCTGCAGCAACGCAGCTGGGTACGGACCAGGATGGCGTGCCATCTCAACTTGGCCCGGCCACTTTCGACGTAGGGATCATTACCGGCAACCGCAGCATCAATCTTATCAATTCCGTGATGATTCCCGGCGAGGACGATGGCAAGGTTTCTGTTGAGCGGGCCAAACTCGAGGGAATGTCGGATTTCCTGGTCGTTCCGCACAGTCATCCGTTCATCATGAATAGCAAACATGTCATCAGACAGGTATTATATTTTCTCGAGCATGGACGATTCGAAATTGAGGAAACCGGCGCGGACTAGCCAGCAGCCTTTCGCGCAGGAGGCAAAGTCAATGATTCGAGGAATTGCAGCAGCGCTACACGGCGTTGCTGCACCAGTTGTGCTCTTAGCCTTGATCGACTGGCCGCGAGCATCGCCAACCTGGTCATGATTCCTCATCCAATCTGATTCTCGATAACCGCCGTTTTCGCAATCATTGCTGCTGCCTTTGTAGCAAGCCGTGTTGGGCCTGTGTGGTTCAAGCAAAGTGAGTGAACAGGAACGTCACAGACCCTGACCCGCAGTGCTCATGACGCACAGATACGGACTATCAGATTACGGTACAAATACACCCGCTTGACCCCGTAGACATACGTAGCGGCGTCACGACGCATAGTAAAAAACCACTATACTCAAACAGCTCCGCTGCGGCAGATAATTTTATCCCCTGGTAAACCGGCATCCAACCTGGCCGAATCGAAGGGCCGTAATAGATCATTAACAAAGGGTCACGAGTCATGAGAATTGCCGATTACACGAACCTGACGCAGCTTTCCGGCCTGGTCTTACTTGCCATTGTCGGCGGCTGTGCGAGCGCACCCGTCGACCAGATCGAACTCATGCCTGCGCCGGATGTGTATGGCGACGGCTTACTCAACCCGCTGCCGGAAACCAATCCGTTTGACCGGATCCCCTACGACGGCATCCTGTTCGCGACCGATCGTTCGCCTGCTACCGAGGAGGATCCCGAGCAGTATTACCGGAACGATCGCGGCCAGGTCGTTCGTCTGGGTCTCGCCGAGATCCAGTTCGGCAAGAAAGAATTTACCTGGGCATTCGCTCGCGAGGTCTCGATGTTGAAATCGCGAAGCGAAAAGTATCCGGTCAAAATATCGAGCGTCGACGAATGGGGCATCATGGGCAGCACGATACCCTACTGGTTCGACGTGAGCGTGATCGGCGAAGATAAGTTGCCAGCCGATGCCACTGACAGGTTTGCCGATGCCATTAACGCGCAGCTCGCTGCATCGAAGAAAAAGCACGTCTATATCTACGTTCACGGCTACAAGGTGGTCTACGAGAACCCGGTACTGGTGTCGGCCGAGCTGTGGCATTTCCTTGGCTATGACGGCGCGTTCATCGCTTACTCGTGGCCATCCACGCCGAGCAAATTTGCATACATCAAGGATTCGGATACATCGGCAGGGTATGCGCGGAACTTCCGGCTGCTGCTCGAATTCGTCGCCGAAAATACCGATGTGGAACAAATCCATGTAATCGGATACAGCAACGGCACGCGGCTCGTACTCCGCGCAATGGAGCAGCTTGCGCTGATCCACGAGGGCGAGACAGCCGACGAGATCTGGAAACAGCTGCGCCTTCGCAACGTAATACTGGTCGGCAGTGACCTCGATCGCGGGGTGTTTGGAGCCTACGTGGCCGATGGTTTGCTCAATGTCTCTAAGCACCTGTCAATCTATATGTCGAAATACGACAAGGCACTTGGGTTCTCGCAATTCCTGACCCGGCGCCAACGCCTGGGGCAACTATGGGGCGGCAAGGGTGGTGAAATGCACCCGCTGGCCCGGCAGGCGCTGATCGATTACCGGGACCAGATCAGTTTCATCAATGTTAGCGATGCAGAAGGTTCCAGTACTGGCAATGGTCATGGCTATTTTCTCAGCAGTCCGTGGGCCAGCAGTGATGTCCTGATGACGATGTATTACGGCCTTACGCCTGAACAACGCGGCCTGGTGGAACAGGAAGACCTGCCCATCTTCACGTTTCCGCCTGACTACATTTCACGCCTGTGGAATGCTATTGAGGCCGTGGATCCAGAGTTTGCCGAAGACTACCGGGCATTCAAGGCAGCGCAGGGCGCGAGCAACAAATAGTGACGGCGCACTTTTCGCGCCCGTAATCATACCAATCGTCGTTTCGGCAATCGGATCTATGATCCGAAGCTGCCGCCAAGAGCGAGGTGAAGATTGACGCGCTGTGCGAGACGCTGGCCACGGATTCGAATCAGGCCGGCCCGCGCAGCGATGACACGGGCCTGTATCTGCAGAACACTCAGCGTGTCGATGGCGCCCTCCTCGAGCTGCATTCTCGCCATGTCGAGTGCGCCTTCGTTACTGTCGACGACCGATTCGAGAAAGCGTTCGCGCTCCTCAAACAGTCCCTCATTCGCAAGTGCATCCTCCACTTCGCGGAACGCTGTCAGCAGCGCCTGTCCGTACACCGCAAGCGCCGCTTTCTGATCGGCACTGGCGATATCAACCTGCGCTTCGAGCGCGCCACCGGTAAAAAGCGGCGCGAAGATTCCGGCGCCGATACTGGCGACGAAGTCGTTGATATCGGCATTGCCGCCAGCCGTGGCGGTCAGGGTGAAGCTCGGCAGCCGGGCGAGGCGCGCTTCTTCGGTCACAAGGAACGCCGCGCGTATTCGCCGCTCGCCGGAAAGCAGGTCCGGGCGTCACTCGAGGATCTGCACGGGCACCCCTGTCGGTGTCGGTGGCGGCACCGGTAGCTGCTCGCCTGCGGCCTCGATATCGGCGGCCGGATAACGCCCACTGCCGATCGCGATCGCCTCGGCTTGTGGATGATTACGTGCCCGGGCGACTTTCCCCGGCCAGAGGCCAAGGAAGACGATCACACCCACGCCCGTCGCGACGAGCAGCAGGAGAACTATCCACGCGAATACGTCGAAGAATGCCAATTAACCAACCCCCTGCTGCGATAAATAGTGGCCACCACAACCATCCTAAGGCGTATACCAGATCGGCGAGCTGTAGGCGCGTTCCTGCTGGGCGGCGGGCACACCCTCGGGCAAGTCGAGCCCGTAGAAAACTGCGTCATACGTCGTCCACCGCGGTGTCGGTATCTCGAGTACCCGCACGTAATAGAATGCGCGCTCATTGTAATCGAACTCGGGGTCCTCCCAATAAGCCATCAACAATGCGTCCCCGATTTCATTAGTAAAGGTGGCATCTTCAATATTGACCGTATCGCCGACCGGCTGGTCACAGTGAGCACTGGCGCCAATAGTGCGATCGTCCGAACAGGCGACGTCATAGACCTTCTCGTGCAAGTCGCCCCTGCTGTCGAGCCAGCCCTTGATGATCTGAATGCGGTCGAGGTTTGCACCGTCCGGATCACGCAGGGCACGGATCATCAATCGTGGTGACCTGCCTTCAGGCGCAGCGTTGAGATCCCCACCCATCGGTACGCCGCCGAGGTATCCCGTTTTCGCGAAGTCCGGCCGTAACACATCCTTTTCATCGTAGTCCCAGCCGGCGAAAACCCGGACCATGATCCGGGTGCCCGTCGTCGCGTAGGTTTCCTTGCGTTTCATCGCATCCCACAGTGATTCGCGCGTGTTTTCCCGCGACCAGACGCCCTGCAGCCCGGATGCAACAGTCTCGAACTCGTAGGTGCCCGTGCCGGTATCGTTCGGATCCGGGACGATCTGCGCGTCCCAGCGATCCGGTCCCGGTTCCATGACGGACACCTTGCCGAAGTAGTTGTCCTCGCGGGTCGTTGCGAGAGAAGTATGTGTATCCGTGGCACCGACCAGGCCGAACTTGAACGGGTTGACGCCCAGCTTTTGTTCCATTTGCAGTCCGAGCTTCAGCCCGCCGCGCGCATACTCGTGCGGCAGCATCTCCGGCGTCTTCTTTTCACCGTTCCAGTTGCCACGGTCCCAGTTTTCGTAATCGGCGAATTCATCGTCTGGCGACAGCAGCGGGTGTGCTTCCCCGTCACCTTTCATCTGCGTGACTTCATAAAGCGGCTCCCACATTGCGCGCCGTTCGGCATAATCACGATTGATGCGTTTACCGGACAGTGTCTCTGTCGCGAACATCACACCGTTGGAGAGATTGCCGTTGTGCGGGATCGCGAGAACCCGGCCGCCGGTTTTGGCTTCGTAGTTCGCCATCCATTTCCACAGGTCTTCCGGGTCGCTCGAATCGTAGGACCCGAACGGCAGTACTTGTTTCGCCTCCGCAGCATCGTCCCGCATCACGATCACGCGATGCAGGTTGTTACCGGCTGGAGCCGACGACCATTCGTAGCCGATGAATGCCGTAAACCGGCCTGGATCGTCGTGGTTCTCGGCGTGATCGATAATTTCCTCCCACACCGAGCGAGTCAATGCCGGATCAGTCAGTGGATTGTTGCCCTTAACGATCACGTTGAATCCCCAGGTTTCAAACGCGCCGTAGATATCTCCCTGTTTATAGAGATCGTGAGTCATTCGGCCTATTTCACTCTCGAGAATAGCCGGGTCCGATCGCTCGATCAGCACCGCGACGCCGAGGCTCTCCGCATGGTCCGCGACGACCAGCCAGTCGAGCGGCCTGACCAGTTTGACGGGTTGACCTGAACTGGCGATGACCTGTTCGCCTTTGGCGAATCGATAGGCCTTGTCGGGGTCCAGCGTGTTGCCGACAAGCCCTGCATCCCATGAATAGGACGTATGCACGTGCGTCTCGCCCCAAAAGACCCGGTCGGGGTGAGCCTGACCGACGTAGGGCGAGTAGATGGGTTGCGCGTTCGGGACTTCATCTCTTGATACCGCGAAATCGACGCCCATCGTCTGCTCATCCTGAGCCGCGGCGGGAATCGCCCCGGCCATTGTCGCGATGAGGCAAAACAGCGTGGCTTTTCCGGTTGCTGATCGTAACTGGACATCCTTCATTCTTTTTCTCCTTTCAGTGCGTGCTTCACGATTCATTAATTGAGCATTTCGGCTTGTGGTGCGGCCTAGGTTGCGAAACGCTCAAGGTCGGGCGCATAAATGCGCATGATGATGTCAATGCCGTAGTCGCCGCGCACAAGCGGCAGCCAGTTTTCAGCCGGCACGCCTTCGGGTTGCTCCGCCAGTGCCGTGTTTGCCCTGATGCGATTCTAGCCGCCGGTGCTCATCGGGTTACCCGGGTCCATCGCGAACTTGTTATTCACGTTGTACATAGCGACGTATTGATAGGAGCGCCGGACGATGTCCTCCACTTCCGCGTCGGTAAGATTGACCGTCGTGGCCGTTCTCGCCTGATCGGAAACGGCAGAATCGCCACCCGCCGTTGGGGCGTCTTGACTCTGCCCGCAGCCCGCCAAAGCAAAAAGACTGGTGAAAACAAGCGTCTTTAGTAGCGCCATTGTTTCGTAATTGTTTGTCATTGTTACTCTCCAGCGCATGAGGTAATTACTGCGGCTAATATCGCAATATTGTAGTCAAAATCGGAAGTTGAACCCCGCCATCGGACCCTGATAGGAGAAGTCCGTTACCAGGTCGCCGTCTTTGAACTCCGCCTCCTTGTATTGATAACCGAACACGATTCGATTTTGCCGGCGCTTGCCGATGATGTAGGCGAAATTGGCACGCAACAGGAAAGTGCCTTCGGAATCGCCGAAACTGAGATCACCGCGTGTCAACAATTCCCAGCGCTCCGCCAGGTCGAAACGATAGCGCACCCCTAGCAGCACGTCGTAATAGTCGTTGGTGGAGCGCTGCTCACCCACCTGCATGCCGCCAATGCTGAAGCGATACCGGTCATCAAATCCCGAATACCGCAGGCCACCAAACAGATTGAGTTGCGAACCGACACCGCCCGGCCAGAAAGCGACAGCGGCATCCAGGAAGACTTGCTCATTATCTGCATCGATTGTAATCAGCGTGCGCTCCGTAGTGTCGGAGGTCTTAAGATACGTGAAATCACCGAACGCGCTCCAGTTACCTTTGCCACCTTCGACATGAACCATGAATGCCGCATCGAGGGCGTCCAGCAAGTCGCCAAAGCTGATGTCACCCGCGCCTATGTTGGTGTCCCGAAATGTCAGATCAACCGTCGTATCCGAGGCCCATATATAAGGGGTGACTGACCACTGCATACCGTCGCTGCTCTGAGCCGAAGCGGTCGAGAATGCACCGAGCATGGCCAGGTGGATCAGGGCGACAAAGGGTAGTTGTTTCAGGTCGCGCATGGATTACTCCTTGTTTTTCTGCTGTATCTTACGTGACCGCATTGTGGCCGCAGTCTGTGGAATATTCCTACACCAACCAATCCGAACAGACTGATGATACTTATTGACTGTCTTGCCGGCAAGGCATAATAGTCATTCATATTAACTCTGTTCGCAAGGATGAATGATGTTCCTGGCAAAGTACTTGAAGGTGACCAATGTAACGCTGGCATTGTTGATAACCGGTTGTACAAACTTTGGCTCGGTTGACGGTGTCAGTAACCTCTGGCGAGAGGTTCCGGTTGATGAGTTTCAGAAGGGAGTGACAAAACAGTCCGACGTCCTCGAACTGCTGGGTCCGCCGTCACAGCTAATTAACCTGCATGATCAGACGGTGTTCTATTACCTGACCCAGCGCAACGCGGGTCAGGGCAAAATCTTTATCATCTGGAACCAGGTTAGCATAGAGAATCAATATGACCGTGCGATTTTCTTCTTCGATACTGAAGGGATCCTGCAGGAAGTTGCTTACAGCAAAGAAGCAATAATGGGCCGTGCGATCCTCGTGCGGTCGCCGGGGGCCTACGACCGTTCGGTCGAGAGCAGCCGGGCCACGATCCTGTCTCCGCGCTACGATGGCCTGACGGATCGATATTATATTCAGTTGTAACAGAGAATCTGAATTTTGCGCACGGCGAAATCCATTTGCGCGTCCGTTTCAGCGCTGATCAGCCCTTCCTTAGCGGCTGCGCACTCGGCAGCTTCTTCCTGTAGCTCCGTCTGTATGTCTGGCTCGTTCATTATTGCTTGAGATGCGACGTCGCAGGCGGATAGCGCCGCGCGTCGAATATTGGCGCGACCGCCAGCCTCCTCGACAACGACACAGTCGTCGACACGAATTTCCGTCTGTTCGGTAACAATCTGCATGACAGTGCCTTCGTTCGTGCGCACGGAGTAGCGCCGTCCCGTCTGCCTCTTCGCAGCACCACCAGCGGTGCCGACGACAGCTCCGATTGCCGCATTGCGTCTCTTCCGGGAAGAACCCTTGCTAGACTTGGTCAAAGCAGCGCCGAATGCACCTCCGACCAGTGCGCCTTTCAAGGCGTCTGCGTTGTTCAGGTCAACTGTCTGCATACCGACGACCGTGCCATAACGGATAGTCGCCGTCTGCCCGGCGCGCTGAGCCAGCGCGCCTGTTACGGAAAGCATAACGCAAGCCGCTACTACCACGACTCCAGGCAATACATGTTTCATGGTGTTCTCCATTTAGTCCGATTCGTGAATTGACCCCAGCCCTTCCCGCAATATTGTGGCATAGCGACGCGCCCAGCGACGCACCTTCGGCCAGCTCGTCACCGTGCCGGCACGAATAATCCTATCGCCGGCGGGCTCAATCGAGCGTCGATCCATAGTGCGAAACACGACTTCTCCGCTCATGGAATCGATGCCCTCCACGACGAGTGTAGCCTCCCCGACTGAAGATAAGTAGATTTCGCTGCGGCCTATCATTTCGGGCGGGACGAAGGAAACGATATCGAGCAATGCGCCACGAAGGATCAGTGCGTCAATGCCGACTTCTCCCGCAGCCTCCCAACCCTGTGCTTTGCTGAGTTCCTCCTTGAAGACTCCGGATACCGTATCGACGAGCTTGTCCCGATTGGCATCGCTGATCCAGAATTCACCCTGGGTCCCACGGGACAATGACGTACGCCCAGGCGTCTTGCTGACGGCGCGGAACCCGAACCGCGCACCACCGGGCATCACTTTGTTATATTGGCTGAAATCGACCTCGGAGTCTGCCCACGCATCCCGAAATCGGGAATTGTCGACGCGCACCAGCCCATCGAATGTCCGCTCGGCGTCGGGCCCCGTCTGCAGCGCCGGTGGCGCCGAGGTGCAGGCAACGATGAGCAGTGACAACAAAACCAGTGTCGAACTTTTTATAACTCACTCCAACTAATCTGCTATTTATTGGTAATGAATTGCGGGGCGCTGCGCGCCGTTCGTTCAGTCAGCCTGGTTTACGAACATCGCGTTAGTGTGCCGGTACTCTTACGTATTGCGTTTCGCTAAGCGAACCTACATTCTGAAGCTGCCGCAGATGTTGCATATGAGATTGTGACTGGATCAGCAGTGTCCCGGATGCAGACAAGAACTTCTTTTCAAAAAGGGGAACGATCGAGTCCCGTGTGGACTAGAATGACCCCTCCTCATCACGCCATATCTCAGCCGCTTTCGCGCCTTTGGAAAATGTCTCCGCGAGCACCTTGGAAAACTGGTGCGGCTTCAACCAGTACCAGGAATGGGCGCTGAGCACTGAAGCGCCGCTGTAGGCAGCACCACTGATAAAGAAACCACCGTTGGGAACAACCGGCAGTCCAAGGTTGTGTTCCAGAATTTCCGGTAAATCGTCACCATCATATATGGCATAGCCCATTGCATCGCGGATATGGTTTATATTGAGCCAAAATAACTGATTCTGAAGCAGGTACCGCATAAAATAAAACAACGCCTGACCTCGATCGCCACTTAACTTCATGTCTAACACTAATGCTGGGTTGCCATAGGTCACTAAACCTCGCAGGGCGTTAGGGGGTAGACAGAAGTTCCGGGTGAACTCAGGCAAGCCCTCGAGTTTTTCCCGAACAAGCTGCTGACGAAAGGCTTCCAGTGCATCCTGGTCGCGCATGGTCACCGTTGTTAACCGCACCACCAGACGACCCTCGTTACTAATCTCCAACACACCTGACTCCAGCATGGCCCGGAGGCAAGTCTGCAACTCGCTCTTCCCGAAAATATCTTTGAATTCCGGGCTAACGCCCATACTTAACAATTCTTGAAGGTCTACAAACGGTACCTGGTATAGCGCATAGGTCTGTATTGCCATGGCGCCCGCACTATGCCCAAGAAGCACAACTTCGCGGCCCTGAGCCACGCTCTCCAGAATTTTTTCATGCAACTCGAGATGAACACGGCGAGCATTCTCGAAACCAGAAACCCAAAACGTATCGTGAATCCCCGTAACGAAAAGTTGTTGGATCAGTCTGGCGAGCGGCCCCGGTTTGCCCTGCTCCAACTGGGACCAGTCAGTCATTTTCTGAACGACGGAATAATCGTCTCCACTGGCGTGGCCCCAGTAAAACCGACCGGCTTCGGGGTTAATTTTTCGTTTTCCATCCGCCAGTAAGTATTTCTGCACAGTTGCCTCACTGTAGAGCTCTGCCTGAACCCATTCATGCATGGTATCTATCTGTTGGTAAAACTCCTCCTCGGCCTGAGCTTCCCCTCCGGGCGTGACAGGTCGTGAGCCATGCAAGTAGATGAAGTCAATGCATTCAACTTGTGAGCAGTCTGCACTTTGACTATCTTTTTTAAGGTTATCAGGAACTTTTGGAACTGCCGAACACCCCTGAATAAGAACGGCTATTGAGATTAGCAGCAGGCCAGATAATTCCTTATTTAACGCGCTACGTCCGGTCACAATGACTCCCCATTTTTCAGTTGCATATTGCAGGCGAACTAGCTGTCTGACATGACGTCGTGATCGGAGATCACGCCGAGTTGCCGTAGCACATCGTTCGAGAGCGTGATGAATATCCGGAAACTTTCATCGGCAGCGAGTTTTTCATCAACCAACAGGTCGAACGCCCTCGTCTGAAGCGAGCGTATTTCACCCGCTTTCTCCTGCCGCTCCGCTGCCGTTAGTGTCTTCTCTATCGAGTTTCTGATTGTAATCGCGGCAGAATAAAACGTGTCGATTCGATTCTTGCGCCGTATGCGGTAGATTCGGAAGCCAGCGAAGGTGGCGCTAACAAGTGCGATCAAAATCGTCACTGCGACTTCAGCAATTCCCGAATACCTTTCGTAAATTGTGGGAGCATCTCTTTGTAGATAGGCCTGTGCTCCCGGGTGAATGATGAACGTGGAGGATGATGGGTCGATATTATCGGATATGTCCAGAAACAAGCCGGGTCGCAGCGCGGCAAGGGCGGGTCTGAGGGTTAACAGGTCGTTGACGAGATCATAAACAATCGTGCTATCGAGATCCCGGCGGGCCACAAGCAGACGGTCAACCGCAATGGTCAACACCGGCTCCGGCGTCAAATCACCGTATGTACCCGTTGGAATAACAAACGCCCTGAACCGAGGGTTCAGTAAAGTTGCGGAATCGACGACAGATCCTTTTCCAACGTCTGCCGGATCACCCATGCTGAGAAGTTCGTAGTCAGGCAGGTCGCGCATGCGGTCCGGAGATATCGGGGCGAACACCACGACGACGTCCGGCGATTCCTCGAATGTCTCGACAAATGAAAAATCTTCCTCGGACAGGCCATATCGATCAGTTATTTGTTTGAATAATAATCGCGACGGCGTACCGGGAAGTCCGGCAAACACCCTTGCACCAGTAATCAATTCCTGGGTGGTATCGGTCGCGCGCCCCTTTAGATATGCAATATGCAGAACCGTTGGATACAAGGGCATCACCGTGGCGATATCCGGTCTGAATGGCATGTTGTTCGTAATGATCGCGATATCGCCATCGCCCGACGCGAGTGACTGCAGTACCGTCTGTTCGCCTTCAGGGGCAGGCACGAGCGTAACGGCTACGGCTGACTCGCGGCCGAGGAGATTGGCGAAATCTTCGGCTATTTCCCGGTCAATCGGCGACTTTGGCGTGATGAGTCGCAATTCCGTGGGCGCCGGCTCGCAGGCAGTCAGCGCCGTGAGGGCGATCGCTAGGAGGATTGATTGGCAATGGCGCATAAGTTAGCTTGCGACCTCTAATCGGAAATATCAATCAATACGATATCCTAATACAGGATCGGATTTAAGACTAAACGGCAGAGAGCACAGCATGCTTGATAAAAACAAACATATCCCGGGCAACGATATTCCGCGCAATGGGTTCCGTTATCTGACTTTGGTATTGCTCCTGTTCACAGGCGTGGCTTTGGCCAGGACTGACGTAGTCATCTTCAAGAACGGTGATCACCTGACGGGCGAAGTAAAGTCTCTTGAACGAGGTCGTCTGCGGTTCAAAACGGAGGCGACCGGCACAATAAACATCGAGTGGGATGAGGTCGCTTACCTGAGTGCCGATCATAATATTCAAGTCGAAACGATTTTGGGAGCGCGATTCTTAGGGCACCTGGTTCGTGCCGGCGACAAATTCAATCTCGTCGTTGAAACAGATGCGGGGCCGATCGAACTCAATAATATTCAGGTAGTCCTCATGACGCCCATCGAGGAAAAGGGCGTCAACCGGCTCGACGCCGATATTACGGCAGGCTACAACTTTGCCAAGGCCAATGAAGTGAAGCAGTTGAATGTGGGGCTCGATTTGGAGTTTCGAACAGAGACCAGGATCTTCAGCCTGGACTTCGCTTCTGTTCTGACGGACAGCGCAGATAACGATGCCAACCAACGAGAGAGCCTTGACCTTAATTACAGGCGGCTGTTGCGGGACAGGTGGTTACTCGGGGGCATAGTTAGCCTGAATCGCAATGATGAGCTCGGCATCGATCTGCGAACGTCGGTCGGTGGCGGCGGCGGACGAATCGTCGGTCAATCCGATCATAGTGCGGTGATCCTGGAGGGAGGCTTGATGGCTACCAGGGAAAATTTAGCCGGTAGTACGAGCGACCAGGATACACTCGAGGCATATGGTACGGTACGGTGGGACTGGTTCCGATACGATGCTCCCGAGCTCGATTTATCCACCTCGCTCCAGGTTATCCCAAACCTGACCGATACAGGCCGGGTTCGCGGTGAACTGGCCACCAAGTTCAAATGGGAGATGATCGAAAATCTGTTCTGGCAACTGGAACTCTACGATAGCTACGACAGCAGGCCGGCAGCGGTCGGTGCCGAAAAAAACGACTACGGCATCATCACGTCACTCGGTTATGATTTCTAGCAATAACCGGACTTTTCGTATTAGCGGCCGATCAGCTTATCTTTTTTAAGCTGAGCCATGATGGTATCCGCGGCGCTTTCGATGAGCTGACCGATGTTTTCCACATCAGCAATCGTCGATTCAATCGCCCACATTCTGGTTTCGTCAGCCACGTGAAACATTTCTACTGAGAGGACCACCGAGCTGGAAATAATCAGGTCGCGGGGCTCGGTCAATTCTTCGTAGTCATATCGAAACAGATCGACCGCACGACCGGCTTCTTTTCTGGAGACCTTCGTTTCTGACGAGCCGTCCTGGACAGACATATCTGTCGCCTGACTCACGACACGGGTTAGCAACACCGCATCGAAACCTCGCGAGCGCACGACATTGCTAACCGTATTGCGAGTAATCGGTTGATTTCTGCCGACGACGGTATAGTAGGCAGTCGCATCGGCCCCTTCCGCCTTGATGCGGGAAACCATTGCCCGTTCGAAAGCGGCACGATTATCATAGTCGCCTGCAACACCGATGATCAAAATGTCGTTGTAGGACGAATCGGTGTAAATTGGATTATCAAGCGTTTTCTTAACCGTGCCGGTGCTGCCGCAAGCGGCCAGGACCAGGCTCACGGCGACGATCGAAAATGTGTGAAGCTTTGGCAGTCGCACTTCAGATTCCTTACTTACCAAGATTGTTATCCAGAAAATTGCGAAACAGCGTTGCCCAGTGTTCCGCGGCTGCCTCGACAGCGCTCCAATCGGTTGCGCTCCCGTCTCCATAGGCGAAAGCCGGTGCCACTGTGCTGTCGGCAGCACGGCCGAGCACCAGGTCAGTCACCGGATCTCGAAATTCCATGAGAAATACCAAGGCACCTGGCTTCGCAACTTTGCGAAGCTCGATACGGAGATTGGGCACATCCGCGGTTCCGGCCTTCCGGAGGTCGATCAACGATGCCCGTACGGCTAACGTACCCGGCGCGGGCTCATCGACGATTGTATAGCGGTCGAGTTTGGGCAAAAAGGCATCGCGGAAGATCTGTCGAAGACGCGCGAGATCTTCGTCCGACATTTCGACATTTTTCGGGAAAAATATGCCCATCTCTTCGGCAAGCAACTGATGATACTTAGAGAAGTCGGCATCCGTGGCAATGAATGCCGCTTCGACGTTGGATGATTCAGCTACCCGAAAACTTTGAGTCGTCGTGGTCGAACAGGCGCCGATCGCGAGAATCGCGGAACAAAAGACGGCAGTCGTGTTGCGGCTTGGCATCGCTTGTTTCCCCTGTATTTCTTACCATATGGCCACCAGCTTGTGCCGGCAGTGTACCTTAAGGAGAGCTTCGCTAAAACGGATCGGAGACCGTGACCCTATGTTCAGGCTCAGGCAAAGACATTCCCGGCATCTTCAGGAGGCAAATATCCCGGCCAGTGTTGAAAAACTGATTGCGGCGCAATTTGTGCGCGCAGCGTTTACGGCCGCAACAATAACCATAATAATCGTTAACATACTCTCGGCGTATACGGCCTCGGTCTCCGGATGGTTCTTTCCAGGGATTGCTATTATTCAGGGCGCGCCAATAAGTATTGCCGTACAAAAAGGTGGTCGAGGGCTGGACTGGCGTTTTCCTTTGACAGCGGGAGCTGCAGCCTGGACAGCTGCGGTTGGTGCCAATCTGTTCACTGCGCTCGTATTTACGGCGACAGAAACTGGCGCTGTGTCCAGCGGCTGGTGGCAGATCCTGCGGAGCTTTTTCGCGAATGCAGTATCGATTGTAGATGTGATCTACGCACTTTGTGCAGTCGCGGTTACGACGTTTTAGTCGAAGCAGCGTCTGAATCGGCACGAAGTGCTGGCGCTCCACAAAGGCAAGGAAGAGTAAGAGTGATGGACGAACAAATCCTCGTTTACGGCGATTCGATATCCGGTAATTGTTACAAAATACAATTGTTATGCGCGCAACTGGATATCCCGCATGACTGGCAGGAAATAGACATCCTCGCCGGCGACACCCGCAGCCCCGAATTTCTGGCGATGAACGCCAACGGCAAAATCCCGTTACTGGCATTGCCGGATGGCCGCTATCTTCCTGAATCTAATGCGATTCTTGTCTACCTGGCTGAGGGATCGGAACTGGCAGGGTCCGACAGATTCTCGCGCGCGCAGGTTTTGCGATGGCTGTTCTTCGAGCAGTACAGCCACGAGCCAAACATCGCGACGTCGAGGTTCATCATCAAATACCTCGGCAATCCACCGGACAGGCAAGCGGCGCTCGTGGAAAAACGGGTTGGCGGATACAAGGCGCTCGATGTGATGGAAGGGCGGCTCGACAACCACTCATTCATCGCGGGACCGGGTTACAGCATCGCAGATATCGCGCTATATGCTTATACTCATGTCGCGGATGAGGGGGGTTTTGACTTGAAGGACTACCCGGCAGTTCGAGCGTGGCTGGCGCGAGTCGAAGCCACGCCCGGCTATGTTGCTATGAGGCGCAAGTGATATCAGAGAAACTCGAGTTCTTCTACGACTACGTGAGCCCTTACTCTTATCTGGCCAACAGCCAGCTAAGTGAAGTAGGTGGATCGAAACTCGTCTATCGCCCCATGTTCCTTGGCGGGGTTATGCAGGCAACCGGCAACAAGCCCCCGGGCACACTCGAGATCAAGGGAATGTACTTACGGAAAGATATCGCCCGTTGGGCATTGCGTTATGGCGTGGAGTACAACAGAAATCCCAAATTCCCACAAAACACACTAAAGGCACTGCGGCTGGCGCTCGTGGCACAGAAAGACGGCGCATTCGAGGAAGTCCATAAGGCGCTGTTCGCGGCAATGTTTGTGCACCAATCGGATCTCAGCGACGATGAACTACTTTCGAAAATTATGATCGACGCGGACATGAATGAAAGCGCGACGTTTGAAAGAATCGAAGATCAATCGATCAAAGACGAGCTCAAAGCGAATACCGAAGAAGCCGTTGCAAGGGGTGCGTTTGGCGCACCGACGTTCTTTGTGGGCGAACAAATGTTTTTCGGCAATGACCGCTTCGAATTCATAAAAGAGGCATTGCACGCTTAGTGGTCCATCAATAGTGCTTTGCTGGACCACTAGTCTCACTATGGCACTGGCTAACCGCGCCTGTTAGTCTTTTTGCCATGTCAATCATCGTTAAAATTGTCAAATGGATCGCCTCAATGCTTGCGGTGCTTTTGCTGACGATCTATTTCGTTCGGGCCTACGATTCCAGAAATATGCCGGCGCTCGGCCCTGAATATCGCATCGAGTTCGAACATGAATTCGATGCATCTCAGGAAGCGCAAGTCGACTGGTCGGCGTATCTCGAAATCGAGAACAAGCTTGCGATCGAGCTGGAAGAGAAAATTCATAGTGACTCGAGACCTGATAGCCCTGTTGATCGTTACTCCGTTGATAGCCTGACGTTTCCCGATAACTATTCCACGAACTGGAATCGCTCCTACGAAATGTCCGCGCCGACGCCCCGCGGCGTTGCGGTACTGCTTCATGGCCTGACCGACTCTCCTTATTCGATGCGATCGACTGCAGAAACGCTGGTAGAAGCTGGATACAACGTGGTCGTCCCGCGCATGCCGGGGCACGGTTTTGCCGTAGGCGGGCTCTTACAGGCCCGATGGGAAGACTGGGTCGCAGTCGTTCGCATCGCGGTCAGGCGCGCGAGGAAATTGCAGGGAGGCGACAATCAACTGCTGCTGATCGGTTACTCAAACGGCGGGCTGATGGCGGTTGACTACGCACTGTATTGCGATGACATCACGGACCTGCCCTGCCCGGACGGGCTGGTGTTAATGTCGCCCGCGATCGCGGTAACTCCCTTGGCTGCCGCCGCAAACTTGCATGCGGTAATTACGTGGATACCGTACTTCGAGAAATCCAAGTGGCAATCTATATTGCCGGAAATCGACCCGTTCAAATTTACGTCCTTCCCCATGCAGGCCGCGTGGGAAATCTACAAGCTCTCGGGACGCACGTATAAGCAGCTAAGTAAAGCAGATAAAGTTGCCAGGTTGCCGCCGATACTGACGTTTCAGTCAGTCGTCGATAACACGGTCAGTGCACGGGCGATTGTCACCGAACTGTACGATAAGCTGCCGGCCAACGGTAGCGAGCTGGTTGTGTATGACGTCAATCGCAGCAGCACGGTCCTGCATTTGATGAAGAACCTGCCAGGAGATCCTGCAGATTATTTCGAGTCAAAAGCTCCGCTGAAGTATGGGGTAACGATCCTCAGGAATCGATACCGACATGGTCCTGAGGTCGATTCTCTGACGTTGGCGGCCGGCCAGCTCAAACCGGTCGTAGACAGGACCGAATACAAATGGCCTTCCGGGATCTACTCGCTATCGCATATCGCTGTGCCTTTTCCTGCGGACGATCAGGTTTACGGTGATGGATCGGGCCGGAGTGATGATGTTCCTGGCGTGGTATTTGGCGCACTGGCTCCTCGTGGCGAGCAAGGTGTACTACGGCTGACGCCGGCGTACTTCCTTCGCGCGAGGTACAACCCGTTTTTCGGGTTTCAGCAGAGTTATTTGATAAAGTGGGTTAGCGATCTTTAATAAGAAAGTTACGCGGTCGCGTAACCGCTGGTAACCGGCGCGCCCTTCGGCACCTGCGCCAGGTAAGAACGGGCAAGTTTTTCGATATCCTGAATCGCACTGTGCACGCCGACGAAATACGGCGGGCTGCGGCGCAAGAGCTTCCAGTCACTGGACTCGAGTATGCGCACGAGGTGCATCATGTTGTTCTTCATTGCATCCACATACGGGTTCTGGCCGTTGTACAGCACCTCTATATAGCGGTAGGCGCGATTGAATTTTCGCTGCAGTCGTTCACGAGAGACCTGCTGATAGAACATCGGTGTTTTGGCGAGAAGATCGATGCCGGATTTATATCGAACCATGTACTCGCCGGGACTGGCATTCTCGACCGCAATGCCACCCAAAACGAATTCGTTGTAAAGGCGGTCTCTGCACTTCTCCAGGTAGCAGCGGTCTGCCATTTGCGCGATGAGGTCGGCGGTGCCGAGCAGGTGTCCACAAATGCTGTCCCTTGGATCGTCGAGTTCTATATTGTCGAGATCGAGTTCGTAGCCGGTGAAATGCACGATCATGCTGCTGACGGCTACTTCTTTCGACATTCCCAGGTCCGGCAGGTAGCGGCGCAGAAAATCTGCGCTTCGTGAGACGTGATAGAGGGTGAACTCGGCTCCGTTGTGAAAATCGCTGTCACGCTCGTTGTGACGTATGTAACCGGAGTCGTGAAACAGTGAAGTGACAATCCCCATTCGGGCGCGCGTGGGGCCGAGCCGGTCGGGGGGATCGATGCTGCGCTCGTAGCCCACAATCAGTCTCGCCATGGCCAGGGTCATGTCCAGCGTATGCTGCATGTCGTGATAGGTCGTATCGCATCCCTTGTAGCCAGGATACTTGCCGGTGAACAGTCGCTCGAAGTCGTAGAAGGCAAGCCAGAGTTTGTCAAAAGGGGCGCCGGGAAAGGTCTCCGCGAAGAGTTCATGCACGGCATCGCGAACCGCGGCAGGGTCGCTGACCTGAACGGTATTAGTCACGTCATAATCGTTACGTCGATCCTGAGACAACGCTTTCTTCTTTTTTTCATTTGTCGGTGGAGCAGTCATCGCAGGCATTGGTATGCGAGGGTTGCGTAAGTCACTCATTCCATACCCCGCTCCGTGCTGCTCACGGACAGCCGACTTCGTATCGGCTCGGCGAACCAAAATAATACACTGCGAATCATCGTCATTCAGAGGTTTTAACGACAATATGTAATATTGGCCTGACTGATGTCAGATGGCAAATTTTGCGACTACGGGAGTGTGATCGGAAGGCCGCTCCCAGGTACGCGGCTCCTTGTCTATGTAACTTGCCTGGCAGGCTTCGGCCATGGCCGGGCTTGCCAGAATAAGGTCTATGCGCAGGCCAGCGTTGCGCCGGAATCCGGCCGCCCGGTAATCCCACCAGCTAAAGCTCTTCTCCGCCTGATCGAACTGGCGGAACACATCACTTAGCCCGAGTCTCAGCAATTCACCTAACGCATCCCGCTCGGGGCCGCTGCATAGAATGGCATCGCCCCATTTATCCGGGTCATAAACGTCACGGTCCTCGGGCGCGATATTGAAGTCTCCGAGCACGACCAGATTCGAGTGATCTTCGAGCTCGCCGTTCAGGAAATCGCGCAGCGCTTCGAGCCAGTTCAGCTTGTACTCATACTTTTCCGTGCCAACAGCCTGGCCGTTCGGCACGTACACGTCTACGACGCGAACGCCGTTGATCGTGGTCGCGAGTATGCGGCGTTGTGGGTCCTCGAACCCGGGAAAATCGGTGACCGCATCGAGCGGTTCTTGCCGGCAGATGGTGGCAACGCCGTTGTAAGTCTTTTGGCCGCTGGCTGTGGATCTGTAACCAACTTCGGTGAATGCATCCTCCGGAAACGCTTCTGTCACCTGTTTGATTTCCTGCAGGACTAGTACGTCCGGCTCATGCGCCGCAAGCCACTCGAGGACGTGCGGAAGACGAACGTTCAGGGAATTTACGTTCCATGTTGCAATCTTCATGCTGCCAACCCGATACCGCTGTAACGGAGCAATGCATCCAGGGTCGGTTTGCGGCCACGAAAAGCGACGAATGCATCCATGATATCCCGGCTGCCACCGATCTCGAGTATTTCTGATCGAAAACGATCGGCGGTGTGCTTATCGAAAATGCCGCTTTCTTCGAATGCGGCAAACGCGTCGGCCGCCAGCACTTCGGCCCACTTGTAACTGTAGTAGCCTGCCGCGTAACCGCCGGCGAATATATGCGAAAAACTGTGCGGCAGCCGGTTGTACTCCGGGTGCGGCACGAGAGATACCTCATCGCGAACCTGCCCGAGTATCTCCAGAGGGTCGGAGCCTGTCTTGGCGTTGAAATTAGCGTGCAACCGAAAATCGAACAGCGCGAACTCGATCTGGCGCAGCATCGCCATTGCTGCCCCGCAATGACGGCTGTCATCGAGTTTCTGGAAAAGATCTTTGGGGAGCGGCTCACCCGACTCGTGGTGCCCCGATGCCTGTACCAAAACTTCGTAACACCACGCGAAGTTCTCCATGAACTGGCTTGGCAGCTCAACGGCATCCCAGGGTACGCCGTTTATTCCGGCAATACTCGGGTAGTCGACGCGAGTCAGAAGATGGTGAAGCATGTGCCCGAATTCGTGAAAAAGTGTGACGACGTCATCATGAGTCAGCAACGATTGGGCATTCTTGTTGGGTGGGGAGAAATTGCACACGAGGTAACCGACCGGCAAAACATTTTCGCCGCCCAGGTTTTTCCTGACGATGCATTCGTCGATCCAGGCGCCACCTCGCTTGCCGGATCTGGCATACAGATCGGCATAGAAACTACCTAGTACATTTCCGCTTCTCTCGCGCAACTCATAGTAAGCCACGCTGTCATGCCAATTGGGAATGTTGTCGCGTTTGGTGATGGAAACGCCGTAGAGCTTTTCCGTCAGACCGAAAAGGCCGCTCAATACACGGGATATGGGGAAGTACTGTCTCAGAGCTTCGTTTGAAATGGAGAATTTCTGCTGCTTTAGTTTCTCGGTGTAAAAGGCGACGTCCCAGGCGGCCAGCTCGTGAGGCGCGATCCCGGCGATATCGTCGAACTCGGATTCCGCCTTGGCTCGTGTGCGCGAAGCCAGCTCTCTCAAAAAGTCGACGACTTCCGTGGTCTCGGCTGCCATCTTGGTGGCGAGGGAATACTCGGCGTAGTTATCGAAGCCGACGAGCCCGGCAGCCTCGTGTCGCAGCCGCAGGATGTTGCTGATGTTTTCACTGTTGTCGAATGTCGTGTCCGCGCTCTGATCCGATGAACGTGTAGACCAGGCCCGATAGAACGCTTCCCGCACCTCGCGGCTCTCAGCGTGTGTCATGATCGCCTGATACGTCGGGACATCGAGGGCAAGCCGCCAACCGGCTACCCCGTGCTCTTCCGCATCCCGCCGGGCGCGTTCCGCATTCTGTGCCGGCAGACCCGCGAGGTCGGCTTCGTCTTCAATATGAAGATGCCAGCTATCGGTGGAATCCTGCACGTTCTGATCGAAATTCGCCTGTACGGTGGCGAGCTTCTGCATCAGTTCCCGGAACTCTGTCTTTTTTTCGTCGGCCAGGGCCACACCGGCGAGCCGGAAGTCTCTTAATGCGTGATCGACCAGACTGCGCTTCGCGTCCGGCGCATCGTCAGGAAGTGAGTCGGATACTCGCTCGAAAACCTGCTGCAGTTTCCTGTTCTGTGATATTTCGGTGCTATGTTGGGTCAGTAGTGGCAGTGATGCGTTATATGCCTCGCGCCAGTCAGTGGCGTCGAGAACGGATTGCAGATGCCGGACGGGTGACCAGACGCGGCTCAATTCGTGATTCATTTCCTCGAGCGGCGTGACGAGCGTATCGAAGTCCTGGGGTTTTGGATCGTCGAGAAGGGCCGCAAGCTTTCCCCGATGCTCTGCGATAAGCTTCTCCAATGCGGGCAGCACATCTTCGGGAACAATTTCTCCGAAGCGCGGCAATGCCGACGTATCCAGTAAAGGGTTAGTCATAAGTGCTTTGATATCCTGTCAGGCGCAGGATGTTATCACAGGGAAAAAAGCATGTCGGACGTGAAAAACAGTTTTGATTTGATTGTTATCGGTGGCGGAAGCGGCGGCTTGGCGCATGCACAGAGGGCGGCCGAGTATGGCGCGAATGCCGCCGTGATCGAGAATGGGCGGCTCGGCGGCACCTGCGTGAACGTAGGCTGTATTCCAAAAAAAGTGATGTGGTATTCGGCGAGCCACGCACACAGTGCTCGTCGTGCAGCCGATTATGGATTCGACCTGACCGTGAACGGGCACGACTGGTCCGTGCTCAAGGAAAGACGCGACGCTTACGTCAAAAGACTCAACGATATCTATCGAAAGAATCTCGACCAGAGAAACGTCATCGTGATCAGAGGTACCGGGCAGTTCATCGATCAAAACACGATCCGCGTCGGGAACGATGACTATCACGCCGAAAACATCGTCATCGCGACCGGCGGCCACGCGATCGTACCCGACATTCCCGGCGCCGAGTTAGGCATTACCTCCGATGGGTTCTTCGAGCTCCGCGAACGGCCGGAACGCGTCGTTCTCGTGGGCAGCGGCTACATTGCGGTAGAGCTGAGCGGTGTTTTCGCCGCCCTGGGTTCCGATACGACCGTGTTGGTCAGGAAAGGCGGTGTATTACGCAGATTTGACGAGATGCTACGGGAAGAGCAGCATAAATCGATGGCGCGGGACGGAGTCCGGCTGGAGACAGGGGTCGTGCCACATGCGCTCCAACAAACTTCTGACGGCTTGAAGCTCATTGCCGAAGACGGCCGCGAGTTTGGTTCATACGATAGCGTCGTCTGGGCCGTTGGCCGCGCTCCGAACACAGGACAGCTACACTTGGATGCCGCCGGTGTGCAGGCAGACGACTACGGATTCGTGCCCGTCGACGAGTACCAGGCCACAAATGTCGATAATATTTTTGCGCTGGGTGACGTAACGGGGAGAGAGGCCTTAACGCCGGTCGCGATCGCTGCAGGCCGGCGCCTCGCCGACCGACTGTACGGCGGGATGACCGATCGTCATCTCGAATATCGTTTCATACCAACGGTCATATTCGCGCATCCCCCAATCGGCACGGTCGGGATGACCGAGGCCGAAGCCAGGGCCGAGTTCGGCGACGATGTGAAAGTGTATGAGTCAAGGTTTACGCCCTTGCTCTACGCACTTGGCGAACACAAGGAGCCGTCAGCCATGAAGCTGGTTACGGTCGGCACCGAGGAGAAAATCATCGGCTGTCATATCGTAGGCGACGGCGCAGATGAAATGATGCAGGGATATTCGGTTGCCGTACGCATGGGGGCAACGAAGAAGGATTTCGACGATACGGTAGCAATACACCCGACGAGCGCGGAAGAGCTCGTGACTATGCGCTGATCGCTATTTGCTTCAGGACCTTTTGAGTGTCGGGCCTGACGCCGCGCCACAGAAGAAAAGATTCCGCGGCCTGTTCGACCAGCATGCCCCAACCCATCACCGAGTGTGCCGCACCTTTCCTCGCTGCCCAGCTGCTGAAAGGCGTGGGGCTGAGTCCATATGACAAGTCGTAGCAGAACGTTCGATCGGTAATTGCCGATTCCGGGTAAGGCGGTATTTCTCCCTTGATACCGGCCGACGTGGCGTTGATGATGAAGTCGTAAGAGGATGTGGGTCGCACCTCTTTGAACCGGCAAGCGGTAACAGGTCCTGACGCGGAGAAATGTTCGGCAAGAACGCGGGCTTTCGACAAGGTTCGATTGGCGATCGTTATCGATTTGGGTTCGGCATCAAGCAGCGGTGCGACGATGCCGCGCGTTGCGCCACCGGCGCCGAGAATCAAAATGCTTGCGTCGGTGAGATTGAGGTTGAGATTTACGAGAAGGTCACGCATGAGACCGATGCCGTCGGTGTTGTCGCCGACGATGTCTTTATCTCGAAACACCAGAGTGTTGACGGCACCCGCGCTGCTCGCGCGCTCGCTGAGATGATCGACGAGACGCGTTACTTCGCTCTTGTGCGGCACGGTAATGTTCAGGCCTTTGCCGCCCGTGCGCTGAAATTGTTTTATCGCTGTCTCGAGTTTGCTGGGTGCAACCTGGAGCAATTCATACTGCAGGTCCTGGCCAGTCTGCAAGGCGAACAATCGGTGAATAACCGGCGAACGGCTGTGCGACACCGGGTATCCCATGACGCCGTAGCGATCAACTGCAGGGGGTTTGCCTTCCATGTCGCGTCAGTATACCTACTCCGCCAGCCAGCCAGCGACGACCAGCGCAAAATAACTCAGTATCGCGTTTGCGCCCGCTCGCTTGATACAGAGCAGGGATTCGAGGACAGACTTTCGCTCATCGAGCCAGTCGTTTTCTGCGGCGGCTTTGAGCATTGCGTACTCGCCACTGACCTGGTACGCGAATGTCGGAACGCTGAACTCGTCGCGAACCCTCCTGATTACATCCAAATATGGCATGGCCGGTTTCACCATGACGAAATCCGCACCCTCGGCGATATCGAGCCCGACTTCTCGCAACGCCTCGTCACTGTTGGGCGGGTCCATCTGATAATTTTTCTTGTCGCCGCCCGCGAGATTGTTGGCCGATCCCACGGCGTCGCGAAATGGGCCGTAGAAACAGGATGCGTACTTGGCGGCGTAAGCGAGGATCAAGGTGTTGTGAAAGCCATTACTTTCGAGATCGCTTCGAATCGCGCCGATGCGCCCGTCCATCATGTCGGAAGGCGCGACGATATCTGCACCGGCTTCGGCGTGCGAGGTTGCCTGCTTGACAAGCATCTTTACAGTCTCGTCATTCAAAACGTAGCCGTCTTCATCGATGATGCCGTCCTGTCCGTGGGTGGTATAGGGATCGAGCGCGACATCGGTAATCACCGCGAGGTCAGGGTGTCTGGCCTTGATGGCCGTAACCGTACGCTGTACGAGCCCGACGGGATTCGCGCATTCCTCGCCGTTCAGGCTCTTTGACCCCGCATCAATAACCGGGAACAGGGCGACTGCCGGGATTCCGAGGGACACGGCCTCATCAGTTTCCTTTAGAATGCCGTCCATGCTGTGCCGCTCGATGCCGGGCATCGAGGGCACGTCCTCCGAACGATTCTTGCCCTCCAGCACGAACATCGGATAAATCAGGTCCGAAGGGCCGAGCGCGGACTCGGCGACCAGGCGCCGCAATGCTTCACTGCGGCGGGTTCGCCGTAGCCTTGTTGAAGGGAACTGACCGTGGGTCGATCTACTCATACCAATGTCGTGGGTTGCTAATAGTTTGATTTTCCCTGTATTTCAGCAGGGTTTCCACGCCTTAATCACAAAAACCCCGGCCCTGAGTAATAATTAGCCAAAAAAGCAGGTCATCTCGTATGAATAGCAGTAATGCGGACTTTGAGCGCAGACAGAGGTTTGACCGCCTTGTGACCGTATGGCATCGGGATATGTACCGTTACGCCGCCTGGCTCAGCCGGGATCCGACCATTGCGGAAGATGTGGTCCAGGAAGCGCTATTGCGGGCCTGGAAGTCGCTTGACGCGTTACGAGAGGAAGAGGCGGCCAAGCAGTGGGTATTGACCATTGTACGCCGGGAAAACGCGAGGTATTTCGAGCGGAAGCGGCTGGAGACAGTGGATATCGACAACCTGACCCAGTCTCAGTCGGCAATGCTGGCGGAGAGTTCGGATACAGACGTCGATGACGTAAGAGAGGCTATTTACAGACTGGATGACGATTACCGCGAGCCGCTCGTACTACAGGTCCTGATGGGGCACTCGACGAAAGAGATCGCGGAAATGATGGACATTAAGCCGGGCGCCGTTTTAACCAGATTGCACCGGGCACGCATCAAGTTAAAGGAAAAAATTGGCGAAGGAGCGGCAACATGAATGTCGCGGGAACGAATATGAATTGCGAGCAGTACAAAGAAGCCATTGCAGCAGATCCGTCGGAGTCGTTCGACGGTGGCGCCCAGCACTCGGCGGAATGTTCGTCTTGCAACGCTTTCAAAGCGGAAATGCAGGCGCTCGATGTAAGGATTTCAGCGGCGCTGGAAATCGACGTGCCTGAGTTGACCATGCCGGAACTTCCGGCAAAAGCAGGCCAAGAAAAGGTCGTCGATCTTGCATCCCGCCGGGCGATCAGATGGACGACGCCGACATGGATCGGACTCGCCGCCAGTGTCGTTCTGGCGACCGTCATCGGCGTGCGATTCGTTGGTACGGGCGCAGGAGATGGGACACTGGCCGAACAGGTGGTTGCACATCTCGACCATGAGCCGCAGGCGCTGACGGTGACTGATGAAGCAGTGTCGGACGAGCGGCTTTACTCGGTTGTACGCCCTGCGATAGCGACGCTTGATCGTGACGTCGGCCTGATCACTTACGCGATGAGCTGCAAGATCAACGGCCGGGAAGTTCCACACCTTGTCATGCAGGGTGAGAAGGGACTGGTGACTATTCTGCTGATGCCCTACGAAACGGTTGACATGCCGATACAGATCGAAGGGCAAAGCATCGAAGGCGTCATTCTCCCGGTCGGTGACAGCAGCATTGCGATCATCGGCGAACGCGGTGAGGCGATCGATAAGATCGGGACAAGAGTCACCGACGCTGTGAAGTGGAGTATTTAGGAGGAAGGTGTCAGGTAAGTTTCCTTTTTCCTTTCGGGGGTGTCACAAATTTAGGCCTGACACCTTTTAATTTGACCAGAGGTAGGAGATAGAAATGTCTGAAAAGAAAGTAGCAACACCGATTGCATTGGCAGTTGGAATCGCATTGGCTGGTTCTTTCGCCGCAGTTGAGGCCGCACAGGCTGACACCGGCGTGAGCCCGTTTGCCATGACCACACTGAGCACTGCATACATGCTCGGAGAGGCCGAAGGCAGTTGCGGTGGCGATAAGGCTGGAGGCGAAGAGAAAGACGCTGAAGGCAGTTGCGGTGGCGATAAGGCTGGAGGCGAAATGAAAGACGCTGAAGGCGAAATGAAAGACGCTGAAGGCAGTTGCGGTGGCGACAAGGCCGGAGCCGAAGAGAAAGACGCAGAAGGCAGTTGCGGTGGCGACAAGGCCGGAGCCGAAGAGAAAGACGCTGAGGGCAAATGCGGCGAAGGCAAGTGCGGAGGCTCGGTTTAAGACCCCCATACTTGTTGAAGTACGTTAGTAGATAAGGCTCGCAGGAGACTGCGAGCCTTTTTTTATTGCACGGATGACCAGAAAAGAAAGGGGACGGACCGCTTTTTTACTATTATTCTAAGGTTGATGACCGCCGCATGAAACAGGGGCTCCGTCCCCATTCGATAAGAGGAACGCTAATGACAAACAAAGTCACCCGATGCGCCTGGGCGGGGGGCGTCAGCCCGCTGTATATCGAATATCACGATAAGGAGTGGGGGATACCCGTTTGGGACGATAAAACCCAGTTCGAGTTCCTGATACTCGAAGGCGCACAGGCGGGCCTGAGTTGGTCGACCATTCTCAACAAGCGCGACGGCTATCGAAAAAACTTCGCTGACTTCGACGTGGAGACAGTCGCGCGATTTACGAAAAAGAGAATAGAAAAGATTCTGCAGGATCCGAGCATAGTCCGAAACAAGCAAAAGGTTAATTCGGCCGTAACTAACGCAAAAGCCTTTCTCGACGTTCAGGAGGAATACGATAGTTTTTGCAATTACATTTGGCAATTTGTAGATGGCAAAGCAAAGCAAAACAGGTTTCGCAAAGACTCGGACATTCCGGCGACCTCAAGGGAATCAGACGCGATGAGCAAGGACCTCAAGAAACGCGGCTTCAAGTTTGTCGGCAGTACGATAATGTATGCGCACATGCAGGCGACCGGGATGGTCAACGATCATGTGATCAGCTGCTTTCGCTACATGCCCTGTGCGGCATTGGCGAAGAAACGCTAGACCGGGGACGGACCCCGCGGGGTCCGTCCCCATCCTTTTGCAGTTTGGTTACTGGCTATTCACGACAAACACCATTGACGTGCATGGGGTGCAAGCCGATTTCTCACCCGTCTCGCCACGATCGCCTAAGTCAGACAGGCTGCCAGCCAGACCAGTTACGGACGGTTGGTGTTGCTTTATTGCCCATCGGTCAGGAAATACGGTAGCCTGACCGACTGCCAATATTCAAAATCGGGTAGCTTGATTAAATGTCTTATTTGAAGCACTTTGCCGCGTTCTGTGTCCTGCTGGTTTCGGGAACCAATCTGCTTCACGCACAGGAGCCGATAGACGTTCATCCCTATCTGACGAGTAAGTTCTTTATTGACCTAGGCATATATTTTCCGGACAGAGAGACCATTATTGGTGTCGACGGAACGATTTCGGGAATAAATGGGGACTTTGATTTTAGCCGGACCACGGGCAATAAAAAGAATGATGAAACGTTCTCCTTCGATTTTGGCTGGCGCTTCGGCAAAAAGTGGTCAATGCTCACACAGTACTTCAAGTCAAGCGGTGCCAAAGGGGCGGCGTTAACTCAGGATGTCGAATGGAAGGACATCGTGTTCGCACAGGGCAGCAATGCAATGGTTGGGCAGGAATTTTCAGTGACCCGAGTATTTTTCGGGCGCGAATTCGATAGCAGTGATCGACACGATTTCGGCGCCGGGCTGGGTTTTCATCAAATCAAATTCAAGGCTTTCATCCAGGGAGAGATCCTGATTGCTGGTGGGCCGAATGTATTTCGTGCCGAGGCCGTTGGCCAAAAAATGCCCTTGCCGAATATCGGTGTCTGGTACAGGTATTCCTTGTCGCCAAATTGGGTGTTCACGAGTCGCTTTGACTGGATGGATGCGAGCATCGATGAGTTCGACGGTAAGCTGACTAATGCGTCCGTCGGCATCAACTATAAATTTTCGGAAAATTTCGGTGCGGGCGTGAGCTACAATGCGCTTGAACTGGATGTGGCCGTCAATAAGCCGAGCTGGCGTGGCCGATTATTAACTCGCTACGAAGGCGCGTACGTTTACCTAAGCGCATACTGGTAGGATTCGAATCTTTTTGAAAGTCCGACCTGAGGTATGTCCATGCAACGTATCAACAGCCGAATTCCCGGATCGGACCGGAGAGTGCCAGGTTCCCCGCGCGCAAGGTTGATGCCGCCGTGTTGGAAACCGTCAATGCGGTTGGTGATGAAGCGGATGAAGCGACGCTTGTGCTAAGACTAAAGTCGGCGACATGGCCTGACGGAGCGCTCCTCGTCTGTCAGTTGGGCAACGGCTAAAAGTCCCGGAAAACTTTGGTCTTAAGAAACGATTATTCTGCCGGCCCGGGTTCGACCGATATCGCTACTGCCTGGGTCGTGGTGATTATCACCAGGTCACCGACTGAAGATCTCTTCAGATTATCCGGATTCCGCGCCACATATTCATTAACGGTGCCGTCTGGTCCCTTCAGTTTAAAGGTGTTCTTTTCCAGATTGATGTCCTCGACAGTTGCAGTCACGATCTGGGTTTCCGTGGCCGCGACACCGGGCATTTCTCCCTTTTGGGTACGAGCCATTGCAGCAAGCGCGCCCGACCCGGCCTCCATGCCTTCGTTCGCCATGACTTCGATGGATATGGATTCCACGTATTCTGCGTTGACGATGTCACCGACGGCTACCTGGTCCAGGTTTCGGGCTTCTTCACTCGCTGTGAAGGTAACCGTGTCATCTTCCGAAACACGCAGCGTGACTACGCGGGATTCGTGGTCGATGGCTTCCACCACTGCGTTGACAGTCGTCGACTGGCTGGCGAAGAATGATGGTTTCTCCAGCGGTGGCTGCTCGTCTGCGGCCCAGGCGACTGCGCCAGTCAGGAAAAGAACTACGACGGAGATGCATTTCATATTTATCATTAGCGGCTTCCAAAGGACTGGTTTGGGCCGAGTCTATAGAACGGGATTTCCTGTGGCAATGACCTCGCGTACGGTCGCGATTCTGTTTTCAGCGTGCTTTGGGGACCAGGGCAACGACTCGAACCGGGCCGCCGGACCCACCTTCAATTTTCATCGGCAACGCAAAAACCAGTGAGCCGGTCGGCGGTAGCTTGTCCAGGTTTGTCAGGTTTTCGAGATTGCTGACATTGTTGGCCGCGGCCATGCGATGCACGACGAAGTCTTGTGATGTACCGAAGTCGGTCGACGCAGTATCCAGGCCCAGAATTACCACTTTTCGTTCTTCGACAAGAAGGCGGGCCGCATCCTCGCCATAAGAGGGAAACGAAAGTTTGCTGATTTCCCCTGGCGAGTCATCGCCGAGATAGGATTCAGCATCGGGCCAGAATCGGCTCCAACCGGTTCGCAACAATATGATAGTACCTGACTCGATGCGGCCGTATTGATCCTCGAATGAATACACATCGTCGGCACTGAGCAGGTAATTGCGATCAGCAGCTGCTTTCTCGCTTACATCGATAACTATCGCCGGGGCGATGAGGTTGACGAGAGGAATTCTCTCGGTTGGTAAGCCATCTGCGGCGAAGTGAAACGGAGCGTCAAGATGCGTTCCGCCGTGCTCCGGGGTGCAAATCGAAAACGCGGAGTAAAACCCGCCGCCCTCCGTCTCTCCGAGAGCAACCACTGTCTTTCCGAAGCGGGACGGCGACGTTGGCCAATATAAAGTGTCGCTGCCGTAAGAATGGCTGAGATCAACCAGCTGATAATCGCCGACATCCAAAGCAAATGCCGGCTGTGCAAGAACCAGGGCAATGAAACCGATTGCGAAACGACTCACGATGCTGGACCTCCTTCTGAATTTGCGTCAGTTAATCAGGTCTGGAATCTGAAAGTCTATCTCATGCAGTTCCGCAAGTAGTTTGGTTTTTTGATTTGAGCCAAGCGAAAGAAGTGGCGGGCGAACGGTTGCCCACTGCGGATCACTTCTGAAGTCGGCAATGATCGCTTTAAGGGCAGGAATCATTGGGTACTTTTGCACGATGTTGCGAATGTCGTCCAGGCTCTGTTGCATGTCGTCGGCTGCATTCGATTGCCAGTCAGCGTACAGTTGATGAATCGCCGCCGGATTGATGTTGGCGGTAGCTGAAATACAGCCGGCTCCGCCACCACGAATGTTTCGCAGCAGGAAATTCTCGCTTCCCGCGAAGACTCTGAAGTCATCCAGTCCAAGTTGCAGCAATGCATAGGTGTTGTCCCAGTCACCGGAACTGTCTTTAGTTCCTACAACGGTATCGGGATATTGTTTGACGAGACGCTCGACGAGTTGTGGGGAGATACCGACGTGGGCGATCGGGGGAATGTGGTACAGGTATATCCGGAGATCGTTGCTTCCGACACGTTCGATGACTTCTGCGAAACTTGCATACAGAGCATCGTCGCTGACGTCCTTGTAATAGAAGGGCGGCAGCATCAGGGTGCCCGCGCATCCAAGTTTGACTGCGTACGTTGTTAGTTTGACTGTATCCGCCAGCGCACAATGGCCGGTACCAGGCATCAGGCGTGCAGTATCGATACCAGCATCGATCAAACGATCCAGCAAGGACATCTTTTCTTCGACAGAGAGCGAATTGCCCTCGCTCGTGGTTCCGAAGGGGGCAAGGCCGATGTTTTGCGACAGCAACCAACGGCAGTGTTGAACGAGCCTGTGGGGATCGGGGCTGAGATCGTCTTTGAAGGGCGTGACGACCGGAGAGAGCACACCCGAAATTCTTTCGGGCGCAGCCATCAATTACGAATACTGATGATGGTGATCGCAGAAAGCCCCTGCGGTGTGTTGTGAGAAATACCGCCGAGATAAATTGTGTTCGATTCGAGGCCGGTCCAGGCGACGTCTACGTTTGCGGTAGTTCCCGCGTTGACGAAGCCTGGTCCGGACGCCGTCATATTGCCCTGGTCGTCGATCAGGCCAATTGCCCAGCCGAGCAGTTGATAATTCGCGCCGGGGCCGCCGGCAACGTTGTCGGTCTCGAATCCGTGAATCAAGACCGCATAACGGCCGGCGCCGGGCAGTATCACATTGAACTGCTCGCGTGATGTAGCCTCGCCGCTCTGGCCGATCTTGGTGCAGTTGACGTTGTCCGGGCAGTAAAAAATATACATGTCGAGATCGTCGTTGCCATCAGTCAACTCGTCGAACATCTCGAACCGCAGATAGACCTGATCGGCGGGTACGTCGATCAGGTGCGCCGTTACGCCATTGGTCGAACGGAACGTGAAGGTCTTGGTTGGATCTTCATCGACGAAGCCATTAACGACCAGCGGTTTGCGAAGTCCGTGAACGCCGGGTGTATAGGATCCCGTGTAGCCGAACTCGACCGGGAAGCTCACGTTACCGGTGCCGCCGAAAGATGTAACTTCGGCTGGTGCTGTAACCGATACTGGCCGGATGCCGAGGACGCTTCTTACATCGTGGTTACTGCTGGACCAGGTGAGACTTCCGAAGCGCCAGAGGTCGAGTGGCCCGCTTGCATAGGTAAACGTGACGTCGAATGTTGCGGACTGCCCCGGCCCAATCGTCAGGTTTGCCGGAACGACATTGACGCTCATTTCGGGTGGCGCAACGATATTGGCGACATAAGTTTCCGCTTCGTTGCCGACATTTGTGACTCGGCGAGTGACAGTCTGGCTGTTTGCAAGCCTGGAGACAGCAATCGATGGCTGGTTCAGGTCCTCCGCCTCGAACGATAGTCCACCGGCAGCCAGGTCGTCACAGCGTGTTTGATCGACGGCAGGCGATGCCGTGCCGCAGGCGAATGCATCGTACTCGTCGTCTGTAACGTCATAGACGAGACCCGGATTGTTTGCCTTGTTCGGATCGATATGGCCGCTACCGAAATCGAACGGGTTGGCAGGTGTCGTTCCATCTTGCTGGTTTACGTTCTGGCGGGCGGTCGTCATCAGTGCTGACTTTATTGCTGCAGGGCTCCAGCCGGGGTGCGCCTGGCGCAGTAATGCCGCAACGCCCGCGACATGCGGCGCGGCCATCGATGTGCCGGAGATATAAGCAAAGTTTTCTCCAGCGACGGAATTTGCCGCATCGGGAGTGAACCCGGCAAGAATATTGATTCCCGGTGCTGTCACATCAGGTTTGAGGATGTCCTGAACGGGCGCTGGCCCACGCGCCGAGAAAGCGCCCATGATGTTGCCGGTCTCCTGTTCGGTGAGGAAGAATCCTTTGTCCAGGACAAGGTCGACTGTCTGATCTGCGTTTATCTCGTCGAGGATCAGGTTGCCGTCGGCCTGACCGATCATCAGGGCAGGGATATTCGAAAATCCTGACGTACCCGTCATGACGATTGGTTTGCCGGCGATATTGAAAACAAGTACCGCAATAGCGCCTGCATCGTCGGCGTTGGCGATTTTGGTTTCAAAGCTGCAACCACCGCGTTGAACAAAAGCGATGTTGCCGGAGAGGTCACTGCCGTTGACGAGTGGCTCGCAAGCGTCGAACGTCGTCCCGGCGCTGCCATCATCGAGCGTGTCATCGTTATCGTCGACAAGGACGAGGGGGCCCTCGATCGGGTCTTTGTCGATCAACGGCGGGGTAAAGCTCGCTTCCTTGACCGCGTATTTACCGGCTATCGTCGGTGGAGAAAGAACTTCCAGCGCTTCTTCGAATCTCTGGCCGTCGCGGCTCGACGCGGCCGCGGTGATAACCCATGGCGCCCCGGCAGGGGAGCCAATGGTTCCGAGGTTCGGACCTTCATTGCCGGCGGCGACAGCGGCGAGGACACCCGCCTTTGCGGCTGCCATCAAGGCGATGTCGTCGGGCGCAGTTGCAGTCCTCAGGCTGCTGCCGACTGAATAGTTGATGATGTGTACGCCGTCGGCCACCGCCATATCGATTGCGTTCACGAGGTCCGATGTGTTGCAGCTTGCGCGCAAATCACCGGGACGAAGCCAGCATGCTTTGTAAGCCGCAACTCTGGCGCGAGGTGCGATACCTTCGACCGCGCCGAGAAGGGTGCCGAAAATAGAAGCGTTGACGCGATTGCCGGCAACGGTCGTTGCTGTATGCGTGCCGTGACCGTCAGCGTCGCGCGCGGAAACGATCTCTCCGCTGTCAATCGGTCCGGTGGACTGCGCGCCATCGATAAAGTAACGCGCACCAATCAATTTATTGTTGCACGCAGACTCTTCAAATCGCACGCCGGACTCGCACACGCCGTTCCAGTTTTCGGGTGGGTCGTAAAGGAGCTTGTCGTCCTGTCTTTTGTAGATTTTGCAAAGCCACCGACCCAGCAAAGTATTGTCTGCGAATGATGTTTGGCAGAGCCTCGGCCGATCGGCCTCGCGAGTGTCCTTAAGAGCCGGGTGCTCCGGTGTTATGCCGCTATCGATCACGGCAACGATGACACCGTCTCCGTCAAGGCCGAGTGCACCGCGCAAACCAACTGTCGGTTCAAATAGTCCCAGGAATTGCGGACTGAAGTTCGTTGCCAGTGGACGAATCTCGTCTTCCCATACACTTAAGACTTCGTCGAAGTTCTTGACTTTGTGCGACTGCGCCACGGTCATGCGCGCAGCGAAACCATTCAGCGTGTAACGGTAGCTATATATCTGCTCGATATTGGAACCAGCTTGCGCGAGAACTTTGTCTTGCAACGCACCCAGTTCGACCGTGTAGGATTGAACAGCGGCGTTGAATTTATCGAAGGATGCTGGTGCTGTCGACAATGTCTTGCCGGTATACGTCTTGTTGAAACTCGCGAATCGTTCGGCCGCCGAGGGTGTTCTTAGTTGAACGATATAGACCTTACTGCCTCCGCCAGCGTCGTCGGTGCCCGCCAGGCGGATGCTCGATGGGCTTCCGCTTTCACGCAGACGGGTTTCATTGTCCGGCCAGACAGTCCCGGCCAGGAGCAAGCTGCAGAGAATAATTAGCCTGACAACAGTCACGGAGAATCGGGCCCCCTGATGCTTTCTGTCGTTTATAAAGAAACCAGTGTAAACCCCGGTTTTGCAAGGAACTTACCACATACTTGCAGCGGCCTGCCAGCAATAACCGGTGGGTGGACACACTTAGAACCTGTCTCAATAATCCTCATGAGCCGCGTTTCTGACGCACTGGCTCGGATACGCGGCGCGCGCCGCGTCGAATGGCCGTAGCGCATTTGCAAGGCGCGCAACAAAGTAGTCCGGGCCAGTGCGTCGAAACCCAGCCGGGAAGCGCCTTTGCGGGCGCGCTGCTGCGTCGCTCGTCGCTTGAGTGGAACGACCACACCACGCTCCTCGCTTCTTGCATCGCATCCCGCAAAGACCGCTTCGCGGCCATGCGGATTTTTGAGACAGGTTCTAGTCACTATGGTACCCGGTAAGTTCCTCGGCGGAGTAGCTGACCCCGAGGCCCAGGGCTATCCGGTTGACGAAATTAAAGTATGCAACGACTAATGTGATATCGAGGATATCCTGGTCTGTAAGCCCTTCAGCGCGCAATGGATCGAGATCGCTTTCAGTCATCGCCGAGGGCGCCGATGTTAATTTCTCGGCGTGTATGACGATATTGCCGAGGCGCGGCTCAAGTACTTCCAGGCCGTCCGCGCTTGCGAGGGTCTGCAGGACATCATCGTCTTTTATGTACCGCCGGAGCGCTTCGGCGTGATGATTCACACAGTACTTACAGTCGTTTGTCGCAGATACGACGACGGCAATTGCCTCGCGTTCCGCACGGCTGAGTCCCGATTTTCCGAACATGATCGACATGTGAAGATCGATATGGTTAGCCATCGCGTTCGGGTTCAGGCTGTGTACCTGCAGTATGTTTGCAACCTTGCCGCGCTTTTCCAAAAGTTCGGCATACACTTCTGCGAGCTTGCCCTCGGCCTCAGTGACTTCGATTTCTTTAATCCAGGACATGACGGTTTTTTGACCTATTTCTACGCCAGCCAATCTCGTGGAACGAGATAGTCTTTATAGAGTTTTTCCTCCGCTGACCCTGGTTCCGGATGCCAGTCATACTTCCAGCGCACCATCGGCGGCAATGACATCAATATCGATTCGGTTCTGCCGCCGGACTGAAGTCCGAATAAGGTGCCACGGTCGTAGATCAGGTTGAACTCGACATACCGGCCGCGACGATAGAGTTGAAACTCGCGTTGCCGTTCGCCGTAAGGGTGATCTTTGCGCGCATCGACGATGGGCAGATATGCCGGCAGGAACCGGTCACCAACGCTGCGTGTAAATTCAAAACAACGCTCAAACTTCCAATTGTTCAGATCGTCAAAAAACAAACCGCCGACACCCCGTGTTTCATTCCGGTGTCGCAGGAAGAAATACTCGTCACACCACTTCTTGTATTTGCCGTAAACTTCATCACCGAACTCGCTACAGGCATCTCGTGCCGTGCGGTGCCAATGCAGCACGTCATCATGAAAGGGATAGTAGGGAGTCAGATCGAAGCCACCCCCGAACCACCAGATCGGCTCACTGTCATCAGCTTCGGCACTGAAAAAGCGGAAGTTGGCGTGCGTAGTGGGTACGTACGGGTTTTTCGGGTGTAATACGAGAGAGACGCCCATTGCCTGAAAGCCGTGTCCGGCCAGTTCGGGACGCGTTTTCGTTGCCGACGGTGGCATCTCGTTGCCGAAAACGTGAGAAAAACCGACGCCCGCCTGCTCGAATACAGCCCCATCTGCGAGGATCCGACTTCGTCCGCCACCTCCAGCTTCACGCTCCCAGGCATCGCTGCGAAATTTTTCTTTACCGTCGACGTCCTCGAGCGCATGGACAATGCGCTGTTGCAGAGATCGAAGGTAGTCGCCGACTTCCCCAATTGAAGCGTCAAAATCCCTCATGTTTTTCCTGTTCTTATTACCGCGCCGCTTTCCAAATCTCGAATATCCGAGGCACCTGCCGCGGGACCGCAACGGCCCGGCACGATGCAGTCTACTAGACTGCCGAAGCGACGGCGAAGAACAAAGACGGTTCTGGCAGGGGGGCTGCCGGCAACATTGGCGCTTGTCGAAACGAGTGCCGAATCTGCAGCGTCGCACAGGGCGCCAGCGATAGGGTGGCTCGTGATTCGCACGGCGAGACCGTGATGCTCGCCTTTGATCCAGTAGGGGACGTCTTGTTTGGCGGGTACTATCCAGGTAACCGGCCGCTCGGGACTGGTATCGAGACAAATCGACTCCGGCAATTCCACCCAATCTGCCAGTTGTTCGATACTCGATGCGATCAGGACGAGCCCCAGTGCCGGACTACGCTTTTTGATGGACAAAATTCGAATGACGGCATCGGCGTTATCCGGAAGACAACCCAGACCGAAGACACCCTCGGTCGGATAGGCAACGACGCCACCGGACCTCAATATTCTGCCGGCGCGATGGATTGGTATGGACAAGGCCATGCCCTAGTACTCCGTCAAGGTGATATTGATGGGTTCAGAGCCACCCCGATGATTCAAGACAAGGCGAGAGCGCAGAAGCGGCACCTTGTCGTAGTGAAATATTCGGGCTTACCTTACTCTGGTTTGTCAGAGGCCGCGTTCTTTTTCTGCTTGGCCATTTTCTTAGCTTTCTTCCTGGTTTTCTTTTTAGTTGATTTGGCGGTTTTTTTGGCAGAGGCGTCTTTGGCAGTTGTTTTCTTTTTCTTGCCTCGGCGGCCACGGGCTGGTGCATTGGCAATTAATTCTTTGCATTCCTCCAGCGTCAGTGATTTCGGTTCGCGGTCTTTTGGCACCCGTGCGTTCTTGGCCTTATCGGTCACATAAGGACCATAACGGCCATTCAATACCTGAATGCCCTCGTCTTCGAAATCCTGAATGATGCGATTGGCGTCTTCTATTTTCTTGGCTTCGATTAACTCCAGGGATCGCGGTAGCTCAATTGTATAAGGATCGTCGTCGCCACGAATCGATACATATTTATCGCCGTAACGAACGTACGGACCAAAGCGACCAACGCTTGCAGATACCGGCAGGCCGTCTGATGTCTCGCCCAGATTCCGCGGAAGCTTGAAAAGTTCCAGCGCGTCTTCCTGAGTAATATCGTTCATCTTTTGACCGGGACGGAGGCCTGCAAACTTTGGTTTCTCCTCGTCATCCTTCGTGCCGATCTGGACGAACGGTCCATAACGCCCCATGCGAACCGTCATCGGCTTGCCGGACTTGGGGTCGATACCGAGATCGCGTGCCTGCGCTACCTGCTCCCGGGTTACGCTTTGTTCTTTGTCCTCGATGAGATCGGAGAACGGTTTCCAGAAGCTCTCGAGCAACGGCAACATGGCTTTCTCGCCAAGAGAAATGGCGTCGAGGTCATCTTCAAGCCTTGCGGTAAAGTCGTAGTCGACGTATTGCGTGAAATGCTCGGTCAGGAAACCGTTAACGATTCGGCCAATGTCGGTCGGAATAAACCGTTTGCCATCCATTTCGACGTATTCACGGTTCTTCAGCGTCGCGATAATACTCGCGTACGTTGACGGCCTGCCGATTCCGTACTCTTCAAGCGTTTTGACAAGGCTCGCTTCGGTGAATCGAGGCGGGGGTTCCGTGAAATGCTGTTCGGGGCGTAATTCATCGAGGCTGATGCGATCGCCCACGGCCACTTCCGGCAACAAACGATCGCCTTCGTCGTTGCTGTTGTTATCCTTACCCTCGTGATAAACGGCCATGAATCCGGGTTCGACGAGCACAGATCCGTTCGCACGAAAGCGGTGGCCGTCATCGCTATCGGGGCCAGCCGCCAATTCGAGCGTAACCGTGTCGAACACGGCAGATACCATCTGCGAGGCCATCGTCCGTTGCCAGATCAGTGTGTACAACTTCAGCTGTTCCCCGTCGAGTTTACCCTTGAGTGATTCTGGTGTTCGTGCAACAGAGGTAGGGCGGATTGCTTCGTGTGCTTCCTGTGCATTCTTTGTTTTTGTCTTGAATTCGCGCGGAGACTCGGGAACGTTTTCGGATCCATAACGGTCAGCGATAACATCACGAATTTCTTCCACGGCGACATCAGCAAGCGTGACGGAGTCTGTACGCATATAGCTGATCAGACCGACGTTGCCTTCGTCCGGTAGCTCGATGCCTTCGTAGAGTCGCTGAGCGACACGCATCGTCCATTGCGTATTGAAACCCAGCTTCCGTGACGCTTCCTGTTGCAGCGTAGAAGTCGTGAACGGCGCCGCAGGATTGCGCTTACGCTTCTTCTTCTCGACGCCGACTGTTGTGAGTTTGCCGTCCGCAGCATCGAGTATGGTCTTTTCGACTTCCCGGGCCACGTCCTCGGTTTCGAAACTGAACTGCTCGACCTTTTCGCCACGATAGCGAACGAGGCGCGATACAAATTGCTGTCCTTCCTTGCTGACGTCCGCCTCGATCGTCCAGTACTCACGGGCTTCGAACGCTTCGATTTCCAGTTCTCTTTCGGCAATCATACGCAACGCAGGGCTCTGCACGCGCCCGGCAGACAGTCCGCGCTGAACTTTTTTCCACAACAGCGGAGAGAGATTGAAGCCGACGAGATAGTCGAGAGCCCGACGTGCTTGCTGAGCGCTAACGAGATCGTCTGAAATCTGCCGAGGGTTTTCGATTGCTTCGATAATCGCGTTTTTCGTGATCTCGTGAAACACAACGCGATGGACAGGCTTGTCATTCAGCGCATTTCTTTCTTTGAGAAGCTCGGTCAAGTGCCAGGATATGGCTTCCCCCTCTCTGTCCGGATCAGTCGCGAGATACAGGGCGTCCGCCTTCTTCAGCGCCTGAATGATTGCCTTGACATGTTTTTCGTTCCGTTCGATGACCTGATACTTCATTGTGAAGCCATCGGTAGGGTCCACAGCACCTTCTTTGGGCACAAGGTCACGGACATGGCCATAGGAGGCCATGACGTCAAAGTCTTTACCGAGATATTTGCCAATCGTCTTTGCCTTGGCAGGCGACTCGACTATGACAAGGTTTTTGGACATTCTCTAGAACGTTCCCTGCTAAAAAAACAAAAAACCGCGGACAGTGCCGCGGTTCAAATACATGCTTCGCTTCTCAGTGTCAAGAAATAAAGAATCTATCTCAGCATTCCGCATGGCCGCGAAGCGGTCTTTGCGGGATGGGCTCAAGGCGCGAGGAGCGACATGTGGTTATTCCACCTGAGCGACGAGCAACGCTGCAGACCGCCTGCAAAGGCGCTTCGCGTATGGGTTTCGACGCACTGGCGCGGACTACTTTGTTGCGCGCCTTGCAAATGCGCTGCGGCCATTAGACGCGGCGCGCGTCGCGTATCCGCGCCAGCGCGTCAGAAACGCGGCTCATGGGGAATGACGAGATAGGTTCTGGTTAATGCAGTGCTCCCGCGCTTTCCTCGAAAACGAGGTCTTCCATGCGGGCATAAGCAAGTTCCTGGCCGGGTTGACTGAATAAAACCATCAATACAACCCACTTGATTTGCTCGACATCGATGTCCGGAGTTTCAAGCGCCAGAAGGCGATCGATCAGAATTTCGCGCTGAGGTGGCGACAAAATTCCGATCTGTTCGAGATACGTTATGAATCCGCGAGAGCCCGCGTCGAGACGTATCTGTTCGACGTCGTTATATATTCGCGTGCCGTGTCGCGTCTGCCGGTGATAGGTCAGGCCGTCGTGGTTTTCCGCGAGGCCGTCCAGCCATTCCAGCGCGCGATCGATCTCAGTATCACCAAAACCGGCCCTGGAAAGTTCGTCGCGAAGTTCGTTTTGATCCGGTTGTGGTTCTTCGTCCGCGTCGATATAGGTCTCGAAAAGGTACATCAGTACGTCGAGTACATTCTCTTTCATGCCCGGAGCCGCTCCCTATTTATTCCGTAGTAAGTACTTGCCACCAGTTAGTGCTTCGATTTTTTCCTCGAGCTCCAGGATCAGAAGCATGGAGGAAACCTGGTCGATCGTCAATCCGGAAATTTCCGCGAGTTCATCGGCGCTGGCGGGATCGTATGACAGGGTATTTAGCAAAATCTCATAGTCGGCATCATGTTGAATAGTTTTGGATTCGCCGCCTTTTTGGTCAGTGTCGTTTTGCATAAGATGCCCGGCGAGCGCACCAAGTTCGCTGACAATATCCTCTGCGCTTTCGACGAGTTTAGCGCCTTGTTTAATCAATTGGTGGCAACCACGGGACAGCGGGTTGTGTATGGAGCCGGGTATGGCAAATACTTCGCGACCCTGTTCACCGGCCAGCCGGGCGGTGATGAGAGAACCGCTGTACCTCGCGGCCTCGATGACGAGTGTCCCCAGAGTCAGACCGCTGATGAGTCTGTTGCGTTGCGGAAAATGCTCCCGGCGGGGCGGGCTGCCGAGCGGGTATTCGGACACCAAAGCGCCATTTTGTGAAATTCGATGCGCGAGATCGCGATTGGCCGAAGGGTACACACGGTCTATTCCGTGACCGAGGAACGCCACGGTCATAGCCCCGGCATCGAGTGCACCTTGATGCGCCGATGTATCGATGCCCTGAGCCAGCCCGCTGACTATGCAAAAGCCGGATTGCCCCAGATGCTTTGCAAATTCGTACGCGTTCTCGTTGCCGCCGCGGGTCGGGTTTCGGCTGCCGACGATCGATAGCGCCGGCAGGTAAAGAACCTCGGCGTTACCGACTATATATAAGAGAGTAGGCGGATCCGGAATTTGCTGTAACAGCTCCGGAAGGTCAGCGGAATCGCTGGAAATTATCCGGTTGCCCGGCTTCTCAAGCCAGGCCCGGTCTTTATCGTTCACAGGGACGTTCGCCTTTTTTATTATCGAAAAAAGGGGGGTGCGTGCCGGATTTGTCAAAAAAGGGGTAGGTCCCCATTTTTGCTATCGCCTCCAAAAAAAACGGGCCGGCACCCCTAAGGAACGCCGGCCCGTTTTCAGGCTTTGATCAGTAGGGGTTGCGCACGGCGTCCATAACGTGAATCGGCGTGGTTGCCTCCATCACGAGTCCGTAGCCAATACGGTCATATACCTTAAATACCATGACAGTACCGGCATCTTCATCCGGAAGCTTGACCTTGCCACCCGCAATTCGGTCCCTCACGACTTCGCCAGCCTGGAAAACCGTCAGGATGTCTCCGGGTGCCAACCCGTTTCGTGCACCGCGATTCATGACGACGACCTGGTATTGTCCAATCATGGATACGCCATCTACTACCGAGATGATTCGGCCATCAACCTCAATATCGGGGGCTTTCGGGAAGAAATTCAGCGGGATGTCAACGGTTTCGGGAATCAGACGGTCGCCGTTACGCGCCTCACGATTGGTATCCGTCAATGCAACGGTCGCCGGGTCCCCACCGCGGGCCAGTGTGCCTTCACCAATATAGATGCCCTGGTAGCCGACGACTTTGTTGTCGTCCGGATCCACCAACTGGTCGCCGACGTGAACGATGCTATACCGGGTACCTGGCTGGGACGGCGCGCCGCCGCGCACGTAAATATCGTTGCCGGCAGCCGCGATTATGTGATCACCGCGCGTTCCGACAATATAGGGAAGTTGTTCCGCTTGTCTTTTCTCGATAACGAGCCCCTTTGACAGGAACGAAGCGATCTGTTCATACGGGATGCTGGTAACTGCCTCGCTTAATGGGGTCGCTCTTGCAGACGGAGACATCCGATACGTCGCACCGCGCATTGTGGTTGTAATGCGTTGCTGACCGCCGATGTATACCAAAGCCAGTGTGTCACCCGGGAAAATGAGATGCGGGTTCTCGATTTGGGGGTTGACGTACCAGACCTCGGGCCAGTACCAGGGGTCTCTCAGAAATGTCGCGGCAATATCCCAGAGTGTGTCACCATCCTGAACGGTGTACTCGTCCGGATGGCCTTCGGCCAACGGAATTCTGGTCGGCGCCTCCTCAACAAGGACCAGGTTCCGCTCGTGGCTTGACTGGCTCGTAGCGCCGGCGTCCATCGAAGATGAGGCTCTGGGCGCTGTGCTTGTTCGCTGGACAGGGGCCGGGGCTTCGTCGTCATTCGAAAACGGGTTCATACCGCAACCGGCAACCGATGCGGCCAGGGCGATAATAGTCAGTCGTAGACTGAGGTTCTGGCGATTTTTGCTGAGTGACATGATCGACGGGTGCTCCATCAAAGTAGTCCGAGCCTGCCAGCTTACAGGCGTTGCTATAATATGTCGTGTCGACGCTTTTCAGACTGCCAAACGCGTCACAATTCCGGCTCATTTCGCGTCTGGCAGGCTGAATTTCTGGCGGCATTGTCCGTCATCTTATTCAATAAAGTCAAAAATTTAGCTGCATTCTGTGGCAGTTTACGCGAGTTCTGACGCGGGGATTTATGGCAATACTCACGATTTTGGAGTTTCCGGATACGAGACTTCGCAAAAAGGCACTTCCAATCGCTGAAGTCGACGACAATCTGCGGATTTTGATCGACGATATGTTCGAGACAATGTACTCCGCACCCGGGATCGGGTTGGCAGCAACCCAGGTCGATGTGCATAGACGCCTGCTTGTTGCGGACATCTCACAGGAGAAAGACGATCCACATGTCATGATCAATCCGGAGATCCTTGAGAAAGACGGCGTGGCGGTAACCGAGGAAGGCTGCCTTTCCGTGCCCGGTTACTTCGAAGAGGTGGAGCGCGCCGGGCATGTTCGCGTTCGCTATCTCGATCGTGACGGAACCCCTGTCGAAAAAGATACGGAAGGTCTGCTGGCCGTTTGTATTCAGCATGAAGTGGATCACTTGAATGGCAAGTTATTCGTCGATTACCTGTCCGAAGCAAAGCGGCAGCGCATTAGAAAGAAACTGATGAAAGATCGGCGGCAACAGCCGGCTGAGGCCGCGGTTCTTTAACCCAACTAGGGAACCTCCGATCTATTCATGAACTCGTATCTTGTGTCCAGAATGTCCAGCTTCTGC
>FXBF010000008.1_pt1 | contig 45108 bp, 40 predicted proteins | sample 5335321 | NCBI WGS metagenome assembly FXBF01 (sample SAMEA103928391, study PRJEB20085) | sediment metagenome | isolation source: sediment
TTGGAGACTCAGTGCGGCGAATGACCGCACGCACTCGACTGACCATCTCCCGGGGGCTGAAGGGCATCGTTATGTAGTCGTCGGCGCCGAGCTCAAGGCCACGAACGCGATCCTCCTCCTCGCCCTTGGCGGTCAACATGATCACGGGAATGGTCGATATCTCGCGAATCAGCTGCAAGGTCTCGAAGCCGTCCATATCCGGCATCATCACGTCCAGCAGGATGAGCTCCGGCAGACGGTCCCGCATCACTTCGAGAGCCTCCGCTCCCGAGGTGGCCTCGATTACCTCATAGCCATCGTGTTCTAGGTTGAGACGGATGAAGCGAATCATCCTGGGCTCGTCGTCGACAACGAGCACGCGACGAGGCCGGGAATTGTCCATGCTACTCTCTGACGAAGCCGATCAGTTCTTCTTCTTCGAGGGTGGGGAGGATCTCCATAAAAGTGACGCGGTGCATGGGCCACATAACGGTTACGACGTTCCCGTCTATGTAGGGGAGATCCTTGCCATCTTTCCTTCGGGGATTGTTAACGGTGACCGTCGTATCGGTGGGGGCGGGAATCTCCTCGATTTCTCCCAATACGGGGTCCTCGCCAGAAAGATGAAGCAAGACTGTAGTTGGCATGGTTTGTCCTGTCTATCCGCGAATTCGAGAGATGACTTGAAGCTGCATGTGCCCCAGTTGAACGATGTCCTTATTTCGCAGCTCGTGCGGTACCTGCGGCTCGATGCGTTTTCCGTTGATGAGCGTCCCGTTTACTGAATCCAGATCGACAACGTGTACACCCGACTGGTCCAATCGAATTTCGGCGTGCAGCCGTGAGATACCTTGATCCTGAGCACCGTATATGTCGAGATCTACATCCGGCACGATGGCCTGGCTGCCGGCCGATCGGCCAATCGTGTAGTTGTCTCGCCCAGCCAATGAAACCATATCCCCGGTCTTCAATACCCGCAAGCCGAAAATGGCGCCCGCGGCCAGACCGGGGCCAAGCGGCGGGCCATTGTTCGTATCCGGGCCCCCGAATTCAATAAACTCACCCCCGGGACCGATGGGTGCGGTGTGCACCAGCCGCGTGCCGCACTCGCTGCAATACAGCGTGCCGACAAATTCAGAGTGCTTGCAGGAGGGGCATTCGATCATGATTCGCTCTCGCCGGTCCGAGCGGGGATCATCAACGCGCGAGTTCCATACTTGAGCACCTTCTCACCTTCGCTGGAAAGTCGACGCGAGTGCGTAAGTCGGTCGGCTTCGCTCAATGCCGACCTCGCGAGCTCTCGCTCGCCGCTCGCTAGCAGTTGAGTGGCCAGGTTTTCCAAGCGTCGTGCGGCCTGCCCAGATTGCCCCAGTTCGGCCTCATGACGAGCTTTTTCCTGCATACGGTAGAGAGATATCTGCCTCATGGCGGCGGTGATCTCCTCGGAGGGAGGGTCCGTATCCGGCTCGTCCGATACTGGAATTCGGACCTCGAGCGGGAGTGGAACACTCGTATCTCGCTTCCCGAGTATATCCCCATCGATCGTGAAGTGAGCCAGGGTGAGCTCCGATATCTTTCCGATGGGATGAATCACCATTTCGAGCAACACACGCACAATGCCATCTCTGGGCAGATTCCCCAGGGTCATGGGCAGGCTATCGCCCATCGGCATGGGTTCGGGCAATAGGCGAAAGGTCGAGCGCAGGTCGACCTGCTGGGCTACGGGACCCTCTAAACGGAGGCGGCTGGCCACAGTACGGCCTAGCTTCTCAAATATATCTTCCATCACACCTACAATGGCCTCAGGAGTATCGAGAAATGCGACGCCACCCCCGGTTCTGCTAGCCAGGTCGTCCAGGAGGCGATCGCTCCAATCGCTGCCGATCCCGACACCGTGAATAATGATGCCCTGTTCGGCGGCAACCTCTGCCATCTGGACGCATTCGTTCTCATCGCCATAGGTCCGACCATCTGTCAGCAAAATCAGATGATTGATCCCCTCGCGCGAGAAGTGGCGATCGATTTCACCCAATCCCATGCGCAGCCCTTGCGCGATCTCCGTGCCCCCTCCGGCCTGCAATTGACTCAGGCGGGCGCGCGCCACTGCATGATCTCTGGCTTGATCTGGCGAGACGACCAGTTCGGCGCGATCACTGAAGGCGACAACCGAAGTTGAATCGCTCGCGGACAGCCCGTTCATGATCTTGAGGGTTGCGTTGCGAAGTTGATCTAGCCGCTGGCCGCGCATCGACGTGGATCGGTCGACGACAATAGCCAGGTTGATTGGAGGTCGTATTTCTGGGAGGTCCTGGCTGGGCTCGATATCGATCAGCAGGTAGTGGACCTGCGGTTCATCAAGTTGCAGCAATCTCGTGCGGCTCTGGATCACCTTGGCCCCAAAGCTGGCCTTGGAGATCATTTCCGCTTCGATTAGCTTAAGCTCTTGATCATATGCCGCCCGCTGATCGGCGTCGCTCAGAAGCTCATAGGCGTGGTTGACCTGGAGAAACAGTTCCGTCGCTTCGGGACCTTCGTTCTTGTCCGGATGCAGCCTCAGCGCAGCCTCGCGATAGGCACGGCGAATATCCTCTTCAGAGGCATTGCGAGGCACGCCTAAGATGGCGTAGTAATCAGGCTCTCCGGTCAATTGGTTCTACCTTACGTTGGCGGGAAGTAGACAAGGACTGCTGTGATGTTGTCTGGCCCTCCGGCGGCATTTGCTGCCCGAATCAGTTCATCACTTGCCGCCTGCGGATGGTCTGCCCCCCATGCTATTCGTTGGATCTCCTCGTCCGGAACGACCCCCCAGAGGCCATCCGAGCAAAGGAGCAGGAAGCCGTTCTTCGGAATGGGATGAGTCTCGACATCGACTTCTAGGTTTGCTCCCTGTCCGATAGCCTTATATAGCACGTTGCGCTGTGGATGGACGGCCGCTTCGGCTTCCGTCAGCTGACCCAATTCAACCAGCCGGTTGACCAATGAGTGATCCCTTGTAATGACCTTCGCTTCGTGCGGGGTGAGGATATACGCGCGACTGTCGCCTACGTGCCCGATGGTCATCTGCTTTCCGAGAACCAGCGCCGTGGTGAGCGTGGTGCCACCGCCCGGCACCTTGTTGACCACAGACTGGTTCGCATCCTGGAGCGCCCGGCGCACCAGATCTTGCAAGGGGAGCTCTTCCGCGGATCCGTTCAAGTCAAACAGGTGCAGCAGCGGATTGGCGGATAATCGATGGGCGACCGAGCGCACAGAGAGCGCACTGGCCACTTCACCGGATCGATGGCCTCCCATGCCATCTGCGACCACAAACAGGCCAAAATCGGGAACCGAATCTTCCCCGGAAGAACTGCCGAGCAAGGAGAATAGCGCGTCCTCGTTATGCGCGCGCTCCACACCTGTCGACTGGGAAGTGCCCACAAGAGTGTGATGGCTTAGCGCCGCCCCGTCTATGGTTGCCGGATCCAGAGGCGCAGTTTCAATGCCGTCCGGACTCGTTTGCTCGAGATCTGTGGGTGCCTTGCCGAATATGCGTTGCAGGAAGGTCATGGAATTTTGTGTCGCAATCCCCGTGCCTAAGTCAGGAGAGCGTAGACGCGGTGGTCATTGGAGCCGAAGTAGATCCTGTTATCGCTCACCGTTGGGGTGCCGGTGATGGGCCCGCCGGTTTGGAATTGCCATCTCTTGCGCCCCGAGCGCATGTCCAGGCAGTACATGGATCCGTCCACTGAACCGCAGAATATCGAGTCCTCAAAGATTGTAGGGGAGCCGGTTACCTGGTGTTCGGTCTGGAAATGCCAGATCTCGCGACCGCCCTTCGAGTCGACGGCGTAAATCCGGCCATCTGCACAACCGGTGTAGATGCGGCCCTCCGCGAATACAGGCGAAGATATTGTGGGCCGGCCCATGCGGAACTTCCAGATCTGCCAGCCAGCCTCCGCCTCCACTGCGTAGAGCGACCAGTCCATGCAGCCGAAAAACAGCATTCCATCGACCAGGGTCGGCGAGGAAGTGATGCCGCGCCTTGCCTTGCCGAATCGCCATTGGAGTTCGCCACGAAAATCGTAGCAATAGAAGTCGCTGCTCTCACATCCGAAATAGACCCGCTCGTCGATGATCAATGGAGTGGAGCGAATAGGGCCCGCCACTTCTTGCTTCCAGGCGCCGGATCCGTTGAACATGTTGACGACGTGCAATCTGGCATCGTCGGCGCCAACGAAAACGTGGCCTTCAGAGATAACAGGTGAGGAACGGATCGGGCCGCCTGCGTAGTAGGTCCATGCAAGCGTGCCTTTCTCGCCCGAGAGCGCATACATGCGCGTATCCTCGGAAGATACATAAACCAGCTCACCGTCAGAGGCTGGTCTGCTCGCGATCCCACCCTCGGTGGCGAATTTCCAGATGAACTCTCCTGTCTTCGCATCCAAGGCATAGAGATTGTTGTCGTAACACCCAATGTAAACCACACCATCGACCACAAGCGGCGAACCTCGCACCTCGTCCTCACACTCGAAGGACCAGATCTCCTGAACCTCATTGCTCGGCTGACCCGCGGAAGCGGCTGTGCGGGGGGACACCAGGATCCCGGTCTCCTTTGCCACGGCCATCAGGGAGGTCTTCATGGCCTCCGCGGTGGGGAACCGGTCCCCGGGATCGTAGGACAACGCAGCGTTGATCGTTGCCTCCAGTTCGGGAGAGACCTTGTCGTTGATGTCTCGGATGGGTCGTTCGGAGAACGAGAAGGGCGGCTCGGCGCGCGGATCTCGTCGCGTCAGCAGATGGTGGAGGGTGGCGCCTAGGGCGTACATATCGCCGGGAGGAGAGGCCTCGCCTCTGTACTGCTCGGGAGGGGCGTAGCCGTCCGTGCCAATCATGGTGCCCTTTTGACCCGGCTGGAAAATCCGCGCAATGCCGAAGTCGATCAACCGGATGCTGCCGTGGTTGTCGATCATGATGTTGGAAGGCTTCACATCGCGGAAGATTACCGGCTGCGGCTTGTGAAGATGCAAGTAGTTCAGCACATCACACAGCTCTATGGCCCACTTCACGACCTGATCTTCGGGCAGGAACTCCTCCGATTCTCGCAGCACAGCCTCCAGATCCTTGCCGTCAATGAACTCCATGACCAGGTAGGAGCTGCTTTCATGGGTGAAGTAGTCGTAAATCCTGGGAATTGCGGGATGCGAAAGGGTGGCCAGCAGGTCTGCCTCTCGCTCGAAATTGCGGACGATCATTTCATGCATGGCAGGATCGGTGGCCATGTTGATCATCTCTTTAACGGCCACCGTTTTTGTGACGTTGGGGAAGTGCAAATCGCGAGACCGATAGACGGAGCTCATGCCACCTGCGCCATGCAGTGCAAGCACGAGGTACCGCTCTTGCAAGGTGACCCCTGGCTCTAGCTGACCGAGTTGGGTGGTCTCGGTGGTGATGTCACTGAGCGCTTTGGCAATTCTCTTCATATGAAGAGGGCTCCTTCTAAAAGCAAAAAGGAGCAATCCGGCGAGATTATAGCATGCCCACTTTTCGGCGCAATGAAACCGTGCGGCTAGTGGATTCTTGGGGCAAAACCGCGATCATGATTCACGAACGAGTAGCCGATCGGCCAGCATTCGAAGCGCGGAGGCGGCGGGTTCGGTGGGTTTTGCGGTGGCCAGGCTCTCGAATGCAAGGCTTGTTTGCCTGGCGGCGGCATCGTGCGCGGCATTTTGAGCGCCCGATCGATCAAGTGCAGCCATAACTTCCTCGTTGCTGGCTTCTGGATCGCGCCACAGGAGGCCGAAATCTGGGGAGCCTTCGAGCGCATACATTGGGGGGTAGGAAGGTTTCCGGGTCTCCACATCTGAGCCAACCGGCTTCCCCAAGCTGCCTTCGCTGCCCCACGTACCCAGCACATCATCCAGGATCTGGAAGGCGAGGCCCAGATGATGCCCAAAGGTTTGGTAGGCATCAATAGCGTCGTCAGAGGCTCCCGCGCATAGGGCTCCGACCGCCGCGCTGGACGCAATGAGTGAGGCGGTCTTGTTTTGAATCATCTCCAAATACCGCTCGAGAACTCCTGCCTCGTCGACATCGAAGCTCAAATCCATATACTGTCCCTTCGTAAGATCCAGACAGGTCTCGTCTAGAAGCTGTTGGACGCGAAGCACAGTTGGAGCGTCGTGGCCGAGCTCAAGCAGGCGAACACTGGAAAGCCTGGCGAGCGCGAACAAGGCATCGCCGGCATTGACAGCCTGGGGCATTCCCCATAGCTTCCAAAGGGTGGGTCGATGGCGGCGCAGGTCGCTGCCATCCTCGATGTCGTCATGTATCAGCGAGAAATCATGGATCAGCTCAATGCTGGTCGCGGCAGGAATGGCCTTTTCCCAGGCTCCTCCGGCGGCCGCGCTGCTCAGGAGGCACAGCAAGGGTCGTACTCCTTTGCCGGGCTGCCCATCTTCATCCCATCCAAAATGATGCGCAGCCATCTCGTGGAGCTCTGCGGAGGATCCCTCGCGCAAAGATTCCGAGACAAGCCGCAAATCATCTTGCACAGCCTCAAGCATCTGGGAGGTGATTTGAGTTTCCTTATTCACGTATGTTCGTTCAAGGTCGCGAGAGCAATTTCGCGGATGGGAGGGCGTTGAGATCGCGCGATCCGGTCGCAAACATGCATACGCGTAGCTCCTGTAGCGTCTGATCGATGAAATCGCTTACGGCCTGAGATGATTCGACCGCTGCACGGAGGAACGGCCCTGCCATGCCGCCCAGCTGTGCCCCCAGGGCGATCGACTTTGCGAGATCCAGCCCGCCTCGCAGACCGCCGGAGGCGATAATGGGAACACCCGGGAGCGCGGCGCGCACCTGCCGAACGGCCTCGGCGGTTGGAATTCCCCAATCGACAAACCTGGAGGCGAGCTCGGCCTGCTTTTGCTTAGCAGCACGGTGCATCTCGACCTGCGACCACGAAGTGCCGCCGGCACCCGCCACGTCGATGACCGCTACGCCCGCCTCAACGAGACGAGTGGCGACGGAGGACGAGATTCCCCATCCAACTTCCTTCGCAATCACGGGGACCGTCACGGAGCCGACCACGGCCTCGATCTTGGACAGTAAGTCACGGAAATTCGTATCGCCCTCCGGCTGCACGGCCTCTTGCAACGGGTTGAGATGCAGTACCAACGCATCGGCTTCGATCATATCGATCGCACGTTGCGCCTCATCCGCGCCGTAACCATAGTTGAGCTGGACTGCACCCAGATTGGCGAACAACAGGACGTCGGGAGCCAGCCCGCGCACGTTGAACGTATCCGCCAGGCTGGGGTCTTCGATTGCCGCGCGCTGCGAGCCCAGACCCATCGCGATGCCCGAACTCTGAGCTGCCATCGCAAGATTCCGATTGATCTCGTCCGCCTGCTCCGTCCCGCCGGTCATCGAGGAGATGAGCAGCGGAGCCGCCAGCACCTTTCCTAGAAGTTCCTGCGATAGGTCGATCTCATCCAGGTCCAGTTCGGGTAAGGCATTGTGTTCGAATCTCAAACTCTCGAAGCCTGAAATCAATCCGGAGTCCACGTCCTGCTCCAGGTTGACTCGGATGTGGTCCGCCTTTCGTTCCTCCGTAACTTTGCTCATTGGGGGGTGTTGAATGGGAGGATAATATCAGTGCGCATTAGTCGCGTCAAATTGGGGCTATTCAATTACAATAGCCGGCGCCCGGAGGGACCAAATGGCAGAAGTCGAGACTTATACCGAAATACAGAAGATCATCGTAGACCTGCTGGGAGTAGAAGAGAGCAAGGTCACGCTTGACGCGAGGTTCCGAGAGGATCTGGAGGCAGATTCACTAGATCTGGTTGAGCTCATCATGGCTTTTGAAGAAAAATTCGCCGGCGAGATCTCTGACGAGGATGCGCAGAAGATAACGACCGTCGGGCAAGCGGTCGAGTACATCGATTCGAATATGAGGTAGGTTAATCCATTCTGAAGCAGCAACTGGCCGGCAGAGCGCCGGCCAGTTTGATTCTCAACTGGATCTTCTCAGATCCCGAAGCGAGCTACGGGGACCTAGGACTGCGCGCGTTTCTTTTTGACGGAAGCGGATTCCTTGAGCACTCGCTGCAGCCGGCGCTGCTCCTTGCTCTGAGCCTTGAAGAAATCCTCCATAAACTCCGATCGGCGTAGGCGGATCGCAATCGGCGCCACCGCCCGAATATCCTTGGTAGAAGCCTTCCGCCGCCCGTCCGCTACCGCGCGCGCGCGCGCGGCTTCAAACAATGTGATCTCAGCTCGCAGAGAATCAATTCCCATCTGCTTGATGAGATCTAGTCCGTAACGCTCGGTGGCCTTCGTGAGCTCCACCTTGGGCATCGCCTCGCGCGCGGCTTGAAGCTCCTCGCGGACCAGGGCTGTAGCACTTGCATATTCGCGCACGACCTGGCGCGGATTGGCGCGGTAGGCGATCGTCCGACGATAGGCCTCCAGGCGCTGCTGCTTTCCCTTCAATCCGCTCACCAACACTCGCAGCCCAAACCGATCGAGGATCTGGGGCCGCAGCCTACCTTCCTCTGGATTCATGGATCCGATCAACACGAACCTTGATCGATACGTTGCAGCCAGCGTGCCGCGCCGAACGGTATAGGCGCCCTGCGCGGCTGCATCCAAAATAGCATCCACGATCTCGTCACTCAGCAAGTTCACTTCATCGATGTAGAGCAGATTGCGGTCTGCACGGGCCAGAATCCCGCGATTGAGTCGGTGCCGGCGGTGCGCCCCGCTTCGAGAGTTGAGGCCACCGATAACGTCTTCCAATTCCGCATTCAGCGGTAGCTCGATGAGCTGCACCGAGTCCCGATAGGTGAGGCTCTCGCCCTCGCCATACTTCCGGGCGCAATCCGGACAGACTTCGTCCATGCCTCCCGTTTCGATGTCCTCCGGTAAACAGCCGTAGGGGCACAGGCTGCGATTTACTTCCGGCAGCAGGTCAATCAAACCCCTCACTGCCGTGGATTTGCCGGTTCCCCGATTTCCAATCAGCAGCACTCCATCGACATTGGGGTTGATCAGGCTCAACACCAGTGCCAGTTTCATTTCCGACTGCCCAACGAGGGCAAGGAAGGGGAATGGAAGCCCTTCGGCAAGTCCCAGGTCTTCGGTAAGCGGCGCATCGAGAAAACGTTGAGCGCCGGCCGCGGAGAGCAGCTCGGTGAGCGTCCGTGCCTGCTGGGTCACTGCACAATTTCCTCAGCTTCTTCGGAGCGCATGCGAGCCAAACGGTCGGCCTGCCGCCGTTCACCGCGGTCTATGCGATGTCGTTCGGCCTCTGTCTCGCCGATCAGCCGCGGTACTCGCGTAGGCTCACCGGAAGCGTCGAGGGCCACGTATACGAGGTAGGCCGTGTTGGTGTGGGTTCGTTCGCCAGAGCGCGGATCTTCAGCGATGACCCGCACCCGGGTCTCGATGGAGGAGTTGCCTACATAGGTTACTTCGGCCTCCAGCGCGACGAGATCCCCGATCCGGATAGGGGAGTGAAAACTCATTTGGTCGATGGCCACGGTTACCACTTGAGATTGCGCGTGGCGAATGGCGGAAAGACCGCCCGCTTCGTCAACAAGTTTCATGATCCATCCGCCGTGCACCGTTCCCATCAGATTCGCATAATGGGGCTGCATCAGCAGAGACAAGGACACTCGCGATTCGGCGACTGTCTTTGTTTCCTTCAATCCATGTCTTCCTTGTGTTCGCCATGATCCAGAGTTGGGAGGTGCTCGCGATCATCATCGAAGACGTCCAGGATCTCGAAAGGCAGCTCTGCCATCATCGGCGGCAGCGGAACGGTGGCCGGAGGACGGATCCTTTCCGGCTTTGGCGGCGGATCGCGCCGGGCGAGCATCCCTTCCTGTATCCTGCGTCTCAGGATTCGAGGCTCTTTCGTGAGCCAACCCGCGTAGATCCCGTGTACGTTGTACACGTCCTTCTTAGGGGTGACCCAGCCTATCCATTCTCCTATCGTGCTGTAGATGTAGGGATAGATCATCATAGCCACCCAATCCCCGGGGGTGTTGTAGATCGGTATGGGCTTATGGATGGATTCGCGCATCGGATTCGATAGTTCGATTATACAGGCCGGTTCGGTTTCTGGGCGCTTTGCAGGACTATTGGACGTCTGAATAGGTCCACACGCGATTGACACCAAAATTCCAGAAAAGCACGACGATTACGGCGAGCACCAAGGCCGAATAGACACCGACGGTCTCGGAGTCAAATTGGGATGGCAACAGCTCTTCAGCGAATGAAATCGTCACAGGCTTGAGCCGATCAAACACGACGGTGCGGATCGCCAGCCCGATGACGTTCACGATAAAGAATTGGACCGCCTGCCGGCCAAGCGGTTTGCTGCGCGAATCGGGATAGGTCCAATACCGATTCCAGATGAAATTGCTGGTCACCGCCGCCGTGAAAGAAATCGCTTGCGCGATGACATCCCAAACTCCAACAACTCTCCACAGCAGCGTGAAGGTACCAAAGTCAACAACGGCGCCGATTGCGCCGACCACGGAGAACTTGAAAAAGCGGGTCAGCTCGCGCCTGCGGTTCAGAGGCGTCTCCTGAAGTCCTCCATCGTCGCCCGGAGACCTTGCTCAAGCGGGACTTTCGGCTCCCAATCCAGTATTTGCTTTGCGCGGCCGATATCGGGCCGCCGCTGCTGAGGATCAGATTGATCCCGCTGATCTGCGAAATACTCGACTCCGGCTTCGCTCCCTGTGAGCCGCAGCACCAGATTCGCCAGCTCCTCAATCGTCATCTCGACCGGATTCCCAAGATTGATCGGCTCGTGGAACTTAGTCTGCATGAGGCGCAGCAGCCCCTCCACGAGATCGTCGATGTAGCAGAAGCTACGTGTTTGTTGACCATCGCCGTAGATTGTCAGGGGCTCGCCCTCGATCGCCTGGCGAATGAAGTTCGGCACGACCCGGCCATCGTCCAATCGCATGCGTGGACCGTAAGTGTTGAATATCCGCACGATGCGTGTGTCCATCGAATGGTGACGGTGATAGGCCATCGTGATAGCTTCGGCAAAGCGCTTGGCCTCGTCGTACATCGATCGAGGTCCGATTGGATCCACATGCCCCCAGTAGTCTTCCCGCTGCGGATGCTGCTTGGGGTCTCCGTAGACTTCTGAGGTGGAGGCCAACAGGAATACGGCCTGGTTGGCACGCGCCAGACCCAGGGCGTTGTGTGTGCCGAGCGCGCCCACTTTCAAGGTCTGGATGGGAAGCTGAGGGTATCCGTAGGGGGATAATGGATTTGGGGAGGCAGGAGAAGCAAGATGCCAGATCGCATCCACTTTTCCCGACACGAAGATGAAATTGGATACGTCGTCCCGGATGTAGTGAAATCGATCGTGGCCCGCCAGGTGCGCAAGGTTCTCGGCGTCACCGGTAACAAGGTTGTCGATTGCCACGACCTCATGATCCGCCTCGATCAGCCGATCACAGAGATGGGAGCCGATGAATCCAGCACCACCAGTCACAACGACTCGCATGGTTCACCTTTCTTACAGAGGCGGGTCAAGGCTTCCAGTCCAGCGCGATCGTGAGCCCGTCTCCGGTCAGCTGCTGGCCGGTGCCAGTCGAAGCATCCACGATCCAGACATCCCCTCGATAGATTAGCGCCAAGCGATCGGCATCCGGCGACCAGGAGGCAGGCGAGAGTTCATTCTGGGCGATACCCGGCTCGCCGGATGCCGGGAACAAGGCGCGCACATTGCTCCCATCACGATCCATCACCATGAGACGGTAGCTGCTGGTCTCGCTCTCGAGAGGAGAGAGGGCCTGCAGGAAGGCCACCTGAGAGGCGATCTCACCAGAATCCATTAGCTCAACCGGCGAGGAGGAGGGGTAGGCAAACATGCCGGTTCGAGTTGCGAGTGGAAGCGGGGATTCCCCGGGCCCGCGGATCGCGACTAGATCGAAGATCGGAGAAGCCGCAGGATCTTCAATACCCAGCGGCGGAGCGTGATCGACCAGGTACAGTGTGCGACTATTTGGCCCCCAGGCGACTCCTGGCACCCAGGCCCAGTCGCTGCCGGTTTGAAGCGGAACAATTTCATATAGCGGCTCGAAGGCTGGCTCACGCGAATCAATGAGACCCACACTGTCCGCTCGCGCATATGCGATGTGCACGCCATCTGGAGCCCATGCAAACGAAGTGCCCCACCAACCGTATTGTCCGCCAGGGTTCGGGGGGAGCAATTCGCGCTCCCGAAGCACGCGGCCTCCGGAGCTCAGACTGACCAGGATAAGATCGTTATTGGCCTGCCAGCCAGGGGGCGACTGACGGGGCTCGGCGCTCGAATACGCCAGCACGGGCGAGTCGGATTCCGGAGCCCAATCCGCGAAATGCACGATGTTCCGGGCGCCGATGTCTATAGGGCTGGCCTCCTCATTTTCGATATCCACCACCCACAGTGAATTGAAGTCATCGCTCTCCTCATCCAGACCGCGCGTGTAGAGCAGCCACTTGCTATCCGGGGAGAGTCGAAAGACCTGGCCGTCGAGATCGCCGGATACGACGACGGGGCGCCTGTTAGCGGAGCTCCCCTCGAGCACCCATGCGTTTCCGCCCGAAAGGTAGGCCAACGTGCCCTTGATGTTCAGCGGCGTATGGGCCGCTTGAGCGCCGACCATGATGATCTCAGGAAGTGGCTCGATCACCACCGTGCGCTTCACGGGCTGCCGGGACATCTCATCGCCACCTTCCTCGACAATGCGATAAGTTATTTCCTCCATGCCGTTCGATCCAGCCTGAAGCAGGCGAGTTTGACCCTCGGGCAGTCCTTCATTGCGGATCGTTTGTCGGGAGAAAGGGAGCACGAGCTCCTCAACTTCGAAGCGCTCCAGGCGTCGAACGACCACAATTTCGGTGCCGTCGGTAACGACTGTGTAGACGGGCGGATCCACACGGTCGAGTTCACCGAGCTTCACGCCCCCTTGATCCAGTGCGAATTGAACGGTGGAACCGGCAGGAACGGGCAGCTCAATGGCCTCCCCGTCGACCATGATTTCCACATCGATTGTGGCGGCAGTGGCCCGCGGACTGACGCATGCGGACAGTGCGATGCTTGCCAGGACGATGCTCACCAAGGTGAGCATCGGCTTGACCATCGGCAGTGTGGTCCAATAGCGGTTGAAATTGCAGGTTGGTATAATTGCTCGCTACCTCGGGCTGCCGACGATCGCCACCTGGCCGTCGGCAATAGCAAGCGAGGTGATCCGGATCCCGGTGGCCATAGAGCCGAGTGTGCCAGTAAAGGCCTCGGTGAGCAACTCTGACAGAACCGTAGTCAGGGCATCAGGTGCGGGGACCGGTCCAAATTCAGCCGTTGTGATCTCGAACTCGACATCGCCACCGGAACCAACTGTCGGTTGAATGCTCAGCAGAGCGCCGGCTTCGAAGGCCCCTGCGCTGGCGGTGCCATAGATCCTGATCTGCCCATTGCGCAAGAAAACCTGCGGGCGCCTCAGGATAGGCTCCTCGTCACTTTCCAACCGCTCCGATAAAAAGGATGTCAATTGCTGCTCAGTAATCACCAAGACTACCTCGCCAGTGTCCAGCGACAAAGCGGATTCCCAGTTGTTCGCCAATTCCGAGGCGCTGGCCGCGGAAGCCTCAATGATGTCCGCCGGTGGCTCGGGTCCGCCGACGTTGATCTGGCAGGCCAGGCCAACTACGACCAGGGGGACTGCGAGCAGAAACGGCCTTAAACCGACTTTAGATGGATGCATCGGGAGAAATGGCGCGGGATTATAGCACGCAGGGCAATCTAGAGGTGAAGCTGGAGGCGCTGCTGTTCGCCTCACCGGGACCAGCGACTATTAACCAGCTTGCTACGGCGCTGGATGTCCCCCCTGCGGAGGTAAAAACCGCTCTATCGAACCTTGAGGCTCAATACGTCCAGCGCGGATTGCGTATCCAGTATCACAAAGGCGGCGCGCAAATGACCAGCGCTCCGGAGTACGCACTCGAAATCGAACGATTGCTCCAGCTCGACAGCCAGGCACATCTCAGCCGCGCGGCGCTGGAGGTTTTGGCCATCATTACGTATCAACAGCCCATTACGCGGCCGGAGATCGATTCCATCCGGGGCGTCAACTCCGACTCCTCACTCAAGACTCTGCTTCGGCATGGCTTGATCGAAGAAATCGGACGGACGAGCGGGCCAGGCCGCCCAATTCTGTATGGGACGAGCGGGGAATTTCTACAACACTTCGGTTTGAGCTCACTTGAGGAACTGCCTGAGATCGAGATTGGGATTCCCGGGGCATCGTCGCAGACCCGCGAATCCGAGGGAAATGGGGGGCAGGCAGGGGAGCCGGAAGAGCAGCTGTCCAATGGTACCTGAGGCGCCCAAGCTCCAGAAGGCCATGGCGCAGGCGGGATATGGATCGCGTCGCACATGCGAACGCATGATTCGAGAGGGCAGGGTGAGGGTCAATGGCGCGCGCGCCAAGTTAGGCATGCGCACCGATCCTTCAGTGAATGAAATCATGGTCGATGGGAAGCCCATGCGCAATCCCGACCCGCTCGTTTACGTGCTGCTTCACAAGCCGGCGGGGGTGCTCTCGTCTCTCACTTCGCAAGGCGGCTGGCCAACGGTGATCGATCTTGTTGAAATCGAGACGCGTGTCTATCCCGTTGGCAGGTTGGACCTGGAAAGCGAGGGGCTCATCCTGCTAACAAACGATGGCAGGTTGACGCATGCGCTCACGCATCCCTCGTACGCGCACGAGAAGGAATACCGGGTGCTTCTGGATCGGATCCCCAGCGAGGATCAGTTGCAATCATGGCGGGAAGGTGTCACGATTGCAGACCGTGCACGAACGTCTCCAGCAAAAGTGTGGGTGGAGGATCGGCGGGAGAGATGGGTAGGCGTCATCCTCAGGCAGGGAATGAAACGCCAGATACGCGAGACCGCGCTTACGCTTGGCCTGAGCGTCGAGCGTCTTATCCGCATTCGTATGGCCAATCTTAAGCTGGGCGATCTAGAGTCGGGCGCATGGCGTCAGTTGACGAATCAAGAAGCTGAGGACCTACGGCTCGCGGTGAGCGAGCCGGACGAGGTGAGGTAGATCCATGGACCAACCCATTCCAACGGGCGAACGCTCCGACAACTGGCTTGAACGCCTCCTGTCAGTCCGAGTAAACGTAAATGCCGTAACCCTGATCTTCGCTGGCATTCTAGTGGCGGCCGTGCTCACCCGCTTCTACGATCTCGAGACACGCGTAATGAGCCATGACGAAAGCCTGATTACGTACTATTCATGGGAGTTGGCAGAGGGCCGCGGATTCCAGCACACGCCGTTGATGCACGGTCCGCTGCAGTTCCATCTTGCAGCGTTTTCTTACTTCCTCTTTGGCGATTCGGATGCCTCGGCCCGCATCCCGGTCGCGCTAGCCGGTGTGGCTGCGATCGCCCTGGTCTGGGTCTTCCGCCGATGGCTCGGTAAGGTCGGAACGATCGTGACCGCGGTGCTCATGCTGATCTCGCCCTTCATGCTTTACTACAGTCGTTACGCGCGCAACGAGAGCTACGTCGTGGTATTTGGGCTGCTGATGTTTTGGGCCGTAATCAGATACTTCGAGACGCGTGAGATGCGCTGGCTGTATCTCTTGTCGGTCACGCTGGGGCTGCACTTTGCCACGAAGGAGACCTCCTTCCTTTACGCAGCCCAGATGTTGGTTTTCCTGGCGGGACTGTTCGCCTGGCGCCTGTATGACGAGCGATGGCGCAGCGCAGGACTGCGCAGGATTTTCCTGGCGGGCGTGCTCGTGGCGCTTGTGGGCACCAGTTTCGCGTTCGTAACCTACTTTCAGGATCGAAGCGCTGCGGATTCGGGTCTGATTCAGCCGTTGGATCCCGGCGCGGAGATTCCGCCCGGCACCGGCCTCTCTCCAGTGATTGCGGCGGGGGTGCTCCTGGCTATCGTCGGGGGCCTGATGATCGCGGCGGCAGTGATCCGTGAGTATGGCCGCCGACTGAGGACCGATTTTCCGGCGCTGGATCTACTGGTCATCATCGGTACACTGACTCTGCCCCTGATGGCAGCCATTCCTGCGGACTTCCTGGGCTGGGACCCGCTCGCTTACCAGGACCCAGCCTCGTTCTGGCCGACGGTGGGGGTGCTCCTGGTGCTCTTCGCCCTCAGCCTGGCCATCGGTTTCGCGTGGGACATTCGCCGCTGGCTGCCGTTAGCAGGAGCCTTCTTTCTCCCGGTTTTCCTCTTATATACAACGCTCTTCACCAATCCCAATGGCATTGCCACTGGTCTGGTCGGGTCGCTCGGCTACTGGATCGTGCAGCAAGGAGTCGAGCGCGGCAGTCAGCCAGCCTACTACTACGCGCTGATTCAGCTGCCTTTCTACGAGTTCCTGCCGGTGGTCGGCGCCTTTTTGGCGCTGGCATTTGGCGTGCGATCCATCCGAAAACCCGGCAAACGCATGGAAAAGTTGGAGGATCAAGAGCAGGCGGCAAGGGAATTTCCGGTCATCCCGCTCTTCGGCTACTGGGCCATCACCTCTTTCGTTCTCTACTCGTTCGCAGGTGAGCGCATGCCGTGGCTCACCGTGCATATCGCCCTGCCACTGATCTTGCTCGCGGGTTGGGCCATCGGCCAATTCCTAGAATCGGTCAATTGGTCCCGGATGCGTAGGGGCCGGGGCTGGCTGCTGGCACTGCTGGTACTGGTCCTGTTCATCTCGGCCGCGCGCGCGCTGGGCTATCTGCTGGGCCCCGAGGCGCCCTTCCAGGGCAGCACGCTCAACGAGCTCGGAGCAACCAACGGCTTCCTCGCTGCGGCTGGAGTTGGGGTAGGTGTGCTGGTTGCGATCGTATACCTACGGCGTTACTGGTCGATAGTGAACGTGCGCCAAATGGCAGGGGTAATTGTGCTTCTGATCCTGGGGCTCCTGACGTTGAGGACCGCTTTCCGCGCCTCGTACCTCAACTTCGATAACGCAACGGAGTTTATGGTCTACGCGCACTCCGCAACTGGGGTAAAGGAAGTGTTGAATCAGATCGAAGACCTATCGCGCCGGACGACCGATGGGCTATCGATAAAAGTGGCATTTGACGACGATGTGTCCTGGCCGATCAACTGGTATTTGCGCAACTATGATCAAGCGCTTTATTACGGACCTTCTCCGAGTCGAGACCTCTTGAATTACCCGGTTGTGATCGCCGGGGACAATAACTGGGCCAAAGTCGATCCTCTCATGGAGGACCGCTATAACAGCTTCGAGTACATAAGAATGTGGTGGCCCATGCAGGACTACTTCAACCTTACTGCGGAGCGATTGGGGAACGCGCTCACCTCGCCGGAAATGCGCGGCGCACTCTGGGATATATGGCTGAATCGAGACTACGAGGCTTACGGACAGGTTACCGGCGGAGACTTCTCGCTGCAAAATTGGAATCCTTCCGATCGGATGCGCCTGTACATCCGCAAGGACATCGGATCTTTGATATGGGACTACGGTGTGACCCCCGCAGAGCTGGAGGCGGAGCCCTACATCGACCCCTATGCGGATCGGATGATCACGTTGTCGGCCGGGGTGCGGATTGGGGGACCCGGGGACGCTCCCGGTCAGCTCTCGGGCCCGCGGGGAATTGCGATCGCCCCGAATGGCGATCTATATGTGGCGGATGCCATGAATCACCGGGTGCAGCGCTTTAGCGCGGAAGGGTTGCTGCTCGATGAGTGGGGAAGCTTCGCGGCTGCGCCTGAGGGCGGGGTCGCACCCCCGGGAACATTCAATGAGCCCTGGGATGTTGCGGTGGGACCGGATGGATCCGTTTACGTCGCGGACACCTGGAACCACCGCATTCAACGCTTCACAGCCGAGGGGGAGTACTTGAGCAGCTTCGGCTCATTTGGACAAACGGGCGAACCCACCGCGTTCTGGGGACCGCGGGCAATTGCGATTGATGACGATGGTCGCCTGTTCGTGGCAGATACAGGAAACAAGCGGATCGTAGTCTTTGATGCCGACGGTAATCCGCTCGGCCAATTCGGTGGGTTCGGACTCCAGTTAGGCGGACTTGATGAGCCGGTTGGAGTCGACGTTGACGCGCAGGGCAGGGTGTATGTGGCCGACACTTGGAACCAGCGCATACAGGTATTCGAAGAGCTCGGCGAGGGAAACTTCGTGGCGGTGGCCGAATGGCCCGTGGACGGCTGGCTGGGTCAATCGCTGGAGAACAAACCTTATTTGGGGGTAAGAGAGAATGGGGATGTTTGCGTCTCTGACCCTGAAGGATATCGGGTCCTTTGCTTCGATTCTGAGGGAGAATTTGTTATGGGGTGGGGGAGCTACGGTGGCGCTGATAGCCAGTTTGGGCTGCCCGCAGGGGTCGCCTTTGCAGATGCAGGCGTCATCTGGGTCGCAGATGGCGCCAATGACCGAGTCATGCGGTTCGAACTACCTGGAGGCGAATGAAACTACACGAGTATCAATCCAAGCAACTCTTCGCGAAGCATGGCGTGCCGATCCCTCGGGGTGACGTAGCCGAGACGCCTGCCGAGGCTCGGGCGATCGCTGAGCGAATCGGAGGCAAGGTTGCGGTCAAGTCCCAGGTTTTAGTGGGGGGGCGCGGCAAAGCGGGCGGTATTCGTCTGGCTAAATCGCCGGAAGAAGCCGAGCAGCTCGCTGCCGCCATCTTTGAACTGGAAATCAAAGGGCTGCCGGTACGGAAGATTCTGGTTGATGAGGCGGCGGAAGTTAGCTCCGAAATCTACCTGGGAGTGACCAACGATCGCACGCAGGGTAGTCCGGTTCTCATCGCCTCCGCAGAAGGCGGCGTCGAAATCGAAGAAGTTGCCCGAACTCATCCCGACAGGATCGCCCGGGCATGGGTTGACCCACTCATCGGACTCCGTGATTATCAGGCCCGCAATCTGGCCGCGGCGATGGAGCTCCCGAGACAGCACTGGAGCAAATTCTCCCAGATGGCGCGCGGCTTGTTCGACACCTATTGGAATTCCGATGCGACGTTGGCCGAGATCAATCCGTTGGTGATCACCAAGCAGGATCAATTGCTGGCTTTGGACGGAAAAATCGTGATCGATGACAACGCGCTCTTCCGACATCCCGAGCTGGAGCAGCTGCGAGACCTGGATGAGGAGGCGCCCTCCGAGCGTGAGGCCCGCGGGCATGGCCTCTCCTACGTAAAACTGGATGGGAACATCGGCTGCATGGTTAACGGTGCCGGTCTGGCAATGGCCACTATGGACGTGATCATGGGCTTGGGCGGTGAGCCAGCCAACTTCCTGGATATCGGAGGAGGGGCGGATGCCGAAAAGGTTGCGGCCGCGATACAGATCATCCTGGAGGATCCGGAAGTCAATTCGATGATGTTCAACATCTTCGGAGGGATCACACGCTGCGACGAGGTGGCGAGAGGAATTCTCATGGCGCTCGAGCAGGTGCCTCGAGAAGTGTATCTGGTAACGCGGCTGGTAGGGACCAATGAAGAGCTAGGGCGCCAGATCCTGGCAGACGCTAAAATGGATACCGCCTCTTCCCTGGTAGAGGCGGCGAAGATGGTCATCGAAGCTGCCAAGATGGGTGGAACCGAATGAGCATCCTGATCGACAAAGACACGCGTGTGCTGGTACAGGGCATCACGGGGCGAGAAGGCTTATTTCACGCATCGCGAATGCTGGACTATGGAACCCAGGTTGTGGCGGGGGTGACGCCCGGGAAGGGCGGTGACTGGGTGCTTGATGGCAAGGTCCCAGTGTTCGATACGGTGGAACGCGCGCTGGCCGCCACGGGTGCGAACTGCAGCGTCCTCTTCGTTCCTGCAAAGTTCGCCGGTGACGCGATGCTGGAAGCGGGAGATGCGGGAGTTCCACTCGTGATTTGCATCACGGAGGGGGTACCGATTCAAGACATGATGAAGGTACGCAGCTACCTGGATCAGGAGGGAGTCCGGCTCGTGGGACCCAACTGTCCAGGATTATTGACCCCCGGCGAAAGCAAGGCAGGGATCATTCCGGGACGCATCTCCGACCCGGGCTCTATCGGTGTGGTTTCGCGCTCCGGCACGCTCACCTATGAAGTTCTCTATGCTCTGCAGCAGAATGGCTTCGGAGTCACGACCTGTGTTGGCATCGGTGGTGACCCAATCAACGGGACCCGCTTCATGGATGTACTCCAGATGTTTGAGGACGATCACCATACTGAGGCGGTCGTATTGATCGGTGAGATCGGCGGGGTGGAGGAAGAGCGGGCTGCGGATTTCATCTCGTCCAGCATGACTAAGCCAGTGGTGGGCTTTATCGCGGGCCAATCGGCCCCGCCGGGTAAGAGAATGGGGCACGCGGGCGCCATTGTCGAGGCTGGGTCGGGCTTGGCGGCGGACAAGGTCGCCGCGCTCCAGAGCGCCGGCGTCAGAGTGGCAGAACATCCCGAAGCCATTCCCGAGCTGTTGAACTGACATGCCCCTGCGCGTCATCGCCGGCAGCGCCAAGGGCCGGCGCCTGCGGATGGTGCCAGGCAACCTGACCCGTCCGATACGCGATCAAGTAAAGGAGGCGCTCTTTAACATCCTCGCGCCGGCTCTACACGAGAGCGATTTCCTGGATCTATTCGCCGGAACCGGAAGCGTGGGGATTGAGGCGCTGAGCCGCGGTGCTGCGCACGCCACATTTGTCGAGAAGCACTCGGCCGCTCTGCAAACGATACGCGAGAATCTCGAGCTCACTGAACTCACGGATCGAGCCCAGCTCGTTCAGGCGGATGTCTTCGAGTGGATCAGTCGCCAGTCGGGCAGTTCGCACGATTTCGCCTATGTGGCGCCGCCGCAAGATATCAAACTCTGGAGCAAGGCCGTGCGCCGGCTAGATTCAAACGCCGATCGATTGAACATGGATGCCTGGGTCATCGCTCAGATCAATGAACGGGAATACCGGCCGCTGGAGCTCGAATCTCTGGTCGAGTTCGACCGCCGGACATACGGCAGGACGCAGCTTGTTTTCTACGAACGGCCCGGAGAGTAGCAGCTTGCGGGCAGCCCCAATGAGCGCAACAGAATGCTGAGCTGGGGATCGGGGACGATAGGCGGCCCGTAGCGATGCGAGGGGAATGGGATTAGGTTCTATTTGGATCACCCATCCACCGGACGGACGCCGAAGATGCGGTCACCGCCCAGTGATTCGCGAATGAAGTAGTAGAAGGCGAACAGCTCGAGTGCGAAGGGGGGAAAGCCGAGCATACCTAACAGCGGCATCTGCCCATAGGTCAGCCCGAACGGGCGCAGCTCTTTGGGAATTAGATAGACCCAGTATGCTCCGCCTGCCGCCACCGCCTGCTGATTCCAGGCCTCCCAGACGAAGCCAGCAATTAGCCCGCCAAGCAACAAGGCCCAGATTATGCGCCGCGGGCCAAGGCGCCATTGCTTGCGCAGGGAGGGCAGGCCCAGTTTCTCGTTGAGCGGGTCGAGCAGTAAGAAAAAGCCGATAAAGACCGCGCCAAACAAGTAGGCGGCCACACTTGCTGGCGAGGCCAGCGGAACGGTGACCATGGCGATGCCTGCCAACCACCAGGCCCAGCTGGGACCAGTGGGTGCCATCGATTGCCGCTCACTTCTTGCCTTGCCGGCTCGGTCCATCACAGCCTGTACCAGGTCCACGATCTCAAACACGCCTGGAATGATGGTGGCGAAGGACCAAAAATAGCCGATGTCGCGCACCAAGATGTTTGCAGGCAGGCCTTCGTAGCGCCAGTTCCTCAGATGCAGGTTGTAGGCCTCGAAGACAAGCCAAACCGCTACGGAGGCCAGGATCAGGAGCGGAAATTCGCGGCGCCGGGTCATCAACCAGGAGCGGCCGCGCATGCGATATACGATCCCGTCGAGCAGCAGGATGAGCCCGGTCCACATCACGGGGGTAAGCCACGTCGCCAAGAATGAGCTGCCACCAGCCAATAGTGCCTGACCGCCTAAGATAATGGCCAGACCGATCCACGTATATGCGGGCGTTTTTTTCATTGGGTCAGGGTAATCTCCAGCTTGCCATGCTTGTCGTAGGAATACGCCGCAAAGAATACGGACTTTTCAGACCGTGCTTTGAGGGCTAGAGGGATGAGAAAGTCCAGGTCCTCGACCAAGTCGTAATCCCCCAGCCGGTCGACCGGAAGCCATGCCGGAGCGCCTTCGGGACCGGCGGACAGGCCGGTCTCAACCGCCTCGCATACGAAGACAAAGAGTCCGATGCCGGGGCTTGCTCCCGTATCCACGATCACGACGCCGCATAGCTGCTGGTCGGGCAGCGACAGTCCAGTCTCCTCCCGCACCTCTCGTCGGGCGGCCGACAAGGGTTCCTCTCCGGGTTCGACGTGGCCTCCAATCCCATTGTAACGGCCAGACCAACCCTCACGGTCTGAAGCCAGCTTGATGAGCAGGATCTCGTTCTGGCAAATTACAAAGGAAATAGTTCGGGGAATAACGGCGTAGCGGTCGGGGTCGAGGCGTTGACCGTCCAGCGACATCGTCGCCGATTATACTCGTGGAAGAGAGCCCGAAGGTAAGGGTTGCCGCCGCACGATATAATCCGATAAAACCTACTATTAGGGAGGCCGAATGACAGATCCCATGGACAAGGTAACAGAAGGTAAGGACCTGCTGGGCAAACTACAAAATTCCGTGGCAGGCTTCATTGGCTACTACGATCGTGAGCGACGTCGGGATGCAGATAAGCTGCTGCGCGACACGGTTGCCGATCGGTATGAAGAGCAATGGAACCGTGTCTCTGCGATCCAGGCTCAGATGGTCGGCGCCAAGATGCTGCAGTATGTCGACGACGTAGAAACGGCAGCCATCAAGCTCCGCACCCTCGTGGACCGGGTCCGGGGAGCGCCGCGCGGCTATGCCGGTTTTTTCAACGCGGTACGCGTCAACCAGGATGAGCTTGACAGCCTGTATCAATATGATCTCGAGCTTCTTAAGTACGCAGATCGAGTAGGGGAAGCCGTCGACGGGCTGGAAGCAGCGATGAGCAACGCGGACGAGGTGCCGGCGGCAATCGAAAACCTGGTGAGTGTTGCGAGCAAGGCAACCAGGGCGTATGATCGCCGGTCGGAAGTCGTTCTAGGCGAACAGGAGAGCTGATATGGCAAGGTTTATTGACATCATTGAGTACCCCAATGAGATGCGGAATGAGTTTGTGCGCCGCGTCCCCGAGGTTGGCTCAGGCGATTTCAGGATCGGCAGTCAGCTCGTCGTTCGGGAGGCGCAGAACGCAGTCTTCTCTCGCGACGGTAAGGCGCTGGACACATTCGGCCCCGGACGTCATACGCTAACGACCGCCAACATCCCGCGCGTGGTGGACTTTATTGGCAAGGCCTTTGGTGGCGATACGCCGTTCAAGGCAGAGGTGTACTTCGTCTCGATGCGTGAATTCGCCAACCAGAAGTGGGGCACTCCGCAGCCTATTTTGGTGCGCAATCCCGGCATGGGCTTGGGCGTCGCACTTCTTCAGGGCTTCGGAACGTACGGTATACAGGTTGCGGACGCTCAGCAATTTGTCACTCAGCTGGTGGGCGCCATGGGAGCCTACAGCGTCAGGGACATTCAAGATCGGCTGCGTGGAATCTTGCTTTCTGATCTTCAGGATCTCTTGGGCGAGACAACCGAGGTCAGCAGCGTCCCAGAGCTGATCGGCTTGATTGAAGAGATCGGAGCGGGAGTGCGTGCCAAGGGACAGGACGATTTCCGCGCCCTGGGGCTCGTATTGAAGGCCTTTTACATCGAGAGCTTGAAGCCCTCCGACAGCTCGGCGGAGGAACTGCGCGATATGGGGATGCTCGACATGCAGACCTACACCCAGCTTCAGGCGGCGGACGCCATGCGCGAAGCGGCTCAAAATCCGTCTGGCGGCGCGGGGTTGACGGCTGGGATCGGGGCTGGAATGGGCATTGGCAGTGCGATCAGCGATGCCGTGAGGGTCGGATCCCAAGGCGCAGTCGGTGGAGGGGCCGCAGCGGCTGCCGGTGTCCCGGGTGTCATGACTCCTGGCGAGGCTGCGCAGTATCTCAAGGTTTCGGAAGAGGACGTGATCTCGGCCATCGACTCAGGCGATCTCAAGGCCAAGAAGATAGGAGAGGCCTACCGAATCAGCCGTACCTCACTGGAGGAGTTCTTAAATAGCTAACATCTCAAGCGAACGGCTTACGAGGCTCCCGCATGAGTGGGGGCCTCGTTTTGGTTTATGTGGAGCGTAAAAGGCTCCCTGATTGCGCATAGCCACCTCAGGCCAGGCCGCGATCTGCGACCAATTGGGCGATTTCTCGTTGCGACAGCGTCTCGGATTTCGGCAGCTTTCGAAGGGAGCTCTTCAGCTTCTTGAGATGAGTGGAGAGTACGGGCGCCTGGCGAACATTCATCTCAGCATTGGAGTGGAGAAATACGATCAGTGGGCGTACGGCAAAGGGTAAATCGAGGCGTGAGCTGGCTCGATCCGCTTCCGCCGCGGCCTCGCGCTCGATGCCACGGATGTCTCGGGTACCGGCGCGCCGAAACAGGCTGCCTTTGCTGGTGGTCCTGGTCCACTGGCCATCGGTGTATTCGATCTTGCCGTCCTCAACTCGCGGGACGAGGGCAAATACTCCGCCAGGACATATCAAGACATGCCTGGCCCCCAGCGAGTAGTGAAAAATAGCAAAGCGCTGGTCCAAGCCCTTGAGCGCGCCGTCCAGGATTTCGTCGACGCGAGGCCGCCGATCCCAGCGATTTCGCATCGGCTGACCAATCTGGGAGGCCAGAATGCCGATCAGAAACGAGCCCAGCACCAGGTCGATGCGATACGGGGGCCGGAAAGATAGTAACAATCCCAGGCCCATGATGCCCAGCCCACCAAAAGACAAGATGCGAGAGAGCAGGGCATATCGCTTGACCTTCGTCGAGTCGATGTACTGCTGCATCAGATCTTCTTCAGGACCAGACATGCATTCTGGCCGCCCAGCCCGAAGGAATTGGAGAGAACTACTCTGACATCCGCCTCGCGGGCTTCCTGAGGCACATAGTCCAAATCGCAATCCGGATCGGGGATCTCCAGGTTGATGGTGGGGTGGATCGCGCCGCGATCGATGGCGAGCGCGGACACCACCGCTTCGATCGCCCCCGAGGCTCCCATCGGATGCCCGATCATGGACTTGGTCGACGAGATTGGGATTTCGTAGGCTTGTTCGCCGAATAGCAATTTGATTGCCAAGGTCTCGACTGCGTCATTTGCCGGCGTGGAGGTGCCGTGTGCATTGATGTAATCGACTTCATCGGGCGAAAGCTGTGCATCTTCTAGTGCCCAGCGCATCGTGCGGAGCGCACCGGCGCCAGAAGGATCTGGTGCAGCCATATGGAAAGCATCGCTCGAGCTGGCGTGTCCCGCGACTTCTGCATAAATGTGTGCACCGCGCTTCTGCGCCTTCTCCAGGTTCTCAATGACCAGTCCCGCAGCGCCTTCGGAGAAAACAAATCCTTCACGATCGCTGTCGAAAGGCCTCGAAGCCCGTTCGGGATCATCGTTATGGTGGGTCGGGAGCGCTCGCATTGCCGCAAACCCCGCGAGCACGAAGTCCTGGATCAAGGCTTCGAAGCCCGCCGTTAGCACGACATCCGCCCGACCGGTGCGAATCATTTCCGCCGCCTCCCCCACGGCCTGAGTGCCCGACGCGCAGGCAGTGACGGTGCTCTTGCTTGGGCCAAGCGCTCCATAACGGTTGGCGACATGGAATGCGGACATATTCGGGATGGCGGCTGGAATCGTGAAGGGGTTAACTTTGTTGAGACCCTGTTCCCGATAGGCCCGAGCGCCCTCCACCGCACGATCGAGACCTCCGATACCCGTTCCAACGCTCACGCCAACGCGCTCCGGCTCTCCCATAAGTTCCTCGAGCCCTGCATCTGCTACCGCCATCTGGACCGCTGCCAAGGCAATCTGTGACGAGCGGGCCATCCGCCGCGCTTCCTTGGCGGGGATGTGATCGGTGGCTTCGAAGTCGGGGATCTCGCCGGCAATCTTACAGGGCATATCACTGGCATCGAATTGCTGGATCCTGCGAATGCCGGACCGGCCATCGAGCAGATTCTGCCAGAACGCTTCAACGTTTGAGCCGAGCGGGGTCGTGACGCCAACGCCTGTGATCACGGCGCGTCGGCGATTGTTAGTTACGAGTGTCAATGATCCGACTCCTAAAGTGATTCCTTGAGTCCCTCACGAAGCGCGTGCATGAGCCCTCGTGAGACTGCTTTGCGTGCGGCGCGCAGAGCGCTCACGACCGCGTGTGTGTTTGAACGACCATGTCCAATAAATACTAACCCGTCCACTCCCAACAGCGGCACGGCGCCGTACTCGGTGGGGTCCAAGAGCTTGCCGACCCTTCTAAAGGCCGGCCGGGCCAGGTAGCCTCCCGCGGCGGTGACCGGAGAGGCCTTTATTTCGGTGCGGATCCAATCAACCAGCAGCGCTGCCACGGCTTCGCTGGTTTTGAGAAAAATGTTCCCGCTGAACCCATCCGTGACCACCACGTCTGCCTCGCCCTCGTAGAGCTCTCGAGGCTCTACGCTTCCGATGTAGTTCAGCCCTGAGGAATGCAGCAGTTGATGGGCCTGTCCAACAAGCATATTGCCTTTGCCTTCCTCCTCTCCCGTTGACAGCAACGCTACCCGCGGGTCATTGCGCTCCAAGATGATTTCGGCATAGATCGATCCCATGATACCGAACTGTAACAGGTACTCCGGCCGGCAATCGGTATTGGCCCCAATGTCGATCACTACGGTCGAGCCGTCTCTAACCGGAAATACCGGGCTGAGCGCAGGCCGTTTGACACCTTTGATGCGACCCAGCTGGAAGAGGGCAGTTGCCATGGCGCCGCCGGTGTTGCCCATCGTAATAAAGGCATCCGCTTCCCCGTGCTTGAGCATGCGCATGCCCACTGCCATCGAGCTGTTCGGCTTTTTTTTCGCGGCCACGGCCGGCTTGTCGTCCATTTCCAGAATCTCGGGTGCGTCGACGATGTCGACTCGCGATGGATCGACCCTGGATCCAAGCACCTCCGCAGGTCCGGTCAGCGTGAGCCGCTCACCCCAAAGGCGGTAGGCTTCGACCGCCGCCTCCAGCTCAGGCTCCGGGTGGTCGTCACTGCCCATTGCATCGAGCACAATTCGCATGGCTAGGGACCAGGGATCACTCGTTCGGATAAGGTTCTTGTGGCTTCTAGCGAGCTGGAAATCACGCCCAGGACGATAAGGTCCGATATAATACCGCGAATCGCCCTCACACTTGGCCGGCGCGAGAGCCTTGCGGGCACTTGTACCTTTGCTTTCACGCCACCTGGTGGGAAACCGAGCGCTGGTGCTGGAATTGGCAGACAGGCATGGTTGAGGGCCATGTGCCGCAAGGCGTGTGGGTTCAACTCCCACCCAGCGCACCAGAGGAGACTGTCAGCGAGGCAGTCTCCTTTACCTTTTATGTCAGCCTTCGCAGGAGTCGGCGGGTTCACCGGAAGCCCAGACGAGTATCGATCCGGGATCGAGCGGCTGCAGCCGTAGATAAGTGGTCAGCAGGTCCTGGGGCGGAACCGAGGTATACGCATGGGCCGGAATCAGCTCCAGGAGCCGATTCAGGTCCACGTTGGCCGCGTTGGAAGCCACCTTGCCGCCGAGCGCGATCAGGAATTGCTCCTGCGTGGTCAGGGAACCCCTGGGATTGCCATACAGCGTCCGTAGGACGGCGGTAACTTGATTGCCCTGCAGGTGTGCACCGTTGAGATCCAAGCCTTCGAGTTCATCGATGAGCGCAGAAAAAGCGGCCTCGTCGGCGATGACGAACGGCATCTCCTCAAATGCAGCCAGGAATTCAATCGCGACCCCGCTGGAGGGATCCCAAGAGAATAACTCTGAGAGGGTGGCCGGTTGATTTCCACAGACCAGGCTGTCCACGGATCGCCCGAGCAGAATGACATCTCGATTGGCATAACTGTAAGTCGCCTGCCAGACGGCGACCAGGCCTGGAGTGGGGGCTGAAAGATCGTCTACGCCGATAATCAGCACCGATTCGCCAGGGTCGGCCTTGGGAGTACCGGTCGGTTCTGGAGAAGAGTCTCCACCAAGCAAGACCGTCAGCAGTCCTGCCGCGAAGAAGGATGCGATGATCAGTACGACCACCAAGGGTCGACGTTGGCTGGACATAGGGTTTAGGAGCAGATTCTAAATGGCAAGAGCGCCCGGATTGTACTCCGGGCGCTCAGGCACAGCAATTGAGCTGGTAAGCGATCGCCCTAATTAACGATCGCGCGTCCGATAACGACGCCGACAAAGTAGGCCACAAAACCGCCCATTACCACGGGCGCATAGGCCCTTCCGCGGGCAATCCATTCCCGGTGTTCCAGTGCCCACTCCGCCGCCATGACGGTTCCCTTTAATACCAGCAGGTTGATCAGTACGATCGGTCGGTATCTAATTTGATGCATAATTTCACCTCGAAGTGCTCATGCGTATCACAGCGCCTTTTTCGTCGGCGACGACGCGCACAATTCGCTTCATCGACTTTCCGTCCGGCAGTTCCGCTGTGCCCTTGAATGTCACCAGATAGCGCTGACCTTCCTCCGACTTGACGGCCGGCCGCACGCCATCCATCTCAGGGAACTGACGGACCACGGCTCGGGTGATCTTCTCGACAGCTTCTTTCTTCACGGTTGAGCTCCATGATCCTGCGGCAGGCTGGGGTAAGTCTTCCGGCGCAGGAACGCGGGCACGTCCAGATCATCCATATCGATGACTGGTGATGGGGCCGCAACGGCCTCTGCAAACTGCATATCTTCCACCGGCTGGCCGCCAATCCCGGTCACGATCAAAATCACCTGTACTCGACCTTGCATGGCGGGCTCAGTCGTTACGCCCAATACCACTTCCGCCTCCGGCGGAACATTTTCGCGTAGGTCCTCCACCGCGGCTCCGACTTCAACAAGGCCCAGGTCGTCACCACCGGTGAAATGAACCAGCGCGCCTGTGGCCTGACCGAGGCTGCTGATCTCGAGCAGCGGATGATGAAGCGCCTGTTGGATCGCAATCTCGGACTTGTTGGGGCCTTCCCCAATTCCGATGGCCATCAGCGCGCCACCGCCTTTGCGCATGACAGCACGGACATGCGCGAAATCCACGTTGATAAGCCCCGGCTTAGTAACCAGCTCTACGATGCCCTGTATGCCCTGGCGCAAGACATCGTCGGCAAATCGAAAGGCCACTTCCAGGCTGGCTTCTCGGGGAACGACGTGCAGCAGCCGGTCATTGGGGACCGTGATCAATGTATGCGTATGCGGCTGAAGCCGGCGGACACCCTCTGAGGCATTCCTGGCGCGCTTACTCATTTCGAATGAGAAGGGCATGGTCACCGTGGCGATCACCACTGCGCCGGTTTCGCGGCCGATTTCTGCCGCGATCGGAGTGGCGCCGGTTCCGGTTCCTCCGCCCATGCCCGCGGTCAGGAAGATCATGTCCGCGTCTGCGAGCGCCTCGGAAAGCTCGCGGCTGCTTTCGATCGCGGCCGCAGCACCCACCTTCGGGTCTCCTCCCGCTCCCAGGCCACGCGTGACCCCAGGCCCGAGCTGAATGCGAGTGGGGGCCAGGCTCGACTCAAGCGCCTGATGGTCTGTATTTGCGGCGATGAACTCCGCACCGATCAATCCCAACTCGACCATGCGGTTGACGGCATTGGAACCCCCTCCGCCAAGCCCAAGCACCTTGATGCGCGCCTGACCGATCTTCTCAACATCGGCTGCCGCCGCGATTTCTGCGTCAAAAAACCCTTGGAAGTTTTCTTTATATTCTGTCATTTTCCGTCCCCATAGGTAGCTTTCCAGGCCGCCACAAACATCTCACCCGGACCCTTCACACGCGTCACGTGGCATCCGCCCTCCACAAGTCGACGCTCGATCGATGGTGGGACCGAAGCCTCGTCGCCCAGGATGGTCACCCGATCAGCTTGGAGCGCCTCTTCGGGCGAAAACCCGATCACGCCATCCCTGACCAGCGTCTTGACCGCGGCCCATGTGTCCTCAGACATCGGGCCATCCGGAAGTAATACGAAGTGGCTGAGCGTCTTGCTGGTGGATCTCGGAAGATCGCCTAACCCGCCGACTTCAAGAAGCCTCTTGGCCGACCCCACGACGGATCTGGGTTGGGTAGGGGAGTCGAACCAAGCGGATGCAGATTCGGGGCTGTTTGGGCTCGCAGATAACAAGTAGAAATTGAAACCCAGCACCGATTGAGGCAGCTGCCCAGACTGCACGGAGCGCAGAACACTTGCGATCTCGCTGTCTCCGTCTTCCAGGGTGCTGGGCGGTCCGCCTGCTACGACGATCATGGGCAAAATCCTGCCCGTTACCGCTTCCGTTGTGGCCGCGTACCAGTCAAAGGTCCGAAAGCCAATCTGATCTTGGGAACCATCCGGGGTGTTGTAGGGCCGGCTCCCAGACCATTCTGCGGGCCCGCCGTAGCCCCACTCCAGTGGCTTCCCGAAAGTGCGTGCATAGACGGCCAAATGCAGATCGTCTATCAGGCTGCGATGGCCGCGGCGCAGCATGGACTGAAGAGCAGTCTCTAAAAAGGCGGTGTCCCAATAGTCGCCACCCGGCTCGAGCGGGGGGAATACCGGGTGCAGTCCAGAAGCGCGTTCGAGCTGCAATATCGGAAGCATCCGATCCACAAATCGCTCCACTAGCCCCGACCGCGCCCATTCATTGGACGACCAGCTGGACCGCATATTAGGACGATCGAACACCACAACCTCGCGCACGCCCCACTCGCCATAACTGGCGAGCGCGGGAGAGAGCTGGTCTGATGAAACTGCGTCTGCGAGCCCTTTGATCCATACCACGGGCCGAATTCCGGCTTCAATCAAGCCTCTCAAGAATGGCTCCGGTACGGGGCGACCTGGAGTGGCGTGGAGCACAAGCCAATTGGCTGACAGGCGCAGAAGCGTCGGCAGCCACTCTTCAAGGTCTTTCTCCGTGTAGTGGCTATCGTCGGGAAAGTAGTGAAAACCGAGTCGAGAAATGGGTGCGCTCATGATGAAATCAACGGTGCAAGGTTCGTGCCGCGCCCGCTATCTGGAGACGGCTAATTTGATCACCTTGCCGCCTTCATCCAGCGTCATCCTGGCGAAGTGAGGATGCAGCCTTGAGCCATCGCTCACCTGTTTCGAGAGGGTCACGACCACGGCCTCGTTCTCGCCAACGGTCTTCATTCCGATCTGCTGACTCGGGCAGCAGTGATCTTCGTGATCATCGCAGCCGCGATGTTGACTGTGCAAGCTGCAATCGGCATCCACCATCGTGGGCAGATACTGGGCAACGATTGAGTGCACGCGGTCGGTAGTCGAAGCACAGGAATCTTCGTTCAGTAGGTCAGGTCCTCCAAGTGCGCATGCGGTCTTCATCGTCGCCGGCCGCTTGGAACTGCGTGTAACTTCCTTGCTTCGCCTCGGCCGACGGGTCGATCGCGATGTGAGAAGTGGATCGCCGTAAAGGAGAAACGAGATCAGTGTCTTCTGATCTTCCCCGTCAAGGAACCCCTGGCGCTCGAGCATCTCTGCCGCGAGCTTGAGCTTCGCCAGCCGCAGCGCTTCGCCGGCAGAGACCGATTGACGGAGTTCGTCCCAGAAGAGTCGGCCCAGCAGATCTGCAGCGATCAAGGGCGGAGAAACCGATCCGTACGAGGTCATCGTGGATCCGATAACGGCCTGGCTTCCGCTCGCAAGAAACTTTAGGCTCAGGGCGGTCTCTTCCGTCTTGCCAATCACATGTGCTCCAAAGCAGGCCTCAGTGAACACGACCCTCGGCGCGCGTCCGCCATTGACCACATCCTCCGGACGGAGCGCGATCGGAAACTCTACCGATTCGGACGGGTCTCTCAGCGGGTCTCGCTGTCCGTACCAATCGGGAGAGTCCTGCAGCCCATGCAGATTGAAATACGAGAGCGGGCTGGGCCGATTCACCACCGACGGCATGTTACCGGCCGCGTTGGGCGGTGAGGTGATCAGGGAGCGCGGGGCGCCGATCGCTCGGAAAACCGCCATGGAGGCCTTGCGCCAAATGCTGGCGCTGTAGCCGATGGCCTTGGGCTGAGCACGGAAGAAGCGTCCAGATCGATCTCGCAACCAGACCGCGAATCGTTTGGGGCTTGATCTTGACCGCAGCTGCTCGCGGTGAGCAGCGGTTGCCTTGCTTAACAGTTTGACCAAAAGATCGGTGTCGGAGTCGATCGGCAGCCGTCCAACGGGCCATTCGGGAGCGAAGTAGTTTTCATCCGTCGCCGCGTAAGGATTATCCGAGGGCACCGAATCATCGTCGTCATCCGTCGGGTTGGGCAGCAGATGGAAGGGCACGATGTTGTGACCCCCAACGATCAGAACCGCTCCGATCATTTCACCGCGTTCTGCCAGAGCCTGATCAAGATCTGCCAGACGCAACTTGATCTGCCAGGGATTTCCTGGGTCGGAGGGCATCAAGCCAAAGGGCTGCAATGAGCGCGGATCGTCGATATAGATGCGGTAGGCTCCCCATCCGCGCTTGCGCCGCACGACCTCAACCAGATTCATGATGGCTTCGTTTGCGCGCTTGAAACCGGATGGGCCGAGTTCCTGCACGAGCCTGGTGTGGCTGCTCAGCACGATGTAAGCCGGAAGCCGGGTTTCCTGGTCTTGCGCGGGTCGGCGAGCATTGAGGCGCTGAGCCAATCGATCAAACTCATTGCGCACCGCGAGCAGCGTTTCGTCGCCAGCGGATGGTTCACCAGAGCTCGGGCCCTGGAAAGCCTCGCCTGGTTCTGGGTTCGGCAGCGGTGAGGAATTCGATTTCGGAGTCTTGGCGGATGCTCCCATCATCGCCATGACTTCATCTGGCACCGGCCGACTGATCTGCGCCTGCATGTGAACAGGCCACAGCGCTCGATATGGATGATCGAGGCCGAGCACCGTCTCAGCAACGACTCCCAAGGGGTCAGCTGCCGCGACCTGGTGCATTTTCTCGACCCCGGCCGCCGGCCGATCAGACCCGAGTTGAGCTTCAGCAAGTACTAGTTTGAAGGCTACGCAATGCGGCCAACGATCGTGTCCCGCCTCTGCCAGGCGAACCGCTTCTCGCGTGGCACCGGATGCAAGGCTGGCCTTGATGGCCACCAGAGCAGGCAGCGCGAAGCTGGGATCCGCGGCCAAGGCCTCACCGGCCGCACGCAAGGCTTCCCCAGCTTCACCGGCCTCTAATGCTCCGCATGCCTTGGCCAGAGCCACCGCCCATGAGGGAGAACTGGACGGGTTGGGCTGTTCGCCCGACAGGACCCTGGCACAGGCCATGTAAACCGGTATCCGCAGGCTGTCCCCAGTCTGCTTGAATGCCTCAGTCAGCATTTCGTAGGCGGGTTGACATTCGGGGTCGGCCTCTATCAGGAGCGACAACCGGTCAATCGCCGGACCTGCCGTTCCCGCCTTTAGCTCGACCGCTGCGAGCTGAAGCGCGACCTCTGTATCACCCGGCCACGTCGCCAACCACTCAATGGCCAGGCTGCGCGCGTAATCCAGCCGTCCCGCAACTTGCGCCGCATGAAGGGTGCTGACCACGCTCCCACGATCCATTGATTTAGCCATGTACCAACTCCAGTGCCCGGACCGCCGCCAGCTGGTGCATAACCCCTTGGTCAGCCGGCGCAAGCTCAGCCGCGCGTTTGAGCATCTCACCCGCCTTGCGGTATGCCTTGAGCGTCCGCAGCAGCAGTCCGGCTCGGTAATGGGCCTGCAAGCTATTGGGGTCGATCTCCACTGCCTTAAGGTATGAGTCCAGCGCTCGCGAGTAATCGCGCCGATCCTCGTAGACTAAGCCGGCCTCAATCGGAACCCGTGAATCTTCTGGATCCGCGCCTTCGGCCTGCCGCAGCTCTTCGATCGCCCGGTCGAGATTGCCGGATTTGCGCGAAATGCGGCCCAAACTCAGGCGATACTCAGGGTTGGCGGGGGAGATACGAACCGCCTCGCTTATGGCCCTATCCGCTCCGCTTAGGTCTGACCCGGCCTCCAAGGTCTCGGCCAGCTCATGCCAGAGGCGATGATCGTCGGGGGCCGAATTCAGCACCTCTTGCATCACCTCTGCCGCCTGCGCGTGCTTTCCCTGCTCAAGGAGCACCTTGCTTTCACCACGGCGCACATCGCTCGGATCTGCCCCGGCCTGCAGAGCTTCTTCGAAGGCCGACATAGCGGCCCTGTGATCGCCGGATTCGGCGCGCACGTGGCCCACTCCGAGCAATACTCTGGCATCGCCAGGCGCTTGCTGAATGGCAGCGCCTAATCTTTCATTGGCCTGCTGTTTATCGCCACGCGCGATCGAAGCCTTGGCGGATCCAATCAGGCTATCGATATCCGAGGGGGAAAGAGTGATGGCACGCTCAAACCAGGCGGAGGCCTGGTCTAACGCTCCCAGCTGAAGCGCGACCTGTCCGGCCTCGCGGTGGGCGGCAACCGATTCGGATCCGTAGGCCAAAGCCGTGGTGTAACCTTCCAGGGCCTGATTGAGGTGACCGGATGCGGCATAGGTAGCGGCGAGCGAAAGCAGGTACTCTGGATTCTCAGGATCTCTGGCCACCGCCTCCTGGAAGTGTGCCAGAGCCGAATCTTCGTCCCCCATCTCAAGGTAGACCGAAGCTAGTTTGTGCTGCCAGCGGTGCTGATCGGGAGCTTCGACAACGGCTGCCCCCATATGCGTCGCAGCTCGCTCCAGACTCCCGGACCTCTCATACGCTCGACCCAGCAAGAAGCTAGCAACCGGGCTGGATGAGCTGCCTGATCGATATGCGGCCCGAGCATCCTCCTTGCGACCGCTGGCCTCGTGGATCATCCCCTCCAGAACGGAGCTCCAGGTGGCTTCAGAGCGAACGAGCCTGACCTGATCCAGAGCTTCCCTGGCCGCCTCCATCTGGTCACCCTTGATATAAGCGACCGCGACCGCCTCTCCAATCCAGCCCATCGGATCCGCATCGATATGTTCACCCAGATCTGAAGGCGCAGCCTCAATTCGAAGCCAGGCGCCAAGGGCGGGATCTGCGAGATTGCGTTCTTGGAGATCCTCCAGAGCGCTTTGTGCGTGGCTCGTTAGGGCATCTTCCCGGAGCGCAGATACAGCATCAGACAGACCAAACAGCCAGAGCGTGTCTCGCGACCGCAGACTGACGCGGACCTGCTCTTGGGCCGCAAACGGATTCGCCGCCCAAGGCTTCAGGGCCTCCATAGCCTCAGAGGCGTTGAAGAGCTCAGCTTCCGCCCTCGCCCGCCAGATGGCGTCGTGCGCCGATTCGATGGGTACGGATCGAGCCAGCGCAAGGTATTCCACCGCCCGGCCGCGATCGGGTGCGGTGATTGCCAGCATTGAGAATGTGCGGGTCGTCTCGTAGCCCTGTTCGACGGCATCGGTGAGCGACGATACAGCCTGGTCCCGCTTATCCAGCAAGAGAAATGCCTCACCCATGGCCGCCTGCGCGCGGCCGCTGTTCGCCAGTGCCGAACCCGTCTTGCCGAGCAGAGCCAGGGCGTAGCGTGGGTCGCCTGAGCACAGGGCCGCCTCAGCGGCTTCGTAGGCCAGAGAACTATCGTTGGGCGCAGATTTGACCGCCCCTGCGTAGGCAAGGAGCCCCTGGCGGACCTGGCCCTGCTCGAGATGGGCAATCGCTAAATCGCGACGCAGCCAGGGATTCCCGGGCTCAATCGCCACCGCCTTCTCAAGCAATTTCACCGATGGGCCGCCCAGTCCCAGTTTTTGGGCGCATGCCGCCGAGCGTCTGAGGGGTTCCGGCTCACTCGGAGCGAGTGCAATGCTGGACTGCCAGGTCTCGTATGCCCCTCGATAGTCCTCCGCAGATTCCTGGATCATCGCCAGAGCGCCGAGCATTTGAGCATCTTCCGGTCGGGCACGAGTGGCGGCCTTCATGACACGCACGGCAGTACGAAGATTGCCGGTTTGTTCCAGGAATTGCGCGACATCCTTTAATACGTTGGGGTTGCGACGGCCGCGCCATAAGGCCTCCGCGACCGACCTGCGGACGACACGTTGATCCTTGGCCCGGGAAGCCAGCCTGGCCAATGTGAGCCAGCCCTCAGCCGCCGCAGGATCCAGTGCACTTAGCCTTTCAATCGCCTTCACCGCGCCACGGAAATCCCCCGCGTTGGCAAGCGAGTCGCCCAACGCGTGCCAGGCACGCGTCTCCTCGGGCTCGAGCTCGACCGCATGCTCGGCAACCTCCAGCGCCTTGTCTGGAAGATTAGCGACCAGGTACACGTCGGACATGGCTGCAAGAATTCGGGCTGACCTCGGAAATTGCCCTTGAGCCTGCTCGAGCGCCGCAAGCGCTCTCGAGATTTGATCCAGTCCAAGTGCGGCCCGAGCCGAGCCAAGGACCGCTTGCTCGCGGATTTCGTAGTCGCTCGAGTTCTGTGCCCGGTCGTATCGGGCGAGCGCTTCCTCGTATTTCTCCTCACGCTCGAATGCACGCCCGAACCAATAGTCCAGGGAGGGATCTGACCACCCTCCGTTCTCGGCCAGCTCAAGATATTGGAGCGCGGACCCGGCCTCGATGTCTGCCTTCAGCGAAATGCGCGCAGAATGAAAGTAGGCTTCGGGAGGCGCCGAGGGTGGAAGAGGCCGAATCACCCGATCGGCTTGAGATATATCTCCTCGTCGTTCGTACGCCTTTGCAAGCGCAAGCCCTACTTGCCAACTGAGGGGCTGTCTCAATGCCGCCTGGCGCAAGATCTCAAGCGCACGATCCACATGCCCGAGCTCGCTGAGCAGGTCGGCATACTCCAACCCGGTAGGGACACTTTTTTCGTCCAATTCCCAGGCAACCGAAGCCACCTCCAGCGCCTCGCTGATCTTTCCTTGCGCGCGCAGGTACCTGGACAACGATAAGCGCACAGAGGGATCCACCGGATTGGCCTGCATCGCTTCCGTCAGCGTGTCATATGCCTTGGAGTGCTCTCCGCCATCTATCTGTGCCGCCGCGAGTGACACATAAGCCTGGATATCGCTGGGCGTCTTTCGAATTGCTTCTCGATACTTGGCGATGGCCCCCTCCCGGTCGCCACTGGAATCAAGCATCATCCCTTTCAGGACCAGCTCGCGTGGGCCAGTCGCAGTCTCGCTCAGAACGCTCCCGGCAAATTCGAACTCATCCGCCGCAATGGCGTATTCGGCAAGATCCACGGCGTCGACCGCGGGAAGCCGGCGCCAGTACTCGAGTGCCTTGGCGTGATGCCCCATCCGCTGTCGAATCTCGGCCTGGAGTCTGAGTGCCTCCTCGGAGTGGGGGTTGAGCGCCAAGCCGATCGCAGCATGCCCATCTGCAGCCTCCGGGTCGCCGGCCTCAAGCAATAGATGTGCGAGGCTCACGTGCGCTTCCATGCTGGAGGGATGATGCGCGACATGTGTCTGTGCCGCCTCAACGGCAGCCGCCCAATCTTCAGCTCCCACCAGGCCCTCGGTGAGTACCGCAAACCATTCCTCATCCAAAGAGTCGTCGATGGAGGCCAGGGCACTGTTCAGCTGAGCAGCCGTATCTCGGCTCTGCGATTGAGCCAGGCCGCCTGCAATTCGCTCTTCAACAGACGGATCAGAACCAGAGACTAGAGAGAGCGCTTCCCCGGGCCGGTCTAGACTGAGCAAGCTCAAAGCCGTGCGCGCCCGTCGGGCCGGTGTCGGGAGGATCTCCAAGGCCCTGCGATTTGCCTCCAGTTCTGTGACAAGATCGCCCGTTTCCCTGGCCTGGTCTGCCGTGAAATCTGCGACCAGCGCCGTGGTCTCTGAGGCCGTCTCCCAGGCCTGGTGAAGCGAGCCACGCGCGGCACTGGGATCGCCACCAAATTGCCGCGCTACCGCCTCGATGAGCAGTTGCGACAGCTTGTCCGTGCCCCCATCCGCGGAGAGCTCAAGCGAGCGGGCCAAGGCCGATTCGCCACCGCGCGTAATCTGCTGCAGCATCTGCACCGTCGAACCATTTGCGTTGCGGGTCAGGAAGGTGGCGGCCTCGCCGGCCGGGTAATTGGCCAAGGCAATCTGGATCGCGAATTGGTAGAGATTTCTATTGAGCAGGCTGGCCAGCAGGTTCTCTGGATGCTTGAGGTTTGGCCAGGCGATTGCGATCGGTGAGCGCCAGGTTGAGGGAGAATCGGCTACACATTCAAGGAGTCCCTCAGGGTCCCCGTCATAGCGGCGCCCAAATTCAGCACCCAGCAGCGCGGCATCGAAAAGATCGCGTTGAACAACGACCCCCACCGACGCTTCCTCCCAGGCCTGTCGTGCCCGTTCTGCATGGGCCTCAGCTAAACTGCGGCGCATTTCAGAGTGGAGGCTGCCACCCAGGGCCAGGGAGGCCAGGTGTGAGGGCGTCAGATGAGCCGGTGGATTCGCCGTAACGACTTCATCCAGGAACGCCGGGTTGTGCAGGGCCGCCCAAGCTTCCGGAACCCGGAGGACTCGGTCAAGAACAGCCGCCAGTTGGTCCTGATCTAGCTGCGTAAGCAGCGCCGCCAGGACTTCTTGGTCCGTGTGCATGCGGACCCCGGTCTAGATAACCTGGATCTGTTGGACTACCCAGTAGGAGGCCGCGATCATCCCGACGCCCAGGATGATCAGAAACAATCCAGCCCCACTGGCAGTCTTCACCAGCGAGTTCAGCGCGCCGACCAACTCAGAGGCGCTGTTGACCAGGCCGGTGACCTCGTCGGCCATCCCTTTTCGGCCCAGGCGGGCAGATTGCGTAGCCAGGGCGCGAATCTCCCTGGAATAGCCTCGGCTCACCAGCACGAATATCCCCAGCAGCACACACAGGCCACCCAGGATAAAGATCGTCGCTGCGATGATCACTTGCATATCGATTGTCGAAAGAGGGATCATTATTGCCTCCAGTTGTGGATTCTGAAGACAGTAGGTGCAATGATCGTGCCACGCACGATCATCGTGCCACGCACGATCTCCTGTGGGCTAGGAGGAGACCAGGGTTTGGAATTCGGGGGAGAGGTGACCGAGGTGGATTTCCTCGTCATCACAGAACAGCATGGCACGTTCGATTACGTGGCGCAGCTCTCGCATGTTGCCTGGCCAATCGTGAGCCTTGAGCGCCTCAATGGCTCTCGGGGTAATGCCCGTTACCGGATTCCCGGTGCGCTGGCTCTCCTGGCGGATGAAGGATCCAACCAGGGCGGGAATGTCCACCTTGCGCTCGCGCAGAGGCGGGAGGTGAAGATCGACAACTTTCAAACGGTAATAAAGATCCTCCCGAAAGCTGCCGTCCTCCATCATCGATTGCAGGTTTCGGTTGGAGGCCGCGATGATCTGAACGTCGACGATGATCTCGTTCACGCCGCCGACGCGCCGGAACTTCCGCTCATCGAGAACGCGCAACAGCTTGGCTTGCATATCTGGCTTGGTGGAGGAGATTTCGTCCAGGAAAAGGATTCCGCCGTCGGCGACTTCCAGAAGTCCTGGTTTGCGCTTCGTAGCACCGGTGAAGGCGCCTGCCTCATGGCCGAAGAGCTCAGACTCGATCATGGTATCCGGGAGTGCGGCGCAGTTGATCGGTACAAAAGGTTTGTCTGCGCGCTGCCCGGCCGTGCGGATCACGTTGGCAATGATCTCTTTGCCGGTTCCGGTTTCTCCAGTGATGAGTACCGACACTGAGGCGGCGGCTGCGCGCTCCGCCTCATCGGCGATGCGTGCCAACTCGGGAGTCTCTCCCACGATCCACTCATACTGATCCTGAGAGGATTTTCGTAGCAGCGCCAATTCACGTCGAAGTGAGACGACTTCGCTCGCCCGCTCGACTGCGCCAATCAGTTGTTCCAAATCCAGAGGCTTTTGCAGGAAGTCCTGGGCGCCCTGCTTCATGGCCTGTACTGCGATGTCGACTTCTCCAAACGCGGTAATCAGAATTACGGGCGGGCTGGGGTTTTCTCGCTCAATCAACTCCAGCAGCGAAAGTCCCGATCCATCCGGCAAGACCACGTCCAATAGGACGATATCCGCCGCACCGGTCTCAATGGCTTGCTGCGCATGAGCCAGGTCGCCGGCCTCGATTGCTTCGTAACCGGCGTCGCTCAGCGCGCCGTTGACAAAGCTACGCGCTGCATCTTCGTCGTCAACGATGAGAACGGTGGAGCTCATGAGGTTTGTGCGATTGGAAGATGCAAGGTGAATACGGTGCCCGCATCGGGGAAACTATCCACTGTGATGTTTCCTTGGTGAGCGTTCAATATTCGCCGGCTGATGGCCAGCCCGAGACCCGTGCCAGACTTCTTCGTGGTGAAGAATGGATCAAACACCCGGTCCAGCTGATCCTGTTGGATGCCGGGTCCGGTATCCGCGAATTTTAGCTCCAGGCCTTTCGGCCCATTAGGTGAGAGGCTAATCGACAGCGTGCCGCCCTCCGGCATCGCCTGTATGGCGTTGGTTATGAGATTGACGATGACCTGCTCCAGAGTCCGCTCGTCGGCCAGGACCGGTGGCAGCTGGGGCGCAAAGTTCCTGTGAGTGCGAACTTCAGCCTGGGCCAAACGCGGCTCCCAGCGGGTAAGGATGCGGTCCAGGAACTCAGGGAGATCGATTGCCGCGAATTTGAGTTCCAGCGGCCGGGCGAAGAAGAGAACGTCTTCCATGAGCTGATCCAGACGATTGCATTCGCCGCGTACTCGCTCAATAGATTTATATTGCGGATGGTCGCTCCCCAATCGGGAAGCTACAAGCTGCAGCCCGGTGCTGATATTGTTGATGGGATTGCGCACTTCGTGGGCAAATATCGCGGCTACCTCACCCAGCAGGGCGCGTTGAGCCAGGGTCTCGGTCTGGTCCTCGATGGCCTTCTGCTCCGATTGGTCGCTGAGCACGAGCACGACGCGCGTTGGCGCCGCATCATCCTCCTGGGGCACCGCTCTAACGGTAACAGGGAAAGGCGTACCGTCCCGCCTGTGAAGCGTGACGTGGGCTCGATCCGCGCGGCGCTGATGGCCCAGGACGTCAAGCAGGGTGGTCATAAGGTCTGAAGGTCCCACGAGAACATCCTGAACTTCCATTCCGAGCAGCTGGTCGTGTGGGTAGCCCAGCATGCTTGAAGCGGCCTGGTTGGCGCGCAGCACTCGCAGCTTCGAGTCCAATGTAAGCACGGCGTCATTCACGGCCTGGAAGTGAAGCTCTTGTTCCTTTTTCGCGCGCTCCAACGATTCGTCCAAATCCGTAACGACCTCGCGCTGCATGCTCATCAGGATGCGAGCATGGCAGAGGTTGGCCAGTATTTCCATGAGTCCAATGGCGTCGGCCGGAACGTCTTGGAGTTCTCTCCATCCGACGACCAGTAGCCCTACCCAGGCGCTCGAGCTCCCCAGTGGGGACGTGCGCAGCGCCTTGAGCCCCAAGGATCGGGCCGCGCGCTGGAGCGGATGATCCGGCCGAGTGCCGATCGACCATTGACTTGGGCGATCGAGCGGATCGAGATCGGTAGAGGGCAATGAGTCGGGAAAACCATCCGGCAGGTGACCCTCCAGTTCGTATTCTGGGCCGATCGAAGAAACGCGATAGACGCCGACTGCGGCGGCCGTCAGGAGCCTTCCCGAGAGCTGGATGATGCCGGCCAGCGCGTTGGGTTCAGATTCGAGCAAAACCTGCGTGATTTCAATGAGAGTGGCCAGCTGCTCCTTCTCGGAGAGGGATCGCTGTTCATCGCGTAAGCGGTCGGCGGTTGCAGCGACCCGCAGCAAGATAGCCTGGGGCGGGCTGCCAACCGGGTAGGCGCGAATATCGACCAGCAATTGGTCGCCGTCGCGTGTGATGGCCGGCACGGATTCAATAGTGCCCTCGCTCGAAGCTTTTGCGCGTGCCAGCGCCACCACGCCTTCGTCGCCGTGAAAGAAGTTGGAGGGAGATACGGCTTCTAGTTCGTTACGCGTAAACCCGCTCAGCAGCAGGAATGAGTGGTTGGCGGCGAGTATCGTGCGTGCCTCACCGTCAATTACCAGCACTGCCTCGCTGAGCGAGTCAGCGAGTGCGGCGAATAGCTCTCTATGCGGTTGAGGTCTCAGCAGTCTGGTAAGTGGGTTCGCTGTCAAACGTTACCTTCGCTAGGCTGTTGCTTCCTGCGGCTTGCGCAGCCGGGCAGGGAGGATTCCCTCGATCGTCCGATACTTCGCTACCGTTCGTCGCGCGATCTTGACCCCCTGTCGGCGAAGCAGGGCCGCGATCTGATCATCGGTCAGCGGTTTCTTTTCAAATTTCACGATTTCCTTGATTCGATCCCGAACGGACAGGCTGCGATCAAAGAACCGGGCCAGCGGGACAATGCGGCCATCCGGCAGAGCCACCCCCTTATTTGCGACCGCGCGAGAGATAGTGGATTCATGCACTCCCAGCCGCTCGGCCAATTTGGCGCGCGTCATCGGTTGCAAGTGGCGGTCGCCCTCCAGGATGAAATGTCGCTGGTTTGCCACCAGGTCCTCCATCAGCCTGCGCATAGTATTGTTGCGCTGTTGCAAGCATTTGACAAATAGGGCGGCACGCTCTAAATGCTTCTTCCAGTCTTCAGAGTGGTTTTCATCGGCGTCGGCCAGAGCTTTGCGAAAATGAGGGTTGACTCGAAGCCAGCCCGGCATGGAGGAGAATATCTCGACTATGAGCGGCCCCTCGGATCGATGCGTGATCAGGATATCCGGGGAATGGTACACGTTGGGGTCCGCGCTCGCGGGTGACCGTCCGGAGCCCCAGAATGCGCGAGCGGGGTAGGGATTCAGCCTCTCCTGGATAAAGGCGGCTGCCTTTCGAACCTTCGCGACGGAGACATTGAGGTCGTTGGCGATGGTATGGAAATCGCGCCGCGCCAAGCGTTCAAATTCGGTTTCCAGAATTTGGCGTGAGAGGATCACTCGCGGATCATCCGGTCGCAGCAAATCAAGCTGCGCGAGCAAGGCCGCGCGCGGGCCAGAGGTGCCCAGCCCTGCGGGGTCAACGTGCGCGATCTGATCGATAACGCGTTTGATCCGCTCCAGCGGAGCTCTGAGTTCTCGGGCCAGGAGCGCCGGGGCATCCGGCAAAAATCCGTCATCGTCGAGGCTGGAAAGAATGTAGGCCGCAATCGGGCGGTCTTCCACTTCCAGCTCGGCCGCCAGCTGCTCGAGCACATGCAGGGACAGGCTCTCGGGCGCGGCCGGTTCGAGCTCCTCCGTATCGTCCTCATAGCGCAGCGATCCGCCCCCGTCTCGGGGAGAGATGAAGACCACCGAATCTTCGTCCGCTTGCGGTGAGCTGCACTTTGGGCAAGGACCGTGGGCAGGCAGGCGTTTCTTGCAAGTGGGACAGACGAGATCCTCGAGCAATTCCAGAGCAGGATTCTCGGCGAGTTCCTCAAGCACCTTGTCCTGAAGCTCCTGGTTGGAAAGCGCCAGAAGGCTCATGGTCTGAGCCAGGTGAGCGGTTGCGACATGCCGGAGTGAGTGATCTTGGATCTGAAGCATAGTTACGCCTCAAGCGGGGAAGTATACAGCGATGTGCAAGAAGCGTGCCAATTGCCTGAATGATAGAATGCGGCCATGTCCGAGGTAACCGTGGTGGGAGGGGGTCTTGCGGGCTCGGAGGCTGCGTGGCAGCTTGCGGAGCGCGGGCACGAGGTGCGGCTGTTCGAGATGCGTCCCGGCCTCAGCACAGGGGCGCATAGTACCGAGAAGCTGGCCGAGTTGGTGTGCTCGAATTCACTGGGTTCTCAGCTCCCGGATCGGGCGCCGGGGGTGCTGCTCGCGGAGCTTGAACACATGGGTTCCATGCTGATCCAGTGCGCGCGTGTCGCTGAGCTTCCGGCGGGGGGCGCGCTGGCCGTCGATCGATCCGTTTTTGCGGCCAATGTCACCGAGCGCCTCGAGCGGCATCCACGGATCGACGTTGTGCGGGAAGAAATGCGGTGCATGCCGGACGGCATGGCCATTATTGCGACCGGCCCATTGACTTCGCCGGCTATGTCAGATGAATTGGCCAAGCTTAGTGGGCAGGAGCACCTCTATTTTTTCGACGCCATTTCTCCCATCGTTGAAGCGCAAAGCATCGATCGCTCCATTGCCTACCGTGGATCTCGCTATGGGCGCGGAGTCCGCGAAGAGGGGGACTACATCAATTGCCCCATGACGGAGGACGAGTACGCCGCGTTTGTTCAGGCCCTATTGGGCGCCGAGCGAATCCCGCTGCGGTCCTTTGAAAGCGCGATCTCAGGCGGCGTCCGCGCCGGTATGCACCGGTACTTTGAATCGTGCCTCCCACTGGAAATCCTGGCCGAGCGAGGAGAGATGACCCTGGCCTATGGTCCGCTGCGTCCGGTCGGGCTGTTAGACCCGCGCACCGGGAGACGGCCCTACGCCGTAGTCCAGCTCCGCCAGGACGATCTGGCGGGGGACTTGTACAACTTGGTGGGGTTTCAGACCAATCTGCGCTATGGTGAGCAGCGTCGGGTACTGCGCATGATCCCCGGGCTGGAGCACGCTCAATTTGCCCGCTACGGGCAGATGCACCGGAATACATTCATGAATTCACCCCGGCTGATGGAGCCGACGCTGCGGTTCCGGGGCAGGGACGATCTATTCTTTGCCGGGCAGATCACCGGAGTGGAGGGATACCTGGGCAATATCGGCACCGGCTTGCTGGCTGGCGTGAACACGGCGAGAGTGGCGGGCGGCGGAGAGCCGTTAACACTGCCGTCGGAAACGATGCTCGGCGCGCTCTGTCACTACATTACGCATGCCGCCCCGAAGGACTTCCAGCCCATGAAGGCCAATTTCGGCATTTTGCCTCCGCTGCCTCCGGGAGGGCGCTTGAATCGCCGTGAGCGTGCCCGGGCGCATGCCGAGCGGGCGAAGGCTGCGCTTGCCGAGACCTGGCCTGCGCAAGGGGAGACCTTGCGCATAGCCATAGCTTAGACTGAGATTACACTGCCCATATGCCACCTTCCTGCCTCCCACTCGATCCGTGATGACGGAGCGAGTGGCGCCTTTCTCGGAAGGCGCTTTAGATTGATGGTTGGGCAGTAAGTGTTCCGCATAGTAG
>FXBF010000009.1_pt1 | contig 44872 bp, 67 predicted proteins | sample 5335321 | NCBI WGS metagenome assembly FXBF01 (sample SAMEA103928391, study PRJEB20085) | sediment metagenome | isolation source: sediment
TCTATAAATAACCAATGCTTCTAAATTTTTTATATCTTTAATCCCAATATCCTTAACCTTTTTACTCATTTTATAAGTACCCAAACCCCAAAAAATAAGAAAATGATTGTCCGGATATTTTTTATATTGGTAATCATGAATTTTCCAACTAATATAATTATATGATGAATTTCTCAAAAGATTAAATTTAATTTCAACAGCTTTATTTTTATCAACTAAATCTATCCCTCCATTTTTATTTCTACTCATTCCAAGAACAGAGGATGCCCATTTTTCATTTACTTCCGGCATAATTGAATTAAACATTCGAGAGTTCATTGCTGTCTTTTTGTCTGTAATTATTTGTTGTTCTCCCACGCTTTTTGAATAATTAACTATTCTAATTTTCCCGTCATCTCTTAAACACACATAACCGTTAGGGTGTTCTATTTTAGTTTTCATCATTCCCCCTCCGCCGCCTCAATGGCCTGTTTAAGTCTGTATGTCGGTACGCTGGTTGGTTGTTTTTGTCTACCCTACAACGTCTACAATATATTGTATCTCTCCAAGTATAGGATACGGATTGTCACCAATATCATATACTCCCTCTTCATCATCAAAATATCCACTAATGCACTCATATCTTTTTATCATTTCACATCCTCCATTATGTTGATTGTTGCCGGTTGATTTTGATTCCCGTTTTCTTTTTTTACGCTCCGCTCTCCATTCCTCACCATATTCGTTGCGTACAATTGCGAGTTGCTCGTGTAGTGTATATCCCTGCCTTATGAGGCGGTCAAATAGAGCGTCTGTTTTTTTCTGGAGAGTTATTTTAGTTTTCCCTTGCATGATAAGTATATCCTATCATGTCAAGTCTATAATGTCAAGACACAAAATATACTTACCCGCAATTGTTGGATTACTATATCTTGTGGACTTGACATACTTACTAAAAAGTAGTATAATAATAATAATTATGGAAATCTCAAGACAACTCCAATGGCAACGCAAGCAGATACAAGCAGGCAGATGCACGATTTGCGGACAAAAAGCATGTAAAGGATTGACTTTTTGTCCGGCTCATCTACAATATAAGCGGGATTATTATCATCGGATTGTCAAGGTCAAAAAGACAGGTACTATCCTATTGACCGGCTCATAAAAATCGATTGTGCGCAATCCTGGAGAGCCTGTTATTGCTTAAAATGTCAAAACGTGAGATAATAAGGCTCATTCTCAACCTGGGCAGGTTAGGAGCTACCAGGACTTTTAGCTTGCCCACCTTTAAAATGACCGATAAACCATGTAGCGGTTGCGGTAAAATCAAGTCGCTCGATAATTATAATATCAATAAGAGGGGTAAATGCGGCCGGCAATCAAGGTGCAAAATATGTAAGCATGAGCATTACCTCAATAAAATCCTTACGCGCAACTATCCTACTCATACAATACGGCCACCGTGCCAGATATGCGGCGCAGACTCGATCCCGCATACCAGATGCGTCTCCGGCCTATCTGATACACGATATGATTATTTGTGCAGGAGCTATTTTTGTGGGATAATTTAATTTGACTTGAGATTGCCGGATGTGATAGGATTGGAATAACATGAAATATGATGGACTCACCAAATTAACTTCCATCAGAACTCAAAAGGTCTCAGGAATTCTATGTCCGCAAGGCATAGAGCCGTGCCATCACGGTTTCATATTCCTGGGGCCTTTTGTATTTTGAGGGGGTAAAATGACAAACAAAAGGATTCAGGAGCTTGTAAAGTTTTTCTATGGCCCAAGATGGAGGCAACGTATACCTTTAAAAATATCATGTAATACAGGTGAATTCTCAGGATTCGACATTTCAAAAGATTCATTTATTGTGTTGATGAAAATTTTATCAAAATCAAATAATTTAAAGAGTGATTTAACTAAATTTAGAGATATAAGAGAAAAGAGATAATGGCTCGCAAAAGAATGATTGATCCTGAGTTTTGGAGTGATGAAGAAATCGGGCAATGGAGCTTTCAGGCACGACTTTTCTATATCGGTTTATGGAACTTTGCGGACGATGAAGGCCGTTTTAAGGCTAACGACACGCTCACGAAGGCCCAAATTTTCCCTTATGATGCAAAAAACGTCTCCATGAAACGCTTACGAAAGGAAACGGCCAGTAAGATACAATACTATTCAGTAAATAATTCTCAATATGGATTTATACGTAATTTCCTTAAATATCAAAGGATTGACCGACCAACACTATCTAAATTACCTAAGCCTCCAATCGACGAACCCTCGACGAGTCCTCGTGAACACCTCGACCCTAATATAATAGAAGTTAATATAAGTAAAGAGAAGTTAAAGATAGGTGTTGTGGATAATGTTGATAACTTAAAAAAAGGGAAGGTTCTTCTGCATTCAATTGGGGTTAAAGAACCAGATAATAAAACTAAACATCTAAACTTTGTTTTTCTTACTTTAAAAGAACATCAAGAATTAATATTAAAATATGGGAAGACTTATACTAAATCATATATTGAAAAACTTAATGCTCATATAGGCTCAAAAGGTGCTCAATATAAATCACACTATCACACTATCCTATCATGGCTACAGAAGGATAACGTTACTAAAAAATGGGACGAGTTCTAAATCCTCCATTTGACTTTTCTCGCCATCTGTGCTATCGTTTCCTTATGAGTGATGTTTCTGTTGTTGATAATAAAATACAGGGCAGACCACGTGTCTTTGACCAGTTATCGCAAGATGATGTGTCAAAATCAATAGATAATTATTTTAAAAAATGCGTCGCAACAGAAAGAATTCCAAGTATTCAAGGACTTGCGCTACATCTTGATATTTCTAAATCAGCTTTAAAACTTTATCAGCGAAATGAAGATTATCCCATTTTAATGACCTCGCTAAAAAAAGCAGTGTTGCGGATTGAGGAGGATAAAATGCAACGGTTGTATAATCGCAAGTACAATCCCGCAAGTGCAATATTTGACCTCAAAGCTAATCATGGGTTGTCTGAGACTACAGTGGTACGCCATGAGGGTAGAATAGAGCACCCGATAGTGGTGATGCCATTAAAAATCGATTCCGACCAAGTGGAGGACAATGCCCTCAAAACGATAGATATCACCCCAAATAAGAGCGAGTCACTCCCACGGGGTACTGACAAATAATGACACAAGATAAGTGTGTGATTAATAACGGTTATTTCGTAACGTCCTCTAAGTACCATTATGTATAGTTGAGTGAGTTATGCACAGCTACCAGTTAATAAAATCAACAACTTACAGGTTTATCAGTTTGATTATTAAGGGTTTAAGTTATGACTGACAATATGTGTCATTTAGATAAGATAAGAGAGTGGACACATAATAAGTATGGTAATTAATGCAGCACAATCAATGCCGGCAGGGGTCATTTTAAGATATCCAACCCTCAGTTCCTTACCCCTTTACTCTGTATATATTGGACTTCCCCTCTCCATTTTTCCAACAAAAGGGGTATTTAGTGGTTTTTAATCAACTCCAAATAAGGTCTCAGGCTTACTTAAAGGGGTATTTTATTGATTTAAACAGAGAAGAGGTAGTTATATATGTCTGAACAAACAGTAATATGGAAGGCACAACCGAAGCAAGCTATAGCCTTATCGAGGCCGGAGGATGAGTTATTTTATGGTGGAGCTAAAGGGGGGGGTAAGAGTGATTTTCTGGAGATGGATTATTTTGCTCATGCTATAGAATATGGAAAAGCATCGAAGGGGATACTTTTCAGAGAGACGTTAAATCAATTAGAAGACTTAATAGTGAGGTCTCATGAGCTTTATGAACCATTTGGGTGGGTATTTGCAAAGACAGAAAAGATATGGAGTGCACCCAATGGGGCTAAGTTAAAGATGCGTTATTTAGAGAGGCCTGAGGATGTGGGAAATTACTGGGGTCATAGTTATTGTGTTGCAAAAGGGACAAAGATAAAGATGGCCAATGGAACAGTAAAAAAAATTGAGGATATAAAAATTGGGAATAAGGTAATAACTTTCAGTGGAGCAAAAGCAGTCACTAATCTTTTTAAACCTAAAAAAGTCTTATGTGTAGAAGTAAAAAACAAATATGGCAGGCAGGTAAACCCGATTACTCACCCCATTTTAACAATTTCCGGCTGGCAGTCTTACGCATCTCTTCTGGGAAAAGATTCCAAAGACTTTGAAGGCTCACCTTTAGGATTTTTACGGCTTCCTGTCGTGAGTGGACTTTCAATATCTCATAAACATAATCCTTATCAAGATAAACCTTCCCTGCATTTATCCACTCAATATCGTTCTCTTTACAGATCGTTAAAACAGTCGTTGAAGATAATGGCAAAGAGCTTACGGTCTGATTTCGGTCTTTCGCAGCTTTTTTCACTACCTCAACTACTTCGGCATTATACCTTTTTGCATTTTTCTTTTGATGGTATTGCATATGATCCTTCTGATTTGCAAAGAGTTCGAGATTTTCAGGATGGTCATCCGCCTTTTTCTCATTTTTATGGTGAACAATTTCTTGACCAGTCAAAAATCTCCCAAGAGAACATTCCATTAAAAGACGGGCTTTTTTTACATAACCACGAGCAGTACAAGCGGGATGTTCAGGACAGTATTCCCAGTAGTAACCATATTTATCAAGAAAACCACTATAGTCATCCTTATAGTGGGAAGGTACTTTCATTGACCGAGGAAAATTCTTACGAGCCATTTTCTATGTCTCCTTTAGGGTTAAGAGAAGTTTTCGACATAACAGTCGAAGATGTTAATCATTATATATCAAATGATACCCATTTGTCAAATAAAAACTCCTGGATTGGATTTGATGAGTTAACGGAGTTTGCAGATGATACCTGTTATATGCACATGATGATGTGTTTAAGGTCTCCTGAAGGTGTGCCTTGTTATATGAGAGCATCGGGCAATCCTGGCCGGGTTGGGCACTTATGGGTATTTGATAGGTTTATTAATGTTGCGCCGCCTATGGTCCCCTATAAAGATGTAATTAAACTGCCTTCCGGTAAAACCAAAACCATGACAAGGATATTCATACCGGCTTCTCTGGAAGATAATGAGAGGTTGATGGATAAAGACCCTGATTATGAGTTCAGGCTTGAGTTAATGAAGGAGCGGAGTTTTGCTCTATATCAAGCTTACAGACATGGGCGGTGGGACGTTGTTGTAGGAGCTGCTTTTGAGGACTTATCAATAGACGTTCATCGAATAGACGTTAGCAATCTGCCTGAAAGTTTAGGTAAGCACAAAGAAAGGTTGCTTAAAATATTTGATTTTGATAAGATGACTCCAAAGGATAATGTTAAGACATTTAGGGGTTTTGATTGGGGTTATGCTTGTCCTTACTCTGTGGGGCATTATTTTACGGATTATGAGAATAGGCTTTATCGGTACAGGGAGATGTATGGAGCGCAGGGAACGAATAAAGGAATCAGTATGCCTGTGAGAGATATAGCAAGGAAGATTAAAGGCATAGAAGAATTAAAAGGTGAAAGAATCTCTCTTGGTATAGCGGATTCTATTATCTGGGAAAAGCCTGGCTCTCAAACAGAGAAAACTGAGACACTGCCTTCTAAAGCTGAGACAATGGCAGATGAAGGTGTTTATTTTGACCGTGAGTTGTCGGTTGCAGTTAAGAAATCCAGGTATCTTGCCAAGGCTGCTTTTCATGACAGGTTAAGAGTACAGGATGACGGCCTGCCGTCTTTTTTTGCTTTCAGTAATAATAAGCACTTCTGGCGGACTGTACCTGTGTTGCCTTTAGACCCTGTAGATAAGGAAGATGTTGATCATAAATCCGAAGCTCACGTTTTTGATGAGGTAAAATCCATTTGTGCAGCAAGACCATATAAATCCAAAAGCTCTATACCCAAAGAACACAGATTTTCATTAGGGGCGATGGAGAAAAGATTAGATGATTTCAGAAGGAGATTAAGTGGCCGAAGATACTATTAAAGAAGAAGTCCAAAGCTGGTTTAACCGTATCACAAAAGCAGAGCAGGAGCGGGAGAAACGGAAGCCTGGGATTATAGAAAACTATATCTCTATATACGGTGATGACTGGATGCAGTATGACCAAAAAGACGGGACTGACTATAAGCGGCTGAATCTAAGTGACGATGATGTAGAATCATACCGCTTTGACTGGATATTATCTACACTGAAAGTATGGATAGCCTCTTTAAATCTTCGTAATGCCGAGATAATGCTCACGCCTAAGAAACATATAAATTATAATAGGCAGAATGCACAGGAGAAGGTCAAGAGGACTGAGGCGTTTTTAAACGCTGTTAATGCAGATAGTCCGGGGATAGAGATTGAGCGGATAGTTACTACTGTAGACGGTCATGCGGCTATGGGGATAACAAAAACGTTCTATGTCCCTCATTATATTGATAATCCAAAAGCAGGTCAGCCGAAAACTGGACAGAATGGACTCCCTTTATTTGATGAAATCGGAGTATTTATTTTAGAACCTGACAGGATTAGAGACTCCGGTAGTTTTAAGGAAAAGAGAATAGACCCGTTAAAATTTATAATCGGCCTGCCGTGTGACCATAACTTAGATGAAGCTCCTTTTTTAGGTGAGGAAATTAATACAACGTTAGAACATCTGAAAAGAAAAGACAATATCTATGACCAGACGGTTGTAAGGAAACTTAGAGAGAAACTTAATGTTGATTCTGATAAAAAAGACTGGGAGGTAGATGTAACGATATACGAACTTTATGATTTATTTAATAACAAGTTATTCGCCTTATGTGATCAATATATGGATGATTACATCAGAAAACCGATTAAGGTGCCGACTGGCATAGAAGGACATCCATATACTTTTTTGATTTTTAATCATATAGGGGGACAGGCGTATCCTAAACCGGAGATAAGTTCCCTTCTGGATATGCAGCGGGATTATAATCAGGGACGCAGGTGGATGAAAGATGCTGCGGAGACATCAAGGAATGTTGTGGGAATAAAAGGAGAGGTTGATACAAAACGCCTTTTTGATGGTAGTTCAAGATGGGTAAAACTTGAGGGTGGCGCATCTGTTAATGTTTTGAACAAAGACGCACCTACCGAAAAACCCCTTGTAGAACACATGCAGTCCTGTGAGCGGGACTTTAATCAGACAGCAAGGCAATCCGAGCAGGCAAGAGGGCAAACAGGGACTGCTAATTTCGCTATAGAAGTTGAGAAAGCCGCTATGAGTGAAGCAGAAGGAGCGACTGACAAAATAGAAGTAGTTAAGAAATGGCGGGCTGAAGTAGAGGAGAAGAAACTTAAACTTATGGTAGCTAATTTACAGAGTGATTTTTCTTATGATACTGATTTCCAAATTCCATTCACACGTACAGACCTTGATGTTGATGTTGATATAAACATAGATATAGTTCGTAAGACTGAAAAATCCAGAGCTATTGAGAAGAAGCAGGATATAGATTTATTAGGTGTTTATCCTGAATTGAGATTTACTGAAAAGTTTATGAATAAAGTATTTAACGATTTTGAGGTAAGTGGAATTAACGAAATTATTAAAGAATTGCAGGATGTTATTACAGCACAGCAGGAAGCTCAGAAAGAAGGGGCTAAAACCAGCATCAGTATGTCTATGCCGGTAGCGTTAGACTGGGGGACAATGAATGAAGAGAACAGGAATATTATACAGCAGGCGTTGTTTCAGATGATTATGGCCTCATTGCCTCAGCAATCCAAAGAAGGCCAACCTGAAAATGGCGGTGGGACACGGACAGGGGAGTCAGCGGCGGCTGGGACTGAGGGACTTCAGGGGCCTGTAGGAGAGTGACGAATGAATAAGCGAGTAGTTATTTTAACAACCGGTACAGGGATACCGACTGAGGATGGCCTTGAAGAGCTTAACACTCAGATGGATGATGAGAGAACTATGTTGAAAGTAACATCCGTGGATGGGCATAAAATCTTAATTAACAAGAGACATATATTGTTTATTGATAAGATGAAAGAGGCATCACAACAAAAACCACCAGCTAAGATTTTTGGTCCTGGTGAAATTTTTTCTCCAAATAAGAGGATTAATTAAATGAGAAGATTCTATTGTGAGGTAGTATCTAAAGAGATTAATGTAACAGGCGAAAACATTAGCGATGTATTAAGGTTCTTTGTAGATGCCGAGAGTTTAGCAGAAGGGCATAAAAAGGGATTACAGGAAGCTGGAACGGTATTTCAGGCAGGGCGAAAGTTGAAAATATCTATGGATGAGATTAGAATTATGGATGAGGAAGTGGAAGAAAAAAAAGCAGAAGTCCCCACTGATGTCCCTCTTGATTGGAAAGCACTCACTAAGCCTGAACCGAGAAAGAAGGCAGGCAGACCGAAGAAAGGTAAATAACGTGTGGATTATTAGGTTAACTAATGAAAATATTTTCAGTTGAAGGTGAAATTGTTGAGCCATTAAAGCCAGACGAGGTATATATTGCACTTTATAAAAAGGATGGTGCGTGGAATGTAAGCGGGGTTTTGTATAGAAAACTTGAGGAGATTGAATCAAATCTCTTTAGGTTTGAACCAGAAAGAATTGTATGCGTGAAAGTGTGTATTCCAGAAATATAACACAAAATTGAGGCGTGAGGTACGAGTCGCCTCGAATGATTGGTTATGGAAATAAATTCATTTTTAATAGGATTAGTAGTTGGGGTGATACTTGGAGTTTTAATTGTGTATTTGATGGTAATTAATCCAATGATAAATAGACTTAATAAGATAAATACAAAAATATCCGAAATGGGGTTAAAACAATGATTGAATTTATCATAGGGTTTATAGTCGGAGGGACACTCATAAATAATCATATTGTTGCTTATGCCTTGTAATTTTCTTAAATATTGCCAGTGGACTTTTTATGATGGTAACAACAAAACGATTTTGCTTGGTGCTGGTACAACGAAGGGTGAAATAGTAAAAGTGTTTTGGGACAAACTAAATGCTCGATAAAATAATTTCAGAGTTGCGAAAGTTTTTCACTTGTGTTATAAAGAATAGTGGACATGGAGAATTTAAAGTTAAAATTCAAAATCACGGCAAGGATGTATTTTTAGAAAAAACCGAAAAGGAGCAACTTACGGAGAAGAAGGCGAAATGAGCGTTAAAGGGCAAGAACTTACAACTATAGGATATGATTATTTTAAAAAGATATTAATGGAACTTATAGATAAGAAATATTTACAGATAAAGGGGCATCTTATTACGGAGAAGAAAGTAAAATGACATACAAGCTAAAAACATGTAAATTTAAATGCCCCAAATGTGGTGAGGTTTTATTTGAATATGCCATGTTAAGTGGAATGTTTATAGAAATTAAATGTCCTAAATGTAAGGAAGTATATTCAGGGGAAATGTGAAGTAATTAACTAAAACATAAACAGGCTGACAGAAAAACTGAGGCCAGTTGGAAGGAGAAATCCTTTTAGCTGGCCTTTTTCATTTATTAACGGGTTGGAGTAACGTTAGCTCTCAAAACAAACGGACACTGCAACGTAAGCAGAACAGGAGGCAACGATGTCAGAAGAAGGTAAAGATACACAGGTAAAAGATCAAGAGTCAAAGGAAACTCTGGAGAAGAGCTTAAACGACTATGTCGTTGAGGCCGCTAAGGCATCCGAGGAAAAGGCTAAGGAAGCAGAAACAGAGGAGAAGTCAAAAGAGCCTGAGGAGAAGAAAGCCGAAGAGGATAAAAAGGCTTCTGAGGAGAAAAAAGCTAAAGACAAAGAAACGCACAATAAAACTGCTTCCGAGCGGGTTCAGCAGGCCGTTAATGAGAAGAATGAGCATATAAAGAAAAACAATGAAACTGTTGCTGGACTGAAAGCTGAAATAGCCGAAATTAAACAGGCTATTACTTCTCAGCCAAAACCTGAAGAGAAAGAGGCCAAGAAAGAACCTGAATACGCCTTTGACGAAAAAGCACTTAGGGAGCAGCTTGAAGACCTTGATTACTCAGATAAGCAGATAGAAGACGCTATCAAGAAAGAAAAAGAGATAGTGCAACTATCAGGTCAGGTTAAAAAATTGACTAAGTGGGCTGAGGGAGTGAGTGAGGCCAAACAGGAAGAGCAGGCTGAAAAAGCTGAAACGACAGCTAAGGGAGTTAAAGCTCAAATGCTTGATAGTTTTGAGAAAATGAGTAAAGAATTTCCTGAAATCTTTACTGGCAAGAAGGAAGAAGATGGAAGCCCGAAAGTCAAAGAGGAGTATGACAAAAAACTGATGGAACTCCTTGATGAAGAGGCTGTTTATTACGAGCAACCTGATGGTCAGGAAGCCCCTGACTATCCCAGCTTGAGGTCTGAAAGGAAAATGAGGATGCTCTTTAGGGAGGTTTACCAGCCTGTGCTTGAAGCTCGGAAAGTTAAAGCTGAGCAGAAAAAAGAAGAAGACATCGAAGGCTCTGAGTTAGAAGGTGCGAAATACACCGGCAAACAGAGAACAGAACCAAAGACGTTATTAGAAGTTGTAAGTGACGCAATGAAATAAAGGAGGATTTAAATTATGGCTCATAACATAGAAGATATTGTAAGTGTAGCAGTTCCAAAGTATCTTTCTGAACAGGGGAAGGCTTTTGACCTTGTCTTTCAGAAACAGGCCTATATTCAGTTCTTAGGCATGAAAGATAAATTAGAGGGAGACCCTGACCTGAAACGGATAGATACACAAAATGGCGGTAAGCACATTGAGCATCAGTTAATGGTTGCTGAAGGTGGGACGTTTAAGTGGTATTCAAACAAGGGTGATGTCATTGAGTTTGAATACAAAGACATTTTTGAGAACACTCAGTGGACGTGGAAGAACGCAGTCGGTACGCTGGTTTTACCAGTGCCTGAACTTCTTGAGATTGAGAACAATGAGAAGTCAATTACCAGTTATCTACAGGGTAGGTTACTCAACACTAAGATGCAGTTGGTATCAGCAATCAACGCTGCTTTCTGGACTGCTTCCCCAGGGACCAAAGAGATTGTATCTATTCCAAAGTTAATACAGTTTGATCCAACCACAACTGAGACAATCGGTAATATTGACCAGGGAGCGCATACTTGGTGGCGTAACAGCACAGTTACAAGTGCCGCTACTACATACAAGTTGTTCGTCAAGGAGATAAGAGACCTCTACGATACCCTTGCGTACAACTCACAGGGATTCGCCCCTGACTTACTTATCATGGGAAGAGAGCCTTATACGTATGTCCGTGAGTATCTGGGCGATAAGGCTATACCGAATGCTACTGACGAGCAGATGAGTAAGATGTTGGGCTTTAAAGTACCGAAGATAGACGGTATGACAGTACTCAGGGAAGACCAAGTGCCTAACGTATTCGGCAGTGGCGATTACGCTTCTGTATACATGATTAACTCAGCGTATATGAAGTTCACGGTACACTCACAGAGAAAGTTTACGTTAGGGCCGAAAGAAAGGCTGATTGTTAATGGTGACGATGCTATCATGTGGCCGATTTATCTGAAATGCGGGAATACCTGTTCAAACAGAACAAGGTTAGGTGTTATCGGAAAAATCCCCAAGACTATAACAAGCTAAGAGTAAAAATAAACAGAAAGGAGACGGAAAATATGAAAGTATATGCGGATTTTTTAACAAGACGGACTACAACGCCTGACCATGATATCGGTACAAGATTCCGTAAAGAGTCTACAGGTGTAGATTATATTTACGGACAGGCTAACGGGGCAGTAGCTGCTGGTGAGCATTGTTCATTTAGTCGGGATAGCAATAAGGCTACTCCGTTGTTCACTTCAAGGCGAAGTGATGAAATGATTGTTAAAGCAGTCGGTGCAGCTTTTACGACTCTTTATTACGGTTGGTTGCAGGTAGTTGTAAATACAAAATTCATGTATGAAAACTTTCTCAGGGGTGGAACTTGTCATGGCGCAGACAATACAGGTCTTCCGATAACGACTACTGGAGCTATTAACTCTTTAGTTACTGGAAATAGTAACTACTTTGAGTATATTATGCTCGGAGCGGGACAAACCATACTGTATCCTACATGGACAAACGGAAGCGGTCTCATGATTGGCCTTGACGCTGCTGATAATGAAGGCGCTGAATGGTCTAACGGCATTACTGCCCTTAGCCGCTTTGCCTTTATTATAGGAACAGATGCAGCTTTTCACTTAAAGGCAAGGTTCACAATCGCTGATGTTTCAGACATTGATTACTGCCTGGTTGGTTTTAGAAAGGCAGAGGCAATACAGGCTGACCCTGATAATTACGATGAGGGAGCTTGGCTGAATGTCAATGCAGGGAACATCTTCGGAGAAGCAATCCTGAATGGTGGGGCTACCGATAAGGTTGATACAACCGATAATTGGGCAGATGCTGCAACTCATACACTTGAAATTAAAGTAAGTAAGACAGGGGTTGTTACTTACTTGATTGATGGTGTAGCTCCTACGACTGTTCCAACTTCATTCACATTCGATACCGGTGAAGTAGTAGTTCCAATTCTCTATGCGTTAAATGCGGCAGCAAGTGACCCGACGATCACATTGTTAGGTTGGGAAATAGGTTTAGATTAACACTTAAAAAAAAGGGGGTGGGGAAACTTACCCCCCTTTTGACTTTTAGCTATGACAGTTAAAGATTTAATTAATCAAATTTTAGATGATTTTGGGGAAGATTTGAGTGGAAGTGGATTCTGGGACCGTCCGGATGTTCGAGAAGCTATCAGTCTTGTTCAAAGGGAAATAACCTTAGAAACTGAAAATCTGCTTGTTGTTACGCCTACCATTGAACCTGCCGCTAACGATACTGAGATAACTATTGAATCAGATGGTAATTTATTAAGAATAGTTGATGGTTACAGGCTTCAAACCACAGAAGAATCAGTAGCTGTTTATACAAGAGAGCAGATAGAGTACAAAGATAGCAAGTGGAAAACACGCACAGGGGGGCTTGTGCTTGCCCTTATATCTGATATTTTGGCTGATGAAGGCAAGGTGGGCATATATCCCATACCTGATAACGCTAATAACGACCTTATTGTATGGTTTATTAAACTTGCTAAAGAAATAACCACTGATGAAGTAATTAAAGAAAACGGTGATGCCGGCGACCAGTTGTCTTTATGGAACTTAACCGGCGTTACACTTCAAAATACAAACGTATTCAGGCTTTACTGGGAGCTTAGTGATATAGCAGGTACAAGGACGGTTAGTTTATATAAAGCCCCTGGTAAGGCCTCAACTGACCTTGTAGCACAGGGGACAAAGGCAGGTGATGGTTCTATTACCTTATCTGCTCAAAACAGTTCAGGGCTGTCTGGTAGTGTTACGGCGGCCTATACAGTCAATGATATCGATAGTGCAAATACTCTTGAGTTGGCTTATATAGAAATTCCTTCTATAGACATACCATATCTCAGGTATGGAGTTAAAGCTCGTTTACTTGATATGGAGACAAACGGTAAAGATGCTAAGAAGTCACAGTATTACATGAATTTATATCTAAATGGTAAAGAAACAATCAAAAATCGCATAGAAAAGAAAAGAGCAGGGACTTACAACACTATCAAGAGAAGAAGTGCATATGGAACACCAAGATATAGTAACAACTTAAAATGGGCTTGAATATATTATAAGGGGATATCGAATGCCATTTAGAAAGATAAATAGTGATGAGTTTGAGGAGGAATCAAAACCGAAAATCAGACGTGTCAAGGTGTCTGATTTAAAAATGAAGGTTCAAACCAGTAAACAGAGAGTTGTCGATATAAATAAGAAAATAAAATATTTCAAAGGTATTTTACTGCCCTCGACATATCCTGCTGATGCAAGAAATTTCCTGGATACTTTAAGGGACGAGAGGGAAATGCACTCTGATGGTCTTACTGAGGCAGAGAGTCTCATCTCTAAATTGGAGAAGCTATAGTGGCTATTACCTGGGACAATGTAAATAAAGTATTTCTTGCAACCGCTGACGTTGGCGCAGGGGATAGCTGGGCCAATGCTTTTAATGAGGACGACTTTTTCAATGTAGGAGGCCAGGCAGGTGTTACTAAAGATATAAGTATGCCTGCGCTGAATGTTTATAAGTGGGTAGGAAGGATAGAGATTGCAGACGCTACTTATGTTTTATGGAGAAATACTGTTCATGTCATAGAAGTTGTATCTGAAATGAACAATAAAAAATTTTTTACAGGATTGGGGCCGTTATCTTACCTGGGATGGGGGGAGAAGATAAACGGAAACCCTCAGAATGGTATATCAATTTTCGTGGATGACACAAATTATTACATTAAATACATAGTTGATATGCCTATAGATTCTTTGAGCGTAACAAATCTTTATAGCAGTTCTTTGAAAACTGTACTGAGAAATACTAATCAAACCACAAAGGCAGGACTTAGATTATCGAATCTTGAAGGAGAGATTTTAGATATTAAAATTGAGGGATTCCGTTATGGATATTATATTACAAATACTGTGGTTAATAATTTAATTATTGACCATGTGCAGGTTATTGATAATGGAGCTTTAGCGATTGGGGCATTCCATCTCATGGCAGAGATGTCCACGCCTGTAAAAAAAATATTCATAACGAATAGTGCGAGAGGACTTCAAGGTCATGGAGTAAATAATCCTAACATAGACTTCTGGAATGTCGAAAACTATAACGCCAGCATTGAATCAGTAGGAACTAAGTATATTTACGAAGTTACGGTTAGAGTTATAGATAGTGTTCTTGACTGGGCCTTTATATTTATTGCCGATAATAGACACGCAATCGAAGAGGCCTACTCACTAAAAATTCACAGTGATGCAAATGCAAAGGTATATCTCAAAGATGTAAGCGGACTAAATGCTGTTCAGCTATACTCCGGAAGTAAGCTGAATGGTGATATAGACAATGCTCAGGTGTTGGTGGACGTTGATGATGGAACTGATTTCACTATTGGTGAAGTCATGAAAGTCAATATGGAACATATGCTTGTTGGCAGCATTAACGTAAATCAACTGACTGTTACACGGGCATACAACGGAACAGTAGCAGCATTCCACGCTGATAAGATGTGGGTCTGGAAGGTGCCGGATTATATCACTCTTGACAGTAATGGAGATATTAGTGTTGCGCAACCAGAAGGGACTAAAGACTATATTGTATTTCCAAAAAGGCGTTGGGACAATGTTGCTTTAGACCTCACGACGTTTAATAATCACAAGTTAACTATCAAAAAAGAGGGGAAACAAACATACGAGGATACTCTAACTGAGTATCCAACTGAAGCTAAAGGGATTGAGTTGGAGTTTGCCCTTACAGATGTAAGTGTAGGGGTTGGTCAATCAACGCCGGCACCGGTTAATCCACCAAGCGGTATTGAAAGTAAGGGTTATTTTGTCACACAAATAGAATCTAAATCGTATTTTGATACTGACATTGTTAGCACAGGAGAAAAATAATGGCAGAGTCTGAAAACAGAGGGTCATCCATATTAACACAGGTAGCTTTTAAAAGGCAGACACCTTGGGGAACGTTGGATTTTTATGACCCTGATAATTTCCCAACTATAACCGTTACTGACCCCGAAGGGACTGCAAAAGTATCAGCTCAAAATTTAACCAAGTCAGCAGTAGGAAAGTGGTATTACGTTACACAGACGGCGATTAACTGGATGTTAGGTGAATATGAAGTTAAGATTATTTCAACTGATGGAGCAAATACAGACGTAACTATAGAAGCAAAATCATTTATATTGGTGTAAAAAGGAGGATAGAATGAAGAAATTGTTTTTAGCATTAACATTAATTTTACTGTTGATAATCCCGACAACAGTCTTTAGTGCAGGTTCTGTGACAGAAAGCTGGAAGAGCTTAGGGGATGGCAGTCTTCGGGAATTAACCTTAACCGTAACAGCTTCTTTTACAGGTGCAGTTACAGATTATGATGTTGAACAGAATATTGACGGTTGTCTGTATTATGCAGTTACGAATCCAGGGGCAAAAGCTCCAACGGATAACTATGATATTACTTTCATAGATTCTGACAGTGTTGATCAAGCAGGCGGAGAGTTGGCCAATAGAGATACTGCTAATACTGAAACGGTTAAGTTTGCAACTGTTGTCTGCATGACAGGTATAGGCACTTTAACAGTCAGCAACAACACTAATAATAGTGCTGTAACAGTTATTAAGCTGTTCTTCGGGAGGTAAGTGATGATTAAACAGATACTTTTAACATTATTAATAGTTTTAATGATGAGTGGGTCAGCATCTGCCCATCCCTGGTTCGGTGACGGGACAGGCGGCGATGTTTCAGCTTCTGCTAATATCACAGATAATTCGATAGTTCGTGGAGCTGATGGGGCTAAAGGTGTGCAGGGCTCAGGAAATACTATTGATGATTCTGACAATATGACCATTGAAGGCAAATTGACTGTTGACGTTACAGATACGGAATGCGGCTTGTTTAGAAAGGATGCTGACGGTGGAGATGTACTCACAGTTGATTGTACCAATGAAAGAGTAACAGTAGCAGGCACAATAGGAGAATTACGAATTCAAGATAATGATACCGCTGGTAGCGTGTTCGTGTCTAAAATTTCATTAAGAGATTCTAATGGGGTTGAAAGAGGGATGTTTGGAAGTGTGGGGGTACCTGGTGAGATAGACATAGGTAACCTTCAAACAGGGCCAATACTAATGAAATCAGATGACCGTGAAGTTGGCAGATTTGAAAGTGCAGGGGTAGGTGATTTGGGATATTTTATGGTGGAGGGGAATACTCCTACTGCACAATCTGGCTATGGAGCTATTTATACTAAATCCGATAATCAGTTTTATTTCCAGGATGGAGCAGGAACGGAAAAATTAACAGGAACTTATAGCACTTCGGTTACGCTTACTGCCGCTCAAGTCAATGCTTTAAGGGTTACCCCGATTGAGTTAGTTCCTGCTCAAGGGGTAAATACGCTTATTGAATTTGTAAGTGCAGTTATCTCATACAATTATACTACGACAGCCTTTACAGTGGCCGCCGATGAGGATTTTGTTATTCAATATGATGCCAGTACAGACGTTAGTGCATCTATTGAATCAGCTGGATTTATAGACCAAATAAATGATGAAATGCGATGGGTGCTTCCAACTTGGACAGCTTTAACTGACCTCTTAAGTCTTGTAAATAAAAAGTTAGAAATTTTTAATACTGGGGCAGGCGAAACTGCGGATGGCGGCACTTCAACGATAATTATAAATATAACTTACAGGGTTCATGCAACTGGATTATAAAAGTAAAAAAAAGAAGGTAAAACTTAAAAACATGAAGACGATAATTGAGGGAAAGGCCAAAACTAAGGCAGGTATTTTAGGGACAATTCAATAGGAGAAATAATATGCCACAGGATAAAGACAAAAAGACATTCACACAGAGACTCAAGGAATCACTTGAAAATATGGGCAGGGCTGGTATGACTCAACAGGCAGTAAAAGATTTAAAGAAAAAGAAAAAGGTTAAAGAATAATGTTATTTAAAGTAGAAAATTTCCTCGGAATCAACAATGTCGATGATGATAAGAGGGTAAGCAAGCCTACCTTTACAAAAGATGGCAATGTTGTTTTATCGGGAGATTTAAAGTCGTGCTCTAACTACCGGATAACGAAAGATGGGATTATTGCGGTAAGGAATGGATGGCCAGCAAAGAAAGTAACATTAACAGATGGTCATTCTTATTGGACTAATCTGTCAGGGAATTTAGCACTTGTAGTTGATGGAACTACATTAAAAAAGGTGGCTACTGATTATACAATGACCAATATTAAAACAGGGCTCACGGTAAGTAAAGAAATGAGATATGCAGAACATAACAATGTTATTTATATGGGAAATGAAGCTGAAATGCTTAAATACGATTATTTGGGGGTTGCTCCGGCAGTAACAGCGTGGGGTGATACTACAAACTTATCGGTAGAATTTGAATATCCTCAGTTGAAATACCGAAATCCGCCTATAAGCAATATCCTTATGTCTTACTATGCAAGGATGTATGTGGCAGAAGGGCGGTTTTTACTGTATTCGGAACCAGGAAGACCTGAGACATTCAGAATGGCTCATAATATCCCTTGCGCAGAGGATATAACAGCCATATCAAGGGATTTAGAGCGTTTATATGTCCATACCCTTAATACAACGAAGGTATTGATAGGAAGAGATCCGTCTGAGTTTGTAGAGGTTGAATATTCGATTGGGGCCATTAAGCAGAGGATTATCAGCCCACCTGAGTTTAATGTGCCTTTTCCTATATTTGAAACTAAAAGAGGATGGGCTAAGGCAGTTCAGGGGGCTATTGATTACATAGACCATGAGAATTTCAGGCTGGACTTGCCGGATACTGCTGTAGGATACACTGGATATGACCCGATTAACAGGGAGGTATTATGCACGATAAAGCAATAAAAATTCCAATACATCTTAAAGAAGGAGCGAAGATAACGATAGAGGGGAAAGAATATGAAATAATGGGCATTGAATTTAACGGAACTATAACAAGAAAAGACGGAACAGTAAAAAAAATTGAGGGGAGGGAGGATTTAGACAATGGCGACAGGTAAATTTACACAAGAAGGGTATACGGATATGTTTGACTGCTATTTTAGGGGGCAAACACTGCCAACTGCTTTTTATGTGGCATTATTTAATGATACCATATTGATTACTGATACTTGGGCTCTTATCTCCGGCAATGAACTGCCAAGCGCAAACGGATATACCACAGGTGGCGTTGCTTTAACTCTTGATGCAACAGGATTTCCAATATTAACCAATGACGGCAATGACGTGAGATGTGACACAAAAGAAGTGTCATGGACAGCATCCGCAAACTGGGCTACGGCAGCCACAGCAATTTGTTTAATTGCCGATAAGGTGATTGATATGATTGTAGCTTTTGCGAATATTACAGCGGTTCAGCCTCTTAATGGCGAAACAATCGCATGGACTCTTAAATTAAAACTCAGAACAACGTGTGCATAAAGGAGATAAATTATGGCGACTCCTGAACTTGGATTAAACACAAGCACCTACCTTGTTACTACGGGGGTTAATTGGACATCAAACATTGAAACAAACTGGAACATACTTGATTTGATTTTCAATTACCCACTTGTCCACGATGGGGAAATATTAACATATGAAGGGGATATGCTTTTCTATATTCCCTAAAATTTATTAATGGAGGTTTATAATGGCTGACGCTAAAGAAAAAGTTCTTGCTTTGTTAAGTGCAACAACAGTATCCCTTGCGGCTAACGCTGACACGACTATATATACTGTTCCGGTAGGGAAAAGATGTATATTGTCTCATGCCTTACTTGTATTAGGTGCTGATGCTGGTACATCTGATATAAGCATAGGGCAGGATGGTACTGAAACCGATTTTCTTCCGGTGCAGAATCTTGACAATGGCAATGCACAATATGACGTTCTATTGCTTATGCCTGTTCCAAGCGCAACTCCTGCTATAGCTCAAAAATCTTATGCGGCTGCAACGGTAATACAGGCTCAGGTTGCGAATTTTGCAGGTGGAGCTACCAATACTCTGTATCTTTACGGAACTCTTTATTAAAGGAGAATAAATGGCTTACGGCTCAAGTTCGTATGGAAGGTTTGAGTATGGGGCAGATGCGTTTCAGCCTATTGAGATAACTGGCGGTGGCGATAGCAATTTCGCTTCTGAATTAAACGCTATAGGCGGCGGTTCCTGCGATTTCGCATCTACAATTAAATTCTTAGCCGCACTTGATGGCGGGGGTTCCGGCGATTTCGCCTCAACCCTTAGCTTTTTGGTAGATGCCGGCGGCGGTGGAAGCATTGCAACAACTTATTCGCTTACCGCTGCCATTGTTGACTTAGCCTGTTATGTTTTGGGGATAGATACTCAAAGGACTTTCCAGTTCGCTAATTACGGATTTTTGGGTTATGGCAGGTTCAATCAGATATTCTTAGGAGTTAAGGCAGATGGACTGTATGACCTTGAAACTGCGGCCCCTGATGACGATGGCACAGACATAGCCGCATCTTTTGAGATTAAATCTGATTTTGGATTACCGAACTACAAAAGATTTAGAAGTATTTATATAGAGGGAGGCAATGCTAAAATTACAATTACAGATGAGAACGGTAATGTAGTTGCCAACAATATTACAGTAGAGGAGTTTAGAGGGTTGCCGAGAAGCACAAGAGATAAGGCATTTACAATTAAAGTTGAGAATATCAATGGAGAGAAAATAACTATCCACAGGATTCATGGCGACCTTGATGTTTTTGAAAGAAAGGGGGTATAAGCTATGTCATTACAAACACAGCCTGTATCAGGCGCATTTTCTCGTACCGTATCATCGTCTTCTGAAAGCATAAACACAACTATTGACTCAATGAAGCTGCCTTTTGAAAATGAACTCAAGATGTACGTTAAGGCTGACGAAACGAAAATAGGCGGTTTAATTACCGATATGCGAGGTATGCTTGATAATTTAAAGGATTTAAATATTTCAGCAGCGACTACCTTGCTTGACCCGAGTATTTATAATGTGGCTTATACTTCAACGCTTCTTACTAATTTAACATCAGAGGTACAAACTAATTTAGCGGATTCAGGGACAGGGCTGCCAACTGCTACTGAAACAGCTATGTATAACAGACGCAGGGCAAGAAGGCGGTTTGAGGCAAGTAGGACTTCAAGGCGAATAACAGAGGAAATAATGAAAAGACTGCCCTATGCAGGTATGATGGCGGATAAATTAACAGAGGCAGACCAAGACAATATCAACGCAATGGATCAACTTGAGGACTGGATAACAGAACAGCAGGGCTTGATGACATATAAGTTCCAGAGAGATAAAATCAGTGAAGCACAGAGTCTTGAAAACCTGTTAATAACAGAGAAACATCAAAGGCTTGCAAAACACTTACAGGCTATGATTTCAGATGATGCAAATATTGTTCTTCAAAAATGGAGACAATATGAAGTAGAGATAAAGCAGTATCTTGGACATATACAGGTTGGAATTGATTTTGCTCTAAAGGCGGCAGGCGGAGCTGACCAAGTGACTTTTGAAAACTGGCGGAAAATGAGTGCTATGATGGCAGAAGGGGAATTCAGAATCGCAGGATTAATTGGTAATTTGATGCCTGGAGGTTCATTAACTTAATGTATGAGGGCTATACTTTAGATTTTGTCTCTCCGTGGCTTTATGGTATTGCCAAGAAGATGATATCAAAAGGCTTGAGAGCTATGATAAATCCCTCTACTGGTAATTTGGTTATAAACGCTGCATGGCGTGTAGATAACTCAACTCAAAGACCAGAGAGATTTTATCATAGGAAGATATTTGAATTGAAAGCGATTGCAGGGGCCTTCTTGGGTGAGGATTTAGTTTTCCTTATCGTCAGTCAAACTGAATATGCTGTGTGGAAGATTAAAGATGAAGGGGCTACCTTAATTCCTACTGGTTTTAATATTGGTCAACGTACAAATCGGGTAGATGTCGATTCTGCTGTTAATGAGGGCACACTTAATTCGGTTGTTAAGCCTGACAAAAACTATAGTGAGCATTATTTCTCAGTACAAGACAATGACGACCCTGTTTATAATCACAATTATTATACTTATGGTTTATATAGAGATAGAGATGCTAATGGGTTAAAAGAATTAATGGGATTACGAGACGGATATCAGCCTCCAGATTGGGATATAAATATTGGTTGGACAGTTAGTAATATTTTTGGTTATCTTTATTATTCACAGTCACCAGACGCTTATCCTTGGTATTTGTGTTCAAGTAGGCACCCTTTTATTATTTATAATGGCAAGGTTATTAAGAATCTCGAAATATGGCAAATAGATGCTACTACACTTGAAATACATTATGACTCTATTGATGGAGAAGGCTTGATAGGGGAAACGGTTCCCAACAGTAAAAAGTTTGCAGCACTTACCCCTGACTTATATGTAGGACATGGGGAAGTCTACGTTCCAGAACTAACTTCCACATACACGTACGGACAACATTTTGACTGTGGTTGTTGTGTGCCATTTAATAATTGTGTTGTTGGTTGCCCAGATGGAGTTGATTTATTAACTTCCAGCTATGAAATTTATATAGGGGATAAATACCCATATAATTTTGGTAATGTTTCATTGGGTGATTATGGGTTAGGTGGATATAAAACTACAGAAAGGGCATATACGTCATTTTTTGCTGATTGTGTTACTGGTCTAAGTGGATGTAACCTTTTTAGCCCAACTTGGCTTTTTACGTGGCATCAAAGTGGTGGTGCTTGTACTGGTGGAACCATGGAAGGAACTGTATATAGGCTTTCCTATGAACTTGTATTTGAAATCAGAGATAACTCATCGTTATACATTATGGATTATGATAATCTTATCCCAAACGTTACTGCCGATAAAAGTGTAAACATAGATGATACCTTTATTATGATTTGTTACGAAGGTGGTAATACTTTATCCAATCCCGGAAGAAGAGATGAATATGATGCTTCACCAGTTTGGGTAAAAACATGGTTAAGTCCACTTAGCGGTTGTTCGAAATATCAATATGGCAACTGGCAGGATTGGTATACTACTACAAGAGAATCTTTTTGGGAGTCAAAGCATTATAGACTCAAGTATAGATTAAAAGGCGGAAGTGTGATAACGGTTGATATTTGCGATTATTCTACTATATATAACAAGAAAGTTGATACTGTTACAGGATACACGTTAGTTAGTCCAGGTTCTTGTGCAGCTTATTGGGATAAAAGTGTATCCAGCACTAATACAGGTTTGATTTCGGGAGGAACAAAGTTAATGTATCCAACTTGTATTGCAACCGAAAAGTATCTTTTTTATAGTTACATAACAAAAACTGGATGGGGGCCATATCCTGGTTCACCATCCAGTTTAGACTTTGATAAGCGCATCCTTGGCATCATAGACATAGAATCTGGCAAAAGAACCGAACACACAGTCAATGACGCACTCTTAGGAGATTTATACAAGGACACTTTTGATGAAGAAAAAGCATCAGCGGTAGGATTGCATAGGAGATGAATATGAAATTCCATAAACTATCAGGCATAAATTTAAGGTGTTCAAAATGTGAGAGAAAAGCCTTATACTATTTAAATGATAACTCTACGTTTCTAAAGGCTACGTACCTATGTGAGGCCTGTAAGAAAAAAATGGGAGGGAATTGGTTGACTAAAACAATATGTCCAAAATGTAATAAAGACCACGAACAGCAATGTTGTTCTAAGCTCTGCCCTGAGTGTGCACGACTTTATAGTGAATGGTTCAAAAAGAAGCAAGAAGCTCTAATGAAAGAGTTTATAGAAGATATAACAATAGGAGAGCATGGGAGGTAAATTATGGCTTTTCACGATGCAATAAGAAGGGGAGGGGGCAATATAGGATTACCCGTAGAACGCCCAAATAGGCCGCCTGTAAATCCTTTCCAAAAACCATTCGTACCACCGCCACAGCGCCGAGCAGGCGGAAGGGGGTTTTTAGCAACTTTCATGAAACTGGCTAAACAGGTAATTCCCTCAACACGAAGGGAATTAGAGAGAAGATTGCAAAGTAAATTAGCCATTGAAGGACAGGCGGAAGAAGGCGGAGCAGGATTGCCTGCAAGTATTGGAAGTTCAGGAGGTACGTTTGGGGACAGAATAACAAATGCTAAACCTTATATGAATATCCCGCCCCCAGGCGACCCAATGATAGTTCCAGGCTCTTGGGATAACTTAACTCCAAGCCTGATTGGTGATAATATAGTCCCTTACAAGACGGCTATGTCTGCAGAACAGAATTACTTTGCAAATAGGGCCCCTGCTTTCCGTAGAAGCAAGGAAGCACACGAATTAGTAAAAGGTAGGAATCTACAAATCCCAACTGCCGATATTCCGAGGCCAAGTAGCCCGAAAACAAGCGCAAGGGGGTTTACTTCATCAGCCTTAGAAGACCTTTTACCGGAGGGGGTTAAGTCAATAGATAGAACAAAGCGTATGAAGCGGGGCAGGCCAAATAAGGAAGACATCGAGGAAGGCGGTTTAGTATTCGATACAACTACAGGAAAATGGACAGAGGGCTAAATAACTATGGGAAATTTCAAGCTACCTCCAGTTGAATTAAGGAAATTACGAAAATATAAAAACAAACTCTTAGCACAACAGCAACAGTTAGACAGCGGAGAGTTGCAGGATACTCCTTTACAGGAATCCATTGCCAAAAGTAGCGGCATATCACAGGTACTTAAAGCCTTAGAACCAAAAGGAAAGCAAATCGGTACGGACTATAAAGGAGCAATAACCACAGAAAGCGGGAGGGAGCTTCCTTTAAATGAACCTATTTATGAGAAAAAAGACCCGACTCGACAGAGTTTTAGGGATGCCTTTAAAATAGCCTCTGAATATGGTTTACCGACTACCGATATAACCCCTAAACCTCTAACCAAGGATGAATTTAAAGCTCAAGAATTCTTAAAAGAATGGGGGATTGAGCCTGACCCTGATCTTGATAGTGGCGCTAATATTACTGCTGGCTTAAATCAGGTGTTCCCTGACAAGCGTGACCAGTACATAAAAGGATCAGAGGCATTATTTGCTAAACCCAAGGAAGATAAGTCTCTTTCTGCGACTAAACAAAGAACCCGTATAGAGTTAAAGAAATATATCAAAGAGTATGACAAATCACTTATGAGTGAATGGAAGTCCGAAGATGATACATTGGATAATCTTGATAGGATTACTGATTCTATAGAAGATGAGGATAAGAAGTTGGAGTTTATAAAAGGAGCTGAGGGTTTATTTGGAAAGAAGCGAAGTCTAAGTGGTATTCGTAGTGACATAGATAAAGCTTTGAAAAATTTACAGGAATTAATACCTGTTGAGCCCAAAGAACCAATATCAGAAGAAAGAGCACTGGAAATAGAGGATTGGAGAGAGAGAGCAGGAGAATCAATAAAGCAACTTCCAAAAGAAAGGCAAGATAAAAAGCGTAAGTTATTTAAATTTGCCTTTGATTTTAGTCCTATGATAGAGGGAGAAGTAGAACCGTCAGCTACGGGGGTAGCAATAGGGACTGAGGCGATAAAGCAAGAAGATGCCATCGCGGAACTTAAAAGACGAGGTTTAATGTAATGCCCGATGTATCTGAATACACAGATAAAGAACTGTTTAAAATAGCAGGAGTAGAACCACCTGTAAAAACACAAACTCTTGATTTGTCATCTATATCTAATGAAGAACTGTTTAGCGTTGCAGGCATAGAACCACCAGAAACCCCGCCAGAAGCGATTATCCCCGAAACAGAGGGCATACAGCCTGATATAGCTCAAGAGCCTGTTATTAGTGAAGATAGGCAGGCTGAGCCACCTTTGGAGCCCGAAGATAAACCATCATTATTGGCAGAAACAATAATGAGAACTCCGCAATTCACCGACCTTGAAGCTACGGCGGCCATTGGTACAGGTTTAGCGGCATTTCCCATAGCTGGCGTTGCAGGGCTTGTAAAGGCAGGCATAGAAGGCGTTACCGGAGCAGGTAAAGATGAAGCCTTTAGAAAAGCAGGGGAAACAATAGAGAATTTTATGCAGAAGTTCACATATCAGCCTCGCACGGAAGAAGGGGCAAAACGTGCTCAGACCTTAATGTATCCAATAGAGATTATAGATAAAGTTGCTACTTACGCAGGAGATAAGGTACAGGATGTTACTGGAAGTCCCCTTGCCAATGCTATAACAAAGACTGCGGTTTTTATGGCAATCCCTATACTTGGACAAAAAGGCGGTAAGTTAGCATTTGCAAAAGTAAAAAACTCTCCTACGTGGCGAATGGCGACCATTAAAGAACGTGGATTAATGGCAAGGGATTTAGTAGAACGTATCGAAGAGATGAAAGCAAGAGGTATGTCTGAGGGAGAAATAGCGAGGATTGATCCCGAAGCCTTTAAGCGGATGTTTGATATAAGAAAGGCAGGGGAAGTAACCCCTGATGTTATTAGAACCAAAACAAAGGGTGCTGTTAAGGATATGTTAGAAACCAGAGTTGAAGAGGGGGTAAGGCAAGGGTTACCAGACGATGTAGCAGTAGAAGGGGCTATACAAGAGGTAAACAGAACATCTGCTGGTAAGACCCAGATACAGACCATTAAAGAGGAAGCCCAAAAAACAGTAGATAAATTACGTTCTGAGGATATATCTAAGAGCTTAAAAGAGGAAGAGGTGGCAACTAAGGCTATTGAAAAAGAGCAGGCAGAACAAACTAAAGCCATCGAAAAACAGCAAGCCGAGGCAACAAAGCAAGCAGAAAAGGTTGAAGCCGATAAAGTTAAAACGGAAGCTCAAGCGACTACTGTGAAATTAGAAGTTGAGATTAAGGCGTTAAAAGAAAAGTTAGCTGAAAAGGAAGTTAAAAAGCCGGAACCTACCCCCATCACTCCCGTACATGTACCTGAAACAGGAGAATCAGCCGAAGCCATAAGTAGAGTCAAAGCCGACAAGCGTATGGGCAGAGAAATGAAAATGGTGGATACGAGAACAGGTAAGGAACGGCCTTTAATTGGGGTAGATGCGGTAGACATCAAGCCACAACCTTTTGAAGCTAAGATATATAAATATGCAGAGGGCAAGAGGGAAATTATAGACAAGGGAAGTAAAGCAAGGGCATTGCCTGAGATTGCAGAACCTAAAACCGAGTTAGTTGACAGGGTAAGTGAACGTGGTATAATAAAAGGAGATGAAATATCCAGAGCAAAAAGAGACGCTGACATTAGCCTTGCCGAAGTACCAGAAACAAAAATTTCCGAATTATCCCCTACTGAAAGAGCAGATATTCTCAGGCAAGACCTTACCCCGCAAAAAGTTAAAGATTCATTCACAAAAACATACCTTAATAGACCAGACAGAGAAGTAATCACTCGCTGGAAAGACGCGGAAGGTAATACCAACAGAACAATTGCAACTTTCGAGTATCTCCCGCAATATATTAAAGACGCATCCAGGAAGGGCATTAAGTTTATAGGTTATGAAGAAAACCAGACACAAGCAGGTCTGGGAAAGGCCCCTACCCTCTCCTTTATGGGCACAGGTGAAATCGAGAAATTCCTAAAAGATGCGGCTGACCCGATTAAGGATTTAATCCGAGGCGTTAAAAATGAATACCACAGCTTGACCACAAGGACATATATCCCCGAAGACCAGTATCAGGAGTTTGTCGAAGGCAAAAGAAGGACAATGGAGGTCATTACTTATTCCATATTTGAGAAATATACTCCGACATTCAGGCAGTGGAATAAAGCAATGAGGCGGATTGTAGGTAAGGTATGGAGTAGATTTAGAAATATAGCTAAAGAGATTTACAGGAAGGTTAAGAGGGAAGCTACCCGAATAATAAGAGAAAAAACAGGCGGGATAGAAACCCCTGAGTTTTTGAGAAGAAAAACAGAAAGAGTTAATAAAGCCATTAAGAAATCCAATGAAGCTGAAAGGACTAAACCGCCAACACCTACCGATTTAAAGACGACATGGGAGGGAGGGCTTATACTGCCGGAAGAGACTACTTTTCAGGCTTTCAGGCGTAGTATCGAGGATTTCAACGTAAGACTTAAAATTCTCAATAAAGGCATAGAAGACGTGGCCGGAGAGCAATTATCCGAACATCTGGACTTATGGATGCAAAAAGATATATTGCCCCGTGAGCAATCAGATATGGTTAAACAAATAAGTCATGAGAAGAGAGACTTTGCCAAAGATATGATGGCAAATAATGTTACGGTTGAGGAAATAAAAAAACTAACCCATGCTCTCCATGCTAAAGAACGTAATGCAAAAATGAATGAATTGAGAGTAGAAAAGAACAAAGAACCTATTGACGGTTTAAGTGGTATGACTGATAAGGTTGCTGAAACTATATTAAATAAAGCAAAACCGAAGCAACTTCGATTAGCACAAAAAATTATAAATGGATATAAGGAAATACTTGATTTTGAAGTAGCGCAGGGGCTTACAAGACAATCAGAAGCGGATATATATAAGAAAACTTACAAAAACTATGTAGCATTATATAGAGACGTAGAAGGTGCTGATTTTACTGGCATAGGACAAGGGATTTCCATTACAGGCAAGGAAAGCAAAAGGGCTGTCGGCAGTACAAGGGAAGTAATAAACCCTGCTTCTAATTATTTCTACCGCAAAGAACGGGCACAAATTAGGGCCTTAAAAAACGAGGTGGGCAAAACAGTTATTAATTTAACAAAACAGTATCCATTTTTAGAGGATATATTTAAGGTTGAGAAACAAAAATACTTACCACGATTCAATAAAGAGGGTGAACTTGAATACTTAGACCCAAGATTTAAATTTGGCGATAATGTCATAGGTGCTAAAATAGACGGCAATCAGTATTTCATAACCATATCTGACCGGAAGATAGCGAGTGCATTAAAGAATCTTAATCTCGCAAGAGTTTCAAGGGCAGTGCAAGCCCTAAGAAGTGTTTTGAGTATATGGGCAGGGTTTAAGACAAGATGGAGGCCTGAGTTTTTAATTACAAACTTTGAAAGAGACCTAGGGGAAGCACTTATTAATTTAGGAGTTGAAGCCAGCAAGCTGAAAGATGCTGGCAAGGGATTAAGACGTGAGGTTGTTAAGGGGTTAACACCTTCTTATAAAGAATTATGGAATCACCTGAAAGGCAAAGGGCAGAATCCTCAAGTTGAAGAGTTCTTTAAATTGGGCGGTGATACTGGCCATTTCTGGACAGAGGATATTTTAAAGGCACAAAAATCCCTTGAACAATTAGAAAAGGAATTAACCAATAAAGGGATAGAGAAAATTAAAAACCCTATCAGGAAAGCAGGGGAATTTGTAGACCGTCTTCAAACAACTGTAGAGCTCGGGGTAAGGTACTCAGCATATAAGGCACTTACCAGACGTGGAATGAGCAAAAAACGTGCTATACAATCAGCAGCCGATATGACTATTAACTTCTCAAGACAAGGGGAAATGTCCCCATTCTTAAAATCATTCTATGGATTTATTAATCCTGCGATACAGGGCAGTTCTAAGGTTATCAGGACTATATCTACAAAGCATGGACAATCAAGAGTAATGGGGGCAATCGGAGGACTTGCGGCCTTGGGTTTTTTGATAAGAACATTATCTATAATGCTTGATGAAGAGGGTGACGAACAAATAGCTGACTGGGCTAAAACACATAAACTTACTTTGGCTGTGGGAGGCGGTAAGCAGATAACTTTATGGAGTATGCCTTATGGTTATGCAGTATTTTACGGCTTGGGTAGTAATATTGCAGAGCTAATGTTTAAAAAGAAAACAATAGGGGAGGCATTGAGTAGTGAATTAAATGTAGCCATTGATAGTTTCTCTCCTTTTGATACGAGCCTGAATAGCCTTATCCCTACGCTGGCAAAACCTATATATGAAATTAATACTAATACGGGTTGGTATGATGGACCGATATATCTAGACCAGATATTCACAAGGACTCCAAAGCCTGATTTTGAAACTTATTTCGACAACACAAGCAAGACAGCTATATTCTCAATGAAAGTTCTTAATAAGGCCACAGGAGGGCTTGTTGATATTCACCCTAACAGCCTTGAGTATCTATATAATCAATGGTTCGGTGGCCCTTTTGAATTTGTAACAAGTTCAATAGAAGCAGGCGCTAAGGGCATGAAGGGGGAGTTCGATCAAAATAAAACACCTTTTGTTAGGCAATTCTACAGACAAGGCAAGCCTCAGCAGTTCTCATATAAGGTTATATATGACACTTTAGAGAAAGCCTTTAAGCAGGACATAACCGGCATGGAGAAAGACAGGTTTTATCGCGCTGTTGATATTGGCCGTAGAGAAAAGATATTTGATGAAAAAAGAGAGAGTGGCTTTATCCAAGACTTTATACGGGCACAAGCTAAAATAACAGGACGGATAACTGACAATGAGAATATTGATAAATTAAGACAGTTATCCTCCGAAGACAGGAAAAGGCTTATAAATTCTTACTCAGAGAGAACCAGAAGGATTGTAAGAAGGAAATTAAACCGGAGATAGTTGTGCCATTAATTCAATCCTCATCTAAAAAGGCAAGGAGTAAGAATATTAAAGAGTTAGTCCGTTCCTATAAGAAAAAGGGCAGTATCGGAACAAGCAAACCTGAGGGCATGAAGCAAGCTATTGCACAAGCAGTTGCAATAAGTTATTCTATTAAGAGAAAAAATAGAGGCAAATGAAAATCAAACTCTCAACAGCGATAACCATAATAGTAATAATTATCAGTGCCTTCCTATGGCAATTAACTTACTTCGCTTCAAGTGGCGAAGTGCAAAGCCTGACGAAGGATGTGAGGTATATCGAACTTTTCAACTTAAATCGCATAATCAGTAACTACGAGGATAAGTATAATTGCTACTTGCCTCAGATGTGCTTACCACGCATGAATGAAGATGACAGAAAAATCTATAGAATATTACAAGAAAATAGAGGGAAGTTACTTGAGGAGATTGAAGGGGAATAAATGGATCAAGATGAAATATGTTTTCATTGTAGTTTAAATACCGCAGGGGCTCATGCGCTTAACTGTCCTTGTAATCCTTATGGGATAGTTGAAGTTATTAAAGTAACGATAACGAGGCCGGAAGAATAATGGAAAGTCTTACTGAAGATAACGTAAAAGTAATAGTACAAAAAATCTTGAACTGTAAAGTAGTCTATCGTGCTAATTGCATCTTAAGACATGAGGGGGTAGATACATTGGAAAAGAGAGTTGAAAGTATGGATAAGAGAATGTGGGCAATATTAATAGGAATGTGTGTTCAGTTAATTTCAATAGTTGCCTACCTTTTATTAAGATGAGAATCTCAGAGGGAAAAGCGACAATACAGAGTATTGATGACTGCTACGATTGTATCAATAAAGGTAGCTGTGCTTATCTTGCGAAGATAAAACAATCAGAACATGATATAGTATTGATTATTGAAGACTGCAATAAATGTGTGCCTAAAAAATCTATGTATAATCCGAATCATCAAAAGGGGGAAAGATGATACCATTTGCGATAGGAGTTTTTATCGGGGTATTTATTGGATTCTTCGTGGCATCTTTATTTGTGGTAGGGGAAGAGGAGATTGAATGAGTAGGAAATATTCTATTAGAGAACAGTTTGCTCATGATATTGCTAAACTTATCTTATTTTGTCATAAAAAAGGCTATGGCGTCACATTAGGGGAGGCATACAGAACAGATGAACAGCAAAGAATACATAGATTTGGGTGGAGATTCACAAGAGGCAGATGGATAAAACTTGATAAATATGTCAGGTCAAAAGTCATTACATCTCAACATCAAAAGAGGTTAGCAAAAGATTTACATATATGGGACAAAAAAATAGGCAAGAGGTATATCTCAGATTTAGAATGGCAGATAGTTGGTAGATACTGGGAGAATCTTAATTTTAAAAATAGGTGGGGTGGAAGATTTGGAGTTAAAAAGATAAACTATTCAGTTGAGATTGGTTGGGATCGTTGGCACATGGAAAGGAGAGGATAATGTTCAAACTCATTAAATACTACTCAGTCCTAATGCGCGGCAAGGACGTTAAGGAAATCTGGACTAAAGAGGGACTTAACATGAGCACGAAACCATTCTGGTATTCCAGACGATTCGTAGGGGCCGTGCTTTTAGCCGTATCAGCTATACTTGCCACAGTCTTTGGTGTTAAGATATCACAAGAGGATGTCAAGACCACCACAGATGCCCTTATGACACTTGGGCAAACAGTTGGTGTGCTATGGGGATTATTCCTTGGCGTTAGAGGGCAGGTTAATAAGTCGCTCAAGATAGGGATAAAGAAGAAGTGATGCGTACAAGATTTAAAAACCACAATAACATTCCAGATATTGTCGCAACCGCCCTCTATAGCTTTCTAAAGGCGAGGGATAAATGCTATTCATTAAATCAAGTAGGAGGTAAGTCATGAAAAGATACTTTCAAATATTAGTAATCTTATTTATGTTGATGCCATTTACCCTCACATATGCAGGGGAGGCATCATTTACGTTGGCATGGGATGCACCGACTACAAACGCAGATGGTACTCCACTTACAGACCTTGCGGGTTTCAAGGCTTATTACGGAACTGTGACCGGTGTATACCCAAATGTCATTGATGTTGGGAATGTAACTACATTTATAATAGGTGGGCTTATTGAGGGAACCACTTATTTCTTTGTTATGACTGCCTATGACACCTCGGGGAATGAAAGCATATATAGTAGTGAAGTAAGTTCGATCAAAATTGACACAACACCGCCGGCTACTTGTACCGGCTTTACGGTAATTCCAAACTAAGGAGGTAACACAATGAAAAAGTATTTAGCAGTAATGATTGTTGTAGCAGTAATGATGTTTTCAATACCGGCATTCGCTCTTGAAATGCCAGCAGTTGAAGGCAGTTTTAAATACTTACCTATAGCTAAGGCATTAACCCTTGGTGCGAGTACAATGATAGCAGACTTTAGCAGAGATGATTCTGCTACTCCGTTATCCCTGTCTACGCTACCAAAGAAAATCCTGTATAGTTCTTCTTTAAAAGCAAGCGTGGCATGGACTATCAAAGGAGACAGTGAAAGGAATGGACTATTACCTGATTACGGAGGCTTGGAAGCATCCGTTAATTTAATGACGTTCCTTAATAATGCAGGGGTTATTAATACTAATCCTAACGTTGCTCTGACGTTTGATACAGGAATGCTCATTGGCCTTAGTAAGTTGTTAGATAATCCTTCAACTCTGGATTTACAGCCGGCAGTTGGAGCTTCATTAAGGATAGGGTTTTAATCGCAATATTGCAAACGCGAAGGAGGGCGCGAAAGTGGTTCATGAAGCAGGAATAGCTAACCTGTGCAGTACGGGGAGTATTAAGGGGAACGTCTTTGCAATATGATACATAGTAAGTACATTTAGTAGTCCTTCCGATATTTGACCGCAAAATACAGCAAATGCTTATTTTCTGAATTATTCCCTTGACAAGGTTGGTGTTTTGGTGATATGATTCTTTTATGCTTAAAAGACCCCGTTTTACAATCACTCTCGACAGTAAAAAACTTGATGATTTACTATGGGAAGAAGTATACAAAAAGCGAATCAGCAAATCAAAGGTTATCAATCAAATTCTTAAAGCGTATTTCAAGAAAGGGGAATAGAATAAAATGATTACGCAATTAACGCAGGAACAAGAAAAAGGAATTTTTGAATGGAGTAAACATTGCCTTGTAATAGGCAGAGATACATCCCCTATTAATAAAAAAATAGTAGAATTATCATGGAAAAAATTTTATAAAGTATTAAATCTAAAAGAGCCTATTTTTTGGTATAACCAAAGTCCATTGCAAGCACAAATTGTTATTAATTTATTTCAACAAGGAAAAATAAAAGAGATTATATCTATCAGGGCGAACATCAGGGCGAACATCAGGGCGAACATCAGGGCGAACATCAGGGCGAACATCTGGGCGAACATCGAGGCGAACATCGAGGCGAACATCGGGGCGAACATCAGGCAATTTAATTACATTAGCACTTATAGTTGGTGTCAACATGATATTGCTTGGATAGGTTATTATAAATATTTTGAGAAATATGGTCTATTACCAACCGATAAAAATTTTGAAATATTTAATATATGGTATGATTTGGCTTGTTCGTGTGGTTGGTGTTACACGTTTGAAAATATAATTTTTGTATGTGAAAAACCTGGGATTTTAAATCTTAATACTAATGGGCAATTACATAAAGATGGGGGAATGGCACTGCAATATTCAGATGAATATGGGTTATATATGCTTAATGGCATAAGAATAACAAGAGAAATCGCAGAGACACCAGCACATAAACTTAACCCTGAATTAATATTGACCGAAAAAAATGCTGAAATCCGAAGGGAAATTGTTAGAAAAATAGGGATTGAAAGAATTTGTCAAAAATTAAAAACAAAATCTCTTGATAAATGGGAAGAGTATGAACTTTTAGAATTACCGCTAAAAAACATGAGAACTAAAGCGGTGTATTTGAAAATGAGGAATCCAAGTATAGGGACTTGGCATTTAGAGGGTGTACCTCAAAATACTAAAACAGTCCAGCAGGCATTAAGCTGGCGGATAGGAGAGATAGAATGGAAACCAAACCAACTAACTTAATAGTACAGGGAGATGTTTTTTTAGTGCCATGTAATATACCGAAAGATGCTAAAAAATTAGAGCATCGTACATTAGCGTATGGTGAAGTTTCTGGGCATCATCATACAGCAACAGCACCAGCAGAATTGTATGAAAAAGATGGCACTATGTATCTCAAAACAATCAAAAAAGTAAAAGTAAAGCATCAAGAACATAAACCGATAGAAATAACAGAAGGTGAATGGAAAATCGGGATAGTGAAGGAGGTTGACCCATTCACCGAGGAAATCAGGAAAGTTAGAGATTAATGACCACTATCCTAACATACCTCACAATCTGGCTACTTTTTACTATCATTGTATTTATCGTTTTCATGTTTCATAGATCGAAGAAGAGATATTTATCTCATATGAATATAGTTGAATTACGGAAAGGGAAGCAACCTTTCAAGAAAACGGTTTTAACACAGATATGGAGAATGAAATGAAGCGGAAACTAATTGAAATCAAAGCCGGCAAATGGTACTTGTTTGTCAGGATAGGGAAGGGGACTAAATATCATCTACATAGAAATGCAAAGAGGAAACCTAAACTATAAGGAGGGGACTATGGAAGAAATGTGTATAAAATGTAAGAGATACAAATGTATTTGCAGTGACCATAGTCGTACTATATATAAAATAAATAAAGATATTGTTTATGCGTTAAAACGTGCTTGTCCAGCCTATGAACCTGCTCCGTGTGATTGTAATGAGAATGGGTGTGATTGTGGGAATGTTGATGATGCACAGCAAATGGCAAGATGGCAAGAACGTATGAGTATTGCAGACCATATTGGTAAAATTATAGAAGAGTATTTAAAAGAAAAGGAGGTTGAATGATGCATAAACACCCGAGAGGCATAATTAAGGACAGCAGCAAAGAACAAGATGAAGTAGTAATAGATAAAAAAGATATAGTGCCTGCCAGTAGAATATCATTATCGATAAGGTTAAGTGGAAATTTTGAAGCCCTGGGCTGGTTTTTAAGTATTTCTTACAACTGGCAAATAATAGAAGACAGTGTGGGGGACTCAGTATTGGTAGCTACCAGAAAAGGAGGAGAATGATGGAAATAAAAAAGGCCTCACGGCAGGGGATTAAGCCATTAATAGGAGTATACGGGAAATCGGGTGGCGGTAAGACTCATTCAGCTTTATTGTTGGCACGGGGAATTGTAGGAAAATCCGGCGGGATAACATTAATCGACACAGAAAATAAAAGAGGTCATATTTTCTCAGATGTAATCCCAAATGGATATAATGTTATAGATTTTGAAAGTCCTTTTTCTCCTGAACGATATATCCAAGCTATTGAAATAGCTGAAAAAGCAAGTGATATTATAGTTATTGATTCTATGACTCATGAATGGGATGGGGAGGGTGGAATACTGGAAATGCAGGAAGCCGAACTGGAGCGTATGGCTGGTAGTGATTGGAAAAAGAGAGAAGCCTGTAAAATGGCGGCTTGGATAAAGCCCAAAATGGCGCATAAGAAGATGGTTTATCGTCTTTTAAGGTCAAGTCTGCCAATTATCTGCTGTCTCAGGGGAGTGGAGAAAACAATAATAGAGAAGCAGGGAGGTAAAACTACGGTAAAAACATCAGAACATTGTTCCCCGATATTTGACCAGCGTTTCATATTCGAGATGCTCATCAATGGCGAGGTATATCAGCAAGAGGGTAAGGGTGGTTATCTGAGGATAGAGAAAATTACACATCAAGCCCTTTTTGCCTGTTTACCTAAGCCGAATGAACAGATAACTGAAAAGCATGGTCAATTAATAGCCCAGTGGTGTCAAAGCCCGTCTAAACAGCCTCAAGAGGATAATCAGCCTGTCCAGGACATTACTAAGCTCAAAAAGGCACTGTGGGAGCTTACAAAGGGTATTCATAACGGAAAGAAAACCGTGCTTGACCAATGGTTGAAAGATAAGAGCATTATTGAGAAAACCGAGAAACTTGAAACATTAACTGCTGACCAGCTTGAAAAAGTCATAGATAAGGCTTTGATAGTAAAAAATGAAATGGAGGGAGCAATATGACCAAAGCAGTAATAGAACAGACAGAGGGCTATATCGAGACTGCATTAAAGAAATACAACATCACAGATGCAGCGATAGAGAAAACGAAAGCTGAGTATATGAAACTCAAGGTAGATGATATTGACGATAAGGAAGGATACCAGCTTGTCCGGACAGCCCGAATGAATATAAAGGCAAAAAGGATTGATGTCGAAAAGACACGGAAAGGGCTGAAAGAGGAAAGTCTAACATTTGGCAGGGCAGTAGATGGAGAGGCAAAAAGGATTATATCGTTATTACAGCCGATTGAATCTTATCTACACGAACAGGAAAAGGACATTGACGATGAAAGACTGCGTATTAAGACCGAAGTCGAAACGAAAGACCGTGAACGTATCCAAGGGCGCGTTAAGAGGCTCTACGATATGGGGATGGTCTTTAATGGATTTGGATACCAATATAAGGAAATGAAAGAGATATCTGGAGAACAGATTGGAGATATGACAAATGAAGAATATGATAAATTGTTATTAGATATTATTGCGATACAAAGAGAGGATGAAGCAACTCAAGCTGAGATTGACAAAAAGAAAAAAGAGGAAGAAGCTCGGCTGGCCAAGGTTAAGGCCGAACAGGAAGCGGAAAGCAAGCGACTTGTAGCTGAAAAAGCACGTATCCAAAAAGAGCAAGAAGCGAAAGAGGCAGTATTGAAAGCAGAGAGCGACAGGATAGAGGCTGAAAAACAGAAAATTGAAGATGAAAAAAAGCGTTTAGAGGACGAAAAGAAACGACAGGCAGAGGTCGAGAAAGCCGAAAAGACAGCTATCGACAGAGCAAAAAAAGAGTCTGATGAAAAAGCAAAACGAGAAGCAGCAGAAAAGGCAGAAAAAGAACGTATTGCCAAAATGGAGGCTGAACTGGCAGAGAAGATGAAGCCGGATAATGAAAAACTTACATCTTATGCCGACAAAATCGAGGCCGTTCCGGCGCCTGAATTATCATATGAACAATCACATGATGTATTAAAAAGAGCTCAAGGCCATATACAGAGGGCATTGCTTATATTGAGGACGGAATAATGCAAGATTTTGTAATTGAAACATTACCACCAGAAGAGATACAGAAGCATCTTAGGCAATGGAGGCATGAATATCATATTAAGATAATACACTATAGTATTGTTATGCCACCTAAAAATTTATATGAAGGTGTTCAATTAGTTCATATCGTTGTGGAAAGGACTAAGAAATGAAATTCAGAAACGCTAAGGTTGTTGGTGAAAACATAGACCCTGACGCATATCACAGACAAAAAGCCAAACGTGGAGATATGGATTTTGTTATATCCCGTTCTGAATTACTTGAATTTTATTATTGTAGTTCTCGCTGGATAAGAGGTTATAAAGATGATGAAGATGAAGAAAAGACCAAATCCCTTAACTGGGGTTCGTTAATGGATACTCTCCTATTAGACCAAGAGAGATTTGAGGATAAGTATGCTATAACGCCTGAGACTTATATAAATGACAAGGGAGAGGAAAAGCCGTGGAACTGGAATTCAAAGTCATGTAAGGACTGGCGGGACCAGCAATCAGGAAAAGAAACCATCAAGCCCGATATGATGGAGAACGTAAATTCAGCGATTAGACGAATTGGCGAAGATAAGATTATCACAGATGTTTTGCTGAAATCCAAATTTCAAGTTATGGTGATTGGTGAATATCATGATGAAGAGACAGGTTTGATAATCCCCTGTAAGGCTTTGATAGATTTGTTGCCACCTGATGAGTCAATTGTTGATTTTAAAACCTGCAAGTCAGCCCATCAAAAAGCATGGAAGAACCAAGTATATCAATATGGTTATCATTTTCAAGCGGCATTTTATATGGATTTGTATAATTCCGCCTGTCCAGATGATAAGAGAGATGAGTTTAAGTTTATCTTACAGGAGAATTATAAGCCGTGGGAAACTGGGCGCCGGTTGCTCTCAGAAGAGTTTATGACAATCGGTAGGGTCAATTACGAATATGCTCTACGGTTATACTGTCAGTGCCTTGCAACTAAAGTATGGCCAGGATATGATGACAAAGAAGATAGTAACGCAATTAATGGATGGACAATTACTGAGCCTGAAATTTGGATGGTATAAACAGTTAGCAGACCAGACGTTAGACAAGGGGGTGAAGTGATAATGGAAGAGAAAGAATTAAAAGAGTTAGCGAAAGAGTTGGAAGTATTAGTAAAAAAGTATGGCATTGCTTCTGCCGCTTTTACAGGAAACAGCTCCGATCGCTATATAGGATTAGTAATCGGGGCGATCTCTGTTAGTGAAATGTTTGGAACTGTTATGAATGTAGGTCGTCTGTGGCAACACATGAGAGGGATAATACGTGATAAATTAGCTAAGTTTGAGAAACACGAGTAGGCCCCAAATGCCCAAGAAACCCAAGAAAAAAGCCATTGAAGGGACAATCCAGGTAAGTTGTGAGTCACAAATTCATGCGGTATGCTGTCCTGTATGTGGGGGCAAGGGCTTAGTGCCAAATGGGTTTTACCGTCAGGTTGGTGGTGTCTGGTCAGGTACAGCTATGGACCTTGAGCCCTGCCGGAGCTGTGTTGAAGGCAAGGGCTATATAGTGATTGAATCTAAGACATGGACGGAGAATAAGACATGGACGAGGTCCCTGACATCCTGAATCGAATTAATCGAATCGCTACCCTCACAAAAGTAATAATCAACGAGTTGCAAAGGAAAGATTACGAACTCTTCAAGGATGCCAAGAAGGCAATGCCGCATATAACCGATGAACAATGGGCGTTCCTGCATCCGAAGGGGAAGGAATATAATCAGTTGGTTACGATGGAAGAGGCTCTTCACAAAAGCAGATGCCCTCTATAACTTTCTAAAGGCGAGGGATAAAAGTAAATGAGCAAATGTTTAAAAGAAAAATATAAGTATAGTGCGCCATTATTAAATTTAAATACTTTTCATATACAGTTTTCACACAAACCAAACATGGTTTGATATATTCGGCAGTAATTTAATTGAAGAAGAAACCGATGAAGTAATAGCTTTCATAAAAACAAAACATCATAAAAAAGGAGGAGTGAAATGATTTATGAACAATCTGAAATCTGGGACAGCTACTGTCGTGATGACTACGATTACCGGCAGGACTTAGAGCCGGAAGAGGAAGAATGCCCTATCTGCGGAAGTCCTCTAACAGACAGTGGCAACTGTGAAGACGTGGGGAATAATAATTGCCAGTATTTAAAGGGAATAGAATAAGGAGGGATTATGTTATTGAAAGAAGAAAATAGAAAAGAATTTGAAAGAGTAGCAAAACCTTTGATCCAATGGTTGAATGAAAATTGCCATCCGCATGTTACTGTGATGGTAGATTGTGGAAGTGCTCAACTTTTTGAGGGTGTTTGTAATATTGTTACAGAAGAATTTATTAAAGATTAATGAGTGATTAAACTTTAAGGGGGGGGATTATGGACACTAAACTGGTTTTAAATATAGTAATTGAAGGTGAAAACATTGAAAGCAATCCACTATTGAAAATGAGTGGAATTTATGTAACAAAAACTGGACGAACAAAAGAAATTTCTAAATCAACACCAATAACTTCAGTTGATGCAGTTGTTAGGGCACTTAACGGTTTGTTTATTGAACCATGACATTCTCAAGGAAGACAGTGATTAAACTTTTTGACGATAAAATTGCAGATGCGTTATCACAACAACTATGAGCGAATTTAAATCAAAAATAACCCTGGCTTATGAAAACTCGATGGGGGATAAAAGAGTGCATGAGGTAGATGGAGGTATAGAGAGCGAATTGTTAGATGTCTACTATTTATTAGAGAGATTACTATTTCTTATTACAAAAAATATTGCAAAAGGAGATAAGGGGAATGATGGATGAAACTCAAAAAAACTTAATGATGTATCGAGAGGACGATTGGGAAGCAGAAGTAGAAGTAATTGAAGATAATTCAGACGAGAAATGGGAAAGCTACAAACTGAAAGTTATACGCACACTAAGAGAAAGTCAGATGTATAAACCTACACCTGATGGTTATATATTTGAATGTGCACATAATAAAAAATGTGGTGGCACATATTCAGGTCAATGGTCATTATCTGAGTCATAACGTTTAAGGTAAGGGGGAATGATGGAAAATAAGAAATGTATCAAATGTGGCTCTGAGGATATTCATACTGACTGGCATGAAAATGAACACGACTGTTCTTTTGATGATAGGATGAATCGCAAGATTTTTAGCATAAATGAACACTTACATTATCATTGTAGAAATTGCAGTTTTGCTTGGGTTTGGAAAACGCAGGATGCGAATACACAGGCATAAATTTAATAATGCAGACGTTTAAAATCAAAGGCAATCCGGTAGGAAAAGTATTAATGACTCAACGAGAGGTCAAATTAATGCGAATACCTCGTTATAAGGTAAGAGCAAGCCATTTACCTAAATGGGACAGAATTAAGAGGTATTTTGATTGGAAAGACTCAATAGCTTTACAAATGACCACTCAGAAACCAATATGTCATGAAGGTGCTGTAGCAATGTCATTTCATTTTTTCCTTCATCGTCCTAACTCAATTAAAAAAAGTATAAATCAGCATATTAAGAAGCCGGATATCTCAAACCTTATAAAAAGTGTTGAAGATTCTTTGAAGAATATCTGCTATAAGGATGATAACCAGATTGTATCTATCGTAGCACAGAAAGAATACGCCTCAGAGGAAGCAGGCGTGCTAATAACCTTAACTAAAGTGCCTGAGGGGGCATGAAGATCTGTAATAAAGCAAAAGAATGTCAGTGTCAGGTTAAAAACTGCGACCATCATAAGGCTCACAGTAGTTCTAACGTTGAATGTGACCCAAAATATTGTTTGCCTTGGAGAAAAAAATATGGGATGCCTGAACATGGTTGCTATTATTTCTCAGATAGTAAGTGTGAGGAGATATAAAAAGACGTCGGAGGGGGCATGATGAAACGATATAATTTTGATAAAATTCCTGTAATGGCTAGTGGTTTTGGAGTTCATGCAAAAACATTAAAACAGGCATGGAATAAAGCATATCGGTTAGCCAAACATCATGGTTACTTTGGGGGTTTGCAATTTAGAGACAATGTTAAATATCCAAAAGATAAGAGCTTGTGAAGAGTGTCACTGTAAATCCAAATAACAAGCAAACGGGAAGATGATGAATAAAACAGGAATAGAATGGACTGAATTTACAAGTAATCCTATAAGGGGTAAGTGTCCTGTTGGCTGTTGGTATTGTTATGGAGAGAAGATGCGTAAAAGGTTTAAATGGCCGGAAGAAATATTATGGCACCCAAAAGAATTTACAGATTTGTTGAAATTAAAAAAACCGTCTACTGTTTTTATTGGAAGTATAATCGACATCTGGGATAAAAGAATAAGTGAAATATATCAGACATGGGTTATCCAAAATATAGAGAATCTACAGGGAGAACATACAATACTTTTGCTCTCAAAAAATCCGCAGGCTTATAGTGATTTTCCATATATAAATAATTTATGGTGTGGTTTCACATCGGATAATGGAGATAACCTTAATGATATTGACGAAAGTTTATTATATCAGCAAAATAAAGTTTTTATATCCTTTGAACCCTTATTGGGAGAAATAAAAGCTAACTTACCATTAGGAATTGACTGGTTTATCATTGGCTCTCTAAACAGTAACGGCAAACCTGTCTCACCAAAAAAAGGCGGTACTAAAAGGGAATGGGTATTATCCCTAATAGAACAAGCCGATAAACATAAGATACCAGTCTTTATAAAAGACGAATTGAATACGCTATATCCGAGTTTGCCGGTAAGAAAAGAGAGGCCATTTTGAATAACGATAAAGACAGATGTCCTTTCTGTGTATTAGAGATACACATAGAAAGTGTGGATGGCTGTAGCAAAAGACAGTTGAACGATTGCAGGAACGCCTACAGTGAAAGCTATAGTGACTCCTTACAAATCGGCAAATACACTCTCAGCCCTCATACTGCTGCAAAGTCTATTCTTATCAGTAAAGAAGACGGCGAACAGGTTGAATACTCTATCGGAGAGTTGGAAAGGCAAATCGACAGTTTATGGGATGGAAAAATATAAACAGATGACTTACTTATATCACATATGCAAAAAGGGGCATCGTTATTATGGTGGTTATGACAATGAAATAGCATGTCCTTACTGTAATGGAGATAAACCAATGACCAATTTAAGTAATCAGATTACAGAGATATTACTTGATGAATTTTATTTAGGCGATGCTACCGACAGGTATCTTTGTGGAAAAGTTGTGGATATGATTTTGAATCTCAAAGTAAAAATACGTGGTGATACAGGATTTATTGAGAAGAGCTTAAAGGAGATTGTAGAATGACCTTCTACAAACTAAAGCCCGACAAAAATGGCAAGTATATTCTGGAGTGTCAATTTTATTGTAAACCCATAAAACCTGCGCGATACATGGGGTCTGATTGTAAGATGTATTGCAAATCCTGCGTTATTCTTGCAGGGTATGTAATTAAGGTAAAGGCGAAGAAATGAAACTTAAAAAGAGCTCTACAGAAAGGAGAGCCAATGCTAATGAATGAAAGTAAAATTATCTTGGATTTGTGTGGTGGAACTGGAAGCTGGAGTAAGCCTTACAAAGATGCTGGTTATGACGTGAGGGTTATTACGTTGCCAGAACATGATGTGAGAACGTACATAGCACCAGACAAAGTATATGGTATTCTTGCTGCGCCACCATGCACAGAATTTTCCTTTGCTAAATCAAACTTTAAATACCCAAGAAATATGAGAAAAGGAATGGGGATAGTAAAAGCCTGTTTGGCAATAATATGGGAAATTCAATATAACTTACCTACTCCGTTAGCAAAAAGAACAAATCTTAAATTCTGGGCATTGGAAAATCCGATGGGCTTACTTAAAAGATATTTAGGTAATCCAGTATTTAGATTCAACCCTTACGATTTTGGCGATGCTTATAAAAAAGATACAGGTTTATGGGGTTATTTTAACATGCCCAAGAAAAAACCATGTAAAACATACACTAAAGATTATATACATACAATTTCCCCAAATGGTAAAAGTCTTAAAAAGTTTGACCATTTATTAAATAAAGAAATAAATTATACAAAAAAAACAAAACACTTAAGTAGAACCGGTAAAAGGGCAATAACGCCCTCTGGATTCGCTAATGCCTTCTTTATGGCCAACAAATGACCTTCTACAAGCTAAAGCCCGACAAGAAGGGCAAGTATATTCTGGAGTGTCAATTTTATTGTAAACCCATAAAACCTGCGCGATACATGGGGTCTGATTGTAAGATGTATTGTGGGGAGTGTAAGGCTATTAAGAGGAGGAAGACGGTGAAGAAAAAGTGAAAACCTTACATGGAACACCAGAAAGGAGACGTCATGCTAAGAAGAAAAATTGAGGGGATATCCCCCGAAGGATTAGATGAAGATTGCTATACGCCTAATTTTGATTATCTCAATGGGTTCAAGGATGCTAAAGGCCAAATCCTTGCCCTTCTCAACTCGCAACTTAAGAGGTTTAAGTTGAGGGCGGAGTGTCCTGAATTTAAACTATCAAGAAATAGTTCATGTCTTAATTTGTGTGATGATAGCCCTTTCTGTATTATTTGTATTAATACAGGAAAGTTTGGCTACACAACCCAACCCTTATCAATAGATGATTTGGACTTAAGGAAGATGATTGAATTATTAATAGATATATTTAGTGATTTAAATCGCAAAGAATGTCAACATTTACCTCCGTGGAAACAGGATTTATTAAATCGCAGTAAACAAGCCCTAACAACTAACAAGGGTAAGATTCAGCGCAAACCCACTCCATAGCCTGTCTTCCCTTTTTGAAATTGAGCTGAGGGGTATGCTGGGGCCCTAAAACCAGACAATTATAAAGCTAAGCAGTAAAAGTAATGCTGTTTGGAATAGGATGGTTTTCATTTTAAATTCTTCTTGGGTCTTGCCATTTCATTGTGACACATATCAACGTATTTTTTTCTATAATCTACCCTACCTGTAACGAGACAAATGGCGGCTACGGCATCTTCTATTTTGTCTGGTTTATAGTCAGCGAAACTTTTAAGTAATATTTTCCTGATTGCCTTAGTAATATTTGTTTCTATTAACATAATCCCTCTCCCTAAACTTCATACTTTTATAAATCCTCTCAATCTTCCTGTCCAGATAGTAACCTTTAATCTCGCAGATGATGCCGGCCAGTGTAAGGCCAAATAGTATGCTCCATAAAATTATTGATAGTTGGGTCATTTTAAAAATAATTGAACAGGCACATCTTTTGTTATATGAATTATTCCTTTTTCAACATTAAAAGATTTTATTACTTTTGGAAGTTTAGAATATTTTGCATGACGCAAGTAACATCTCCAATCACTTTTCTCAGTTTCCCCAAAACTATAATATTTTTTAAACCCTCCCATCCAACTCCAATCTATAATACAT
>FXBF010000010.1_pt1 | contig 43569 bp, 40 predicted proteins | sample 5335321 | NCBI WGS metagenome assembly FXBF01 (sample SAMEA103928391, study PRJEB20085) | sediment metagenome | isolation source: sediment
AGGAGAGAGAGGTTGGATACGAATCAAAAGGTCACTTTTTCCGTCCAGGGCATGACCTGTGCGTCGTGCGTCGGGCGGGTGGAACGTACGCTCAAGGCGGTGCCCGGCGTGCGTGATGCGCAAGTCAATCTCGCCACCGAGAAGGCGAGCGTTGTGCTCGACGACGGCCAGGTCGACGCCGTGTTCGCCGCCGTTGAGAAGGCCGGCTACCGGCCAGTCGCGGAGCGGCGCGAGCTCGGCGTCGAGGGTATGACCTGCGCCTCTTGCGTTGGGCGGGTCGAGCGCGCGATCAGGAAGTTGCCCGGTATCCTCGAGGCAAACGTCAACCTCGCTACTGCCAAGGCGAGCATCGCCTATCTCCCCGATCTCATCGATCTCGCTCGCGTCAAGCAGGCGATCTCCGAGGCCGGTTATACGCCGCAGGAGATCGACAGCGGAGCCGCCGCCGAGGACCGCGAGCGTGCAGCGCGGCAGCGGGAGATCACAGAGCTGAAGAGAGTGGTCAAGTTGGCGACCGTTTTCACGGTGCCGCTGGTGATCGTGGCGATGAGCCGCTACGTGCCGGTACTCGAGGAGGAGATGTTGCGGCTGCTGCCCGAACGCGCCTGGCAGGTGGTCGAGCTGTTGCTCACCCTGCCGGTGCAGTTCTACGCGGGCTGGCGCTTCTACCGCCAGGGATGGGCCGAGCTGCGCCATCTCAATCCGGGGATGAGTAGCCTGGTGATGATCGGCACCACGGCGGCTTTCATCTACTCGATGCTCGCTCTCGTCGTGCCGCAGATCTTCCCCGAGGGCGCCGCGCGTACTTATTTCGAGGCCGAAGGCGTCATCATCACGTTGATCCTGCTGGGGCGTCTGCTCGAGGCCGTCGCCAAAGGCCGCACCTCGGAGGCTATCAAGAAGCTGATGCGGCTCCAGGCGAAGACTGCCCGGGTCCTGCGCGATGGGCAGGAGATAGAAGTGCCGATTGAAGAGGTCGTGGTCGACGATCTCGTACTCGTGCGGCCGGGCGAGAGACTGCCGGTCGACGGCGTCGTCGCCGAAGGCAACAGCTTCGTCGACGAATCAATGATTACCGGCGAACCGATCCCGGTCGAGAAGCGTGCCGACTCCGAAGTGGTGGGCGGCACGGTCAACAAGACCGGGGCCTTCACCCTCAGGGCGACGCGCGTCGGGGCGGACACGGTGCTGAGCCAGATCATCAAGATGGTCGAGGAAGCGCAGGGCTCCAAGCCGCCGATCCAGCAGCTCGCCGATCGCGTCGCTTCGGTGTTCGTGCCGATCGTTATGGGCATCGCCCTCGTCACGTTCTTCGTGTGGCTTGGGTTCGGGCCCACCCCGGCGCTGAGCTTCGCCTTCGTCACCGGCGTCTCCGTGCTTCTGATCGCCTGCCCCTGCGCCATGGGCCTCGCTACGCCGACGGCGATCATGGTCGGCACCGGCAAGGGGGCCGAAATGGGGGTGTTGTTCCGCAAGGGCGCTGCGCTCGAAAAGCTCGCCCGCGTGCGCACGGTCATCCTCGACAAGACCGGCACGCTGACACTGGGACACCCGGAGCTGACCGACTTCATCGATCTGCGCGCCGAGGCGAACGCCGGACGTGGAGCCGATGACGTGCTGCGTCTCATTGCGGCCGCCGAGGCGAAGAGCGAGCACCCCATCGCCGAGGCGATCGTCAACGGCGCCAAGCAGCGCGACCTCGAGCTCCCGGCGGTGACGGGCTTCGAGGCCGACCCCGGTTTCGGCATCGAGGCGCACACCGAGGAGCATACGGTCCACGTCGGCGCGGACCGCTACATGAAGCGGCTCGGCATCGAGCTGGGGGTCGCGGCTGAGCGCGCGCAGGCGCTGGCGGCGCAGGCGAAAACGCCGCTCTATGCCGCCATCGATGGCGTGCTCGCGGCTGTCATCGCCGTCTCCGATCCGCTCAAGGAAGGCAGTCGCGAGGCGATTCAGGCCCTGCACGTGCTCGGTTTCGAGGTGGCGATGATGACCGGCGACAACCGTGCGACCGCGCAGGCAATCGCCGACCAAGTGGGCATCGACCGGGTGCTGGCGGAGGTGCTGCCCGACCAGAAGGCCGGGGAGGTCAAGCGCCTGCAAAGCGAGGGCAAGAAGGTCGCGTTCGTCGGCGACGGCATCAACGACGCGCCGGCGCTGGCACAGGCCGACACCGGCATTGCCATCGGCACCGGCACCGACATCGCGATCGAGGCGGGCGAGGTGATTCTTATGTCCGGCGACCTGCGCGGCATCGTCAACGCCGCCGCACTGTCCAAGCGCACGCTGCGGACTATCTGGCTGAATTTCTTCTGGGCGTACGCCTACAACGTCGCCTTGATCCCCGTGGCTGCCGGCGTGCTCTACCCGCTGATCGGCTTGCTTCTGAGCCCGGTCCTGGCCGCTGCCGCGATGAGCCTCTCCAGCCTGTTCGTGGTGAGTAACTCGTTGCGGCTGCGTGGCTTCCGTGCGCCGCTGGAAAGCACGCCGGCGCAACCGCAAATCGAGGCCCTGGTGGAGCAGCCGGTATGAGCCCGATGCGACGCGATTCGTGGTAAATCGATAAAGATCGGGACCAAATGCGCTTACCGCCGATGCGAGGCCGCAATCGGCGTGGTCATCGTGGCATTGCGACCCGACCCGACGCTATATTTCCAAGTACTTTCAAGCGTCTGCGAGCCAGCTGTGAACGAACACTTGCGGCGTAGATGACGGGACCTGCAAGCCCATGGCGACTTTTGCCGATCTACTTTTTCGCACCGTCGACGGTGTTTTCGCTGTCGACGCCAAGCAACGGATTATCTTCTGGAACCCCGCGTGCGCCCAGCTATTGGGAGTTTCCGGCGAGCAGGCGCTTGGCCGCACCTGTAGTGAAGTTATCCAGGGTACGGACCCGTTGGGGCAGCCGTTTTGCGGGGCCGGGTGCTGTGTCGCGCGCTTGGCCCGCCGAGACAGCGGGCCCAAGACATTTCCGCTCAAGGTCCGTGACGGCAACGGGCAAGAATTGCGGCTCTCGGTGAGTATCGTGCTCGTGCCGCGCCGGGGAGAAGACGACTGGACGTGCGTCCATTTGTTGCACTGCGGAGAAGCCCCGGACATGTTGGACGCACTGGAATATGCGGCCCGACAAGCGCGGCCGACTAACGGCGGGAAAGCCGATGGCCGCTGCCCTTTGTCGACCGCGGTTTCCCCCTTGACGGCACGAGAGGGGGAGATTCTGCGGTTGCTGGCGGAAGGCCTTTCAGTGCGCCTGATTTCGCAGCTATTGAGCATCGGCGCGGTAACTGTGCGCAACCACATTCAGCACATCGAGGTAAAGCTGGGAGTGCATAGTCAGGTGGAAGCCGTGGCCTATGCGTATCGGCATAATATGGTTTAACTCGTGCTGGCAGCGGTACAAAACCGGGCCGCGGCCGGTTGCACGCTATTTCCGCTATCCGCAATCAGAAATCCAACAGTGGTCTCTCGGCTGGAGGTCGTGATGGCAAAGAAAATTGCAGTACTGGTAAGAGAGCGGCAGGGAGAGGCACTCAGGATGTCTCTCGGTCTGACACTGGTGGATGATGTCGTCGACGTCTATGTGCTGGATAGAAAGTTGGAAGAAACGGAGCCCAACACCCTAAATCTCGAGATAATGAGGGAAATGGAAATCAAGATTTACACGAACCATAGGGCCAACAAGGGATTCGAGTATTGCTCCACCGGGGAGATCGCACAGAGACTCCTTCAATACGATCATGTCCTGCCATATTGAGACCCGCCCAAATGCTGCCCCCGCGTATTACCACATGCTTGCGCGCAGCATCACAAAACGGCCGCAGGTAGCGCTGCTGCGATAGTCGCGCCCTGTCAGGAAATGATGCAAATGCATCATTTCCTTCACTAACCCCCAATCATACTATTTTTCGCCTAGTGCGAGCAGCCGCGACAGTTAAAGTCGTCGCCGGACGTGCTGCATCTGCGAGCGCTGCAGAAGATTCTGGGCAACCGTGAATTCTTGAGTGGGACCCTATGGAAACTCAGGTAGGTCGGCACACACCACCGGCTATCCAGTCGCGGGCAATCACAATCGCGCGGGAGGAGCCAAGACATGAAGCTGGGAATCCTGGTGAGTACAGATAAACACCTTGGCCACCTAGTCGGCATCACGAAAGCGGCTACGGCACAAGGCCACGAGGTGGTGATTTTTATCATGGATGACGGCACCAGGTTGCTGGAGAAAAATTTGTTCGTTGAGCTATCGGCGATCGAGGGCGTTTCCGTGAGCGCATGTGAGCACAGCACCAAGGAGCATGACGTCAACACCGAGAGCTTACCCGAGAAGATTGTTCTTGGCAGTCAGTTTAATAACGCCATGATGAATCACCATGCCGATAGAGTAATTGTGCTATAGGCAGCGCGAATTCAACGCGCGAGCTGAAGTATGCCGGCACAACACAAGGTGACCACGGCGGCCTCGAAAACGCGGGATGACAATGAAGATACTGCATATATTGAATGACGGCGCGGGAGGTCTATCCGAGCAAATCATAGAGAGCCACTCCCAGGATCATCAGGTGGAAATCATTGACCTTTCACAACAGACCATTTCATACGAAGCGCTCGTGTACGAGATCTTCACGTCAGATAAGGTCATGTCTTGGTAGAGTACGTGATGCAGCAGACGGACAACATCTACAGAAATGGCTGCCGTTGCTGCCCACAACTGATCCACGCATCCTGGTATCGGCTGCTCGCAAGCGGGAAACCACGCGAGTTGACGCGGAGGTATATGACCGATGAGCGCAACGGCCCCAAGCGGTTTCACCGCCTTTCTTCTTGCTGGCGACAGTGGCTGCCACGGGTGACCACGCTCATGTCTGCCAATCGAAATCTGCTTGCAATTATGGATTCCCGTCGTTCCGTTGCAGGCACGGCCGGATCGGAAAATGCGCGCCGGGTACACCTGCAGCATGCCGAATCGCAGGCCCTTCGTTCGGGAAAACGGCGACGCACTGAGTCCTCTGGCGGCGGGAACCGGCAGAACGATGACATGACCTGTTTCAACGGGTCGAGGCTAGAGCGAAACGATGACACCCTGCAGATACTCCTCATTTCTCTGCTGACGCTTACGATATTTCTTGCCCTTTTCGCCTTTCGTTCGCTGGACGACAACAGGCTCACAAGTTGGCAGTGGGTATTTGCGAACGTGGACCTGCTCTGGATGCTGCTCGTTTTGCTCGTCGCGGGCGCTATCGCGTTCGCGAGCTCAAGCGTTTCCCTGCCGGTGCGCAGGCCGGCACTATGGTTGTTCATAGGGTCATTCGTCGCGGCCGCGATCTTCTGGCGTGAACCCGAAGTGATCGTTGATAGCTCCAGATACTTTGTGCAGGCAAAGTATCTGGAAGTATATGGAGTAGCCGATTTTCTCAGAGAATGGGGGTACGACCTAGGCGCGTGGACCGATCTTCCGCTGATCCCGTTTCTCTACGGCCTGATATTCAGCGCAATAGGGGAGGCAAGACTGGGTATCCAGGTATTTACGACGCTTCTTTTTTCAGGGACGGTTGCGCTGACTTACCTGATCGGCAAGACGCTATGGGACCAAAGCGTCGGTTTGACCGCGGGTCTGCTCCTGTTTGGCATGCCGTACCTATTCACACAGGTACCGCTCATGCTCGTCGACGTACCGGCGATGTTTTTTATGACTTTGGCAGTGTTTGTCACGATCGAGGCAACCAGGCGAGGTGGCACCGGGTTGCTGGTTTTGTCGTCGTTGACGATAACGCTGGCGATGATGGCCAAGTATTCAACGTGGTTAACGCTCAGCGTTCTTCCTTTCATTTTTTTGTCTCACTCCAGTTATGGATGGAAAACGATTTTCCAGCGCACCACCGCGATAGTTTTTGGGGCTGGTCTTCTCCTGGGGACCATCTTACTCTGGAAGCATGACGTTATTGTAAAACAGCTCACTTTTCTGTTGAGCTACCAACTGCCCGGACTGCAACGGTGGCAGGAGAGTTATATCTCGACGTTCTTCTTCCAGATTCATCCGTTCATTACCGTCGCGGCGGTTTACTCCCTCTATTTGGCCCTAAGAAAGAAAGATCCAAAGTACCTGATCGTCAGCTGGTCCGTGGTGCTACTAATAGTTCTGGAAGTTAAGCGCATCCGATATATGGTGGTGGCACTGCCGATGCTGGCGCTGATGGCTTCCTACGGGCTGAGATCGATCGGGAACGCAAAGGTCAGGAAGTATATCGTTTCAAGCGCGGTGGCGTCGGCGTTGGTAATCGCGCTCTACGCTTACGAGCCGTTTCTGCGAAGCACAAGCTATAACAATATGAAGCAGGCGGGGGAGTACCTCGAGTTCATAGATGCGGAAGCAGTGGAAGTGGTGGTGCTGCCACAGGTTCGTTCCATAATTAACCCTGCCGTGTCGGTACCGCTTCTGGACTTGTTCACGACAAAACGCATTGTCTATGACCCTGAGGGCCATTCTGTACCAGCCCCGAGTTTGATCGAAAAATCATCACTGAGGTTCACGTGGGACTACAGGAGCCCTGGGTACTACGAATCGCTCGCAGGTCCTGTCGCCACGAATACGGCGGTGGTCGTGATTCTGAGTGATAGACGTCAACAGTTGCCGGAAAAAGTCGCCAAGAGGATCGCCGGCCATCGTTTGTCGAAGGAGTTCAGGGCGTCAACGGATGTCTTCAGATACAGGACCATTGTGCGGATATACGAACCAGCCTAAGCCATAGGGTCAAACGTGTGTTCACGATTTTAGTATCGGGGTAACTAAAGTGGATAACGGAATCTCGAAAAGACGTTTTTGGGCGTTTTTTATACTAGGTTTCTTTGTCTTGGTCAGCATAGGAACCTATGCCTATAACGAGTATTACATTTATCTGTCGGTTTATCTCTGGTTTGGTTTCATATACGGGATGTGCCTGCAGTATGGCAGATTTTGTTTTTCATCCGCGTTTCGGGATCTGTTCGCGGTCGGTGTAACGCGGATGGCCGTCGGTATTATGATAGCCATCGCGCAGTTTGCGTTTGTTGCCGCTTTTTTGACCGCAGCCGGGATGAGCACCTTCCATCCCGCGCCGACGAGTGTGCATGCGTCCATAGCTGGATTTATTTTCGGGCTGGGCATGGTCCTCGCGGGGGGCTGTGCCTCCGGTTCGCTATACAAAACCGGGGAGGGGAACGGGGTCGCCTTGCTTGTGGTTCTTTCGATAAGCGTTTCCCAGGCCCTGTTCGTCGACATGGGTGGCTGGACCAACAAGCTGGTACCGCAGGCGTGGCATCATTCGGCCCTTGAAAAAGGGCTGCCCGAATCGATCACCGTGACCGACGGCTGGGTCGATCAGTATCTCGCCGGTTACGTCTGGAACCAGCCGGTGACCACATTCGCGAAGATGCTGGGATGGGTTAACGAGTCCGTGGTCGGAGCGTTCATGGGGAATTTCATCATTGGCGTCGTATTACCCGGAACCTTCCTTCTTTTAATCGTCTATTTCGTGTGGTTTCGTAACAGCTATATAAGGCGGCGGATGAAGGAAGGTGAAACGCACTGGGGTGTTATCAATGAAGTCCATGGATTCTGGGCCATGCTCGTCGCCTCTAAAAGGACGGCCATAGCGGGCCTGATCCTTGGCGTTGCCGCCGGGCTCCACATGTTCGTGCTTCAAGGGTTACGCGTAAAATTTGGCGTCAAGAACGCGGGTACGCTACTCGAACGAATGGGCTTCGATTATGGTATATCCGTAAATGGCACAGTCTTCGACCCCGGGTACTGGTATGTGACGACCCAAGAGGCCCAATGGGTCGGTTGGGTGCTCCAGAAGCTAGGTTGGAACTATATGGATAACGTATTTTTTGGATTCGTGAACGGCATTCCCAATCCAGCCATCAACCCCGCCGACTGGATGTCGCTAACGACCATTGGCGGCGCTGCTGTGATAGCGCTTCTGTACAATGAGTTCAAGTTCAAGCGACCTACCTTAGAGCTCGCGGTCTGGGCGATCATGGGGGGAGCATTAATGGGTATCGGCGCAAGACTCGCTCTCGGGTGCAACATCGGCGCCTTCTTCGTAAGGGTTGCAAACGGTGATCCCTCGGGATGGTTATTCGGCGTGGGCATGGTACCCGGTGCGTATGTTGGCGTTAAGATCTTCAACTGGTGGACCGAAAGAAAGATGGCGAAGGAGATGGCGATTTCTGAAATCTAAGCTGAAGAAGGCGGGAAAGGAGGTGGTAGTGTTATGGCAATGACGTTTGCGAAGAAGGCCGAAGGCCGCTATCTGCTGGATGTAAAAGGGTACATCTGTCCGCATCCACAGATCTATACAAAAAAGGCGCTCGAGAAGCTCAAGCCAGGCGATGTTCTGGAGGTCATATTCGACAATCCATCTTCGGGCGAATCGATCTCCAGCATGTGTGACAATACGGGCGATGAAATTTTTGAAAAGAAACAAGCGAGCGGCCAGTCTATCTGGAATATCCGCAAGGTCTAGGTTTTTCAGTCAGGCAAACGCGGAAGCCTGAATCTTGTCGTGTGCCGGCGAGAACCACTTCCTGAAAAGAGGTCGGGTTACCATGAAAGATTCTTTATGGATAGTGATTGCTGTAACGGCGGTATTCGTCGGATTTCTGATAGGTTACAGTCTGCCGCCCTTGATCGAGGTCGGCATGATAGGCGGCGGTGGTGGTGAGAAAGCCGAGTTGAAATCAAAGCTGGACCAGGAGACGCAGGATTACTATCGTGATTTGCTCGAGGAGAGATAGCAGCTTGCTGAAACAGCCAGCGGCGGAGCGCAGCAGGGATTTTTGCAGCATTCCTATAGGTCACTAATGCAGCTTGGCGAGGTCAGACATTGAGAAACGTTCTTTGGTCAGCGATCACCGTAGTACTGGCCCTTCTGGGATTCGTCGTAGGCTACGGTGTGTCGTCGAGTACGGGCGTAGAGCCAGGATACTTTGAGGCGCCAGAGGCAGGCAGCTACGGTGCTTCGCCAGAAGACGCGGATACCGAGGGAATCAGTGACGAGTACCAGGAGTACTACAAAGGCCTGGCGCAAGAGCAATAGGAGGCCCGTTTTGGGGGTGCACGGTGACGGGTCCAAGGAGGCAGTGATCCTTGGCGCGGGCCTTGCCGGCCTGGCGGCAGGTTGCGTGTTATCGAGAGCAAATCTGGACACCGTTCTTATCGAACGGGAATCTGCGGTTGGCGGTCTGGCAAGGACCCTTACGTACGGGGATTTCAGGTTTGATATAGGCGGGCACAGGTTCATTACAAACAATGGGAAGACCGAACATTTCGTAAAGCAAATTCTCAACGGCGAGCTACGTGTAACTAGCCGCTCAAGCAAGATTCTTCTGCGTAACAGGTATTTCAACTACCCATTGCAGCCTGTTAACGCCTTGCGGGGACTGGGCATCCCGACAACAATAAGAATCATCCTCGATTACGCCATCGAGCGAGTCAGGCAACGAGCAGAAGATCAGCAAGTCGTTTCGCTTGAAGATTGGGTTGTGCGTCATTTTGGCCGCACTTTGTTCAACATTTACTTTAAGGAATACAGCGAAAAGATCTGGGGCATAGATTGCAACCGGATCTGCAAGCAATGGGTAGAGCATCGTATCCAGGGCCTTTCTCTTGGCGTCGCCATCAAGAACGCACTATTGAGGTCCGCGGGAACAGAGCTATGCACCCTTGCAAGCAAGTTCCTCTATCCACCGCTCGGGATCGGCCAGATCGCCGAAAATATGAAGATGGAAGTCGACAAGAACAACAGCGTTCTGACTAATGCCAATATCGTGCAGATCGACCGCGTCGACTGCAGGATAAAAAGCGTAACGGTTCGAGAGGGCGGTCAGGACTACGTGTTCAAAGGGCGTGATTTTTTATCTAGTATCCCTTTGACCACGCTAATCCAGCTGCTACGCCCAAGGCCACCGCAAGCAGTGCTCGACGCTGCGTCCGCGCTTCGATATCGGGGCCTTGTTATCGTGACGATCATGCTGAACCGTGAAAGGGTCACCGATCAGACGTGGGTGTACATCCCTGAGAAAAACATACCGTTTGGCAGGATTCATGAACCGACGAACTGGAGCAGGGAAATGGCCCCGGCGGGAAAAACCCTGTTGGTGACTGAGCATTTCTGTTTCAGAGGCGACGCGATCTGGAGCGCGAGTGATCATGAGTTAACCGAAAGTACGGTCGCAAGTCTGGTGAAACTGGGATTCATCAATAGGGCTGAAGTGATAGATAGCGTCGTATTGCGAGTGCCCGAGGTCTACCCGTTGTTCGAGATCGGGTACATGCAGCACTGCCGCAAGATTTGCGACTATGTAGACAGATACAGCAACCTGCACCTCATAGGCAGGAGCGGCCTATTCAAGTATTACAATATGGATCATGCCATTGAGTCGGGCATGGCGGCGGCCGAAGAGCTGCTGGCGAAACATCCCGGATCACCACAAGAGTCCGTGGCCAAGCTAGCCCCGACAGGGACACACACGTGAAATGTGCATTGATCATTCCCGCATGGGTCCCTGAGGAAATATTTCCTTCGAAGACCGCTGGTTCACAAATCAATTACTGGCAGCCCCTGGGAATTCTCTATGTGGGTGCCTGCATACTCAATGCCGGGCATCATGTAAAGTTTTTTGATGGCGCATTTATGAGTCACGATGAGCTATTGCGTCGCGTTAAGAATTTCAGCCCGGATTTTGCAGGTATATACGCAACGACCTTTGGCTGGCCCAAGGCAAGGAAGACAGCACAGGCGATCAAGCGGCTTGATAAGAACATTTTTGTCTGCGTTGGCGGACCCCATCCAATTGCTGTGCAGGACCGATGCCTGGAAGACGATGGACAGGCCGTCGATGCGGTAATCACGGGTGAGGGCGAGCTCACGGTAGTCGAGGTGCTGGATAGGCTTGAGGCTGGGAAGGGCCTTGAGGGAGTCCCGGGGGTGGTCTTCAGAGGCGGCACACGGACGATAGAAAATCCTCCAAGGACGTTGATCAATGACTTGGACACACTCCCATTTCCGGCCAGAGGTCTGCTAGGGGATGTGCACCGTTACATCCCTCCACCGGCAACATACAGAAGGAAGCCGGTAGCTACTCTAATAACTTCGAGGGGATGCGATAGACGGTGCATTTTCTGCTTCCAGGTGGATAAAGAAAGAAAGAGCGGCACTCGTGGAGTTCGTTACCGCAGTGCTGAGAACGTATTGCAAGAAATAGAGCTTTGTATCGAGCAAGGCTACCGCGAGATCAAGTTTATTGACGACAGCTTTGCCGCCGATTATGACAGGGCCATGCACATAGTCCACGAGATAAAGGCCCGGCGGCTTGATTTCACCTGGTTCGCCTCCGCTTGTGTGAATCAGGTGGATAAGGTCCTGCTACGTGCCATGAGGGACGCGGGCTGCTGGGCTGTCCTGTTTGGTGCCGAGAGTGGTGTTCAAAACAACCTCAACACGCTCAGAAAGGCGACCACCCTTGATCAGATACGGCGGGCTGTGCGAGTGGCGAAAGACGTCGGACTCAAGGTAAGCACGCCCTTTATTTTCGGCATACCTGGAGAAACCTTTGAGGACGGCCTGCAAACTATCCGATTTGCCTTAGAGCTAGACCCGGACCTGGCCAACTTCCATGCTATAACGCCGTTCCCCGGGACATATCTTTATGATCATATCGAGCGCTACGGTACAGCCTCCAGTGATCTCGCAGACTTTACCTATCAGGACGCCGCGTTCGTGCCCTACACGATGACCAGGGATGAAATCTTGACGCTTCGGCAAACAGCGTTTCGACGGTTCTATTCCAGACCTTCTTTCCTGTTTAGAAAGCTCCTTGAGATGAGGAACCTCAATGATTTCAAGGTCGCTGCGCGGGGCGCCAGGAGCCTGTTGTCGCTCTGGACCGACCGCCGGCTATTCCATGGTCCGAAACGGAAGGTCATCACCCGGACAGGGTAATTTCGTTATAGCTGCAGGTACTCTTTACACAGTGCAGGATACATCCGAGGATTAAACAGGATATTCGTTATGAAATAGCATTCGTGCGAGCAGTAACACTGGTAATGCGAGATGGAATCCACGGTCTCTCTCGCCCGCCTAGAAAGAATTATTTTCTTCATATCATAGTCATAATCCCTGATATTCCCGAAGCTTGTTGAGAGCATCTCACAAGCATAAACGTCTCCAGATTCACCTAGAACGAGGTTCAGCGTGCCGGCATAGCAAGGGACAAGTCTCTTCCGCGCCAGCAAAGTCTGATAAATCAGGCGACGTTGCACGATATCTTGTGCCGCCTTCACGCGTGCGCCTTTGAAACTGTATATGCCAGATGTTTTATCCTTCATATTTTTCTCGAGCTTGTCTATGGCACGACTATATTTCGCATAATCCACCCGCCCGTAATGTCCGTCTAGAAGATTGCCACGAATCATCGAGATAGTGTGCGTCTTGATCGACCTTAGTGTTCGTACAAACTCAATTATCTCATCCATCCTGTCTTCATTCTCGGAACAAAAGACCGTATTGATTCCGAGCTCAAAGTTTGGATAGCGGTCGATGAGCTTCTCGAGTGAATGATAGGATTGCATGGTCTTGCTAAATCCGCCGGGAGTATCCCGAATGGCATCATGAGCGCCACCCACCCCGTCAATAGAGAGCTTCACGACAATTACGCTGTTAGTGCAGTGCCTTAGAATTTGCTCTGTCCTTTCCTTTATGACATCGGCCAACAAGCCATTAGTCGGATAGAGCATTACCGCAGGCTTGTTTTGCTCATAGAACACCTTGCTTATTTCCACCAGATCTTTTCGCAGATAGATCTCGCCGCCGGAGAACGCCACCCATAACAGCTTTCCCAGGGTCAGGGAGATCCTTCGGATTTCATCTAGGGAGAGCTCTTCGGCGCCATTGTCGTGTTTGTCCTTGCTTCTGAGATAGAAACAGAACGGGCATTTCGCGTTGCACTTCCTGGTTACGAAGAACGTAAGCTGGAGCGGCCGTCTCTTCCAGAAAATCGACGTGGCATGACGCGCTGCCGAGTACGTCACGTGCTGCCTCTCAGGTTATTAAGGTTGGCGCGGTACCGGATAATACCCGCGAGCGAACCTACACCGACGGCGACCGGGTAAACAAACAGGTAATAAGCTCCTGCAAGGATAGAGAAAAACAATCCTTTGTCACGATAAAATGCCATAAACAAGCCGCGGTTCGTGAACAGATTGAGCCCCATCACTGGCGCGACAAACCATAAGAATGTGCGTTCTCCAGTAGCCAGTGCCGTGAGCAACAGCAGCATACTGGTAAACCAAGCAAGCACGTTGATCTTGAGCTCGACTGAGGCCGTACCGGAGTCGGCCAATAGATCTCCGTTGCCGATGGAGTAGATCGTCCAGTACATCGATTTAATTATGGCATTACGCAGGGATTTGCCTAACGAATAGTCAAATATGTGCTGGACTTGGATGTCCGGGTTGATCAGTAGTTTACAGCCGGCCCTGCGCAATCGGTGGCTTAGCTCGACATCCTCAAGAATGGGTAAGAAATGCTCGGCAAAGCCGCCGCTTTCTGCAAAGGTCCGGGCGTCGATAACCATCGCGTGGGTGGCGATATAGTCAGGGCTTGTCGCCCTCTTGGTCTCGAAATAGTTGATAAAAGCGGATTGGAAATAGCTGAAATACCTGTTGTCGTAAGGCGTGCGAGCATAGGTGCCGCCGACCACGACGCCGGGCCCTGCGGAGGAAATGGTCTGGGCAGCAATCGAGAGGGCATCTTTCTTCAGTACGCAATCGGCGTCAGTAAAGAAAAGGATACTCCCATTACTTTGTGCTGCACCGAAGTTCCTTGCCCTTGATGCACCTGAATGCCTATCCAGGCGAAATAGCCTGCAAGGGAATGATTTTATGGCCGCAACAGAGTTATCCACAGAACCATCGTCCACGACGATCACTTCGAAATTCGGGTAACACGATGCGAAGACAGCTTCGAGACATCTTGCTATCGTGGCGGCGCCATTGCGATTGGGGACGATGATTGAGATAAGATGTGTCATGATTCAATGAAAAAATATACCAGAGCGCCTGCCAGAAGTCGCCGAACACGGCCGGTCTGTGCAACCATGCCGTCGCCCATCACGTGCGATACCGTGCACGTCAAGCGGTAGGTCGGATGCCAAGGTGGCGAGAGGATAGTAACTGTTTGCACTACTGGAAAATGATGCAAATGCATCATTTCCTCCGGTGCACCTCCATGATACTTAACTCTCCAGTCTGGAGAAAATCGCTACAAATATTGGTGTTATTGACCTCAGCGGAGGTCCGCGACTGCCGGGTGCAGGCGTTGGCCGCGTTCCAGTTGGGGGAACAAGAAGACGACACGCTCCAGCAGGTTGTCCTCGGCTCGTAATCCCGCTCGCGCGTCAGCGCTAGGATTTTGTGCGGCGAGCCAGTTGCGATTCGGGGATATCGGCACGCGCTTGGCAATAGGAGGTGACAAATGACCGATCGAAGTAGATGGCGAATATACGGTGTAGGGCTCCTGGGTCTCGTGCTCGTCGGGTGGACTGCGGTGGCCTCGGCCGCGCAGTGGGCAAACCCGGACCTTCTCCTGACTCCGGAGCAAGTGAAACAAAACGTAGGAAAACCTGACTGGGTGGTTATCGACTGTAGGGACCTGAAAGAATACGCAAAGGGTCATATCCCCGGTGCCATCAGTCTGGGCAAACGATGCAAGAAGGCACTCAGGGACCCCACCGCGCGAGCATTCCGAGATTTGTCAAAGTATGAGAAGTTGCTTGGAAAGGTGGGTATCGGCAACGATACGCACGTTGCTTTGTCCTATGGGGATATAAAGACGATAACGGATGCCGGTGTCGCTTTCTGGATCCTCGAGTACCTCGGTCATGATGGCAAAGTCCATGTCCTCAATGGTGGTCTTGATGCGTGGCGTAAGGCCGGCAACAGACTCGATAACAAGCCCGCGATCAAGAACGCCAAAACATTCAAGGTTAAAGCGGTGCCCAGCCGGTTGTCAGAAACGGCCGAGGTTTTGGAGATCGCCACAGGAACCATGAAAGATACGCAGCTTATTGATTCGAGAACAAAGGCAGAGTTCGAAGGGAAAGACATCCGGGCGATCAGGGGAGGGCACGTGCCCAATGTAACTATCAACAGATCACACATTGACACCCTGCTCAAGAAGAAAGATCCAAAAACAGGGAAGATGAAGCCGGTCGGCTACTTTGATGCAGAGGAGGCGGAAAAGGCTTTCGGATCACTTGATAAGAACATACGTACTGTTGCTTACTGTCAGACGGGAACGCGCTCGGCGATGACCTACCTGCAACTGAGACTGCTTGGATTCAAAGATCCAGCCAACTGGGATGAGTCCTGGAGAGTGTGGGGCTCCCAGCTCGAATATCCTGTTGCGGGCGAGCAGTGGTATAACTTCTCGGCCGTCAACAAGAAGATCAAAAAGCTCGAAAAGCAGGTCAAGGCGATGCCGAAGAAGTGAATCGTTGGTATTAACGGACACTACAAAAGCAATTATTTCGTAGAGACTATTACGCCAGATGGGGTTTGGGTCCCATCTGGCATTTTTATCTATGGTCTTTGCTTGCTCGGCGAGCTGCCGTGTAAATAGCATTCTAGCAGGCCGTCGAAAAACTGTTTTCGGCGGCCTGCTAGCTCAAGTAAGCACCACTGGCGGCGACGATAACGGTAATCAAACCCAGGATCAGGTTCGTTCCGATGAGCACGCGGATCTGTGCCAGCTGTTTGCCGGCAGCCGGAAAGTCGCTGGCAGCGACGGCGCGATTGAGCCGCCGATAGGGCGCGAAGAAGACGTGCAGGAAGATCACGACCATCGCAATACCGGTCACTTGCATGAGGTGCACGTACGCTCCGCTCTCCTGAAAGCCACCGAAAACAGCGAAGATCATCCAGTACCCGGTCCCCAGCAACAACACCACGCAAGCCCACACCCACGGGAAGAATCGCTTGAAGGTGTGCGACCAAAGCGTAAGCCGCTGCGGCGGCTCGAGTTGCAATGCCGCCGGGCGCAGCGCGAGGTAGGCAAAGAACATCCCCCCCACCCAGACGACCGCGGACAACATGTGTAATGTTATGGCAATCCACATAATGGCCTCCCTTAGCCGATTTCTGATGGGCGATCCGCGGCTGCTGCGCGCATCATCGCCGTGGTGACGGTAATGTGGCCCGAGGAGCGGGCCGGGGTCAAGGCTGCAAACGCTGCCGGTATCGCTTAAAGTGGGTATCAGCGTATTGTCGCGCGGGTCTGTAGCAGCGTGACCCTGGACAGGGAGCTGCGCATTTTTTGGCGTTAAGTATTGGCATAGATGCTGAGCACGCAGAGAAGCTTCATTTTTACATATTGCGTATCTGCGCGTGATCGCGTCCGCTGCGCTATAAATGGGCTAGAGAAATGCATAGGATGAACGATGGCTTCAATGGCCCCTTGGCCGTAAAGGTCGTAATTATCGACCTCGATGGCACGCTCATCGATACGGCGCCGGATATCGCAGCGAGCGCGAACGCAATGCTGCGGGAGCTGGGTCTGCGCAGCTATGACCGCACAACCATCGCCACCTGGGTCGGCAACGGCGTGAGTCGGCTGGTCAAGCGTGCGTTGACCGGTGATATGGACGGCGAGCCCGACCCGTCGCTATACGAGCGCGCCTACCCGGTATTTTTCAGGCACTACGGCGAGCGCGTCTCGCGCGAGAGCCGGCCTTACCCCGGCGTGCCCGCGGTGCTGCGGAGGCTGCGCGAAGCGGCCTTCCAGCTCGCCTGCATCACCAACAAGCCGCAGGCCTTCACCCTGCCGCTGTTAAAGGACCTGGGGTTGCGCGACTACTTCGAGCTGGTCGTCAGCGGCGACAGCCTGCCCGCACGCAAGCCCGACCCGCTGCCGTTGCTCCATACCTGTGAGCACTTCGGCATCACGCCGGGGCAGGGGGTGCTGGTCGGGGATTCGGCCAACGATACCCGCGCGGCACAGGCGGCAGGGATGCCTGTAATTTGTGTGACATACGGTTATAATCAGGGCATTGATGTGCGGGAGCTGAACCCCGATGCCGTCATCGATTCGCTGAAAGAATTGCCGGACCACATCCGGCCAGGTTGATCTAAAGATCTGCAATGCACACCGCTGGAATGTACAACATGAGCTGGGGCAACGTTTGCTGGCGATGGCGCAACCGCGCTACGCGCTAGACGGCGTCTTTCCTATGTTTATGTTGCGATCCAGTGGTAATTCATGTCATTAACAAAATCTGAATTCGATCAATACGCGGCCCAGGGATTCAATCGTATCCCGCTGATGCGCGAGGTCCTGGCGGATCTCGACACACCGCTGAGCACCTACCTCAAGCTGGCCAGCGGTCCGTACTCTTATTTGTTCGAGTCTGTGCACGGCGGTGAGAAGTGGGGCCGTTACTCCATTATCGGCCTGCCCTGCCGCACGGTGGTGCGCGTGTTCGGCACCGAAATCACTGTCGAGCGCAATGGCCAGATCGTGGAGCGCGACACCGTCGGTGATCCACTGGAGTATATACGCCAGCTCAAGGCACGCTACCGCATGCCGCAGATCCATCAGCTGCCGCGCTTTACCGGCGGGCTCGTCGGTTACTTCGGTTACGAGACCGTAAGATTCATCGAGCCGAGGCTGGGGGCGCTCGCCAAGCCCGACGAGATCGGCGCACCGGACATATTGCTCTTGATCTCGGACGAGGTGGTCGTGTTCGACAATCTTGCCGGCAAGCTCTACGTGGTGATTCACGTGAACCCCGCGATCGATAGTGCCTACGACAAGGCAAGCCGACGGCTCGATGATTTGGTTGAGCGTTTACGCGATGCCGCCCCGATGCCGGCGGAGCCCGCGGCGCCTAAAAAAGTCAAGGAAACGGATTTCGTGTCGGGCTTCGAACGCGAGGCCTTCGAGGCTGCGGTGGAGAAGTCGCGCGAGTACATCCGCGACGGCGACATCATGCAGGTCGTACTCGCGCAGCGACTATCGATTTCATTCGACTGTGCGCCGCTAGATTTGTATCGTGCCCTGCGCACGCTGAACCCCTCACCTTATATGTATTTTCTCGACCTCGGGGATTTCCAAATTGTCGGTTCCTCTCCGGAGATCCTAGTCCGGCTGGAGGAGGACCTGGTGACATTGCGTCCCATCGCGGGTACGCGCCGGCGCGGTCGCGACGAGGCCGACGATCTTCGGCTGGAGAAAGAGTTGTTGGATGATCCGAAGGAGCGCGCGGAGCACCTGATGTTGATGGATCTCGGGCGCAATGATGTGGGGCGCGTGGCGCAGACCGGCAGCGTGCACGTGACCGAGAAGATGGTCATCGAGCGCTACTCTCATGTGATGCATATCGTATCGAATGTAACCGGGCAGCTGCGCGAGGGCATGGATGCGATTGACGTGTTGCGTGCCACCTTTCCCGCTGGCACTGTCTCCGGTGCGCCCAAGGTGCGCGCCATGGAGATCATCGATGAGCTCGAGCCCGTGCACCGCGGTGTGTACTCCGGTGCCGTGGGCTATATCTCTTGGTCCGGCAACATGGACACGGCGATCGCCATCCGCACGGCGGTGATCAAGGACGGCCGGCTCTACGTTCAGGCCGGGGCGGGCATCGTCGCGGACTCGGTGCCGGCGTACGAGTGGAATGAGACCATGAGCAAGGCGCGGGCGATCTTCCGCGCCGTCTCCATGGTCGCAGCTGGATTGAATGAAGTTACAAGCGGCAAGTAACAAGTGCCAAGTGTTTATATGGCTGGAGTGCGTGGGAAATCCCAATTCATTTCCAGGCATGTCCTTGCTACTTGCTACTTGAAGCTTGCTACTATGCGATAGCGGAGCGCGCATGTTGTTGATGATCGATAACTACGACTCGTTTACATACAACCTGGTGCAGTATCTGGGCGAGTTGGGCGAGGATGTCCGCGTCTATCGAAACGACCAGATAACGGTCGAGGAGATCGCTAAGTTGCGGCCGCAACGGATCGTCATCTCGCCGGGGCCGTGCACGCCTAACGAAGCGGGCGTGACGGTGGATACGGTTCGGCGCTTCGGCGGTCAGGTACCGATCCTCGGCGTGTGCCTCGGTCACCAGGGTGTCGGCCAGGCCTATGGCGGTAAGATCGTACGCGCGAGGCAGCTCATGCATGGCAAGACCTCCATGATCCACCACAACGGCCAAGGGGTGTTCTCGGGTCTGCCCAGTCCGTTCGAGGCGACACGTTATCACTCGCTCGTCATCGAGCGCGAAAGCCTGCCGGCGTGCCTGGAGATCACCGCGTGGACCGGAGATGATGAAATCATGGGTGTGAGGCATAAGGAATTGGCAGTCGAAGGGGTACAATTCCACCCGGAGTCCATATTGACCGAGCACGGGCACGCATTGTTAAAGAACTTCTTAGTAGAAAGTGCGAAGTAGCAAGGGAGAAACGGCTACTGGTGACCGCTTTAACTTGTTACTTGTCACTTGAAACTTGTATCTGCGAGCGGAGCGAGCCATGGACATGCAGACAGCGATACGAACGGTATGTGAGCGAAACGATCTGGGTCCGGAGCAGATGCGCGCGGTGATGCGCATTATCATGACCGGCGAGGCGACCCCGGCACAGATCGGTGGTTTCCTTATCGGGCTACGCCTGAAGGGCGAAACGGTCGATGAGATCAGCGCGGCGGCCGAGGTGATGCGCGAGCTTGCTACCCACGTGGGTGTCAGCGGCCCTCATGTTGTGGATACCTGCGGGACGGGTGGCGACGGGATCAATACCTTTAATATATCGACCGCCAGCGCATTCGTGGTGGCGGCGGCCGGCGGCAAGGTGGCCAAGCACGGCAATCGATCGGTCTCGAGTCACTCGGGCAGCGCCGATGTGCTCGAGGCCGCCGGCGTGAGTCTCGACCTCACTCCCGAGCAGGTGGCGCAGTGTATTGACGAGGTCGGCGTAGGCTTTATGTTCGCGCCCAAGCATCACGGTGCGATGAAGCATGCCATCGGACCCAGGCGCGAGATGGGCGTACGTACCATCTTCAATCTGCTGGGTCCCCTGACTAACCCGGCGAGTGCGCCGCACCAGCTAGTAGGTGTCTTCGATGGCCACTGGGTGGAGCCGCTGGCACAGGTGCTGCAGCGACTCGGCAGCGAGCATGTGCTCGTGGTGCACGCCGAGGACGGCATGGATGAGATCAGCATCGAGTCACCGACCTACGTCGCCGAGCTGAAGGCCGGGGTCATCAGCACGTACACCGTAAGCCCGGATCAATTCGGCCTCCGGCAGGGTAAGGTAGCCGATCTCGCGGTCGAAAGCGCCAAGGAGAGCCTGTCTATGGTGGAGTCGGTGCTTAACGATGAGGATGGAGCGGCGCGCGATATCGTCGCGTTGAATGCCGGTGCGGCTATCTACGCTGCGGACCTGGCCGACTCGTTCGAGACGGGTACGCGCACGGCGCTGGAGTGTATCGCCGGAGGGGCGGCGCGCGGCAAGCTGCAGGCGCTTGTGGGCCTGAGTCGCAAGCTCGCCGGTTGAGACGCGGATGCCGGGTACTGCGCGGATCTTGCAAAAGATTCTCGGGCGCAAGGCCGAGGAGGTTGCCGAGCGTGCCCAGCGCCTGCCGCTCAGGATGCTGAGCCAACGAGTAGAAGCGGCGCCCGCGCCGCGCGGATTTCTACGCGCCCTGCGTGCACGCGTGAGCGGTGGCGATGCGGCTGTGGTCGCCGAGATAAAAAAGGCCTCACCCAGCAAAGGTCTGCTGGCCGCCGATTTTCAGCCGGCCGAAATCGCCCGCAGCTACGAACGCCATGGCGCCACCTGCATCTCGGTGTTGACGGACGCCGATTTCTTCCAGGGTGCCGATGAACACCTGCGCGACGTACGACAGGCATGTACCGTGCCCGTGCTGCGCAAGGATTTCACGATCGACGTCTACCAGCTGTATGAGGCCAGAGTTATCGGCGCCGATTGCATCCTTCTCATCGTGTCTGCGCTGGGCGATACACATATGCGCGAGCTGCTGGTGGTGGCGCACGAGCTCGGTCTCGATGCCTTGGTTGAAGTGCATGACGCGGCCGAGCTCGATCGCGCGTTACAGCTCGACGCGCCTTTGATTGGGATCAACAACCGGGACTTGCATAGCTTCGAGGTAAGCCTGGAGACCACCGTGAATCTCGTGGACAAGATTCCCGCCGATCGTCTGGTCGTGACCGAGAGCGGTATACAGTCGGTCGACGACGTCGCGCGCCTGCGTGCACACGGTGTCAACGCGTTCCTCGTCGGTGAGGCCTTCATGCGCGCGCCGAATCCGGGTGCTAAGCTCGCCGAGCTCTTTGGCGAGAGCGGAAAGGTATGACGCGTGAGGGGAAAAGAATGGTCTCCGGCCGTGGAGGTTTTTGCTATATTTTACGCCTCACTCCTTACCCCTCACGCCTCACTGAATCATGAAAGCGACGATCAAATGGACGGGCGAGGCGAGCTTCAGCGGGCGGGCCGACAGTGGGCACGTAGTGATTATGGACGGTGCCCCCGAGTTTGGCGGGCGCAACCGTGGGGTGCGGCCGATGGAGGCGGTACTCATCGGTTTTGGCGGATGCACCGCCTTCGATGTGATAAGCATCCTGCGAAAGTCGCGGCAAGAAGTCAGTGATTGTAGAGCCGAGATCGAGGCGCAGCGGGCCGATAGCGCACCGAAGGTGTTTACCCGTATTCATGTGCATTTCGTCGTGAGCGGCAAGAGCCTCAATGCCAAGAAAGTTGCGCGTGCCATCGAGCTGTCTGCGACCAAGTATTGTTCCGCGTCGGCCATGCTCGGCAAGACCGCCGATATTACGCACGATTTCGAGATCGTCGAGGTGCCGTGAGCGAGGTGTCTACGAGTCCATCGAAATTCTACGAGCTAACACGGGATTACTATCACGCGTGGTTTCGCTATCACCCCGAGGCTGCCGTCGATGCGGGCGTGCCCGGCTATGCGCAGCTGCTGACGCCTTACGGAGAGGCGCGCAAGGGCGCACTGGTCTACCTGAACGACGAGCTCAGGATGAGTCTGGACGAGTTGGATCGCGCAACGTTGACGGCGGACGAGCAGATTGATTTCGACATCCTCTACGGAGCAGTGTTACTGGAGAACCAATATCTGCTGGAGCTCGAGCCCGGCATGCCCAACCCGGGCGGGCTGCTACCGGTCCACGCGATCTATCAGCTCACGATTCGCCCCGTCGAAGATTTCGGAGCAGCGCTGCTGGGGCGGCTCGACGCGATCCCCGTGCATCTCACGGGCGCGCAGGACTATCTGCGCCCACAGGCAAAGAATATCCCGCCGCTGTGGCTCGAGTCTGCGGCAACCGCCGCGCTGCGCGGCGCCGATTTTCTGCAATCATTAGCGACGCATCCGCGCATCACGGAATCCACCGAGCGCATTAACCGCAGCGAGCTCGATGCGGCGATTGGCAAGGCCAGTCGTGCGTTGCTCGAGCATGCTCGGTTCCTGCAGCGCGATATCGGCCCGCAGGCCGCAGGCGATTTCGCCTGCGGGCAATCGTATTTCCAAAATATGCTGCGCTACCGGCACTTTCTCGATATCGAGATTTCTCAGCTCTATGCGCTTGGGGAGAGGCTGCTCGATCACACGCAGCGCGAGCTCAAGGACGTCTGCAAGGAGCTGTACGGGCATGTCGACCTGGCCCGGGCTACGAAGGAGATTCAGGCTGACCACCCGGACAGGGGCGAGCTGCTGGCAGTCTATCGCCGGCAAATGCAAGCGGCACGCGAGTTTGTTGCCGAGCATGACCTGGTGACGTTGCCCGGCAAGGAGCGGCTGGACGTGGTCGAGACACCCGTCTTCCTGCAACACCAGATACCGTTTGCCGCCTACTCCGACCCGGCGCCCAACGATACCGAGCAGCAGGGCTACTATTATGTTACGCCGCCTGCCGACGAGGAGCAGCTGGCGGAGCATAACTACGCCGGGTTGATGCACACGTGCGTGCATGAGGCCTGGCCGGGTCACCACTTGCAGTTTGTCACCGCGAATCTCAAAAGCAGCTCACGGACGCTGCCGCGCCTGCTCAACGCCTCGGCGACGCTGTATGAGGGCTGGGCGCTTTACTGTGAGCAGCTCATGCACGAGCAGGGCTTCTTGAGTCGCCCGGAGCAGCGCTTCATTCTGTTGAAAGACCGGCTGTGGCGCGCGTTGCGCGTCATGATCGATGTCGAGATCCACACACGCGCTACCGGCGTCGATGAGGCCGTCGATCGTATGGTGTCGCACCTGGGTTTCCCGCGCGAACAGGCGCTTGCCGACCTCAAGTGGTACACGCAGGCGCCGACAACGCCGATGGGCTATGCGACCGGTTGGATGCTGATCAACGCGCTGCGCGACCGCATGCGGTTGCAGGACCCGAAGATCGATCTCAAGTCGTTTCACGACCGCTTGTTGTCCGCGGGCTCAATTGCGCTTCCGCTGGCTATTAGAAGGGCCTTTAGCGTGCGCATGTGGAGTAGTGTCAAGACCGCCGTGTTCGCTCATGCGGTCGACGAGACCGCGCAAATATGATTAACTGTAATTTACACCTATTTATCGACGACCTGTCTGTGCGTTGTTTTTGACCCTATACGCGCTTCCCCCTGCACTAGCAGGATGCTGAAAAAGTCCTTCCATGGCTTTTTCAGCTCGCAAAGCAAAAAGCGCGGTTTTTGCTTTGCTCCATTTATCAAACGCTTGCGTGTTTGATAAATGTGCGGTGCATCCTTGCACCGCTCTAGCAGGCTGCTAGCCCTCTAGCCGGTGCTGGCTATCTCACGCAAATTGTGACTATTGTCACGTTCGCGCCTGCACACCGCGTCTGCATCGAATAAGCTCACGATACGACACCGATCTAGCCACAACGGATGTGAGAAATATCACACTAGATGGATGTGAGAAATATCACACTAGATCGGTGGGCCGTTGTGCTGAGATAGGCTGTAAACCTAAGGGGGACTGAAATGACATACGAGCGCGAACACGATCACCTGAACCTGAGTAATGGCGAGGTCTGCTGTGCCTGGGTAGTGGCGGCCACTGTGCTGGGCGCCGTGTTTTTGGTGTCTTTTCTTGGCGGTGTTATCGCGATTTAGCGCCGGCGATGGAGCGCTTTCTGGCCGTGCCTGCGGGTGAGGGCCTATACCCGATGGGTATGCCCGGCCTGAGCTCGTCGGGCGCGAGCAACGCCCTTGCGGGTCGTCGCGTCAATCGATGAATGTGGGCCGGTTACCGGTCTCCGGCAATGTAATGCTCGAGCTGCTCGATGACGAACTTCTGCTCGGAGATGATGACCTTGACGACATCCCCGATGGAGATCACGCCCACCAGCTTACCGTCCTCGATCACGGGGAGATGCCGGAAGCGCTTGTTGGTCATCAGCGCCATGCACTCGGCGACCGACTGCTCGGGTGTCACGCAGACGACTTTTTCGCTCATGATCTCCCGTACCGGCGTATCCTTGGACGATTTTCCTTTTAGAATGACCTTTCTGGCGTAATCCCGTTCGGACAGAATTCCAGCCAGCTTGCCCCCCTCGAGCACCAGCAGGACCCCCACATTCTTTTCGGCCATCAGCTTGAGCGCATCGTAGACTGGGGCGTCCGGGGCGATCGACCAGGTTTCTTCGCCTTTGATTCGAAGCACTTCACGTACAGGTTTCATGACCTGCCTCCTAGAAACACAGTAGCGGGTAGCTCGTACCTAGGTGGAGTATAACGGACTATGGGTTTTGTCGGCCACTCGCCACTAGTTACTTATTTAGCATAGCAAAGGGCGATAAAGTTCGTGTAAATCTGCCGTGCGTCGCGGTTAAAGCCGGGCATGCGCAGCCTGGCCTCCGCGTCCAGGCGCGGGAGGGCGTTCGCGCCAAGCACGCGCTCGAGGGATTTTTTGTACGCAGCCACCTCCGCCCACTCCGACACGGTCGAGGCCGTCAGCTCCACGTGATATTGCAGACCGTAGGCCTGCTCGCCCACCCGCAACGCCTGCACGGCGCAGCGCGAGGAATCCGCAAGCACCGTCGCGCCCGGGGGCGGCTCTACGACCTCGGTACCGTGCCACTGCAGACACTTGATACCTTGCGGCAACCCCGCCAGCAGCGGGTCGGCCGTGCCCGCCGCTGTCAGCGCCACGTCGAGGATGCCGACCTCGGGTTGCGCCATTGGCGCTACCTCTCCGCCGAGGGCAGCGGCTAGCAGCTGATGGCCCAGGCAGACCCCGAGAAACGGCATACCGCGCTCGCTGACCGCCTCGCGAATGGCCGCCTTCTCCGCCTGCAGCCACGGGTACTTGTCTTCTTCCCACACGTCCATGGGCCCGCCCATTACCCACAGCGCATCGTAGCGCTCCAGCGACGGGATCGGCTGTCCGCGATCCAGCTCGACCGCATCCCACTGGATGCCGTCCTCTTTCAAGAAATCGCGAAAGACCCCCGGGTGCTCGACCGCGATGTGTTGGAACACGAGGATGTGCACGTGATTGGACCCCGAATCAGTGCCGGGCGAGGCGGATGGACCTGTACTCCGCACCGGCCCCAAGGTGTGGCGCGTCATTCCGGATACTGATAGTCACCGCACAAGTCTACCTTGAATTACCATGCTTTCCCCCATTAGACTGCCGGCGGCACCGTTCGTATACCGAAAGACCAGTCCGTGGGCCTGCCATCGCCTGCGAGTAATCTACTCTCCAGTACTCCGAAAAGACATTGGAAAATGACAGCGAAGATAATCGACGGCAAGGCCATAGCGGCGCAAGTGAAGAATGAGGTCAAGGCCGGGGTCGACGAGCTCAAGGCCAAGGGCGTAACGCCCTGCCTCGCGGCCGTGCTCGTCGGAGACGTGCCCGCTTCGCAAGTCTATGTGAGGATGAAGAGAAAAGCGTGCGAGCACGTGGGCGTCTCCTCGGTTCTGCATACGCCAGCGGGCGACATACCGCAAGTGCAGCTCGTCGCCTTGATCGATCAACTCAACCGCGATCCCGCGGTTCACGGAATACTCGTGCAGCTCCCGCTTCCCGAACATATCGACGAAGCCAAGGTCATCGAGTGCATATCGCGGTCCAAGGATGTGGACGGCTTCCACCCGCACAACGTCGGCAAGTTGGTGATCGGCATGGACACGTTCAAGCCCTGCACGCCGGCCGGTGTGCAGGAGTTGCTCGTGCGCAGCGGCATCGAGATTGGCGGCAAGCACGCGGTGGTTATAGGACGAAGCAACATCGTCGGCAAGCCGATGGCCAACCTGCTTGTGCAGAAGCACAAGGACGCCAATGCGACCGTAACCGTTTGTCACAGCCGTACGCACGATCTGCCGGCGCTGACCCGCCAGGCCGATATTTTGATCGCGGCGCTCGGAAGTCCCCATATCGTCAAGGCCGACATGGTGAAAGAAGGTGCCGTGGTAATCGATGTCGGTATCAACAGGGTCGAGGATGCATCTGCGAAGAAGGGCTACAGGATCGTCGGCGACGTCGATTTCGATGGAGTGAGCCGGGTGGCGTCCGCGATTACGCCGGTGCCGGGTGGCGTCGGGCCGATGACCGTGGCGATGCTGATGGCGAATACCTTAAAGGCCGCGTGCATGACTTTGGGGCCTGGGCATTCGTTATAGGTCCGCAAGCCCTTTGCTACCGGTATGGAAGCGCGAAATCCTCTCGATAGAATGGAGGGAAACGTCATTTCGAAAACGCCGTTACATCTCGACCCTCGGGGAGCTAACTGGCCGCTGAAAACTCTTTTCGGCATCCTGTTAACTATCGCGTAGGCACGAGCGTGCTGGCCTCGGTGGTGCCGGCGGAGATGCAAGCACGTCTCGACCACGAAGACTGCGAGCGCCCCGTGGCCCTTGGGCCGCAAAGAGGCAGGTTCGAGGCTGGGTGGTGTGCGGTACATGCGCGCACCACACCGACGGGTTGCATGAAGCCGTACTTGGGCAAACCTGTTAGTGACGAGGGGTTAGTCACTGCGGTCCCATTAGCGCCGACCATAACCCGGTCCACGTCTGCCCGCTGGGATCGATTCGGAAAGCACCCTCAGTCTTAACGGATATCAGGAGCTCACGCCGGGAGTTTTGGGACGGCAGCAACGCAGCCTCCTTTTCGCGCGCCATCCTGGCCGCAGGATTATTGGCTCCATAACACTTTTTACTAGGTAAACGTGTCCTTGCGCCCACTATAATCACGGTCGTCTCCAGGGCATATCCGTTTTAAACCGGGGTACTCATGAGCGAGCACCACGATGTCATCGTAATCGGCGGCGGCGTCATGGGCGCAGCCGCCGCCTTCTATCTGAAAAAGCTGGGGGCGGGTAGGGTGGCGTTACTCGAGCGTGGTCAGATCTGCACCGGCGGTACCGCAAAATCGTGTGCAATCGTGCGCACGCACTACTCGATTCCGACCAATACGGCGCTTGCCGTAAAGGGCCTGGAGATCTTCTGCAACTTCGCGGAAGTCGTCGGCGACCGGGCAGCCGACTGCGGCTTCGTCAACTCGGGCTACCTCATTGTGGCGCCGGAAGGTGACAAGGCCGACAAACTGGCCGCCAATCTCAGCATGCAGGCGCAAATCGGGGCCAACACCAAGGCCATCTCCGCACAAGAGGCGCAGGAGCTGCACCCACTTCTCAACCTCGATGACTGCCCGGTCATCGGCTATGAACCGGACTCCGGTTATGCCGATCCTTATCTTACGACAACGGGTTTTGTCGGTGCCGCCAGGCGCCTGGGGGTTACGGTAAAGACGGAATGTCCGGTTACCGGCCTGCTCGGCACCGGTAGCCATGTCGCCGGTGTGCGTACCAATCACGGTGACATCGCAGCTGGCATGGTGCTGAGCCTCGTTGGCCCGTGGACTGTGCGGCTTGCGCGCTGGGCGAAAATCGACCTGCCGCTTGAGCTCTCACGCCATATCGTTCTGACCTTCAAGGCGGCCGAGCCTTACGCCAAGATGCTGCCGATCGTCAAGGATCTGACGACCGAAAACAAGATGTACTTCCGCCCCGCCAGCGGCGGCGTCGTGCTGGTGGGCACAGGCGATCACGGTGACCCGCTGGACGAGCCCGATCAGATTGACGATAACGTCGGGCTCGATTTCATCGAGCACCAGGGAAAGCAGGTTGCGCACCGCATGCCGAGCTTCGCCGCGGGCGCCCTCGTGGACTCGTGGACCGGGCCATACGACATCACGCCAGACTGGAATCCGGTGCTGGGCCCGGTTACCGGTGTCGAGGGGTTGTACGTCGGCTACGGTTTCTCCGGACACGGCTTCAAGCTGGCACCTGCGGTGGGTCGCGTGCTGGCGCAGTCGATCCTCGGTCAGACGCTGGATGTCGACATTCACCCCTACCGGCTCAATCGCTTCGAGCAGGGGGCGCTACTCACGGGCGCCTACGGGATCGGGTCAATCTCTTAGGATATGAGGCGTAAGCGGTGAGGGGTGCGGGAACGGCGCTAGACCGGAGTTGCTGCCGCCTCACGCCTGATGTCTCACGTCTCACCGAGGCTTAGGCCATGCCGTTTGCCCTTCTAAAGTATGGACTCGCGCGACGCTATCCCGCCCGGCGGGACATCCCGCCGCCGAGAGAGCTCAAGTCCAGCTATGACGTGGTCGTTATCGGTGCAGGGGGGCATGGCCTGGCGGCAGCCTACTACCTCGCCAGGAATCACGGCATCACGAACGTCGCCGTGCTCGAGAAAGGCTACCTGGGCGGCGGCAACACCGCGCGCAACACCGCCGTCATCCGCTCGAACTACATTACGCCGGAATCGGTGCGGTTTTATAAGGAAGGCGTTGATCTCTTCAAGAACCTGTCGACCGAACTCGGCTATAACATACAGTACTCACAGCGCGGCCAGCTCACGCTGGCGCACTCCGATGCGAGCCTGCGGGCGTTTCGATTACGCGCCGAAGTGAACAAGCACCTCGGCGTGCGCTCGCAGATGGTCGACCGCACGCGAATCAAGGAGCTCGTGCCCTGTCTCAACCTGGACGAGGGCGTGCGCTACCCCATCCTCGGGGGATTATGGCATGCCGATGGCGGCATCTGTCGCCACGACGCCGTCGCCTGGGGCTACGCGCGCCGGGCTGCGCAGATGGGGGTGGAGATCCATCAGCGCACCGAGGTGACCGGCATCACCCGGAAAAACGGCACGGTCACAGCCGTGCGGACCAATCGCGGGTCCGTGCGCTGCGGCAATGTTATACAGGCGGTCGCCGGCTTAAGCTCGCTGCTGGCGGCGATGGCAGGCCTGCGCTTACCGATTCGGACTTACCCTTTGCAGGCCATGGTCACGGAGCCGCTCAAGCCGTTCCTCGATCCGCTGGTGAGCTCCACTGCCTTGCATGTATACGTCTCGCAGAGCGCCCGCGGGGAGCTGGTCATCGGCGGGGGCTGCGATCCGTATGAGCTTTACTCGACGCGATCGACGCTGGACATGAAGGAGAGCCTGGTCGCGCACGTACTCGAGCTGTTCCCTTTTCTGGCGGGGGTGAAGCTGATGCGACAGTGGGCGGGCATCACCGACATGACGCCCGATTACAGCCCGATCATGGGCGCGAGTCCCCTGAAGGACTACTGGCTCGATGCCGGCTGGGGCACCTGGGGCTTCAAGGCCACACCGGTCTGCGGCAAACGCATGGCCGAGACTGTGGCGTGCGGGCGCGTGCCGGACATCTTGCACCCGTTTCGTCTCGACCGCTTCCGAACCTTTGATCTGCTCAACGAGGCCGGCGCAACGGCCGCGAGCCACTGAGCGCTAAGTGCGATGAAAGTCCTGCACTGTCCGCTCAACGGCCCGCGCAACATCCTCGAGTTCGTCTGCGCCGGTGAGCTCAGGCAGATGCCCGATCCGGGGGCCTGCAGCGACGCACAGTGGGCCGACCATGTGTGGTTCTCCAACAACCCCGCTGGCATCGTCCGGGAATGGTGGTGCCACGTTCCCACCGCCTACTGGTTCATCGCCGAGCGTAACACCGTCACCGACGAGATCCTGCGGACGTATCCCGCGAGCGAGCTTTTCAAGGAGCGGCTGGAGTTCCAGACGCCGAAAGGGCCCACATGAACCGGCGCGACCGCGTTGCACGACAGCGTCTGCCCGCGCCAGCAGGATCGTGGATCGACCGCCGGAAACCGTTGTCCTTTCACTTCGAGGACCGACAGTACGATGGCTTCGCGGGCGACACCATCGCCAGCGCGCTCGCGGCCAACGGCGTTTGGTTATTGTCGCGCTCCTTCAAGTATCATCGGCCGCGCGGCATCCTTTCGCTGGATGGGCTCGAGGCGGATACGCTGCTGCAGGGTGCGCACGAGCCGAACATACCGGCCGATCGCCACCCGATTGCACCTGGGCTTGAGATCTGGGGACAGAACTACCGTGGCAGCCTGGAGCGTGACCGCGACGCATGGCTTGGCCGGTTGAGCCGCTTCATGCCCGTCGGTTTCTACTATAAGGCCTTCTTCCGGCCCAATGGGGCCTGGCAGCGCCTCTGGGAACCCATCGTGCGCCGCAAGGCCGGCCTCGGTGGTGTCCGCCTCGATACGCCACATGGCGATTACGACAAGGCCTACACGTTTTGCGATGTGGCCGTCATCGGCGCCGGGGCCGCCGGGCTATCGGCCGCGCTTACGGCCGCGCGAGCGGGCGCCGAGGTGTGCCTGGTGGAGCGACAGTCGCGGCTGGGCGGCGCGCTATGCTATGCGCGCTTCGACCCCGAAGGCACGCGCGGCCGCGCGGCCGGCGCCGAGCTCGTCGAGGCAGTCGAGCAGACGCCCAACATCGAGGTCATAACGGGCGCCGTCTGCAACGCCTGGTATGCTGACAACTGGTTGCCGATCATCCACGGCAACCGACTATTCAAAATGCGGGCGCGCGAAGTCGTACTGGCAACTGGTTCCATGGAGCAACCGGCGGTGTTTCGCAACAATGATCTGCTGCGTGTTGTGCTTGGGTCTGCCGCGCAGAGACTGATCCGGCTCTACGGCGTGCGCCCGGGCCGACGTGCCGTCGTGCTCACGGGTAATAGCGAAGGCTACGGCGTCGCCCTTGATCTCATGGACGCCGGGGTGGCGGTGACGGCCGTGGTCGACATGCGTGCCCGATCTGAAGACTGCGCTTTGAGCGCCGCGGCACGGGCACGCGGGCTCAAGGTGATAAGCGGCCGCACGGTCTACGAGGCGCTGGCCGAGGGCGGCCGTATCCGCGCCGTCTTGATCTCAGCGATTACTGGGCCGGGGCAATGTGCGACGGCTCGCGAGCGCCTCGACTGCGATCTGCTCTGTATGTCAGCGGGCTACACGCCGGCCTACCAGCTCGCGTTACAGGCAGGCGGCAAGCTCGGTTACGACGACGCCAGTGCGATGTTTTCCATCACCGGCCTGCCGCTGCATTGCCACCTGGCCGGCGCGGTAAATGGGGTCTACGATCTCGATGCGGCGCTGGCCGACGGCCACCATGCCGGCTGGGCTGCGGCCACAGCGCTCGAGCTCAATGCCGGCGCGCAACCGGTGGTCCCGGCGGACACGGGGGCGGCGGGGCGCAACTTTCCGTGGCCGATCTTCCCGCATCCGCGCGGCAAGGAGTTTGTCGACCGCGATGAGGATCTGCAGGTCGCCGATATCGTCAACGCCTGTGCCGACGGCTATGCTGAGCTCGAGCTGGTCAAGCGCTACTCGACGGTCGGTACGGGTCCATCCCAGGGGCGTCACTCCGCGCTTGCGACGGCGCGCCTGGTGGCCGAAGCTAGCGGCCGCACGGTTGCGCAGACCGGCGTCACCACGGCGCGAGCGCCCTGCACGGGCGAGAAGCTCGGCGTGCTTGCGGGTCGCAGCTTCGAGCCCGAGCGCTTGACGCCAATGCATCACCGCCATGTCGAGGCCGGGGCGCAGATGATGGCAGCGGGATCTTGGTGGCGGCCGGCGTATTACGGGCCGAGCGGGCGGCGCGAGGCGTGCGTCCGCGACGAGGTGCTGGCCGTGCGTCGCAATGTTGGTCTGGTCGACGTATCGACGCTGGGCGGGCTCGAGATCCGAGGGCCGGACGCGGCGGAGTTTCTCAACCGTATGTGCACCTCCGCCTACCTCAAGCAGCCGGTGGGACGAGCGCGTTATGTATTAATGACCGACGAGGCCGGCAGCATTATCGACGACGGTGTTGCCTGCCGACTTCACGAGCAGCACTTCTACGTCACCGTAACCACGAGTGGCGTCGAGGGCGCTTATCGCACAATGCTCTGGTGGAATGCGCAGTGGCGGCTCGATGTCGATATCACCAACGTCACGAACGCGTATGCCGTGGTCAACATCGCTGGGCCCAAGTCGCGCGAAGTGCTGGCCACGCTGTGTGACCACGTCGACCTCTCGGCCGATGCCTTCCTCTACATGGCCGTGCGCATAGGAACTGTCGCCGGCATAGCGGCGCGACTCGTGCGCGTCGGTTTCGTGGGCGAGCTCGGCTACGAGCTACACGTGCCGGCCTCTTTCGGTGAGGGGCTGTGGGATGCGCTGCTCGAGGTCGGCCAGACGGCCGACATCCGACCCTTCGGCGTCGAGGCGCAACGCGTGCTGCGGCTCGAGAAAGGGCACATCATCATCGGTCAGGATACCGATGCCGTGAGCTACCCGCATGAGGTTGACATGGGCTGGGCAGTCTCTACTAGCAAGCCTTTTTTTGTCGGTGGCCGGTCGATGGCGCTGCGTTTGCGTCATCCGTCAAGGCGCAGGCTCGTGGGTTTCAGCATCGATGATCCCGCCGCGCAGACGCCTGAGGAGTCGAATCTTGTCCTGCAAGGCGAGACTATCGTCGGTCACATCACCTCGGTGGCCCGCTCGCCCGTGCTGGAAAAAATCATCGGCCTGGCTTTCACCTCGACCGATGCAGCGGCGCCGGGCTGTGCAATTCGCATCAAGCGCACGGACGGCGGCCTGCTGGAGGGGCGCGTAGCGGCCCTGCCTTTCTACGATCCCGACAACCGGCGACAGGCGCTTTAGATTATGGCCCGGTCCGACGTATCGCCCAGCAGTTTCTTGCGACGGACGCCGCTCTACCGCAGGCTTGAGCGCGAAGGGGCGCGCTTCGAGGAGATCGCGGGTGGTGCCGTGGCGATGGACTACGGCTGCACGCAAACGGAAGAGATCGCGCAGGCAAGACGTCTTGGTCTCGCCGATCTTTCGCCATTGGCGCGCATCGGGTTCAAGGGTAAGGATGCTGTCACCTGGCTTCGTAGCCAAGGCATCGAGCTCGGCGATGACAACAACAGGGCGTGGACACGGTCCGATGATGGCGTCGCGTTGCGGCTCGCCGACAACGAGGTATTGATTCTCGGCTGCCTTGGCGCGAACGATGAGCTTTGTGCGCGACTTGAGCGTGGGTGGTCTCTCGATACAACCCTATGTTGTTACCCGGTGCCGCGATCCGAGAGCTACGCGTGGCTCGTGGTGAGCGGAGAGTATGCAAGTTGCATGTTTGCGAAGCTGTGTAGCGTCGACCTGAGAGTGCAGAGTTTCGCAAACGGATCGATTGCACAAACCTCCGTTGCGCGATTGGCGGCAATCGTCATCCGCCATGACCTCGGCAACGTCCCCGCGTTTTATCTTCTGTTCGACAGCGCATCGGCCGATTATCTCTGGGGCTGCCTAACGGACGCGATGAGTGAGTTTGGTGACCGCGCGGTCGGGTTGACCGCGCTGCGAGCGCTCGCGTGATGGCTCAACCGACCTCGATCTGGTGCAGTGCCGTCGGGCCCAGGCTTGACGTCTCCTCGCCGAGCATGCGCCTCAGGATACCGCAGGCCAGCTTCTTCGTTTGCTCGGCGAACTCGGAGAACTCGCCCGTGCGGCCCACGAGGTGGAGCACGGTCCGCCGGCGACGTTCTTCAAGGAGGCCGAGGATCCGCGCAGCAAAGAGTTCTTGAGCCAGCTGCTTTGACGGCGGGACCCTTCGCTTGCCGCCTGCAACCGTGTTGTGAAGCATGCCGGCAACGCAGCGGCGGAACGTACGTGCGTTACTTGCGGTAAGATGAGTCTCGCGCGTTTTATCCGCAGCTGCGCAAGCGGCATGTGCGTGTGCCGCTTGTGCATTTAACCGTAAGCTGCCTATACCGGGCAGTCCTTGATATGGAGTAAATGAGATGTTCGAGTTAAGCGATGCCCAGAAAGAGCTGCAGGAACACGCGCGTACGCTGGCACAGAAAGAGTTCGCACCGCGAGCGGCGGAGGTGGACCGCTCGGAAGAGTACCCTTGGGCGAATGTCGATGTGCTGACGCGCACGGGTTACATGGGTATGACCATCCCCGAGGCCTACGGTGGACTGGGTCTGGGCTACCTGGATGCGTTGCTGGTGGTCGAGGAGATCGCTCGCGTCTGCGGGGTTACGGCGCGAATCGTGGTCGAGGGTAACATGGGTGCGATCGGAGCGATCATGAAGTACGGCAATGAGGAGCAGAAACAGCTTGCTGCCGGGCTGGTACTGAAAGGCGACAAACCGGCCATCTGCATTACCGAGCCCGAGGCGGGTAGTGCCGCTTCGCAAATGAGCACGCGCGCTGAGCGCAAAGGCGACCGCTATGTGCTCAATGGCCGCAAGCACTGGATTACAGGTGGCGGCGTATCGAAGCTGCACTTGATCTTCGCGCGCGTCTTTGACGACGGTGAGGAACAAGGCATCGGCGGGTTTATCGCCGTGCGCGACGAGGCCAAGGGGCTGATCATCGGACGGCGGGAACCGGCAATGGGGTTGCGCGGCATTCCGGAAACCGAGATTGTCTTCGAAGATCTGGAGATCCCCGAGAACATGATGGTAGTGCCGCCACAAGGCATCCGCCGCGGGTTCGCGGGACTCATGAATGCCTACAATGCCCAGCGCGTGGGCGCCGCCACGGTCGCGCTGGGGATTGCCGCAGGTGCCTACGAGCTCGCGCTCGACTACGCGCAGCAACGCCGGCAGTTCGGCCGCCCGATCTGCGAGTTCCAGGGCCTGCAGTGGATGTTGGTGGACATGAGCACGCTACTAAATGCTGCACGGCTGCTGATTTACAAGGCTGCGGCCGGGGCGCGGTCAGGTTTCCCCGACGTCACCGAAGCAGCGCAGGCCAAGGTGTTTGCGTCCGAGATGGCGATCAAGGTGACCAATGACGCGTTGCAGATATTCGGTGCGTCCGGGTACTCGCGTAACCTGCCGCTGGAGCGCATGGTCAGGGATGCGCGCATGTTCACCATCGGCGGCGGCACTGCGCAGATCCTTCGTACCGTCATCGCCGCGCAGTTGCTCGGGCGCAAGCTGCCGCAGACACGTGACGGGTATTTGTCGACAAAGGAAAGATAAAACACTGTCACCATGCCATCCGCTGCTGACATTATTGCCCGACGCCTGTTTGATGCCGGTTGCCGTCACGTCTTCGGCATCCCCGGAGGTGAGGTGCTAACAGTGATGGACGCGCTTTCCAACGCCGGTATCGAGTTCGTCCTGACCAAACACGAGAATTTTGCCGGTTTCATGGCGGAAGGAGCATTTCACAGCACGGGCGCCCCCGGCGTGTTGCTGGCGACACTCGGTCCCGGCGTGGCCAATGCCGTGACTGTGGTCGCTAACGCCATGCAGGATCGCGTGCCGTTGATTTTTCTGACCGGCTGCGTGGATCCCGCGGATGCGCCGAGCTACACGCACCAGGTGTTCGATCATCGCGCGTTGCTGGGGCCCATCACCAAAGCGAGCTTCACGGTAGTGGATGGCGCCGTGGACGTCGTGATCGACAAGGCGGTAGCGATCGCACTCGATGACCAGCCCGGGCCGGTGCATGTCGATATTCCAGTCGGTGTCGCCACTAACCCGCAACCGGACGTTGCGGGCGTACAACGTGTGCGGCCCGCACCGGCTGCACCCGCGCCCGGTGCGGAGCTCGATAGCGCCCGCCGCTACCTGCGCGAGGCGATGCGACCGCTGATGCTGGCGGGTGTGGATGTGCTCTACCATGACGCCGCGCCCGCCGTCGCGGCTATGGCCGCGGACTTCGGTATTCCGCTGATTACGACCTACAAGGCCAAGGGCGTGCTCCCCGAGGATCACCCGTTGGCGCTCGGTGCGGCGGGGCTATCCCCTACGGCCGACAAGTTCCTGTTGCCGCTGCTCAAGCAGAGCGATTTGATCCTGCTCGTCGGCTACGATCCGATCGAGATGCGCATGGGCTGGCGCAACCCGTGGGATCGTCACACGCCGGTCGTGGAGCTGGCCTCAGTCCCGAATACGCACTACGTGCATCAGGCTCGTGTGAGCTTCATCGGTCATGTGGGGGCCGGCGTGTCTGCGCTGCGCGAAGGTGTGGAGCCGAAACCCACCTGGCCCGGCGACGAGCCGGGCGCGGCGCGCGCGGCCTTGAGGTCCGCTTTCAAGCCAGGCGAAGAGTGGGGCCCCGCCGCGGTCGTCGACACGATACGAGGAGTTCTGCCGCGCCATGGTGTGGCGACGGCCGACAGCGGCGCGCACCGCATTCTGCTCAGCCAGGTGTGGGAATGCTACGAGCCGCACACGCTGCTGCAGTCCTCCGCGCTCGGCGCGATGGGCGGCGCATTGCCGTTGGCCGCCGGTTTCAAGCTGAGCGAGCCGCAACGCCCAGTGGTGGCCTTCACTGGCGATGCCGGGCTCGAGATGGTGCTCGGCGACCTCGCCACCGTACGTGATCAACTCCTGGCGCTGGTCGTCATCGTGTTCGTCGACGAGTCACTCGCGTTGATCGAAATCAAACAGCGCCAATCCGGACTCACCAACCTCGGCGTGGATTTCGGGGGTACCGACTTCCCCGCCGTAGCCCGGGCTATGGGTGGCCACGGCGTGGTGACGGCCAGCCGTGATGAGCTGGCGCGAGAGTTCGAAGCGGCCCTGAATCGCGACAGCTTCACGATCCTCGCTTGCCCGATCGGCAAGCATGCCTATGATGGCCGGCTCTAATTAGATTTGCTTCGCTAATCGATAGAGCGTCCGAAGCGCACGGCCGACTCGCCCTTGCGTAATCGTTTCGATGGCATGATAAGCACGCAGTTGGCATAAGGCGTCCTTATTTCTTCTTCGCCGTCGCGACCGATTAATGTGCCCGCCTTCTCGATTACCTCCATGCCCTTGATGACGTCCGCGAACTCGAAGTGATCCGTTCTGATGGTCACGGGTCCCGTGACCTCTATCAGCTTTTGCTCTGCTAGCGTGTCGGAAAGCATATGCTCGGCGATGAATCGCGCATCGACCAGGTCAAAACGCGCAAGAAAGCGTAACGCCATTTCTTTGGCCACGACTTCACTGCTCGGTTCCCAGTGTTGACCGCACTCGATCAAGAGGGCGTTGCGTGGGTCGGCCTCATCGCCGAATGATCCGTAGTCACGCAGGCGTCTGCCCGCGGCGTGCCCGGCATCGCTCACCGTATGCGCTGGAAAAGCGATCTCGCGCGCCAGCTGCCGGCCCTTCTCGAGCGGACCGCACATGCACAGCGGCACCGTCGGGTGCTGCATGGAGTGAATGTCCAGCAAGAAATCCACCTGATCGATGGTCGACCGCAGCTCACGCGCGCGTCGCAGCTCCGCGCTGTCGCGCGTGCCCTCCAGCACGGATTTGTCCCATACGCGATTGAAGTCCTCATCGACGTAACGCGAGACATCCGGTGTCGCCGGGTCGAAGCGCTCGAACGCGGCGACGTTCATAAACCCCAACGTGAGCTTGCCGCGGGTCGGGCGTACGTCGTTGCGGAAGAAGAAATCCAGGGTCATGGCGCCGCACAGCTCATTGCCGTGCACCAGCGCGCTCAACATGGCGTGCGGGCCTGGCTTGCCGCTGTCAAAGGTGGTGATGTAGTGCACGCCGGTGTTGCCGGCGCGGTAGGGCGTGATGTCAGGGGCCTGTAGGTTCAGCGGATAGCTACTTGTTGTCATAGGATACCTGGCCGGTTCGATCGACCGTGTCAGCATTGGACTACAGTGTAATGAGTGAGGTGTGAGGTGAGGCCTTAGGTTACACCCATCACTCCTCACGTCGCACTTGCTCTCGCGCGAAATCGCAAATCACCTCCACCAGCCTGCCCAGGTCTTTCTTCAGCGCCGCAAAACCGCCATTCGGTTCTATGCCCTCCTCATCCATGTAGAGTGCGCCGAAGTCCTGCCCGCTCGCAACCGGTGCGAAGGCAGGGCCACGCGCGCTGTACGGCCAGACATAATTTCGTAGAAGGGCGGAAAAGCGCCGGTGCTGCGAATTGCAATGAAATCCAGGATTTATCCGCGCGTCGCACCGGTTGGGACGCAAGTGGCGCGCTATCGATCCGGGCCGCCGCACAGCTGCTACGCTTAGAAAATGCCCTGACGAGGGTATCACGTCGCCCCGGTTGTGCTCGGGGCTGAGGGGGGAATGATGGAAGTCGCGGTCAAGCCGACGAGTAGCCCGGCGCGCCCGCTTGGGCGGACTGAGCCGGCAACGGCAATACCGTTTCAATTCACCGGCAAGGCCGGGGAGTACTTCAAGATCTGGATCGTCAACATCTTGTTGACGATTCTCACGCTCGGAATCTACTCCGCCTGGGCCAAGGTGCGCCGGAAACGATACTTTTATGGCAACACGCTCCTGCAGGATTCGGCGTTCGAGTATCTGGCGGACCCGGTGCGCATTCTCAAGGGCCGCTCAATCGCTTTCGCGGTATTCGCGGTCTACTTCGTGGTGACGAGCTTATTTCCGCTTTCGACCCCGGTCTTCGGCCTGTTGATCTGGATCCTGCTTCCATGGCTGGTGACCGAGGCCCGCGCTTTTAATGCCCGGTACTCCGCTTACCGCAATATCCGTTTCGATTTTCGCGCGGACTACGGCGAGGCTGCGGGCATTTACATGGGGCTGCTGCTCCTGAGCGTGATTACGCTTGGGATCGCATACCCCTATTACGACTACCGGCGCAGCCGCTTTGTGGTTGCCCGCAGCCGTTACGGCACGGCGCCGTTCGCGCTCTCGGCAAGCGTGAAGGCATTTTACGTGGTCTATCTGAAGGCCGTGGCGCTGGCGATCGTGGGCGGCGTGACTGCCAGTATTCTCATCGGGGTGATCCAGGCGGGCCTAGCATCCGGCGCCGCAGGCGAGCCGCGCACGCTCCCGGCGTACGCAGCTTTGTCGTTTTCCGCGGTCATGATCGTCGTTTATCTCTGGGTGTGGAGCTACGTAAAGACGGCCACCCTCAACCTGGTCTGGTCTAACACGGCACTCGCGCAGCATCGGCTCGAGAGTACATTGAAAACATCCAAGATGCTGTGGCTGTACGCGTCGAACGTGCTTGCTATCGTGGTGTCGCTGGGGCTGCTCATTCCGTGGGCACAGATTCGCCTGACGCGTTACCGCCTGGAGAACCTGCAACTGCTGAGCGCGGGCGACCTGGACGGCTTCGTCGCGAGTCAGCAGGATAGAGTGGCCTCCGCCGGTGAAGAGATCAGCGATTTTTTTGACGTCGATGTGGGGATATGAGAGTCCTGAAAGCCACCTATTATGACGGCAAGACCTCCAAGCGCCAGGAAGTAAAGATTTACCTCGACGCGGCGCGTCAGTTGCGAGTGTCCGGGCTGGAGAGCGATTTGCGCTTTTCGCTTTCGGAGGTGCGGATTACGCCGCGCGTGGGCAACACGCCGCGCAGCATCTACCTGCCCGGCGGCGCCAAGTGCGAGACGGCTGACAACGACGCTGTCGACCTGATGCTCGAGCGTCACCGCAGCGGCAAGTGGTACGCGTTTGTACACAAGCTTGAAAGCAGGCTCGGTTATGTCGTACTGGCGCTGGTCATCACGGTGGCCAGCGTATGGGGGTTCATTCAATACGCCGTTCCCGCGATTGCCGGGCAGGTGGCGTACTCGCTGCCCCCGTCGGTCGATACGGCGCTCGGCAAGGGCAGCCTGTCGGCGTTGGATCGCGCCTTCTTTTCCCCCTCGGAGTTAAGCGAGGAGCAACGCAACGAGTTGCGTGCGGTTTTTGCCGATATGACGCAACGCCTGAGCGGCGCGCACACGTTTCGCCTAGAGTTCCGCAAAGGAGGTGCCATCGGTGCCAACGCCTTGGCACTGCCCTCAGGTATCGTCGTCATAACGGATGAGCTGGTGCGTTTGTCCAAGCACCGCAACGAGCTGGTCGCGGTGCTGGCGCACGAGCTCGGTCACGTGGTCCACCGCCACGCCCTGCGCCGTCTGCTGCAGGACTCTGCCACCGTTTTGATCATTGCGGCGATCACCGGTGATGCGACCTCAATCACGTCGCTATCCGCCACCGTGCCCACCGTGCTCGTCGAAACCAAGTATTCGCGCGACTTCGAGCGCGAGGCCGATAAGTTCGCGCTTGGGTACCTGCAAGAAAATGGCATCAGCCCCCGAACCTTCGCCGATATTTTGTTACGCCTGGGGCAAGGCCGGGCCGGGGATCGTGACATACCGGACTTCCTGTCGTCACACCCGGGGACGCGCGAACGCATCAAGGCGTTCCAAAGCGATAATTAGCAGGCCGCTGAAAAGAGTTTTTCAGCGGCCTGCTAGGCTGGGTTTTCGCAGCTCACGCCGGGACTTCCAGACGACAACGGCAACGCCCCTCGAACCGCTCGCAAATACGCGGTAACCCTGTGGCCCGGTGGTATACTTGGTCGTGGTCCCGAGCGCGCAGGCAGACCGCAAAAGCCAATTGCACACTTGCCGGGGCCTTTTCCATGGCTAGCCAAGAAGCAAAAAGTAAGCCCCGCGTCGGATTGTTCGTTACCTGCCTGGTCGATCTATGGCGGCCGAACGTCGGCTTTGCCGCCGTCAAGCTGCTTGAGGACGCCGGCTGCGAGGTCACGGTGCCGCGGGCGCAGACCTGCTGTGGACAACCGGCGTACAACAGCGGTGATCTGCGGGACACGGGAGATATCGCCAAGCAGGTCATAGCCGCGTTCGAGGGGTTTGATTACGTGGTTGCGCCCTCCGGGTCCTGCGCGGCGATGATCAAGTTGCATTACCCGCTGCTGTTTTCCACCGACGCGCGTTGGCAGGACCGGGCGCAAGCGCTGGCGGAACGCTGTTACGAGTTGCTGAGCTTCCTGACCGATGTGTTGGGCGTGGGCAAGGTCGGTACACGTTTCGAAAAGACCGTCACCTACCATGATTCGTGCTCCGGGCTGCGCGAGCTCGGCATTCGCGAGCAACCACGCGCGCTGCTGGCCGCTGTCGCCGGCTTGCAGCTTGCGGAGATGAAGGACGCCGAGGTGTGCTGCGGATTCGGCGGGACCTTTTGCGTGAAGTACCCGGACATTTCCGCACGCATGGTCTGCGACAAACTGAAAAACATCGAGACCAGTGGCGCCGACACCGTGCTCGGCGGCGACCTCGGCTGTTTGCTCAACATCGCCGGTCGCCTGAAGCGCGAGCGCAGCGCAGTAAAGGTGTACCACGTCGCAGAGATCCTGGCCGACATGGCCACGTTCGCGATCGGCGAGGGCGAGGAGTCCACGTGAAATCGAACGCGCACGCCTTCAAGGCGCGGGCCACCGCGGCCCTGGGAGACGTCAAGCTGCAGGCGGCACTTGCCAATGCCAAGGGAGGGTTCGTCGACAAGCGCCTGGCGGCGATAGACGCGCTGCCCGAGTTCCAGCAACTGCGCGAGGCCGCGGGCGAGCTCAAGGAGCATACGCTGTCTCATCTCGACTATTATCTGGAGCGCTTTGAGTCCGAGGTACGTGCCCACGGCGGACACGTGCACTGGGCGCGCTCGCCGGCGGAGGCGCGCGCGATCGTGGTGGACCTATGCCGCCGCGCCGATGCAAGCCGTATTACCAAGGGCAAGTCCATGGTGGGCGAGGAGATTGCGGTTAATGAGGCGCTGGAGACCGCCGGCTTCGAGGTCGTCGAAACCGACCTGGGCGAGTACATCATCCAGCTCGCCAAAGAGCCCCCCAGTCATATCATTGCACCGGCGGTGCACAAGACCCGCGAGCAGATCACCGAGCTGTTCCACGATCATCATCGCAAGTACGGTCGCGAGCAACGCGTGACCGAAATACCCGATATCGTCAACGAAGCGCGCCAGGTCCTGCGCGAGGCGTTTCTCAGCGCCGATGTGGGCATTACCGGGGCGAACTTTCTGATTGCCGAGACCGGCTCCACGGTGATCGTAACTAACGAAGGCAATGGTGACCTGACCAACACGCTGCCGCGCGTGCATATCGTCACCGCAAGCATCGAGAAGGTCATACCGACCCTGGAAGACGTGACTACCATACTGCGTCTGCTCGCACGCAGTGCCACCGGCCAGGAGATGTCGAGCTACACCACGTTCTCCACCGGCCCGCGTCGGCGCGACGATCTCGACGGACCGGAGGAGTTTCACGTATTGCTCGTCGACCACGGCCGCTCGCAGATGCTGGGTAATGAGTTCCGTGAGATGCTGCGTTGCATTCGCTGCGGCGCCTGCCTGAACCACTGCCCGGTGTATAGCGCGATCGGCGGGCACGCCTACGGCTGGGTGTATTCCGGTCCCATGGGCTCGGTGCTCACGCCGCTGATGGTCGGCCTCGAGGAGGCGGGCAACCTGCCCAACGCCTGCACGCTCAATGGCCGCTGCCAGGAGGTTTGCCCCATGAGCATTCCGTTGCCGAGCATGCTGCGCGCGCTGCGCGCCCACGAGTTCGAAGAACGGCTGACGCCGCCGCGCACGCGCTGGGGGATCGCGTCGTGGGCCTTTCTGGCCAAGCGCCCGTGGCTCTACCGCACGCTGAGCGCCGGCGCGATCCGGTTGCTGGGGGCGCTGGGGCGCAGGCGCGGGGGCTTCCGACGCCTGCCGCTCGCCGGCGGCTGGACGCGCGCGCGCGATATGCCCGCGCCCGGTCTGCGCACCTTTCAGAGTGCCTGGCGCAAGGCGCACCGGGGAGCGCGCTCATGAGTGGCGCACGTGAGCAGATCCTGGCGAGCATTCGCCGCTCGCTCAAGCGCACGGGCGCGCTCGAGGGCAGCGTGCGCCAGATGCTCGACGAGCGCCTAGCGCGTCATCCCGTGCACGTTCAACCGGCGCTGCAAGGCGATCTCGCCGCGCGTTTCGTTAGCAAGCTCGAAGCGGTGGCGGGCACGGTCGCGCCGGTGCCATCCCTGGCCGAGGTGCCGAAGGCCGTGGGCGACTATCTGTCGGCGCAGTCGCTACCGCTGGAAATGGCGATGGCCACTGAGCCGATGCTCGCGCAGTTGGATTGGCCGGCGTCGATGAAGATCGAGCGCCGGGTGGCGCAGCGCGAGGACCATGTGACGGTTACCGGCGCCTTCGCCGGCGTAGCCGAGACCGGCAGCCTGGTGTTGGTCTCGAGCCGCGAGCACCCGACCACGCTCAACTTTTTGCCCGATGTGCATATCGTCGTGCTGCGCGCCGATCGGCTCGTTGCCCACATCGAGGACGTGTGGGCACGGTTGCGCGCCGAGCTCGCTGAGATGCCGCGCACGGTCAACTTCGTGACCGGCCCCTCGCGCACGGCGGATGTCGAGCAGACCATCCAGCTCGGCGC
>FXBF010000011.1_pt1 | contig 43391 bp, 67 predicted proteins | sample 5335321 | NCBI WGS metagenome assembly FXBF01 (sample SAMEA103928391, study PRJEB20085) | sediment metagenome | isolation source: sediment
TGGTCGCAGTGGCGGTCGGGGTCGCGGTCGGGGTCGCGGTCGTGGTCGGGGTCGGGGTCGCAGTCGCGGTCGCGGTCAACGGAGGCAGGAGCATGATGATACTGAAGCACACGGATAGTCTGAACATCGACTGGGCCCTGAGCCACGGGGGCCTCGTCATTCCGAAGAAGCACAAGCGGCCGACCGGGCTCGACGTGTTCGCCGGCTGCGGCGGGTTCTCGCTGGGCGTCATCGAGGCGGGGTTCGAGGTCCTGGCCGGTATCGACAACGAGCCGGTCGCGGCCGCCACCTACGCCCACAATCTGTGCAGCCACCCGATGCGGTTCCACTTCGTCGGGGAGGAGGACAAGGAGGCCATGGAGACCGAGCTGCAGCATTTGATCAAACACACGGCGCGGAAGAACAACGGGATCGCGGTTCTGCACACCTCCGGCTGCGGCTGGATCAGCCACCACCCCGAACACCCGCCGGTCCGCCGTTTCATCCTCGGCGATGTCCGTAAACTATCGGGCAGGCAGATCATGGACTGGCTGGAGGTAGACTCGATCGACTTCGTCTTCGGCTCCCCGCCGTGCCAGGGGTTCTCATTCATGGGCAAGCGGAACGTCGCGGACCCGCGGAACAACCTGACGTTCGAGTTCGCCCGGCTGATCGTCGAGATCCAGCCGAAGACCATCTGCATGGAGAACGTCCCAGGAATAATGTCGATGGTCACCCCCGAGGGGCTCCCGGTCCTCGACACTTTCTGCCGGATACTTGAGGAGGGCGACTTCGGCACCTACGAGACCATCAAGAAGTCGATCTTGATCGGTGCCGGCGTGGGCGGTGCCCTGAGGGGTCATCCCAGGTCTAAAGCGTCGGGTTGGAAACGCTCGAGGAGGGGTAAGCCATCAACCAGACAACAGGAGATCAAATTATGAGTACGACGCAACAGATGACAACGGTCGACCAGGCCATCGTCAAGGTCGGCCGCCGGTTCTCGCGGATCCGGGCGGTCGCCGACTTGACCTTCGCCCAGGAAAAGCTGCACGTCCTGGCGCTGATCAAGCGGGACCGTTCCCTGCGGGAGGCCCGCCCGGATACGATCCATGATGCCATGCTGCAGGCGGCCTCGATGGGCCTCAGCTATAACCCGACCCTCGGTCACTGTTACATGATCGGGCGCCGCGCGCGCAAGCGCCAGCAGGGAGAACCGGATCAGGAGTACAAGAAAAGCGTCGCGATCATCGCCTATGCCTCGCCGTCATACCGCGGCCTGATTCACATCCCGGTGATGGCCGGCGCGATCCGGTTCGCCCGCGCCGAGGTCGTCTACGACACCGACCACCTCGTCTACCGAGGGCCCCACCACGATGTCGAGTACGAGTTAAAGACCACGCACACCCGGATGGTCGAGCGGAACGCCGTCGGCGTGTTCGCCATCGCCCGCATCCCCCAGGGAGACTACCTGTCCGAGTACATGCCCCGCGAGACGGTCCTGCGGATCCGTGGGATGTCGGAGCTCCCGAACTCGGCGATGTGGCACCCGGATAAACTCTGGACCGAGGGCTGGAAGAAGGCCGTCCTACGCCGGTTGTACAAGACCCTGCCGAACGCCCCGGTGACGCTGACCACCGCCATGGATGTGCTCAACGAACACGAGGGCCTCGATCCCGTCAACCTGCGGCGCCAGGAAGCGACCGGCGAACCGGCGCCCGAGGCCGTGGTCCTGGTCAACGAGGAACAGATAACCGCGCTACACGCTGTGATCACAGACGCCGGCGGAAGTGGTGACTACGCGGATAAGCAGCTGATACGTCTGGCTGCGACCTACGAGGTGAATGCGATCACCGATCTGCCAGTCAGCAAATTTACAGAAGCTCTGGAGAAAGTTCGCCGCGGCCTGGAGGGCAGGAAATGAATGAGGATACGGGTCTGCCGGATGTAGATTGGCTGTTTCTGGTCGAGGCGATCGACGAGTCCCTGGCCGCCCAGGCCGACAGGATCCTGGCCGCGTATGACGCCAACGACGATTGTGAGCTGGGTCGGGTCGTGCGGGCTCAAATCGAGATACACCGTCGGCACGTCGCGACCATCAACAACGAGGAGCCGTCCTGATGGGTGGATCATTGTCGGAACCTCCCAGGCAGGGAACGGAGGCGTGGAGGCGTCAGCGGTTGGGCCGTATTACTGGCTCCGAGATGCACCGCGTGATGGGCGGCCCGCGCGCCTGGGCGTCCTACGCCCGGCAGCTCCGCGAGGAGGCCGAGCTTCTGGCCCGCATCGAGGCCGGCGAGGAGGTCGAGCTCGGTCAGGACTTCGACGTGGCCGCCACCGCCTGGGGTCGCAGGTGGGAATCGGTCGCGCTGGCCGAGTACGCCTTCCAGGAGAACGTCGACGTGAAGCCGGCCGGGTTCACCATCCACGGCGACTACCCGTTTATCGGGTGCTCGGTGGACGGGGAGGTCTACCGGGACGCCGCCATCATCGAGGGCGTCGTCGAGGTCAAGTGCCCTTACTCCGAATCGGTACACCTCAGGATCCTGGCGTGCGGGGTGGTCCCTGATGAGCACGTCGCCCAGGTCCAGGCTGAGATCTGGGTCGTCGGCGTCGAGTGGGGTGCATTCGTCTCGTTCGACCCGCGTAGAGACCTTGATCGACGGTACTTCTGCCGCCTGCCGGACCGTGATGATGAATACATTGCCCGGATGGAGGGGCGCTGCCTTGAGTTCTGGGAGTTCGTTCAGTCCGGCCTGGACGAGCCGGGCCGTATCAAATCTGATCTTACCTCGGGAGCGATCCCGAGGCTATTTTAACCAACAGGAGGAAGCATTATGCCGGACGAACTACAACACATCATCGAGCAGGACATGGTCGCCCTGGAGGCCGGCGAGCTGTCGAATCGCCGTGCCCGCATGGACGACCTGCTCGGGCAGGCCGGCCGCGTGCAGTTGTCTGACCAGGCCAGCTACGCCAAAAGCGCCGACCTCGTGAAGATCATGACGAGTGATATCAGCATGCTCAACGAGTCCAGGCTCACGGAGACGAAGAAGCCGCGCATGTACGTCGACTGGATCAACGCCGAGTTCAAGAAGATCACCGATCCACTGGAGGCCGCCATCAAGGCCGTCAAGCGGAAACGGGTCGCCTGGGCCGACAAAGTCGAGCAAGAGCGCCTGGCGGCCGAGCGCAAGGCCAGGAAGAAGGCCGAGGACGAGGCGCTTGCTTGTGCCAAGAAGGCCGAGGACGCGCGCGTGGCTGCTGTTAAGATCGCGCAGGAGGCCCGTGACGCGGAGGAGAAGGCAAAGGCGCTGGGTAATACCTCCGTCGCGGAAATCGCCTCACAGACGGCGGCTGACGCTGAACAGGAGGCATCCGAACATGGTGCCGAGGCTGAGCGGATCCTGAACGCCGCGGCGAACGTCCCGGAGGTTGACGTCGCCGTCCGCAAGGTCCGGAGCTGCCTCGGCACCGTCTCCGGGACCAGGAAAGTCTGGAAGGTCGAGGTCCTCAACCTCCACGCGTTCATGAGGAAGGCAGAATCGTACATGTCCGAGCTCGTGTCGAACGACCCGAAGGTCAAGGAGGCCGTCAGGAAGGCGGTCCAGAAATCCGCGATCTCGAAGTTCGAAGGAAACGGCATACCCATCCCGGGCCTCAGGGTCCACCAAGTCAGCGAGGACAGCGTCCGATGAGACAGATCATATTCTTCGATTTAGAAACGACCGGGATCCCCGTGTGGGGTAAACCCTCCGAGAGCGATGGTCAGCCGCACATCGTGGAGCTCGCCGCCCTCGTGGTCGATGAGGATACCCGTACCGTTATTCAGGGCTTCAACGTCATCGTGAAGCCGGAGACTTGGGTGATCCCCCAGGAGACCACCGACATTCACGGGATCACGAACGCGCACGCCATGGACGTCGGCATCCCTGAACACCTCGTGCTCGACGTGTTCCTGGCGATGTGGAACGGTCGCCTCCGGGTCGCGCACAACACGACGTTCGACAACCGGATCATCCGTATCGCGATAAAGCGGTATTGCAGCAGGGCTACGGCCGACGCATGGAAAGAAAGCCAGTACATGTGCACCGGGCTCCTCGCTAAACCGATCATGAAGATGCCGCTCGCGGGTAAGCGTGGGGACAAGATGCCGAAACTGTCGGAAGCCTACCTGCACTTCACGGGCAAGGAGCTTGAGGGTCAGCACACAGCGATGGCAGATGTCAGGGCGTGCATGGCCATCTACTTCGCCGTCAAAGACAGAGGATGAAGCCCTGCCAACAGCTCAGGATCGGACCGAGGTGCGTGCGGTCCGCCACGCACCAGATCAAGCGTGGTCGTGGTCCCTGGCGGAATGTCTGCGAGAACTGTCTGGCGATGGTCATGAAGTGTAAGGCGCCGCAGGACCGGTTCACCACGAGGGTCCTCAGAGAGGAGGGAAAATGAAACTGACACATAGAATCAAACGCTGGTACTTGAATAATAATCTCAGATGGTGGGAGAAGTACATCCGCGGCCGGCAAAGGGAGAAGGCCGTCGCGAATCAGGCCATCGATCACGGCAGGAAGATGATCGCCGCGATGCACATACGGATCGCGCAGATCAGATAGGGGGCTGACATGTATATCAAAGCGAGAAGCAAGGTCATGGGCGGCCACACCCACATCGAGATATTCATCGGCATCGGCCGCGAGTTCACGAAGGTGAAGGCCGGCGTGATCGTGGTCAGAAATGAGGAATTCGACGAGTTTCAGTTGAAGATGTCGTTCGATGAGTGGGTGTGGGTCGAATCGGATGCTCCCTGGCATCCTGGCAACCCGAAGGCGAAACTATGAATAACTTTCAGCATTTTATGACTCCAGAGCAGGCCTATGTGTTTGATCAGAAGCACGGCGGTAACGGGTCCCTTGAGAGCTTTAAAAGAGCCGCGAACAGATCTGGATTATGTGATGTCTGCGAGACGGAACAGATCTGGCGTTATGGTGAAACAGGCATGTGCTTCTCCTGCACGACCGGCGAGGCTGATGCCTCTGATGATTATGAACTATTGCCCGGAGGTGATTGATGCGGGAGGTGGAACGATGAAGATCACGCCGATCCTGGTCAAAGCTGAGATGATCCTGGCCATTTTGGATAGGCAAAAAACTCAGACACGGCGGATCATCAACTCGCAGCCCATTGCGCTGACGAACGATGAAACGGCTGGGCCGCGCTTCACTATCACCCTGCGATGCCCCTACGGTCGTTCTGGCGATCTCCTCTGGGTACGCGAGTCCTGGGCTATCCATCATTGCGGGAATCGCGTCTCGCTCTCACCCGAGGCGTGGCCTGATGGGTGGCCCGTGAAACGGTTGCGGTACGTCGCGACGGACGCCGCACCGAGTCTCGACGAGGAGAACCCGACGTACTGGTGGAACAAACGCCAATCCATCCACATGCCCCGATGGGCCTCCCGCCTAACCCTTCGCATCACGAACGTATATGTGAAGCGGGTGCAGAATATATCAGGGGAAGATGCTGTAGCAGAGGGCTGGCCTGGCACAAGTAGTTTAGAGACACCACTACCCCCTCTTGTTTGGTTTCGTAGTCTTTGGGACTCCATCAACGCAAAGCGTGGCTTCGGGTGGGACACGAATCCCTGGGTCTGGGTCATCGAATTCGAGGTCATCAAACAGAACATAGACACCTACCTCGCCATGACGGGGAGAGGAGATTGATTATGACGTTCGACGAATGGTGGGAAAAAGAGAGCAGCGGGTTCACCGCGAAAGCCGGGGAAGATCCCGAGAAGCACGTGAAGCGCGTCGCTATCATGGCCTGGAACGCCGCGCTGTCTGTGGCGGAGCACATCATCAAAGATACACCCGCGGAGGGCTGATATGGGTATGCTGGTACTTACGAGGAGTCTGGATAAGAGCATAGAGATCACCGTCCCCGGGCTGAGGCCGATCCTGATCAAGGTGTTGCAGATCAAGGGTCATCAGGTGTCGATCAGGGTGGATGCCCCGGCGGAGGTAGTCGTGCATCGGCAGGAGGTCGCCGACAGGATCCGCGAGGAGAATAGGGGGAATCAGCCCGGCAGATGACGCGGGTCAGAGGGAATGAACATCGACTGAGTCGAGGAGAAGATCATGGAGAATCCATCGGTAATCAAGAAGTTCGTGTCGGTCGTGTCGGTGGCGACTCTGTTGCTCGCGTTGGCGATGTTCCTGCTGCTCGTATTGGATCCCGTAGTCGCCGACGGCGAGGAATATATTGAGATCGTGGAGGCGAACAAGGGATGCGGTGATCTCTCTGGGTTCCTGCTGCACGTGAGGCTCTACGAGGCGGTGTATCCTTGACGGAGCGGAGGCGATGGGTGTTGGTGGCCATCGGAGTGGCGATGGCGGTCCTGGGGGCGCTCTCGGGCGTCGACGCCTCTCCTCTGGGGGGACCGATCGACTGGTATCAGTACATCGTCGCGGTCCTGGTCATATGTGCCGGGGTCGCCGTCGTCCTGGTTGTCGTCTCGGGCCGATCACGGCAGATTAAAGCATTGAAGGCCAAAAGGGGTGGACCAGGTTACGACCTTGTCTTCACTAAGAAGCAGGCTGACTGATGACTGACCATTGCCGACACGGGATCACGGGGAGGTGCTCGCTCTGCAGGGCGGAGGGCGTGATCGAGAGGCTTCGGGCTGAAATTCAGGCCCTCAAGACAACGGGTAAAGATCACCGAATACGTAACTTCCTAACCAACAGGATATATTGGGGTCGGGTGATACGCATCATCAGCGCGATATTGATGTTGGCTATTGTGTGGTGGTTGATATGACCGAGCCCTGCGTATTCTGTGGATCAGGGGTTGAGCTTTGTTATGCTTGCATAAAATCACACAGAGACTTTTGTGCAGAAGCAACACGGGAGGATAAGGAATGAAGGCATATGATGATGACGGAACAGAATTAGTACAGTGCCGAAATTGTATAGGAGGCACATGGGAAGCTGAATGTTGTAATGGTTCAGGAGGATGTAGTTGCAGAGGTCAACCTGTAGATATGGGAACATGCAGAGTTTGTGATGGAACTGGATGGCATAGACCTGATGCGGACACCAGAGCCAATTTAAAAATGATTCAGACTCCGTATTTGGGTTCTGGACCCAGATACTATTAGATTATCTGCTCCTGGCGGAGTACAACTGCGCGTCTAACCGAGCGCGCGCCTGTTCTTTTCGCGTAGCGATTTCTCCACCGCATATTCAACGGCTCTGGCTTCTATCTCGTATGGGTTGTTCCGGTAACCGACACGCGACAGATGCCAGAAATACTTAATCCAGAACGAGAAGATTTCTCGTCTGAATTGCCTAACGTGGTGAATCTCGTGACATAGTATAGGTAGGTTCTTCTCGTCCTTGACAAATATCAGCACCGCGAACGTGAACCCACTGAAGTCCCGATACCACCATGGCCAGCGTTGTACGACGCACCACGGAGGTGGCGCGCCGGCTGCCTTCGTATAGACGTGTCTCTCTCTTGGGAGTAGTCGCCTCATCTCACTGACACTCCTCGGTTGGCGGGTCTTCCCTGAGCACCTCGCCCCGACAGTTCCACTGCCTTATCACCTCGGCCATCTCTACGGCCAGCACCGATATGTCGCCCCAGGTCGGACCGCTCAACGTGGGGACTGGGATGTGTGATGTGAGCTGCTCGTCCGGCGTCTTAGCGACGAACTGCGTCGTCCCGCACCCAACCATGCTGCCTGAGAGTGTCAACAGGAGCACGAGTACTCGTGCAGTTCGCGGGATCAATCGCCTGCCTGACGGTCCTGATCGACTTTTTGACTTTCGCATCGTGTCTCACCTTCGCTGTCTCCAGACGGCCGACGCCCCGTGCCTCGGCTATCGTCTTCTTCTGCACGGCGGTCTCCGCCTTCGCCTCGCATGAGGCGAAACCGTCATACCGCCCCTTCAGGTATAACCCACCGCCGGCGACCACGGCGCCGAGGCCTAGTATGGCGTACATCTTGAACCCGCCTACCAGTTTACCAATCATGGCTTGTCCCGGTACGCCTCGGATGCCTTGGCGGTCGCCTCTTTTATTACGTAGGTGACTATCAGCCCGAGGACCCCGGTCACCCACTCCGCGCCGGATAGCTTGTCTATCATTAACAGTCCGGTCCCGGTCAGAAACCCGAGCAGCACCAGCCTGAACGTGAGCGACTTCGCGCCGCGGTAATCAAGATTTTTCATAGTTGTGGGCTCCTTTGTTCGATCAGATCTACCAACCGCTCTCTGAATAGCTGCCACGGGAACGTCCCCGGGTCGCCACGGCGGGACTGCGCCTTCTCGTTCGGGTGCGCCTCGTTCCATCTGGTCCGGACGTGTTCGTGGCTCGTTATCCGTTCCGCCGGGAAGTCGTGGCGTCCCATCAACCAGGTGGTGATGTCTGCGAGCTTGTCGATCTGCACCGGTTCGAACGCCCTGCTCTGCTGGTCCGAGTATCCCTTGGATACCAGGCATATGCCGATCATGAAGCGGTTGCAGTACTCCTCGCCGTCGTAGCGGGAAAAGCCGGCGTGGAACGACTGGTAAGGTTCCGGGACCCGGCGCACCGCCGTGCCGTCTCGGTAGATCATGATCGTGTAGGAGAGGCGGTTGGGGATCAGTATCTGCTCGTCGATGAGCTGCGGGTCGAAAGGCTTGTCTGGGAAGACGTACCGTCCCGATATCTTGTGGAGCACGATGCCGGTGACCTGGTACATCTCCATCGGTTCCCCGGTCTTCCGGCGGGTCCAGCACGTCCGCGGGAGGTGGTAGAGATGCCGGGTCTCACCGTGTACCGCCGGTGGTCCCTCTTGGTCCAGGAACGGCTTGTCGGGTACCTCGGTCATGGGGTCAGCGGATGTTGACGATGGCCTGCTTGATCTCGTTCATCCCGACGCTGAGACGCTTCTCCATACGTTCAATCCGGGCGTTCGTCCTCTGCTCGGATTCTGATATCTCGGTCGTGATGCGCTGCTCCATTTGCTTGATGTCCTGGGTGGTGGTCTTCTCCAGCTTCTCTATTTTTTTGACGTTCTCCGTCGTCCTGGTCGTATCCACCCCCCAGGCCACGGCGCCGGCCATGGTGATCGCCAGCAGCGTGATGATGTTGGCGGGGCTCAGCCCCGCTATCCAGTGTCTGCGGTGCTCGTTGGTGTTAGACACCCAGAGCCTCATGGTTCACGAACACTTTCAGTGTGTCGTTGGCGGTCTTGCCGAACGAGGCGGCGAAGGCGTACCCGGTCAGGAGGACCTCGCCGGCGGCCGGGGCTGGGTTCGTCACCCAACCGTGGGTGATGGCCGGGTCGTTGAAGTCGGCCTTAGCGTAGCTGGCCAGGGTCGTGCGGATATCGGTACCGGCGCCGGTGTTGTCGGCGTCGGCATCGTTGGTCTTCGGGTAGGTCGCTGCCTGGACCTTCTGGGTGCTGGCGATCGCCGTGAATCCCGATCGTATAGCCGTCTTGCCGGGGGTACCTGCGGAACCGAGCTCATGCGTCGTGAAGGTGTTGGTCGTCGCCTCGCCGGCCATCAACTGGGCATAGAACAGGTCGCCGTCGTTCGTGACGATGTTCGATCCGGGGATGAGTATCTTACCGTCCGGGCGGCACAGCACGGCCAGGATGTTTCGGTGTTTTGGTACGATGAAGTCGAGGTCTGGGAAGATCAGCGCATTCGCAGATTCGTATACCCGGTTCATGAACCCCGGAACGGAGCGTCGGTGCAGTATCATGTCAGTCTCCTGTTCATCTTAACACCTTGCGCCACCATGGATCCCTGATGACGCGCTTGTTTCTGGTCCCGGAGTTCAGGACCGCCACGACGGTCTCTCCGACCGACTCTCGCGAGGTCTCGCCTCCGGTCCCTGGGGACTTCTGTGAGAACCTCGCGCGTCTGTGACGGCGCCTCGCGAGGGTGGCGACGATAAGCATCGCCACGCATGTCAAGAATCCTAGCAGAAATCCGGTGAGTATGCTCATGCCTTCCTCGTATCTCCGCCGACCAATATTTCCCACTCGGCATCTCCACCGGTGGGCGTCGTCAGGACCAGGAACAGTGTGTAGCCGACACCGTTGACCACGGCCGCGGCTTTATCAATCGTCTTGCGGTACAGCCCGCTCGATACGAAGTCGAGCACCTGTGGCCAGGTGATCCCGCCTACATCGACGCCAGCCTCGTCTTTCAGCGTGGCGTTGATGGTGGCGTCGTCGATCGGCAGGCCGGTGATCTTGTCGGTTACCTTGTCGACCTCGATCACCATGTCGTTGTTGCCGGAGAACCAGATTTGTACGTCACTCATCGACCGGCCTCACTTTTGGCTTCGCGCCCACCTTCGGCGATAGGGTGATGGTGGTGCCCACCCTGGAGAACAATCTAACCACAGCAGTGATGGCCTGTACAACCTGAGCGCCGATCTGATTAACGATCGACTCTACTATGTCCAGCGTCTCGTTTGCTATCCTCACCAGCGCGCGCACCGGCTGGACGTCTTCCTGTAGGTTCAGCGTCTCTAGGAGGATACGTACACGCGCCACGGCCCCCGCGGTGGTCTCGCTCGTGTTCACGACCTCGGCGATCGCCCGCGCCAGCGCCCGCGTGTCGACGGTGGTCTCCGTTAGGTTGAGCGCCTCGTTGATGACTTCCACGATGGTGGCGGCCAGGACGTCGACCACGTTCTCGTTGAAGTTCACCGTCTCGTTGATCACCTCGACGATCAGGGCGGCGAGTACGTCGACCGTGGTCTCGGGGATGTCGAGCGTCTCGCTCAGGACCTGGGTGATCAGCTTGGTGTCCACCGTGATCTCGTTCAGGTCCACCACCTCGCTCAGCACCCGGATCAGGACGCCGGCCCTCACCGTGGCCTCGTTGATGCCCTCGGTCTCATCAGTGACCCTCAGGAGCGCCTGGGCGGCGACTATCGCCTCGTTGGTGTTTAGGGTCTCGCTGGTTATCCGGGTGAGCTGCTCCGTCCGGACGGTCGTCTCGGGGATGTTCTGGACCTCGTCGATGATCTTTATGATCAACGCTGAGACCAACTCCACTATCCCTTCTGGAATATTCAGCGTCTCGTCGTTGACCTGCGTGATGAGTTTGGTCTCTACCAGGGTCTCGCTTACGTCGACGATCTCGTCTCGGATGCGCACCAGGATCCTGGAGGCGATCCTGTTCTCGCTGAAGTTCACGGCCTCATCCATGATCCTGGCCAGCACCTGGGCGGTCACTCTGCTCTCGTTCGAATTGATGGTCTCGTTTATCACTTCTATCAGCGCTGCACCCACCGCTGCCGCCTTGATCGACAAGGCCAAAATGGACCAACTAATATTACCTGACCATGTCCAGGACATAGTGACACTGGCCGCCCCGGCTTCCGTTGATCCGGCGGAATCTATATTAGCTAGATCAACGTTCCATCGTTCTGTTTGGCCTGCACCGACACTTAGGGTTTCGTTATATCCTTGCACAATATCAACTACCAGTTCACCAACCGCCGAAGGAACTGCCACACTGGCAGTCGTACCCGTACTAGCCACAGAAACCTGGGGACGGGCCAAATCTGTTTGGTCTGCTCCTGTAACTGAAACTGCCCCAGCTATAGCATCACAGCTCGCGCCAAACGTAACCACTACTGTGTTTAAACCTGTTGCCGGTGCGATCAGAGTAAACTGTTCTGCCTCTCCTGGATCACCGGAGGTGTCTGCCAGCGCCCCCTCAGAAGCCATTGAGACGGAATTGTATGTGACCGTGACAGTCTGTGGTTGCCAGTTCGCAACTCCGACAACCAGGCCACGATTGGTCCCCGTGCAGGTATGCGCCCACGACAGAGAGGTAACGCCTGCCCCGCTTGCACTGCTCGCCGCATCGAAGGCGACGCTGCGGTGTAATTTTTCTCGGAGCAGTACTTGCCCCGGACCTTCCTCCAAATTCAATTTCATGGAGAAGTCTAGATTTCGTACTAACGATTTTACCCTTACCCTTACCCTCGTCCCGACCGGTAAAGCGCGAGATCGTACTTCGTAATCATTCCCGATGATCTCGGTTTCGGTTAATAGAATTTCCGCAAATGTATCGCGTACTATGCCGTCACGACCCGCCCGGTTTGACCCGCCCGCTGTAGTTGCACCAATGATCAAATCCCAATTGATGCCGTCCTGAGAGGATTCCAGAAGAAAACGTAATACATCTTTTTTTGTGGCCGGGAATGAATTTCTCGACAGGGCAAATCCGAATCCACGGGCCTCAGTCGGCAATATAAATTCCGCGGCTTGCTCGCCTTTCTTGTGGACTTTGCGAGGGATAACCTCAACCGTTCTGCTGACCTGGATTTTTTTGTGTAGCATCGCTATTTCTTTAAATGGATACGGGCCACTAAATGCTCTTTTTCCTCATGCCATCCGTCATTGGTACGAAGGCCGAACCCTGATAATGTAGTTGATATGTGTGCTTGCGTGTACACATGGGCCGTGAGTGTCCACGTCGGGGCTTTTATGAGAAGCAGCTGACGGTCCGGATAATACCGTCCTGTAATGGGGTTGTGGTTTGCCCCATTCATTCAGGCAGAAGCTCGCTCCAAAACTTGTCATCCCGTTTGAAGCCAATGTAATTCCATAGCCGCAGGCAGGTGGTATAAAGAAAATGCGCGACTGCCCATACAAAGATGACGGCAAGCAAGAGAATGTTGAACAGTTCCACACGGCTGCCAATGGTCCACATCAAAATCTCATATTCTGTCTGAGTCATGGCCCCTCCTTAGATGCTGATCTCTATACTGAAGGCGGGGGGCATGCCGGGGGTATTGTCTAAACCGACCGCCTCAAGCGCCCCCATGGTCGCGGGGCTCGCGCGGCAGGCCCCGCTCAGGTCCTCCGCCGCTAACCCCTGGCCGCAGTTCGTCGCTTGCGCCAGAAGTACCACGCCGCCGAGAACGCCAAGAGCAGCAAGACGACCAAGGCGGCGGTGGAGATTTTTCCGGCTTGCCATAGGGCGACGAGTCCAGCGACGATCGCTATCAGTATTACGGCGAGGGCGCGGGCGTAATCGTTATCGTCATCTCCGGAGCCGCCCCCGGCGCCAGGAAAGGGAAGGGTTTGGCGACCTCGGCACCCTGTGGTCCGAAGAAATCCTGCCCGCCCACGGTCCGCACGAGCTGGTTGAAGCAGTTCAGCGGATCGCCCTGGTTAGCCTGGATGGAGAACGTGAGGGACGTGCTCCCCGGCGGGGCCTGTCCCCGCAGGGTCGTCGCCGGCGCGTTCGCGTTGCAGTGAAAGTTGATGGCCGCGTCCGCGTCCGCCCCAGTGGGGGCCGGAAATTTTATGTCGACGGTCCAGTTGGCTGCGTGTATCGGTAATGAGTATACGAGTATCAATATAAATAGTAACTTACGCATATTTCCTCCTTTGATGTATCACATTATATAGCGCGTCTACCGTTGATGCTTCCACCAATCGGGCGTAAGGGTTATACCAGCTCGACGGCGAAGTAATCACCTCCCATGGAGAGATTTGGATCAGCGATGGCCATCTGGATCCTTATATCAAGGTTCTGATCCACCATACTGTCTACAGCTGCAGTTCGGCTGCCCTGGGCCCCTTCCGCGATGATCGAGCCGGATCCTAGGACCTGGTCGTATACAGTGGCCCTTATGTGGCCCCCCTGTGCGTTCGTGGCCCCGCGTGGGACGATATCCCCATTTAAATACAGGACCCTCTCCGCCGGATTCGATGGGAGTGGGAAGCCTGCCCGCGCTATTGTAGCGCCAGCGTATACCAGGGACACGTCATAATTCCTAGTGACGCCGGTGTTGTTTAGCACCTTTCCCATAAACCGGAAGCGGATGCCATTGGTAGCCTTGATCGTGCCGCCTGGGATTGTGGTCGCGTACAGGATCTTCATAAAGTTATCGTTTACGAATGAGACAGGGGTGGCGTCGCGATGAATCACGTATCCGTATGGCGCTACGCCGCCGCGGAGACCGTTGGTCCTGGCCGAGGCCCCTCCGGATATCAGAACGGAGGTGATATCCACGTCGGTCCCCTCGAAGTGACTCCCAGCCCCTGATAGTTGTATGTCTTCCACACCTGCGTTGATGACCCTCAGGGCCACCATCTGCCTGGCGCCGGTCAGGAGCATCTGGAAGGTCGCTACGTCCACGATCGCCAGCGGGCTCTCGCCCACGATCATGAGATCGGTATTCGTCAGGGCCATGTTCGCCGCCAGCACGTGGGTTCCGTCGAGGATCAGCACCCTCGATCCGACCGGGACGTTGGCGTCGATCAAATCTGCGATGACGTTGGTGGCCTCGTTGGCCGTCACCTGCGCGCTGGAGCCGACCACGATGTCGAAGTAGGCGCCCTGGAGCCCCAGCATCCACTGAGAAAAATTAAAGAGCGACCAGTTGAAATACTGGAACGGAGGCTTCTCCTTGTAGATGAAGCCCATGGCGCGCTTCGGCTCACCGGGGTCGGTTATCCTTGCGGGCTCCGCCCCTGGTATCCACTTCGGATAGGTTGGTTTTACTGCCATCAGATTATCCTCCCAAGTTGTCCGCCCTCTATAAGGGCCTCATCTCCGAATCCTGCCTCAGCATCAATCGGTCCATTTCCGCCGACTATTTCTGACTCATCGGACATCTCGAAACAGTTGGTAACGCCACAACGAATCAGCTCCAATCTTACACCAGCGGCGCGTACGGCGTTCATGCCTGAGACCAGCTCCGCGTCTTTGTTCGAGACTATTTCCCAGGTCGGGCCGTTGATAAGTGTGCCATTGTTTCCACTTCCGCTGTGATCATTGGCGATGATACCGGAGCCTTCAATTAGGGGGAGGTAAAGTACCAGGCCGGTTTCGTCGTTGTAGATTCCGGCGTAGTGTTCTGCGACTTCGGCGGGGGTCAGGGCGCGGCTGTATTCGCGCACATAATAAATATCACCGTCGTAATCACCGGCGTAACCATCACCTATCTTTAGGTCATTGCTGGATGAAACCGCAGCGCCGAACAAAGGCGCGACCGATGAAATTTCAGCTCCATTTTTATACCACTTTATTGTGCCGCCCGTGATATCCCGAACGAGGACCAAGTGGACAAGTTCTCCTGACGTGATTATTCCCATAGGAGAGGGAATACCCTGAAATGGAGCCGCATCTGCGCCAGACGTCCCCCAGTAATAGTGAACGCTACCGCTTATTTCCTGCGTGATCGTCCCCTCGCCGCCGTATGCCTTGTTGTATGGATTGCGCCGAGAGCTGGCGACATCATTTGCCCTTAATAATATCTCAATTGTTTGGTCGCCTATAACTTTTAAAGAGGGATCATCAGGAATAAAGATGCGCTGATTGCTGCCAGTGACAAACTTCACCGCCATATTAGAATCCCGCGTATCCACATCGTCCGTCAACCATGTCATGATGGCCGCGGCTGGGTATACCTCCTGGAACTGAAGTTCATCCGGCGGGGTGAGCCCCGTCAGTTGGATGAAGATCGCAATCAGCGTCTCTATTTCACCGCCCCTGGACAGCTCTCCGGTTCTGGAGGTCAATCTGGTCCTGTAGTTGCTATCTGTTTCACCGACGATGCGAACCAGGTCTAGGATATCCCCGATTCCATCGAGCTGGGCACCGACGGCCACCGTCAGGTGACGCTCGTCGAGCAGCTGGAACAACATCGTCTCCAGGTTCTGGGACTCGGCTACGGCGGCATCCAGGAACGCCTCCAGGTTGGTCGCTCCCTGCATGAAGCCTGGTAAGCGAGCTTTAGCTTTCTCTTTGTGATCTAGTATTTCTTTGATCGTCATCGGCTTAGCTCGCTATGATTATCCTGGAACTGTCGAAGTCTGCGATCTGGGTCTGCCCGATGATGATGTTGTTGTCCAGGGCCGGGCTCGCGGCCGTGCCGATCCGCACCACCACGTCCGTGATGCCTGGGACATCGGCGAACGATCCCACCAGGGCCGGAAACACGACCACGTCCTCGCCGATCGCGAGCGCGTCACCGAACGCCAGCACGCGGGTCTCGACCTGCGTGTCTCCGTCGGCTGGGTAGTTCGCATCCACCGTCAAGTCCAACTCCAACCAGATGTTCACTGACGTCGGCCGTGAGAATCGGATCGTATGATTGTTCCCCTCGCTGTCGACGACGGTCCCCGATGTGCTGCCGTAGGTCTCGATGCCGGCGGACTTCTTATCGAAGAGGTTGTCGAGGATCTCCTGATCGACGCCACCGCTGACCAGCGCCTCGAACGAGTGTGGCGGCCTACCTCCGGAGTCAACGACGTCCGACACGTTCTCGAACACGCTCACGGCGGTCACACCCGTCAATGTGAAGAGGGATCCACGGATGGCGTTCAACGTGGCGCTGCCTGACCCGAGCAGGGCCACTATCCTCCTGGCACGGAAGGCGGTGTCGGTCTCGGCGTTGGCCCCCTTGGTGGCGTCGAGGTCGTTCTCGACCCGCGTCCAGCCAGAGACCGGCGTCACGATCTGGTTCAGGGTGCCGGCCAGCGCCTGCACCGGTCCGGTGTTTACCGCCTCGACGCTGCCGGCGGTCGCGGGATCGGCGTTCATCGTTCCGGTGGCCGGCGTGGTCGGTGTGGTGGATATCTGGTACTCGAAGTTGTCGACGTCGACGACGACGGTGATCTGATGCAGTCCGTTGTATTCCGTCTGGTCGGCACCGTTGACGAAGATCCAGTCGCCGACGCTGCGCCCGTGGGCCACGGCGTTGGCGGACACCGTCGAGCCGGACCGGGTGATCCCGGCTACGGTGAAGTTGGATCCTGACAGGGTGACGTCGGCCAGGGTCTGGAACTGATCGCCGGCGTCCTGGGTCGCCACCAGGGACCCCTGGGGGATCAGGGTCGTGTCCGTACCCGCCAGGTAGGCGACCACGGTAGACTTGGTGGCGGCGTTCGGGATTATACCGGTGATCTCGCCGATGCGCGCGAGCGATATCCCGGAGGCGGAGTTCGGGTACTGGGCGTTGTAGACGGCCTCGGCCAGGGCCCATACCTCGTCGTAGCGGTCTGAGATGATGCCGATCAGCTTGCCGAACTGGGTGTCCGGAGTGGTCTTGATCCCGGCGCCGAAGGCGGTGCGGAACGCCTGCTCGAGCTCCGTCTTAAGATCGGTGATCTGCTTCTTGTTGAACCCCAGGGAGCTCAGCCCGAACGCCATGTCGACACCTCGTTCTCAAATGGTGATCGTATCACTCAGCACCTTCCCAGTCGTGTTGATCGTATAAGAGATCGTGAGTTTTCGGGCGGCATCTAGCGACACATCGAAAGCCGTGAAGACTCCGTCTGTAGATTTTAATATCTCATCCTTGAGGATCGCCGAGACCACACCAAGCTGCGGGTTCTTGACCAGGATGTCCTCCCTGTAGTCGGGACCGAACAGGAGGTCCAGGAACCACTCCCCCCGGAAGGTCGCCAGGCGGTCCCTGATCGCCTGGCCGGTGGCGGCGTCGTGCTGGACCAGGGTGAGGTCTCCCTTGTCGATGACGAGGTCGTTCGTGAACTTGAGATCTAGGTGCGACATCAGATCTTGATGTTTCCCAGTTTGGCCTGCGCGGTGTCGACGCTCGTGCCTATTGCGTCGACGGCTGTCTTGATGGTAGCAAATGCTGAGGCGTTGAGGGGCGGTCCGGTGCCCCCCCCCTGGCTGTCGATGTGCGTGATGGCCTGGATGTCGGTCATCGTCTGCGAGACCTGGTTTATCAGGTTGCGGAGCTCGGTGAAGGCGTCGTCCGCCAGCTGTAGAAGCTCGTCGGTGCCGTTGCCGATGGTGATCTTCGTCCCTTGTTCCACGTGGAACTCGAGGGCGTCCGGGTTGTCCGCGGTCCGCTTCTTTTTCTCCGGGTACCCCCCGAGGATGGCGTAGGCGTCGCTCAGGTGGTGCTGGCGGGTGTCCAGGGCCTCGGATTCGGTGCCGTCGCCCTGGAGCCAGGTCTCCAGCGAACGGTCCGCGAACACCAACGTAACCAGGTCACCAGTCGACACAGGAAGCCGTATGAGCGCCTTCGCCGTCCTGGGGTGTACCACAGGTACCCTGTTGACGATCGGCAGCAGTGTGGCCGTCCTACGGGCGTAGAACCTGCGTTTGATCAGGGGTTGGATCGAGGCCAGGTGCGTGTCCGGGTCGTATTTCTCGATCCGGCCGGGCAGGCATACCCTCAGTTCGCCGGCGAACTCCGTGAACGCCGCGCGGATGAGCCCATCGAGGGTCGTGGCGTGCGTCATTTGAGCTTCCCGTACTCCCCTTCAACCAGGTTTGAGTAGGCCCCCTCTACCTCGGTGAACCAGTCCTCGCCGCGGGTGTCGCCGGTGTGCGACACCTTGGTCACGTGATACTCGCCCGTCGGCCGACCGCCGCCACGCAGGGTGCCCCTGATCGTGTCTGATTCAACGAAGAACCTCTGCATAATACGGATATTGGGGCGCAGTAATGATCGAATCTCTATACCATATCTTGTCACACGTGGAGTCCCGATCAGGCCGTTGTCCGGTGAGAACGTGTTCTCCTGGCTCTTGCTGGCGTCCGGATCCCGCGGCCGGTCATCGACGTAGACCAGGCCCTGGCCGTCCTCCTCAATGGTGAAGGCTAATCCGTAGCGGTCAAGGAACTCGTAGGCGGCCCGGAATGATAGTGCTGATTCTGAGTAGCTCGGTACCTTCGTCTGTTTCTTAAGATGTGCGGCAGCGGCGGAGGTGTAACGCACATCGATCTTGAGCGGGGCGAGCAACCGGTCAGCTATTGACCTGGGAGGTGTGGGTTTGTCGATACTCACATCGACATCTGCCTTGGTAATGACGTTGAACCCGGAGAACATCTGGATGACGGTGCGCCAGTCTGGGCCGACGCGCTCGTTAGTCGCTGACATCAGGTCTCCCGCGAACATCTGCACGTCTTGGCCTCGGTACCCCGCCTTCAAGAACACGGTGATGACTGGGTCTATCATCGGGAAATCGAGTGGGTACGGTCTAGCTATGGTGTTCCGGGCGTTCTCCGACAGGTTGAAGATGGTTATCGTTCCCTGGTTGAGCTGCAGACCGTCGTGCTTATCGGCGGTGAACTGGATCCGCAGGTCGGTCACCGGGTCGAGCTGCACGCCGGCGAACGATACCCGAGCGACGCGGTCGAAGATCACACCGCCTCCGTATATTTCAACACGACCCTGTCGCCGAAATTGACGTCATTGGGATCGGTATCCAGACCGTCCAGGTCCTCCATGAACAGCACGCCGTCGGGGAGACCCCCGATGCGCTGGTACTGGCTCAGGAGGTCGTCGATCACCACGAGCTTTACGCCGTACACCAGGATGTCGCCATCGCGGGCTATGTCCATGCTCCAGTGGATGCCTCTGGGGTTCCAGCGGAACGCCAGGTCGTAGACGCGACCGTCGAGCTCGACCTGCTCGTCGAACGGGTCCGTGGTGTCGCTGACCGGGATGATGAACGTGCTCACGCCGGCAGCTTCGGCACGTTGCCCTTACTGCTCGTCGGCAGAGCGGTGTGCCTGACGTCGGCGGCTATGCGGGCTCTGTTGGTCTCAGACCCAGAACCGACAACCAGGATCTCCTGCAGCACCGCCGTGAACCTGATCGAGCGACCGTCGCGGGCCACGCGCGGGACCGACAGCTCCTCGAACATCATGTTTTGGTAGACGTTGAGCCCGGTAATAACGCTGAAGGTCTGGCGGCTCGTCTGCAGGGCCACCAGGGCCTTGAAGGCGTCGGCCACCGTTCCGGGTCCGCGGAAGGCTAATAACGACTGAGTGGCGTCAGAGATCCTACCCTCCATCTCCAAGACCACCGGGAGCAGCACCACGTGGTCGGTGAACACGGTCCCGTCCTCGACCGGGTTCTCGGTGAGCTCGGCACGGTATAGGTGGTCCTCTGAGAGCGAGGCATCTATCTCCACCGTGCCGATACGCGCGCGGATGATGGTCGGGAACCCCAGGATGGATAGGGCCATTTATCTGTCCTCGGTCGGGATGATGGCGCTGGCCGCGTCCTTGATGCTGTTGTCGAACTTGCGCTTTACCTCACTGGCCACCTCCCGGGGATCGCTCGATTTTATGTTGAAGGTGTTCTGGACCTCTCCGATGGTGACCTCGACCCCACGCTGCGCGGTGCGTTCTGGGGGTTGCCCGTGGGAGAAGATATCGATCATCTTGTTGATCATCCCGTTGGACTGTGAGGTGCGTTCTGGGGGTTGCCCGCCATCGGACTGTGAGGTGTCTGGGGGGGGTTGTGCGACGGCTTGTTCCCTCTTGCGCTTCAGATCCCGCTGCCCTTGCCTGAGGTACTCTATAAATGCGTTGATGGCCGGCATCGTGCGTTTCGTCATTATCGGTGCGACGGCCTTTTGGGCTGGGTCCACCACCAAGGCCCCGAAGAGCCCCTTCTTTTCTATCTCCCTGCTCTTATCGACGAATATCCCCAGGAGCTCGTTCAGCTTCTCCAGCACTGGGACGAGCAGGCTGTTAATGGCCTTCGCGAAATTGTCCATCGTCTCTTTGAGCTGAGACGCAATGAGGTCGGCCTTGACCAGCGGTTTTAACTTAACATTACCTAGGGTCCTCTTCTGCTCTTCGGCGCTCTCCCGGATGATGCGCAACAGAGCCCGCCTATAGATCTTCAGGGCGGCACCCCCGCCGGGCTCTTGCGGATCGATCTGCTGTATCTGCCAGTCTCGAATCTGTTTCTTGAGACGATCGAACTTAGGGAGGTTTATGAGTTCACCGAAGTCGCCGCTGATTAAGCCGCGCTGCAGACCGGCGAATATCTCGACCACGTTGCGGCCGGTGTTTGCGTACTCGATGGCCGCGAAGCGGAAGATCTCGCGGAAGGTCTCAAGCTGCTGTTTCCCCCGCCCGAACTCCTTGAAGAACCCGGCGGCGGCGATGTCGAAGTCTTTGGCGCGGATGAGGTCTCCGCTGCGCTCCTGGATCCCGTTCATCTCCTCCTGGATCTGACGCAGGGTCTGTCTCAGTGGCTCAAAATCAGTACCCACGAGCCGCCGCAGGTTGAATTGGGCCCGCAACGCAGTCTGGCCCATCTTGAACATCGCGCTGACTCCGATGGTACCCACTACTACGCCCAGTAACCGCCCTAGACCCTTCAGGCCGCCCCGCATGCGGCTCATCGTCTCGTTGAAGCGTTTGACGCCGCGCCGGTCGGTGTCGAACTTAAACCGGGTTATTACATCACGGAGCACGGGCATCAGGATTTCTCCCTATCTTTGAGCAGGTCCTCGATCGTCAGGTTGAAGTCTATCATGTCCCAGATGGTGTAGATCGTCTGGGCTTCGTGGAGGGTACAGAGGCCGGCTAGGATCGGTCCTCGGATGAAGGGGTGGATCCCGCCGCTGGTCCATCGTCCGAGGAGAATATCCCCATAACTTCCCCCAGCTTTTTTTTTACCAGGTCAGCATAGCCGTTGTGATCGATGATCGCGGCCATCAGCTCGTAGAGCTCATTGTAGTTGGCTGAGAAGTGGGTCTCGTACCAGTCGTTGAACCGGTCTCCGGGGTCGGGTCTCACCAAGCTCTCTTTGATCAGCGTCTTGATGAACGCCGGAGTGTCGCGCTCGTCGATCCGTCCCATCACACCGGCTGCCATCTTGGCGGGGTTGTACTCGGCGTCGAGGAAGTCGTCGCCCTCGCGGATATTCCCGATGCCGTCGGCGGCCCCGAGGACGATGTTCATGAGGTGGATGCCGACCTCCATACCGCGGGTGGCCGGCAGCTGTTGGATGACGTACTCGGTCGTACCGATCTTAGCCGTGGTCTGGTCGAGCATGATTGCCTTGGTTAGGTGGCGCCTCCGACGACCATCTGCAGGTTGCTGGTCCGGATCACCCACTCGCGACCCTCGATGCCGGCCCGGTAGACGGTCCGCGGCATCTTCCGGATCCAGGAGTTAGGCGCCAGGTGCAGGTCGTTGCCGCGATTGTCTTTGATCAGGGTCGGGAATATTCCGTCTCCGCTCAGCTCGTCTACCCTAGCCAATCCTGATAGCACCAGGTTTGATCGGCTGGTCTGCAGGAGCGTGACGGTGATGCTGCCCCGTCGGTCGTTGGTGATGCGGCGGGCGACGTCCCCCTCGGCACCGACTTCGTCCTCCACCTGATTCGACTCCCTGTCCACCTCGATGAAACTGTCCTGGGCGTAGCCGGTGATGATCTTGCCGGCGATGGTGAGGATGACGTCCTTCGGGTCGTAGGTGTCGACTTGATTTGCCATGGCTTATACCTGTGCATTCACTGTGATATTGAGGGAGTGGACGGCACCGGCGAGCTGCGCGGTGACCACTATCCCCGGGAAGAACCGGGCGGTCCGGTCGGCCGGCAGTTGGTCGGCCACCTTCGGGACGGTCACCCGGTAGAAATCACCAGAGTCGTCGAGGAGTGGTCCGAGCACGTTGCGGCGGACGGCGAGGTCCATGACCTGCACGATCTCGCCCTCGACGATGGCCGCGCCGGCGTCGGTGTAGGGAATCTTCGGCTCGTTCAGGAGACGGGTAGCGATAGTCTCGGCCATGGTCGTCTCGAGCCAGTCTATCCCCCGCTGGATGTCGATGAAGCGGCCGAAGGCCATGACCCCCTCCAGGGTGTGGCCCACACCGGCCAGCGGCGTATATAGGTTGGCGTTCTTGCCCAGGGCGCTGGCCTCCTCGCTCGGCAGTATGTCGAGTTTGTCGGACGGCATGATGCCGGTGAGCTGCTTGAACTTCCAGGTCTCGCTCCCCGGGTCCGAGGGCAGCATAAAACCGATCCAAGCGCACTCCGCGAACACGTAGCGGGCGAAGTAGTTGACCGTGGGGGAGGTGGCGTCGTCAGCGGCGGTCGTCTTGCAGGTGAAGTTGTTCGCGTCCGTCACCATGTCGACGGTGTTGTTGCCGTCGATCGATACGCCGCTTGAGCTTGCGAAGGTGACCGGGTCTCCGACTTCTAGGCCGTGCATGGCCTGGACCACACCTATCACACCGGAGGCGATGTTGTAGACTGCGCCGGTGACGTCGGCCCCTCCTTGATGGTGCCATAGGTAGCTGGTCCGGTTGTAGGAGGAGGCCTTCAGGAGGCTGGCTATGTCGCTGGTTACCACCGTCAGGACGTCGGCGTCCTGGCTGTTGGCGATGTATATTTTGGTCCTGGTCGACACCCAGAGAGCAATTTCTTGAATGTTCGCCACCACCCTGTGCGGGCTGACTATGCAGTACCAGTTTGAGTCCTCAGCTTCGATGGCGTTCAGGGCGGCGGTGATGTCGGCGTCGCCAGTCTCCTGTCTCCCTACCTTGATGGACTTCGGCGCCCGCTCCTGGGCGAATATGGCGGCTGCTGCCTTGTAGGTCTTGGTCGTGGTGGCGAAGTCGGCGGCCACCCCGGTGATGCTGGCGTAGGCCTTGGTCCGTGGGGTGAACACCGTCGACTCGACGAGGTCGAATATGAGCGGCACGCCGAACCCGGTACGGGTGATCCGGGTATCCGCTACGTTGACGGTTACGTTTACGACGTCGGTTGTCTCGGTCATGGCTCGGTCACTCGCTGATGTTCAGGTTGCCGTTGTCCTCGGTCGGGATCTCTACCGTCTCGATCGGGTCGCCGGAACCGGCACCTCCGTCGTCGAAGGTCTCGCCACTGTAGGTGAACATAACATCTACCTGGGCCCGCCGCTCCCACCGGTCCCCGAACTGTTCGTCCAGTCGGTTTATCTGACCGTGAGACAACACCCCGATCTTAGCAGCCCGGAAGGCGTCGCGCACTACCTCGGTGTCCAGGGCCACCAGAGCGTCCTCCAGCCTCTGAGCGGCGTCGGCGTCAGCCAGGGTCGCCGGCGGGTCGGTGTAGACCTCGCACTGGGCCATCAATTGTCTAGGACCTGAGGTCTGCCGCTGTATCGCCTGGCTCGGATCGTCGAACGTCTCGTCGACGTAGTCAAAGCCGAATCTCATACCGCTGTTCATGATCAGGATGCCTGCGTAGGGCTTGGTCGGCCGCGGAACCTCCTGGTTCAACCATACCACCTTGCCGGCGCCTACGCCGCTGTAGGTCTCCAGCCAGTTTAGAATGGTCCTGAGGTTCGCCTCGTGGTCTGTGGTGAACGTGATGGTCATCTCTCATCCCTGGTTAGGGTCGTACCTGATGAGCTCCCTGTCCTCGATGAGCAGCGATACGGTCATGTCGTCGGCGGCCGCGTCGATCGCGGCGGTGTCGTAGATCCTCAGCGTCCATCCTGGCAACAGGATCAGCGTCGGTGGGATCGGCACCATGATCTGGCCGTTGATGAACGCGGCCTCGCGCACCGGGTTCGGGGCAAAGTGGTACTCGCGCGTCAGGCTGACCGCCTGGGTGGCGCCGGCTAGGGATCGGAAGACGATGTTCGCCAAGTCGTCCTGCACTTCGAGCGCCACTTGTCGGGCGCCGGCGGTGATGGTAGTGACCAGGGTCACCTGCCCGTAGTGGATGAGGTAACGCCGGCCCGCGGGAACGACGAACGACTTGTCGCTGTCGTTGGCCGCGTCGTCGAATATCTGCCTGCTGCTCATCGGTCCTCCTCTGGGACGCACATCGTCGTTGTACTGCGCTTAGTGTAGTGGCCAGATCTTCCCCTATCCACCTCGGTTCCTGCACCGCGACCGCCTGGCGATCTCGTTCCGTCGGCGCTGCCGCGCGACGTTTGCGACGAACCACGGCTGATTTATGCCCCAGCCTTTGATCAACATCGCCTTGTTCCTCCGGTGTATGGGCATTACGTCAGCACGTCCTCGGTGCGGTTGGCGTTGGCAATGAAGAACGGACCGTCCTCCCAGAGGGTGACACGCTGCACGGTGAATGGCAGGTTGTTGATGGTGATCATGTCTGCCAGCTTCATCTCGTACTCACTCCAGATGTTGCGCCATTCGCCAGCGTTCTGGCCTGGGGGCAGGTTGCGGAGCTCCTTGGCCGTCATTGGCTGTTGTACCGCCTCGATGTCGATGTTGGTCGCGGCCGGCGGCGTGGCGATCCCATCGACGATGGTCGCCGTCCCCGGCCTGGTCAGGGTGTATGACTTGGCCCGGCGCCTGATGAGTTCAATGGCCGGCATCAGTAGTTCTCCCGGTCTTTGTTAATTGTATTTCTCTACTCATCCTCACCCTCTGATTTTACTACGAACCGGATCGACCCGCCCAGCAGACCGGTGTCCACCAGGGGATTATCCGACCCCTTCGCGCGTATCGTACTCGGCGCATTCGGTGGGCTCCGCAGGGAGATGATCTTGCGCTTGATGTCGCCCTCGATCATCTGCCCCATGATAGCCAGGGCCTCAGTCTTGGTCATATCTCCGCTGACTATCTTGCCCATCAGCTTCTTGCTGACCCCGAGGTACTTGTCGTTGTTCTCGTCGACGGTCGATCTTATGTATGACCGGGCCGGGATGGTGATGGTGCCGAATTCGTTGGCGGCCGCGATGATAATTAACTGTTCGTCCTCGTCGGCTTGGATCCCGATGTCGACGTGACTGGCGTCGGACCGCAGACGCCGAAGGAGATCCTTCATCCCCAGGTCCTTCTCCTTGGTGGTGACGCTGGCGCTGATCACGTCGGGGGGACGCTGATGGCCGACACGATCACGTGGTCCCGGAGCTCCAGGTACATAACGCCGTACTGAGTCGAGGCGATGACGGTGCGTTGGTTCAGATAGGGAAGGGTGAAACTCTGGCTGACGCCGCCGATGGTCTCCGAGGAGAGGGGTCCGCGGCCGCCGGCCTCGGTAGTCGCCAGGGCCAGGATATGGGCGGCGAAGTAGGTCTGGGCCTGCTTGGTTAAGTTGCCGAAGCGGGTGTCTTTGACGATCTGATCGACGAGGGACATGGCATTTACGACGGCCGTGTCTGCCTCATGCATGGCCTGGATATTCTCGTCGGCCTGAGCCACGGCCTTGACGTCGTCCAGCGTCGCCAGAGCCGCCATTTTGGCTTACTCCTCTGGATTCGTCTCTTTGGGTTTCAGGATGGATTCCAGCTTCGCCGCCAGGGCCTCTACGACCGTCTTCCGAGGTTTTACAGAGGCGTTCTCTTGGTCGATCAGGTCGTTTAGTCCGACCTCGGTGGTCTCGAGCTCGACGAGATTGAGCGCCTCGGAGACCTTCATCTTGCTTATGTCTACGGTCTCTCCGGCGACCTTGATGGTGCCGTCGTCGATCATGTTCTGTAATCTTGAGATGCCCCTCTTACCGTTCGCGTCCTTGCCGACATCGTTGAGCACGGCGTTGAAGACGCCGTCGTCGACGACGTTGCGGCCCGGCACAAGCCTCATGAGGTGCTCTGAACCTGCAGATAGGGTGTGCTGTCTCGCTTCGTCGAGGTATAAGATCTTGCTCATGTCTCCTCCGGTTGTTGGGGTTCCCTCCAGGCGGATTATGCCCGGAGTGGGCCTACTCTAAGCGACTTTCTCTCGCTCTGAATTGGGTCAGATATCGTACAGGAACCGGCACGCCAGCGGGTAGCGTACGACGGTCCCGCCGTTCTCCGCCTCGACCGGTATTACAAACTCGAGGTTCCTCAGCTGGGGCGGATGCGTCCGCATCTCCATCGGGATCCGCAACTCCAGTATCTCGGAATCGCGTTGGTAAGCGAAACACATGTCGGAACCGCCTATGCCCTGCCCCTTGATGTCTGTCAGCCAGGTGACCATGTCAAGGCCGAAGCTGTTTCCCGGGTTGCTGATGAACTGCAGGATCGTTGTATCCGACAGCGTCGAACGCGGGGTGTTGGCGATGATGTCGTACTGCGTGATCGGCATTACCAGGGTATTCGCCTCGTGGACGCCCTGTGTTGCGTCACGGATGCCTGAGGTCACCAATCTGATGTCGGCGATGATCTCGTCCTGGGTCTTCGCTGACCACAATCTTGAGCCACCGCCGGCGTTCAGCGGGGCCTGTATGGTCGGGATGTTCGGGTTTGCGAACAGACCGACGATGCCATAATTCGCATCACCGAGCCAGGTGATGCCGTTCTCCTTCTCACGTATCGATCTCCTCGAGGCATCGACCTTGAACAGCTCCAGAGCCACGCCGGCGAATCGGGCGGACCTAAGCTCCTGAGTCGAGTAACCGAAGGAGGTACCTATGACGTGGACCTTCTGCGTGAACCGACTCGCGAACACGTCGGAACGCGGCAGGTCGTCGGAGGGGTTGGCGATGATCTTGGCCATGCCAACTTTCGTGTAGAGGTAGTACGTGATGGTCTCGGCGCCTTCACCGTCCCGGTTCGAGACCGGGATCAGCGAACGATACTTCAGCTCGCGGAACTTCTTCTCGTAGAGCCTGGCCTCGACAGACTCGAGCTGCCGCTCGAAGAATATCGACTCGCCCTGATCGAGGCGCTTACCGAGTTTCTCCTCGATGGCATGGAGAGTGTCGCGTACGAATTGAGTTGTCATATCGTGCCCCTATGTCGGTTGCTCGTTGTCGTTCAGTTCACCCGGCTTACGGGAAGTTGATTTCCAGCTGGGCTAGACCAGCGACGGTGTTCACGCTTACCCACTTGGCGAAGGCGGAGATGTCGTCCGCGTTCGCGACGTCGAGATCGACGCGGAAGTCACCCGGGATCAGCCCGGCGTTTGCGGTGTGTCGCAGGAACACGGCGAGCGTCGGGTTGACGGCCTGCTCGGCGTTCACCCAGATACGGCCCTTTCTCATGATGGAGACGGCCTGGCCGATCTCGTACTGCGACTTCGCGGCGTCGTTCTCCTGGGCCTTATGTTTCTGGACCGATATGCCGTTGAAGATAAAGCCAGTGGCGGCCGGCACGAGAACTAACCCGGCGGCGTCGATTGAGAGGCCTACGCCGAACTGGATGATCGCGGCGGAGACCCCCGTGATGATGTCCGTCTCGCCGGCGTCACCTAATCCGCCCTGGAGGGCTGCGACTAGATCGTTGTAGTCGAGTTGGCTCATTGTCTATGTCTCCTCTCGTGGGTTCGGTCGTTGCGTTCGTTGATCAGGGATCAGGAATTCAGCTCGCGCTGTTCCTTTGTCATGTGCATATCCTTCGTGTCTTTAAGGAACTTTTCTCGCGGCTCGAGATCGTCGTTGTGGGTCGGGAAACGGGGGTTGTTGCTCTCTGGGGTCTTGAGCCCCAGGGTGGACTTGAGGTTCGTCCCCTCCACTTTGATCCCCTCGATGACGGTGTCGTATCGTCCCTCGATGTGGTCCTTCGTGAGTTCGTCGATCTTTACCTGGGGATAGGCTTTCACGACCACGGACTTTTTCAAGTCGTCGGTCTCCAAATCCATGAAGTCCTTGAGGCCCAGGTAGTGGGCGGCGTTGACCGCGTCGGTGCGTTCCTTGACGAGATCGTTGAGCTTGGCGAGGCCGACCTTGCCCTGATCCTTCATGGCGTCGATCTTGCCCTGCATGTGGTCCTTCTCCCCCTCGAGGGTCCGGATGTGCGCGATGGCGCTGTCCAATCTGGCTATGACCATCTCGACGGCCTTCTCGCCGCTGTCGACGTTGTCTTCGATCTGGACCTCGAAGGCGTCCATGATGAAGGCCCTGATGTTCACGGCGTCGCGTTTGATCTTGATCATATCGCTGTCCCCTCTGATGGGTTTGTGCTCGTCTCTATTGGTAGTTTGGTTGATATCCTTTACTTTTACAAGATTGTTATGCGCATCACCGCGATTGGCGATGAACGCCTTGGCCTCGGAGACCGAGAACTTGTCCTTGTCGAACGAGTAGCTCTGCGGGGTATCCGACCCCTGCTTACCACTATGGGGCTTCTTCAGCAGGCCGACGCGGATCGTCACGCCGTCGACGCCTTTGATCTTGACGTTTCGGAACGACTTCGGGACGAACATGTTGAAGCCCTTAACAGGGATCTCAATCGTCTTGTCGGTCTCCTCGAAGTCGACCGTCAGCTCGCCGATGGCGTCGCCGCGATTCTTTGAGACGAACGTCTTCGCCTGCTCCTCAGTGAATTGCTTCTTGTTGAAGATGAACTTCTGCGCCACCATCGAGCCCTCTTTGCCCTTCGGTGGATTCTTAAGTTTGGCGGTTACAAGGCTCACACCTTCCACGCCTTTGAGCGCCGTCGTACGGAACGACCCCTCCTCGAACTGCTCGTTCCCGCGCACCGGGACGTGGATCCGCTCCTCGGTGACCTCGATGTCTGTCTTGATGAATTCCTCGAGCCCGTCGCCGACGGCCGAGTCCAGCTGCAGGCGCACTTGAGATCCTGCCCGGCCGCGTCTTACGAGAGCGAGGTGGTTGTACTTGATGTTTTTCTGGCGGTGATCGTACTCATCGCCCTGGAACGTACCGGTCTCCGCGGAGATGTCTGCCTCGTAGCCGCAGGATATCTCCCGAAGCGGGTTGTCGTTAGCCAGGATCCGGTTGATGGTGTCCTCGTCGGTTACCTGCAGTTTGGTGTTGATGAAGCGGCCGTCTTGTTTTGGGTCATCGACAGCCATACCGATCGCGAGGCGCCGGGTGTTCTCTGAATCAACTTTTCCCTCTACGGGATGCCCGTCTGTCAGTGGCCTATTTTTCAAGGTGGAGATCGAGTCGGGCCTAAAGACATCGTCTGGATGTCTCAGCTCGCGAGTGGTCGAACCATCGGGGTGGTGATAGATGAATACGCCGGTCCGCGTCGCGTGGGCGTCGGCGACAAGGTAGCCGTTATGGTCGCGCCTGGGGTCGTCGAGCTTGGTGATGTCGAATCGCAGCGCCATGAGCGGATGGTAGTCCACCTGCGCGACTGCTACAAGATGTCCCCGATGACGGGAAGGGCCTGGCACCGGCACTGGATGTCCTGGCCGGGGTGGTTGCGCTCGCCGGCGCGCTTGCCGGACCGCACGGTGATCGGCGGTTCGTCCCAGTTGAACACCTCGTTGTTGAGCCGCGCGTGGTCCGGTCGCACTCGTCCGTCCTCGGACGTCTGCCAGGTGTAGCGCGTGATGCCGGTCTGTCTCTGTCGCAATTCGCTCAGCCGACCGTTGAACTTGGCGATCTGGTCGCGGGCGATCAACTGGGCACGGGCCTTGGTGGTCTTGAACTTCTCCAGGATGTTGGCTCGGATCTGCTGCGATGACAGACCACGCCGGGCGTCGCGGAATATCATCTGCTCGATGTCGGCCAGGGCCTCCTCGGGCAGCGTCTTGATCAGCGAGACGTTCTCGGCGACGAAGGTATTAACCTCCTGCTCAAGCCACGGCTCGGCGGCCACGGGGTCGGCGTTGAACACCGTCCGAAATTGCCGCCGGAACAGGTCTCGGCTGCCGCGGTCGATCGTCTGGGCGGTCTGCTCGGTCACGCGCTCGATGGCTTTGATTGTAAACACGGTTGCGAAACGGACGCGGATGCCGTTGAAGATCCGCTCGATGATGTCGGTCGGGTCGTCCACCCGGACTTTTGATTCGCTGACGATGATGTCCAGGAGCGGCAACAGCTCGCGTCGGACCAACTCCTTGTAGGGGACGATCAGCGCCATGATGTGCGCGACATGCGCCCGTTCCTGCCGTCGCAGGTTGATCGCCGGCGGCATGCGGGCGGGCCGTCTCCGGCGCTCGACGAACCGCAGACGGCGGATGTCCTTGGCGGCGTCCCTACGTGATCTGATGCTCCTCGCGGGTCCCCGCATCACTCATCCGTCTCGTCCGGGTGCGCCTTCTTGTACTCCTCCCACTTGGCGGCCATCTCGCGGATGGCGGCGACGTGGGCGGCTGAGTGAGGTTTCCCACTCGCCATGTGCTTCTTCATTAACGGTCCCATCTTACCCTTCATGAACTGCGGCCAAGTCATCCTTTTTCCATCGGCGTCCATGGACATGCCTCCACCTTCGATCTCCTCGAGTCCCTCCACGCCCTCGATCTCTTCTGGCGGCGTCCCGCCCTCACCTGCTTTCAGTTGTTCGATGAACTGCTCGCGCGGTTCGACCACGATCGTCATGTCGTCGAGGTTGATACCTTCCTTGCTGAACCGGCTTATGGCGACCTCCTCCGGCTCAACCACACCGTTCTGGATGTAGATCTGGTCCGTCTGAGCCACCTGCAGCCTGGTCTGGGCCTGCTCTGATTCTGATAATTGCCACAGCGGCGCGAATTCGAAGCCCATCTCGCCGGGCTCGAATCCCAAAGGGGCCAGCACTATGTTCAGGAACTGCTGGACCTTGGCCCGGAGGCGGTTCTTCTGAAAGGCGCTGATATTATCGTAGTGGATCCGCAAATCGTTGGCCCCGGCGTCGCCACCCAGGCGGCCGGTCTGGTTTTGGAAGAACCGCGACTTCGGGATCTCTACGGCGGCCGACACGATGTCGATGAAGATGTTGATCATGTCCGGCAGACCTGCGATCGGCGTGCCCATCTTGTCCAGCTCCTCGTCCGCGCCGTAGAGGGCGATGTTGTTCGTGGCCATCTCGGCGGCCATGATGCCGATGCGCTTGAGAAGCATCGACTCGCCGTCGTCGTTTGAGAGTAACTGCGAGAGATTGGCGATCTTGAGCTTCTTGGTGATGAAGTCCTCGAGGATCGATGCACCGGACTGGTTCGCCACCCCGAACTGACGCACGGCCTCGAAGATATTCTCGATCACCGACGCCCCGTAGGTGAAGTTGCGGATGCGCTCAAGCGGTGGCAGGTAGTTGCCGTCGAACCGGATCACCCGGGTCTCGTGGACGAGTTTGACGTCGGAGCCGTGAACAAACGGGCGATTGACCAGGTAGGTCTCGATCTCGCCGAAGTTCGGGTCCAGGGGATCAACGTAGAACGTCTGCGGGTAGGCCAGGAAGCGGTCGACGTTGGCGATGAACATGATCGGCTTCTTGATTACGGTCAGTGGTTCCTCAGGCGCTCCTCCGTCGAACACACCCAGGATCATCACATTGCCGCCGTACAGCCGACCCAGCATGATCGCCTCTTCAAACTTGCCCCGAGCATCTATGCGCTCGAGCTCGTCCTCGGCCACCTGGATCCGCTTCGGGTCGTCGTGGCGGAGGATGATCCACTCGCGGGTGGCGTCCTTTGCCGGGATCTCGACCGCGCGCCGGGTCACCCACTCGTAACGGTACATGGCCTCGAGAACGAAGCGATCAATCGTGAAGTCCCGAAAGAACGTCGTCCTGGCGATCGGATCTGTGATAGATCCGAACTTATTGGTCTGGTTGATCCACCTGTCGAGGCGGGCCTTCTTAGCATCTGCTGCAGGTACAATCTTGAGTTTTGTCATCGTCTCATCGGTCCTCTCGCGGCCATCACCTCGGTCGTACTCGGCGGTTTCTCGGTCAGGGCCTTGAATGCCCCGGAACCTACGTCGATGGTGTCGTCGTGGACGCCCTCGGTCACGAAGGCGTCGTGTTCGTCGAAGAACGCCGCGTTCCAGCGGCCTCGTACGATCTTGATGTTACCTGCTTCGGCGTACGCCTGGTAGGGCTCCGCTCTCGTAAGTTTAGACCCTGTGACCTTGTCCGCCTTTACCATGTATCCGAGCAGCACGTTCTTGCGGTAGTGGTGGATGACGAACTTGCCCGATGACCCCGGCTCCTGCTCCAACCACACGATCACCCGCTTACCGTCGTCCTTGGCCTTCTCGGCGACCAGCCTCTCCACATGCCCGGACGACACGCGCACGCGCTGCATGTCGACGAAGTATATCGTCTTGTGGAGGTCCATCACGGCTAACAGCCCGCAGGTCCAGTCCGGATCGTTCATCAGGTGCTCGGCCATCTTGGTCTTGGAGCGGGTCCGCTTGGCCTCGGTGCCGGCGAAGTCCCAGTAGCGTACGGCCTTGATCCAGTTCCTGGGGTAGTCATCCACGACCTCGAAGTCCGTGCGCTGGAACAAGTTCCCGCCGGTGGCCCGGATCTTCCAGTTGCCGTGCAGCAGACGCTCCCGTGTCACCCGGTCCTGCGCGTAGAGGTTCGACTTGTAGGCGGGATCCTTCCGGATGAGTGCTGGGTTGTCGTCGAGCTTCCCCTCAATGAACGTGACGGACTTCGGTTCGATGTCGCCTGGGTACTTGTTGGCCCTCATCCAATCCATGGCCTGAGACCGGGAGTCGAACCAGTGAATCTCCTCATCGATCTTGATCATCCACCGGATGACTCCGGATCGCTCCGGGATCGCGTAGCCGGTCTCCGGATCCCACCACCAGGATATGAACTCGGCCACCCAGGAGTCTGCGTCCGGGTTGCAGGTGGCCCGGACGTAGGGACGCACGCCGCAGGTGGAGCGGTTGCGCGTCAGCATGTAGAAGAACTGCTTCCGCGAGAACTGGGTCAGCTCGTCGTAGCCCAGCATGCAGATCTGGGCGCTATGCCAGTCGAAGACGGTGTCTTCTAACAGCAGGTGAGCAAACCCGATGCTTGAGCCGGCTGGGAAAGTGAAGTCGAGGTGCGGCTCACCACGGTGATGGGAGCCTAGCAGGGGGTACATACCTATCGCCTCGTCCCAGATGCCGCCCTCGTTGGTGATCTGAGTCATCTTGCGTCGGAAGATGACGGCGCCGAACCCCTTCACGTTGATGTGGCGCAGGGGTTCAAGCAGGAGGCCTACGCTCTTTCCCGAGCCCGCGTGCCCGCCGTAGATGACGATGTCAGCCGGGCACGCCAGGAACGCCTCCTGTGGCCCCGGCTGCGGCCTCAACTCGATGGTCTCGATGATTTCGGCCGGCGCTGCCATAGGGTGATTATACGCTGTCAGCAGAGGTCGCTGTATTCCTCCGCTAGTCTCGTTTGTTGTCGGGCAGGTAGATCATGACCTGCACCGGTTTCCCGTCCGCGCCCGTGATCTCGTGGCGCTCCCTCCGTCGCCATCGGTCCGAGCAGCGGCGCTCGAGGAACGTCATCGCAGCCTGCCAGTTTTTGCCGAAGGCACTCTTAACCGTCAATACCGCGGCGATCTCGGCCCCCGCCTCCGCCTTTTTAATGGCCTCTAGGAACTCTAAATAGATGAGTTCGGTCTTCTTGGGCTTCTCGGTTTTACCGGTCTCGGTCTCGATCTTTACGAGCCGCAGGAGCTCCTCCTCCCCGCGCTTGAGCCATGAGTAGAACGTGCTCTCGGGCAGTCCGACGTAGGCACACGCGGTGGTGTAGTAGTTCCCGACCGCGATAACGGTCACGAGGTCCTGCTGGAGCTCGGGGGTAAGGGTGGTCAGCCGGCCGGTGCGTTGTCTGGGGGGTTCCAGATTCTTTTCTGCGATCTTCAACCAGCCCGGTGCCCTCCTCCTGATCTTGCGTCCGGTCTTCTTGCTGATCTTTGGTTTTGTCCTTCGTCTCTTGATGGTCATGTTAGGTCTCCTTCGAAGGCAGAATACCAAACTTCATGGCTTTTTCACGCTCCAGCGACGGCCCTACGTACAGGAACCCCATCGTGAGTCGATTGCTCGAAGCATTGTTTTTAGTGAATGAAGGTATTGTTGAGGACTTACTTGGAGAAAGTACGCGCGATGATTTGCGTATGATTTTCCACAGATGCGATCTAGCTCGATGACTGATCATCGCTGGGTGAGACGTGGTGGATATAAATCGTCGTCCTGTCGCCGCATAGAGCGCCGCGACGTACTCACTCAACGCATTACCGACTCCGACTCCCTGAAAATCAGGCAATGTGACGGTGCGGTGTTCCCGCCATGCTGGTTTTTTATTCGGGAATGACATGACAGCTGAAAAAGCGGCAGGTTCGCCGTCGATCGTAACCAGAAAACACCGGGCAGATATTGCAAGACTGGTATTCAGATAGTGATGTCGTCGAAAAACTCTCCATATGGCTTTATCAACTCGTTGAATGTGAAGCCTAATTTTTGGCCTTCCTCGAAGACGCCTCCATTTTAATGCGTGAACTCCGGTGTCATAGACCCAATCCGGATCAAGCCATCGAGTGACATCGTGGTGACAAGTGACCGCGATTAGCTTCTTTTTCCCACGACGAATCGCCTTCGCCACTGCCGCGCTGCTTATCTTCGCCACGGTACGATCCACGACGCTTGTAAACTCATCTATGACGATGAGATCACCCGACTCACACATGGCGCGGGCGATAGTCGCGCGGAATTTTTCGCCGTTGCTTAATACCGAAAATGGTCGCAACCAGTTCGGAGGACTACCAAAGCCGACGCTTGACAACGCCATCACTATTTCCTTGATGCCGAGATTTGGCTGAAAAGCATCGATTATCGATTTGTTTGGCGGCCAATCAAACTCACTGATTAAATCATCGCCAAATAGTTCACGCGCGATCGATGATTTCCCGCTGCCTGATGGCCCGACAATAAGACCTATGTTCCAGGGTTTTTCGTCCAGCGGAAGATCAACATCATAATTTTCCTCACTTGTTTTTTCCTTTTTCAAATCGAAAATACCGCGCAGTTGCGCGACTCGTGAGCTCTCTATGATCTTGATTTTATTTACGATATGAGCGCGTGGCATTCGATCCCTTCCTTGTTTAGCTTATCCAAGCGTTGCCAACATCTGGTTCTCTTCCCCAACACTTAGATCCACGTATATGACTGGGATCTTGTCCTCGCCGCGCTCGATCGCGAGGGCCACGCGGAGGTGGCCGTCGATGATCAGGCCGGTGGTGCGGTTGACGATGATCTGCTGGACCCAGCCAACCTTGTCGAGCACAGTCGTCAGAGCCTCGCGCTGGTACTTTGGATGAACCCGCCAGTTTCGAGGATTAGCAACCAGCTTCTCGGGGTCCACCTGGCGGGTGCTGACGATCCGGTTCCGCCAGCCTTTTTTGCTCTTCTTCGGTCTCTTAGCCACCATCACCCACCCCAGCGGCCCGCTTCTCGCGCTGAGTCGGCACGTACCCCAGCGGCAGGCCGCAGGTTGGGCAGAAATTGAACGTCTGCGTCGGTCGCAGTACGCTGCTCTGGAGGACGATGATGACGGGTCCGGAGCCACCGGACACGTGAGCGTAGCCGACGATGTGGTTGCACATGATCATGTTTTGGTCTCCTGGTCCTGATCGTTGTCCGAGAACTTGGCCAGCACTTCGACCGGCATGTTCGCTGACAGGTCGACGTAGGTGGCCAGCACCTTCTCCTCGCCGTGATTCTCGGTCTTCGGGTTGACGTTGGTCATGTACATCATTGTTCTGCTGATCTCTAGATTCATGGTTTGTTCTCCTCGGTCGTTGGTTGATGGTTGATGGTTCAGGTACATCGTACCGGTATCATGTCCTTGTTACTGTTGGTGTCGGCTGGGACGGATTACACGTTCAAAGTTACCCGGCTGCGCTTTGACCCTTCCGCCGTGGCTGTAGAACCGGGGGACCGCGGTGGTGGGCATCAGACCCATTGCATACCTACCGACGGGGTATTCGGAGTACAGCCGCCCCCTCAAGATTTATTCCCCTGCTGTTTGTATGGCTTTTTAGGTCCCGTCACTCGTCGCTGTTTTAGCGCGTTTTTTGATAGGCATGTCACCTTCACCCCGTCGCTGCTCCATGTGGCGTCGATCAACGTGGATGTCGCGCAGAGCTTGGTCTTGAGGAGCATCTTTGCGATTTTTATGTCGCGGTCGATATCGCCCCTCTCCGTGGCCGCCATCCACGTCAGTGTAATTGACATGGCCCATAAGATCCCGATCAGCGCGTTGCGGATATGTCTCTCGTTCATTATTTACTCCTGTTTGGTTAAAATCAGCATTTTCTCTGCCTTATCGAGTAGCCTGGATCCGTCTGGCAAGAGCATGTGAGGCATGAAAACAGCATCGAATGTCATCAGGCCAGCCTCAACGGCCGTGACTTGCGCCTTGATCCAATCGCGCAGGATGGAGCAGACGGCAATTTTACCCTGCGCCAACGCCTTTTCTGACCACTCCTCCTTGTTAAATTTCCGCTGGTGGTTCCAGGGGTTTTCTTTGAGAAAGGCGGCTGCATATCCTCGCCAGGAAACCCGGAGGTCGACCATCCGATCCCTCCATTTGAAGTGCAGACGAATCTCTCCTAACTCAATATCCTGCATGTGTCCGAATTGTGCACAGCCGAATTTCATGAGAATTTTTTCGACCTCTAACAACGCTTTATCGCCGCTGGTTGCTGACTGGTAAGGTATAGTCACTGTTATGCCCCCACGCTGGACCGTCTCGCGGCGGTCGCCAGGAGCTGTTCTCGCTGCCATAAGAGCCTACCGTATTCGGCGATCAGCAGGGCCTCGGCCCGGTTGTGGTGCCTCTTGGCGTCGAGGTTTATGGTCGGCCACATCTGCCTCGCGACCGTGATCGAGTAGTCCTTGTCCTTGGTCAGGCCGAACCCGCGCTTCCATTCGCCGGGCCTGACCGTCGTCACGTCGATCCCGATCATCTCGAGCATGGCCAGCAGACCCCCGTAGGTCTGGAACAGCGAGCACGTACCCATCATGTTCCCCCCCGGCACCGAGAACGGCGCCTCGATGCAGGCACGCCACTCGTGGTTCAGGTAATTCACGAGCCGGTCCGTCAGTTGGTCGACCGTGGGCCTGACATCGAACTCCCTCTTGATGGTGGTGCTCGTGAGAGTCCTACGGCGGGTGATGACATCTATCACCGCGATCGCGCGGCTGTCCTGGTCGATGACGCCGACCGCGCCGGTCAGTCCAGGGTCCACCCCAATGAAGATGGTCAGGTCAGTGGGCATATCTAAGATCCTGTACGAGAGCGCGGACCCTCTGGACCCACCTCAGCCTGTAGTCGCTGTCGGGCGATATCTGCCCATTTGCGATGAGCTGCATCATCAGTTGCTGCACGGTGGTGGCCTGGCCGTCGTTGATGCCGTTGAACTGGACCCTGCTATCGATGGGGCACAGAAATCTGATGCTCTCTAATGGTTCTTGACACGAGAGGATGGGCGTCATCGGGTCCACCGCCTGGACTACGATCTCATACTCGGCGTGCGGGTAGTCCTTCTTGACCGGCTCGGCACCGTCGACGTTCCGCAGGTGGACGAGCGAGCATACCCACTGTGTCCACATCGTGTGGAACTGGTTGGAGAGGATCAGGTAGACGCGCAGCAATGCGGGCCGTATCTCACCGTGCATCTTAAGTTCGTATATATGGGCCGCGAGATCGTGGCCGGGGTCGGCCTGGAGTTCAGGCTCGCCGAACGCGCTGAGGTTGAGCGGACGCGCCGTCATGGCCTGCCTCGTGAGTTCGGAGGCAGCCCAGGCTGATAAGAAGTTCAGGGACAGGATGGCCAGCCCGTTGATCGGTGCGAAGCTTGGGTTTAACCCGAGCACATCGCGGATCTCTGTGCTGAGATCGGTGAACCGGAGGATGTATAAGATCTCCTTGTGGGTGACGCGGCCAGTGTATTCCCCGGTCTTCGGGTTCCACTCCCTGAGTTTAAGCACGTCCCCGGTTTTGTAGCCGCGATCGTCCCTGCGTATCTCGATCGACTTTCGGCCGCTATCGATATCGTCGTAGAACTCGGGCCAGGTCTTGAGGTCGTGCACCGTGATGGTCATGTGGTTCTCCTCACCCTTATCGGGCGGTTAATGCCCGCGTGTTCCCAGATGCTGTATCCGATCAGCCGGCAGACCTCGTCGAGGTGGTGTACCTGCTGTCCGAACCTCAGCTCCCAGGTCTCCACGCCCATCCCTGAGTCGATGCCCAGGTTGCCGGTGTGCATCAGGGCGTCTAGCGGAATCACGAGCCAGTCGTTGGCCTTCATGCTCATCCCATGCAGGCCGACTATGTCGGTCATCGATCCGCCTTTCGCGTGATGTAGTTGCGGTTCAGGCCGACCAGTGATCAGACACCTCAGCTGCCCGACGCGGTTCCAATGTCTACGGATCTCAGCCGTCGGCATCAGGCCCGCTCCCCATGGATCTTTTCCAGCGCCGAATCCTCACCCCTGGTCAGCTGCCGCGGTTTGTCGCCGAACTTCTGGGTGATGGAGTCGATGAACCGCTGCTCCCAAGGTGTCAGGCGATAATTGATCTCCAACAGCCGGCTGAACAGATGCAGTTGCCTGGCCCGTTTGGGGTCCTTCTCCGCGTCGTAGTTCCTGAACTGGTCGGCCTTTGGGCAGGTAGCCCAGTGAGGGGTGCCGTCCGGTTCCACTAGCATGTTCTTGCCGGCTGGGGTCTTTATCCAGTACGTCATAGCCTGGCAACCCCGACAACGGCTGGGATCGGTCCCCTCTGGTATGTCGTACCTGACAGTATTACCCATTTTTTTTAGGGCCTATTTGTCTTAAGACCGGCCTAGCCATAACTATTTTTTGGGCCTTGTGGATGGCACATTGGAATTCGGAAAGATCGCTATCGTGGATCACTTCCAGGATAACAAAAGAATTCCACGCGTCTATGAGGTTATCTATGACACACATCTCCTGGTCGGATAACACAGTCTTCCTGCTCACCCCGCCCCCCTCTCGGCCTTTCTGATAGCCGCCTGGGCCTGGTCGATGATGCGGTCCATCTCGGCGAGCGCCTCGCGGTCTAGATCCTCTGAGATGTCGCCCTCGTGGTCTGAGCAAGTGGTGCGGAATATGTCACGCTCGTCGATTATGAACGCCACGGTCTTCTTCAGCGTCTCGACTAGGTTCTCCGTGCTGTCTGTCACCCCCACCCTCCGCCAGAAGTGAGATAGCACCTGCTGGCGGATGTTGCGCTGCTGCTGTGGTGTCGGCTCGTGGACTCCCTCGACGCACGGTTCAATGCGCACCAACGCGCGGCCGCTGCCGCCGTGCCAGAACATGCCGTACAACGATCTCGTCTCCTCGCGGATATAGGTCCAGATGGTGCCGTCCGGCGTCGGGTGGGTCACCTCGCGTTTCTCCCCCTCTGTGATCTATTCCGCTCCCATTCGTGGAACGGGTCCAGGATCAGGTTCTGGTAGGCGGCGGCCGTGTGGTCTTTGTGGTCGATCTCCCGCCTGGACTTGATCTTGAGCGTGTGCAGGACGTGCTCCCGGGCCATCGTCTCCTTGGTCCTCTGATCCCACTTGGCGTGCATCTTTCCGATCGTGAAGAGGTATCGGTGATAATCGATACTCTTGCACATGATTCCGCAGTCGATCGATAGCCGGCCCCCTTTGTTGGCGTCCTGTAGCTCGTTCTCCAGCTTCTTCTTCAGGATCTGATTGATCGGTTCCTCGTCGTCGGCCAGTTCTACCAGGACAAGGTGAAACCGGGTGCCTTTTCCGAAGGTTTTAAGCGGATGTCCGCCGGCGTCGGCCTCGGTGATCTGGAGCGTCATCGTGTAGCCGCGCGTGTCCGACCACTTGGCGTCCACCAGGATCGCTTGGTCGCTCAGGGCAACCAAGTCCTCCGGGGTAGCGATATCGGCCTCAGCGTCCGCCTGCGGGGCGATCTCACCTGCGGAGCCGTTACCGGCCGTCTTCATCGTCTTCGCCGTGCCTTGGGCCGCCTGGGCGGATTCCTGTGTCTTCTCGATCATGTTTCCCCTCCTGGTACTCAGGCGCCAGATTGCTGACCCGCATCCGTTCCGGTTCCCACGTGGCGCTGATGTAGCCGGTCCGGCCGTGCCGGTTCTTCTCGACGTTGATCTCGATGACGCCCCGGAACTTGGTGTGCTCGTGGTAGACCTCGTCGCGGTACAGCATCATCACGTTGTCGGCCTCCTGCTCGATCGCGCCGCTGTCGCGCAGGTCCGACATGTGCGGCCGCTTATCAGCCCGCTTCTCCACCTCCCGGTTGACCTGGGCGAGGGCCACCACGGAAATGTCGAGTTCCTTGGCGAGCTCCTTCAGGCCGCGCGCGATCTCCTCGATCTGCTCATGCCGTTTCAGTTGGTTGGGTCCGCGCATCCGCTGGATGTAGTCGAGGTAGATCCCTCGGATGCCGTGTTCACGCTTCCACCTCCTGGTCTGTCGGACGATGTCGATCAGCGTCGGGGATGATTTGTCGTTGACCCTGATCACGCTGTCTTTGAGGTGGTCGAACGTCTTGGTCACCGCCGACCAATCCTCCTGCGTCATCGCCGCCCGCCGCATGTTCGTCGTACTCGCCCCGCCAGAGATCGCGATGATCCTCTGGCCCACCTGGACCTTCGGCTGCTCGGCCGAGAACACACCGACGGCCTTGCCGGCGTTGAGCGCCATGTTCAGCATGAGGGCGGTCTTCCCGATGGCCGGTCTGGCGCCGATGACGTAGAGGTCCGCCGGCTGGAAGCCGCCCAGGAACTCGTCCAAATCCACCAGGCCGGTCGACAGGCCAACGAGTCCTGGGTGCTTCTCAAGCCAGTCGAGCCGGTCCGCCGCCGCGCCGATCGTGTCCTGGACGCTGCACTCGTAGTGACGAGCACCCTCCACCAGGTGCATGAGGTCGGCGATGATGTGGTCGATGCCCGCGGACCCGTCCTCCTTGATCGTCTCGATCCCATCGTGAAGGATCCCGAGGGCCCGCCGGCGCCTTGAGTCGTTTCTGACGAGCTCCGCGTAGACGTGGACGTTCGCGGCGGACGGTGTGTTCAGCGCCAGTTCGGCGACATACGCGAGGTCTGTGTGTTCCACCCCCTGGTTGCGCTCCAGCCACTCCGTCACGGTGACGACGTCGGCGACGCCTCCCGCACTGACAAGCGCCTGGATGGCCCGGTAGATGCGTTGGTGAGCGGGATGGTGGAAGTCCTCGGCGACGGTGTCCACGTCGTGGATCCGGCTATTGTCGAGCAGCAGCCCGCCCAACGTCGACTGTTCCGCCTCGTGGATCACGTGAGCGGCCTCCTCGGCCGAGTGTCGGTCTCCGGCGAGTAGGGCTTCTCCCTCTTCTGCGGCGGGTGGTCCGCGTAGTTCATGAACTTCTCTATTTGCCCAGCGTCACGCAGGATCAGGGCTATATCGTCGTACCGCTGGAGCCTGTCGTTGTCGCCCATGTGGAACGGGGATAGTGAACAGCCCTGGAACGCCTTCTTGAGGTCAGCGACCGGATGGGCCTTCAGCGCCTGTTTGATCTTCGTCCTGCGCTTGCCATCTAGTACGGCCTTCGGGTGTTCCAAGATGGTCTTCCAGTTGTTAAAAACGGTATTCACTGGATCATGGTCGGGGGAACCCGACATGTCTCTTGTGTCTTGTTCAGTGTGTCTTGTTCTAGTTAGTGGGGGACTTAACGTCGTTGAGTCCGTGGCTATCTCACGTTTAGTCTGTGATGATTCAGACAATAAACCACGTTTAGTCTGTAGGTGGTCCTCGATGGTGTAGTGGTTGACCGTTTTGGTCTTGGTCTTACTGATTAATTTCTCATCGATGAGCCTGTCGATCGACTTGATGACGGTCGGCTCGGAGATCCCCGTATCATCGCACACCACGGAGAGCTTCGGGTAGCAACGGTCCTTGTTGCCGGCTCGGTATACGAGGTAGCTGTAGACTGTCGTGGCGTAGGGTCCGATCCGGGCGGCCGTGCCGGAGTCGAATATCTTGTTCTCGATCATGAAGAACCCGAGACGACGATTATCGACAAGAGTCTGGGTTCGTGGTATTTTTACGGCCATGGTGCTCCTCATTGTGGTGGTGCATCATATCCTGTTGAAGGGACCACCCATTCTCCCTGGGCGGTGAAAAACCAGAAAGGCCGGCGGCTCCTTTGCCCCGGCCTTTTTTTATGCCTGTTCAACCTCCCTGATGAGCTCAGCCGGATCAATATCCAGGCGGTAGAGCTTGCCGATCACCTGGGCCGTGATCTCTCCTTCACTGATCTGCTTGTACCAGGTAGGCCTGGAGATGCCGGTCCTGGCCTCCGCATCGGAGATAGTGCCGAATAGCCGGACGATGTTCGCCCGGATCGTCTCACCGTCGGCGATGAGCCGGTTAGATGCTGTAACCTGTTGATTGTCGTTCATAAAAATAGCTGTAATATCGCTTTACATCTGAGAGGTTGTCAGATATATTTACATACCTCAGAGATGATTGCAATCAAAAAAGGACGGAGCCGTGGCAAGAACCAACACCCAACACCCAACACACCATCATCATCCTAGTCCGCATGTAAGCGGACCCGCTCAGACAACCCACACCTCCGGGGTGAATTGGGGGAACCAAAGGAGAAACCAATGAAAGTAGACGAATTAACAATTGGAGAAGCCAAAAAACTGGCGGCACTGTTTTCCTCGTCTGAGGATACCCATCCTTTCGAGATCGGCGCGAATTATCTAATCCGTACCGTGACGATGATCGATACGGGCTGTGTCGTGGCCGTAACGCCCCAAGAGATAGTTTTGGAAGAGGCGGCATGGATTGCGGATACAGGACGGTTTGCTGACGCAATAAAAAAAGCCAGCTTCAATGAGGTCGAGCCATTCCCTGACGGGAAAGTTATCATCGGGCGCGGCGCAATCATTGATGCGTGTAAGATTTCCACCCTTCCGAGATCGCAGAAGTGAATCAAGCCGTAGCCCGAACCGGGCTTGACTGGTCGCGGTTGTGGTCGCAGTGGCGGTCGGGGTCGCGGTCGGGGTCGCGGTCGTGGTCGGGGTCGCGGTCGCGGTCGGGG
>FXBF010000012.1_pt1 | contig 42802 bp, 35 predicted proteins | sample 5335321 | NCBI WGS metagenome assembly FXBF01 (sample SAMEA103928391, study PRJEB20085) | sediment metagenome | isolation source: sediment
TGGCGCTCATGGCCAACAGCACCGACACCGTCGCCCGACTCAACCAGCTCGCCCAACACACCCGCATCGAGGCAGGCGATCTCGACCCAGGCGGACCCTCCCTCCCAGTTGGCGACGAGTCGATGCTCGTGGGCGACGAGGTCGTCACCCGCCGTAACGACCGGAGCCTCCGTACCGACCGCGGGTTGATGGTCAAGAACCGCGACCACTGGACCATCACCAACATCCACCCTGACGGCGATGTGACGCTCGACGGACGCACCGGCACGATCCGGCTACCCGCCGGCTACGTCGCCGAGGATCTCGAACTCGGCTACGCCCAGACCAGCCACGCCACCCAAGGCCGAACCGTCGATGTCGCCCTCCTCCTCGTCGACACCCCCACCGACAGCCGGGGTATCTACACCCCCATGACCCGAGGACGAGAGGGCAACCACGCCTACGTCGCTGTCGACGAAAACCAGACTGCTCTGGACGTGCTCACCCAAGCCATCGGTCGTGACTGGATCGACCAGCCCGCGGTCGCCCGCAGAGCCCAGCTCGATCCCCTTCCCGACCGGCACCTCCATGACCCCGGAGACGAGGACGACCCCACCAAGCGTGAACGGAGCATCCTCGATAGTATCGAACGGCGCCGCGCACGGACCCGAGAGGTGGAGCGCACGACAGGGCGGAGCCTGTAGTCGACGGTGGGGCCAAGAAGCCCGGGCAGCGCTGCGATGCGTCGACCCTCAACCTGGTCATGTGCAGAAGTTTGCTGTACGGGTCCTTCGTTCGACATCGGTCGTGGAGGGTGGGTATTACCCATCAGTCCCGCGCCCGACGTCATGGAGCCCACTCTTGCCACAGATCACCCTCGATCGCGTCTGGGAGGCCGTCGTCTGAGGCAATCGTCCAATCTGCCGGGATACCGAGCCTCCCTCTCGTCCGTGCTCGGAGGATGGGCGGACGCTCGATCCCTATCACGAGAACTCGTGTGTCTCTTCTCTGGCGTTGACGCGCTCGGACCGCCCACTTGAACGCCTGGTTCACAGGCTCGTCAGCAAACCCGTATCCGGCGATGAGCCACCGGTCGGCTTCGGCGAGAGCACGTCTCAACTCCGCGTAGCAGAGCTGGTATGGCCACTCTTGCGTCAGCTCTGTCTTCCGGCTTGTAAGGACAACTATCGGTTCCCAGGACGCCTCCCCACGACTATGCCTGGACCAGAAATCCGCCTCTCGCAGATCTGGGATTCGGAACTTCCGAACGTAGTGAGGATCTTCGATATGTCTGAGCCACCCCAGGGATCCGTGAAGGTTGAGGAGGCGGGCCCGGTCATCTAGGAAGTCTGGAATCTGGCGCAGCTCCCAGCTCTCGATGGTTCGGCCATTGGTGAAGTCAGGAATGAGCTCGGACCTGGTTCGGCCGTCCGCCATGTCGCAGATAGAGAGCGTGCGGCGGACAGTCCAGTCGTGGTGGATGGCTTCCTGGAGGAACCCGGCAGCCAAGAGTCCATCGTAGTTGAGCGTTGCAATTGTCAGTTCCCGCGGTTCGGTGAGCTCGGCCACGGCAGAGCAGAAGGTGTCGACGATCGTGAAGTCACCGTCGTTCTGGCTACGGTCCGCGATAAGACTCAGGGCGATTCCGGTTCCTCGCATGTGGATGTCCTTCGCGGCTTCAAGCGCCTCACCGAGAGCGTTGAATCTGGGAGTCCAGCCTCCTTCGCTCTGGATGCCTGGGAGATTGCGAATCATGGCGGACACCGCATCGAACGGGCCGAGAAGCTGCTCGAAGCCATCGGTGTCGTCCGACCGCGCCGCGGCGGCGATTGCCCGCAGATCGTCGTCTGTCTCATCGAAACGGCGGAGCAGTTCCCCAGTTAGAGAAGCAATGGAGAGCGCCGGGTTGTATGCGATCGAAAGGCCGTTTCCAACGAATGCGACAACTCTCATCAGTACCCAATCCGGATGTTGGTTCTCATGTGTGATACCTGAGCTGCAAGCATTCTCGGACCCACTCTATCGATTTCGCTCAGGCGTTTCTGGATGGCTCAGGCCAGCAGAGGGTCGACCTCTATCATGACGACCGGTAGGACAGACGGGAGTTCCATGGCTGAGGCGAACGAGCAGATCAACAACCACGCCGGGTTCATCTGGTCGGTCGCCGACCTGCTCCGCGGCGACTACAAGCAGTCCGAGTACGGTCGAGTAATCCTTCCGCTGACGGTGCTCCGCCGTCTCGACTGCGTCCTCGACCCCGTGAAGCCGAAGATGCTGCAGAAGCACGAGGAGGTGAAGGGCAAGGTCCAGAACTTCGGCCCGCTGCTCGACAGGTTCACCAACATCGAGGATCTCTGGAATATCTCCCCGTTCGACTTCCCCAAGCTACTCGACGACCCGGACCACATCGCCGACAACCTCCGCTCCTACATCCACGACTTCTCGCCGGAGAACCGCGACATCATCGACAAGTTCGACCTCGCCGCCCAGATCACCCGCCTCGACAAAGCCAACCTGCTCTACATGGTTGTGTCCAAGTTCGCCGAGATCGACCTCCACCCCGACAAGGTCTCCAACATCGAGATGGGCTACCTCTACGAAGAGCTGATCCGCCGGTTCTCCGAACTCTCCAACGAGACCGCCGGAGAACACTTCACCCCTCGCGAGGTGATCCGCTTGATGGTGAGCCTCTTGTTCATCGAAGACGACGATCTTCTCTCCAAGCCCGGTGTGGTCAAGACCGTCTACGACCCGGCCTGCGGCACAGGCGGGATGCTGTCGGTGGCCGAGGACTATGTGCGGACTCAGAACTCGCACGCCACCCTCAAGGTCTTCGGTCAAGAACTCAACGCGGAGACATACGCTGTATGCCGGTCCGACATGATGCTGAAAGGCCAAGACGCCACCAACATCGCCTACGGCAACTCGTTCTCCGAAGACGGACACCCCGGCCGCCACTTCGACTACCTCCTCGCCAACCCGCCGTTCGGTGTGGAGTGGAAGAAGGTGCAAGCGGAGGTCAAGGACGAACATCAGACCAAGGGATTCGCCGGCCGGTTCGGAGCGGGACTGCCGCCCATCAACGATGGCAGCCTGCTCTTCATCCAGCACATGATTTCCAAGATGAAGCCGGTATCAGATGGCGGTTCCCGGTTGGCGATCGTCTTCAACGGCTCGCCACTGTTCACCGGTGCCGCCCAGTCCGGTCCGTCGGAGATCAGGCGATGGATCATCGAGAACGACTGGTTGGAGGCGGTCGTGGCCCTGCCTGACCAGCTCTTCTACAACACCGGCATTTCCACCTACTTCTGGATCGTCACCAACCGCAAGGCTCCGGAACGGCGCGGCAAGGTCCAACTCGTTGATGCCCGGGAGTTGTGGACCAAGATGCGAAAGAGCCTCGGAGAGAAACGAAAGCAGCTCTCCGACGACCAGATCGCCGAGATCGTCCGCCTCTACGGTGACTTCGAAGAAGGTGACCGCGTCAAGATCCTCCCCAACGAGTCATTCGGGTTCCTCCGAGTCACGGTCGAGAGACCACTCGAAGGCGAGACCGACTCCAAGGGGCGGCCGAAACCCGACCCGAAACTGCGGGACCACGAGAACGTACCGCTGCCCAATGAAAAGGTCTCCTACGAACCCGATCCGACCGAGAGGCTGCGAACCCCCGAATACCGAAGGGCGATCGACGAGTACATGGAAGCCGAGGTGCTGCCCTACATCTCCGATGTCTGGCTCGATGACTCGAAGACGAAGATCGGCTACGAGATCCCCCTCACCCGACACTTCTATCGATACGAGCCACCGCGGCCGCTCGAGGAGATTGACGGGGAGATCAATACATTGGAACTGGAGATACAGGACTTGCTCCGACAGGTGACTCAGTGACAGGTGTTGATCGGAGGCGCCTCAGGTACCTCCTGGAAGTCATTGACGTCCGAGCGGGAGACGAGGTCGGTGAGCTGCTCTCTGTCTCGATCCATCACGGTGTCGTGCCGCGATCCGACATCACGGATGATGAGCCAAGGGCAGACCAATTGAACCACTACAAACGAGTTTCTCCCGGGGACATAGTGATCAACCGCATGCGTGCCTTTCAGGGCGCCGTGGGCGTCAGCGACTACGAGGGTATTGTGAGTCCCGAGTACCTCGTGGTCCGGCCCAATGACGCTGCGATCGCCCGCTATCTCCATTACCTGTTTCGTTCGCACTGGTTCGTCGGCGAAATGGTATCCCGACTGAGAGGCATCGGCTCCGCAGACCAGGGCAACGTCCGAACACCAAGAATCAACGTAGGCGACCTTGGCGATATCAAGATCCCGCTGCCATCGAAAGCGGTACAACGCGAGATCGTGGCCTTCCTCGACGCAGAGACCGAGCGATTGGACAGCCTTATCGAAAAGAAGGGTCGCCTGATCGAAGTCCTCGACGCGAGGTCGGAAAGCCTTATCGCGGCGCGTCTGGATCCGCTGGCAGGGGATTCGGGTGAGGAACCCCTGAAGTCGGTCGCGGAGCTACGTGTCAGCAACGTTGACAAGAAGTCACACGACGGTCAGGTGTCGGTAATGCTCTGCAATTACACCGATGTCTACTACAACCGGAAGATCGAACGTGGTGTCCAGTTCATGAGGGCGACGGCGAGCGAGGAGCAGATTGAGCGGCTAACCCTCCAGCGGGGCGACGTGCTTATCACGAAGGACTCCGAGACCGCTGACGACATCGGAGTGGCCTCCCTGGTCATTGATGATCTTCCTGGTGTGGTCCTCGGCTACCACCTTGCACTACTTCGACCGGTCAGGATTGCCGGCAGTTTCCTGTACTGGGTTCTGCGAAGTCGGCGGTCGCGAGACGCGTTCTCCTTGGCTGCCACTGGGGTGACGCGAGTTGGGCTGCGCCAGGACGCCATCGGGCGGGTTCCGGTCCCCCGTGCTTCCCCCGACAAGCAATATGCACTCTCCAGAGAGTTGGAGGAGCACGTGAGCTATTCGGAGAAGGCGTCCCGGCTGTTGACTCTCCAGATCAAGGCTCTCGCCGAGCAGCGGAAAGCACTTATCACCGCAACCGTCACCGGGGAGCTCGATGTCGCCCGCCCTATCACGACGGAGGCTTTGTGACCAAGACCGTCCATCAGTTGAAGGTGACGTTGCGGCAGGTGAAGCCGCCGGTGTGGCGGCGGATCGTCGTCGAGTCGGATCTGACTCTGGGGGAGTTGTCCCCGGTGTTGGAGGCGGCGATGGGGTGGATGGGTGGCCATCTTCACGTGTCCGACGTCGATGGAACCCGGTATGGCGTACCGGATCCGGATTGGGGTATGGACGACCTCGATGAGAACAGGTTCCGGCTCGGTGATGTGCTTCCGAACGTTGGGATGAAGATGCGGTGGGAGTACGACTTCGGCGACGGGTGGGAGCACGACGTCCTCGTCGAGGCGATCAGCTTGCCTGACCGTGGCACAGAGTATCCAGTGTGCCTGGCAGGTCGACGGGCCTGTCCGCCGGAGGATTGTGGAGGCCCGTGGGGTTACTCTGATCTGTTGGAGGCGCTGGCGAATCCGGATCATCCCGAGCACGAGGAACTGCGCGATTGGGCGCCGCCCGGTTTCGATCCGGCCCGGTTCGATGTGAAGGAGACGAGCGCAGCGATGCGTTCTCCTCGTCCCCTCGAGGGCTGGTGAATCCGCTCTGCCGACAACTCGTCTGCCGTTCATAGTGAGTCCGCATGGGACGATATCGCGGGTAGATATGGGACACAATGACGACTGGTTATGGGACGAAAACACGAGTAGGGATGGGACGATAACGCGGTTAGGAGGCTCTTCCCGCTAGGGTCTGGTCATGATCAGGATCGTCGGCCACGTTCCCCGGGACTCCGAAACCTTCATAGACACGCTTCTCGACGAGGAACCGGCCATCCTCGTCGAAGGACCACGCGGATCGGGGAAGTCGACGATTCTGCATCGCATCGCCGCACGGCGCGACGCCGTGACCTTCGATCTCGATGACGAGGCGACGCTGGCGGTGATCCGTGAGGACGTGACAACTCCGCTGCTGTCTCCGGGACTTGTCGCCATCGATGAGTTCCAGAAGGTTCCAGAGGTCCTCAGCGTCGTTAAACGTGTCGTGGATCGTGAGGGCGGTGCCGGTCGGTTTCTCTTGGCTGGGTCGGTCAGCTCTGCGCTCCTTCCACGCGGAACCGAGACGCTCACCGGTCGCGCCCACCGCCTGTGGCTGCCGCCGCTCTCGGTGGGGGAAGTCCTTCAGGTACCGGATCGGTGGCTGGCGACCGTTCTCGCGACGGGCGACGTCCCGATCGTCAGAACCGAGGTACGTCGCCCTCAGATCTTCGACTTGGTAGTTGCGGGTGGCTATCCCGGAGCGTTGCTCCGTGATCCCGGTCAACCGAGACGGAGATGGTTCGGCGCCTACCTCACCGCCGTGGCAGACCGCGATCTACCTGAGTTCGTCGACGTGCGTCGGCCGGGCGCCATCGGCCGCCTCTACCGACTGGTCGCCGAGCGCACCGGGGCACCTGTCGTCTTGTCGGAGTTCGGGGCTGCGCTCGGTCTCCATCCCAGCACCGTGAGGACCTATGCCGACCTGCTCGTACGGCTGTATCTGCTGCACGAACTTCCCGGGTGGACGATCGGGTTGTCGGCCAAGACGGGAAAACGCTCGAAGCTCCACGTGACTGACACCGGGCTGGCAGCTGCGGCCCTCGGCATGGACGCGCGCCGTCTGTCGCAGTCACCCCTCGGCGGTTCTTTCGTCGAGTCGTTCGTCCTCGCCGAATTGTGGAAGCAGGCCGCAGTCATTGACGAGCCGATCAGGTTCTCTCATTTCCGAGACCGGTCGGGAGTTGAGGTGGATGTCATCATCGAGCGAGTCGATGGGAGCGTGATTGCTGTGGAGATCAAGTCCGCAACGACGGTGAACCGGGCCGATGCGAGGGGGCTGCGATTCCTCCGGGATCGCCTCGGCGACCGTTTCGTTTCCGGCGTCGTGTTTCACACCGGCCCGCTCACCGGCCAGCTCGACGACAGGATTTGGGCCACCCCGATCTCGGCGTTGTGGGGCGGCACACAGCCGGCCCTCGATGAGGAGGCGGCACCGTGACCCCCTCAGGGTTGTCCGGTCGAGCCGTATTCCAGCGAATCGATGATTGCTGGAATATCGGCCGGAAGTCGGCGTCGTTGTTCCAGACCTCAGGTACGACACAGGTGAAACAATGAAGCCAGACGAGGCGGCATTTGAATCCCACATCGCCGAGTGGCTCGTCGACCAGGGTGATTACACGACCTGGAAACTCGGAACCCAGTCGACCGACTTCGATCCTGCCCGGGGACTCGACACGGTCGAGCTGTTTGCCTTCATCGAAGAGACGCAGCCCGACGAGTGGGCCAAAGTCCTCACAACCCACGGAGGCAGCAGTGTCGCCGCCGAGAAGGCGTTCGTGGATCGGCTCACCAAGGAACTCGACTCGCGTGGGACGGTGGACGTGCTCCGCCACGGGCTGGTGTATGCAGGACACGAGAAGGCCGAGTTCACGCTTGCCTACTTTCGCCCCGCTTCAGGGCTTAACCCGCTGCTCGCCGAGCGCTATGAGGCGAATCGGCTGACCGTCACCCGCCAAGTCCCCTACGACTCAGGATCGAACAAGACGGTCGACCTTGGCCTCTTCGTCAATGGGATCCCGGTCGCCACCGCCGAGTTGAAGAACCCGCTGACAGGCCAGACGGTCGACAACGCCAAGGCCCAATACCGGGATGACCGCGACCCGAAGAATCGGACGCTGCGCCGCGCGGTCGTGCATTTCGCCCTGGACACCGAGCAGGTGTTCATGACCACCCGGCTCCAAGGGAAACGAACCGCCTTCCTACCCTTCAACCGCGGAGACGGGTTGGCTGCCGGGAATCCTCCGAACCCGGACGGGCACCGCACGGCCTACCTGTGGGAGTCGGTGTGGCAGAAGGAGGGCTGGCTCGACATCCTCGCCCGGTTCGTCCACGTCGAGTCCGCCGCCAAGGGATCGAAGAAAACGGCGACGATGATCTTCCCCCGCTTTCACCAGTGGGACGCAGTGCGGCGGCTGGAGGCAGCGGCCCAGACGGAGGGCGCCGGAAACACGTATCTCGTCCAGCACTCGGCCGGGTCCGGCAAGTCCAACACGATCGCCTGGCTCGCTCACCGGCTGTCCAGTCTCCACGCCGTTGGAGACGTCAAGGTGTTCGACAAGGTCATCGTGATCACCGACCGGGTCGTGCTCGACAAACAGCTCCAGGACACCATCTACCAGTTCGAACACGCCCACGGGGTCGTCCAGAAGATCGACATCGACTCCACCCAGCTCGCCGAGTCGCTCACCGGTGAGCAGGCCCGCGTCATCATCACCACCCTCCAGAAGTTCCCCTTCGTCCTCGACAAGGTTGGGGAGCTTCCGTCGCGACGGTACGCGGTCATCATCGACGAGGCACACTCCAGCCAGACCGGTGAGGCGGCCAAGGATCTCAAGAAGGTGCTCGGCTCCGCCGGCCCCGACCCCGAAGCCGAACTGGCACAGGCCGAGGCAGCCGAGGCGTCGATGATGGTCGAGGCGGCAAATCCGGCCGAAGAAGCACTCCTGGCCGAGGTTGCCGCTCGAGGGCACCAGCCCAACTTGAGCTTCTTCGCCTTCACCGCCACCCCCAAAGGCCGAACTCTGGAAATGTTCGGCCGAATCAACCCCGACACCGGCAAATACGAACCGTTCCACCTCTACTCGATGCGCCAAGCGATCGAGGAGGGTTTCATCTGGGACGTCCTCGCCAACTACACCACCTACAAGACGTACTGGAAGATCGAGAAGGCCGTCGAGGACGACCCCGAATACGAGACCTCGAAGGCCAAGGCCGCAATCGCCCGATTCGTCGCACTCCACGACCACAACCTCGCACAGAAAGCCGAAGTGATCATCGAGCACTACCGCCAACATGTGCGTTCGAGGATGCGCGGCAAGGCCAAGGCGATGGTTGTCACCTCCTCCCGGCTCCACGCCGTGCGCTACTGGCAGGCGCTACGGAAGTACTGCAACGACCATGGCCACGGCGACATCGGTGTACTCGTCGCCTTCTCCGGGTCGCTTGCCGTCGATGGGGAGAAGGTGACCGAGTCGAGCCTCAACGGCTTCCCCGACAGCCAGACCACGCGCCGGTTCGACGAGGACGACAACCACATCCTCGTCGTCGCCGAGAAGTACCAGACCGGATTCGACCAGCCCAAGCTCTACGCCATGTATGTCGACAAGGTCCTCACCGGTCTCGCGGCCGTACAGACCCTGTCGCGGCTCAACCGCACCCACCCCGACAAGACCGGGACATTCGTGCTCGACTTCCGCAACGATGCCGAGGACATCCGCGAATCATTCGCCCCCTGGTACGTGCAGACCGTTGCCGCGCCCACGGACCCCCACCTGCTCTACGACACGCACGAGGAACTCGGCGGCTACGGCATCCTCCACCCCGAAGAGGTCGAGGCGGTGGTGATGTTGCTGCTCACCGACGCGTCCGGCAACCACGCTCGCATCCACGGTGCGTTGTCACCAGCAATCGACCGCTTCCACCACGACCTCGAAAGCGATGAACAGGACGCTTTCCGGGATGCGCTCAACCGATTCATCCGCATCTACTCGTTCCTGTCCCAGGTCGTGTCCTTCGGCGACACCAAGCTGGAGCGGGACTACCTGTTCGCCAGGGCCCTCGCCCCGTTCATCCGAGGCGACGCTGAACCCGGCGTTGATCTCGGGAGCCAAGTCGAGTTGACCCACCTAGCGTTGGAGAAGACCAGCGAAGGGTCCGCGTCGCTCGACCCCGACGTCGAGGGCGAGGTAGTGACCATCTTCAGTGGCGCAGGCAAGCTCTACCAGCCCGACGAGGCACACCTCTCGGAGATCATCGCCCAGATGAACGAACGCTACGGCACCCACTTCACCGATGCTCAGGCGGTGCATGCGCGAACGATCGTCGACGCACTCGTCGGCGACGAAGACGTGCAACAGGTGGCGTGGGCCAACGATGAGAAGTCGTTCGGTGAGGTGTACAGCACGTTCTTCGAGTCGGCGATGCTCGACATGCAGCAGAGCAACGAGGAGTTCACCTACAAGCTCCTCGACGACCCCGACCTCTTCGGAAAGCTCATCGCCGCCACCCTTCCCAACGCATATGCCGCCGCCAAGGTCGCCAGCCAAGAGTGGATTCCAATCGGGGATCTGCTCGCGGCAGGGGAGACCGGAACGATCGAGTACAAGTCGACGCTCCGCACCCACGCCGACGGCGGCGAGTTCTTCAAACCGCTCGAGACCGCCTCCCTCAAGACCATCGCCGGGTTCCTCAACTCATCCGCCGGAGGAACCCTCCTGATCGGCGTGGCCGACGACGGGACGATCTTCGGACTGGACTCCGACTATGCCAGCCTGGCCAAGGAAGGCAAGGGCAACGCCGACCTCTTCCAGCTCCACCTCACCCAGATCGTCCAAGCATCGATGGGCGACGCCGCCGCTGCCAATGTGTCCACCAAGATGCACACGATCGACGGCAAGGACCTCTGCCGGGTTCACGTCAAACCGTCGGCATTCCCTGTCGAGGCCGAGGTCACGGTCGTCAAGGAAGGCCAGCACTGGAAGAAGACCGCCTTCTACATGCGCCTGAACAACAAGACCGCCGAGATCACCGACGAGAACGAGAGGCAGAAGTACATCGCCCAACGGTGGGGGAGCGGGTGATGAGGGGAGAGGTACCCTGGGATAATCCTCGCCCGATTCAGCCGCCGTCTCCCAATTGGCCAGGCTCCGACCAGCCTGCTCGCAGGCTTCTCAGAGAGGCGCGCAGACGCTCAGCCGAGCAATCCAAGGAATGGAAGGAGAATGCCTCGCCAGCCGCCGGGATTCATGCCATGGGACAATCGAGGTGCTCGAAACATGACGATTGACTTCTCCACTTACGACGCGAACTACCGGCCGTTCGACGACTTCAACACCTGGATATCGCTTCGAATCGCTGAGGAAGTCTGGGATCGGTACTACGAACGGCTCCAGAAGACCCGTGAGTCGGCTCCGTCTGCCAGGGATCGTCAATCGGAGCTTCGGCGATCCCTTCTCACCGCAGCGATCAACACCGGAGCGATCGAGGGCCTCCACAATGCTGACCGTGGGCTCACACTCACAGTCATTCAGCACGCCATCGATTGGCAGCGACATGTTCGACGAGCAGAGGGACAGGAAGCCGAGGCACATGTACGCGCTGCTATAGAAGCTTTCGACCTTGGTCTCGACGCTGCAACGAGCCAGACCGAGATCTCGGAGGCCTGGATCCGGCGTCTCCATGAGGTTGCATGCGCCGCACAAGATACGGTGACAGTCACTACCCCCGTAGGTGAGCAGCGACAATCTCTGCTCAAGGGGGAATACAAGACCTTGCCGAACCATGTCTTCCAGCCGGATGGGTCCGTACACGCTTACTGCCCCGTTGATCTCGTACCCGCTCAAATGGCGCGACTTGTGCAAGAGCTGAGATCCTCTGAGTTCCTCGATGCACATCCGACAGCTCAGGCGGCATTCGCCCACCACGCCCTGACTAATGTCCATCCCTTCCAGGACGGCAACGGTCGGATTGCTCGCGTGCTGGCCAGCGTCTTTCTGCTACGGGCCTGTTCCATCCCACTCGTCATTTACCCAGATCAGGCTGTTTCGTACTTCCAGGCGTTGGCGAAAGCCGACGAGGGGGAGAAACATCCGTTCCTCAACTTCGTGTTCGACCGGTCCATAGACATGCTTGCGTTCACCGCGGACTTGGTTCTGGGCGACCGCCCAATGGAGGCGGTCCTGCCCGTGACCAGAGTGCCGCCAAGCACGGTAGAAGCGGGCACTCGTTTGTCCGACCTAGTCGAGCGCGAACTCCGAGAGGAAGTCGAGGGAATCACTACCTCGGAGGGTGTGGAGATCGCCGTGTCGATTGCGGGGTCCACCATTGGAGCACGTGATCAAGAGGGAAGGCGCACGATTCTAGGTCAGCATCCAATGGTGGAAGTGTCTGTTGAGCAGTATGGACTCAAGATCTATCGATGGCTCCCTGTCTTCGTGAGTCTGGATGAAGGCGCCTATTTCCCATTGGCAGTCAGTGTTGGCGGAACCTCTGACGCGCTGGAATACCGGCTCGATGAGATACATCCAGAGGTGACGACTGCAGCCACGGTGAAGCTCAATGCCTTCCTCCATCGTGTGATGGCTGGCCTCTTGGACGAGCTTGACGCGGAACTCGAGCGGAGATAGACGGACGTGGCGACCCAGGATGAGGCGACATCAGCGGCTTTGACCCTTACAGCGCCACACTACGCGCGAGCTCAAGAGCCGGGCTGAAAGTGATGTCGGTGGATCCGTCTGGTTGCTTTATGAACAGCCTTACTTCACAGTCCTGTGACACTGAAGCGGCGATCACCCAGGGGGAACGTCCTCAGTCCCTGCTCGGATGTCGCGGACACTGAGGACGAGTCGGAGTGAACTAGTCGGCCAGACTTCTAACGGATCTTCTAACGGATGGGGCGGTATGAGGGGATATCCGCAGGCATCAGCCATCACGCCGATTCCGCGAAACCCCAGGTAGCGAGCACTATTGAGTAACAACGAGAACTAGCGAGAGACCCCGGCAAGCAACTCATAACCCGAAGGTCGCGGGTTCAAATCCCGCCCCCGCTACGAAGAAAACCCTTGGGATACCTACATTCCTGAGGGTTTTCTCGCGCTCGGGATCGTCGAGGTGGCGCTCCATACCGCGTCCATACCGCGCGGCGTCAAGTTTCGTACTGTTTCGGGACCCTGCTTCGCTGCGTCAATCGAGCCTCGCACGCGTATCTGCGACGGTTCGCGTGTCGATTTTCGCGGCTACGTTCGGCGGCTGATGTCGCCGTGGCCTGCACACAGACGTGACAGGGCGTCGTTCGGTCGGGTTGGAGGCGACGACGGCCCAGCTCTAATGCGGGCGAGGGAGGGGGTGAGGTCGCTAAGCCCGAGTTCTGTGGTTGGTCTGCGAGGCGATAACGCTCCGACCTCGGGACGCGCTCGCGGCGCCTTCCCACTGTCGACCGCCCGACGGCGGTTGGCGTGGGTTTAGGTGCACAATGCGCCCATGAGCGAGAAGAACTATCAATCGACCCTGCTGACCGGCGCGACTCTTGATGTTGTCGGCATGGATGACAGGCGACTGCTGATGGAATCGGTGGGGAGGCTCTTGATGGGGGTTCAGCCCTTGACGCAGTGGGCGCCAGTCTTCTCCAATCCCAGTTTGATGCATCTCCCGGGTCTGAGATGCAAGGCGTTCACGGTCTGGTTCCCGACGCTCATAGATTTCCTCGGTCAGGGATCAGCCGAGCTTGCCCAGCTTCGGGCGGAGGTTGGCCTCCGCAGGCTCACGTCCGATCGGTTATTCGAGATTGCAGATGAGTTCGAGCAGCAGGCGCGAAGTCTCGTCTCTCTGTTTACCAGAGATGACCAGATCTTTCTCAACGATCGCCGATTGCAGAACGTGCACGGCGTCGTCAGTCAGTTCTTCCGTCCCACAGTCGGAATCCGGTGGTACAGCGCTCAGGACTATGTTGTCTATCGACAGAAGATGGCCGACGACGACTACCACGAAGTCATGAGGAGCTTCTATGACGACATGGAAGGGAGCACACTGGCATTGCTTGACCGGTGCATCACATGCCGGGAGTGGGTCGCGATCGGGCGTCTTGTTCAGGGAGACGCCAGCATTGAGAGTATCGGAGCAGTCGCTCAGAGTCTCGGCGTTGCGGGCACTGGCTAGGGTTGACAAACGGGGAGGCGCCGAGACCCGTCACGAGTGATCGGGATGAATGTCGGTCTTCGTCTGATGGGGTCCGCTGCTTTACTTAATCGCGGTAGATTCGGTCCGATGTGACGAAACGCATGTTACGCTATTTGCGTGAAACTACACGAAGAGATCCTAGAAATTGTTCGAGAGCGCTCATCAACCTCGAGCGGAGAAGTAGCCCAATCCCTAGGTGTCACGCGGCAAACAGCACATCGATATCTGGCTCACCTCGTCGGTTCTGGAGAACTTGCTAGGACAGGACGCGGTCGAGCTACCCGCTACGTTCGAGCTCCGGCTGCCGCACTTCCAACGATCGCCAGCGAGCTGGATGAGGAAGCACGATCTGCCACCCACCTTCAACTAGTCGGCAAACCGTTGCGGGACCGCATCACAAGTCCCGACGATCCGGTGGCGCCCCTCGCATCCGCATTCGATTACATGGTTATCCACCGCTCAGACGAGCGATTCGAACAACACGGCCCCTTCGCACCAATGCTCGAGACGGCCACAGGGCAGTACCCTCCACCACTTCGTGAGCTTCCGGATGAGACGGTGTCACTATGGGAGAAGCTCAGCAGTCTGGTTACTCACCCGTACTTGAAGGCGCGGCTGCACGATCTTCTATGGGAACGGCGATGGTCGGACCGTCCTGATCGGCACGCATCCTCGGCGATCGAGTCCTACCTGGAACTCAGAGACGAGGCGAGCGGACTTGAGTATGCGGACGCGCTGATGCGCGCCGCGGAAATTGCACGTTCCATCTCGGACGAAGAAAGACACCATGTGGTTGCTCTAGCTGGACTAGATCGCGCCGAAGACGAACTCGCATCTCCAGAACCGAAGCCCGGCATTGTGATGCGGCTTCTGGATGTTGCCGCTCTTGACCAGAGTGACGATGTGGCGAACCGCTGCCTGCGTTTGCTGCAACAGGCAGGCAGCGTGTTTGCCGATCCATGGATCAACGAAGAGATCGTCGATCGCGAGGTCGCCCTATGCCGTGACGAGGGCGAGCGCGGCAGAGAGCTCCTCCGTCAATCGATCGAACGATGGCGCCACGAAGCGAGCTCCACATCGGGCACCAAGCGCCTGTTCTACCTCTCACACGCGTTGGAGCGGGCCCATGCCAACAGGTTCCCCGAACTTGCCGAGGAGATCCGACTTGAAATGCAAGGGTTAGAACTTGAAGGCGAGATGCAAACCGTCACCGCCGAGGTCGAGCTGCCCCGGGAGCACATCGAGAGAACGATCGAGTGGATCGCCGCCGGTGAGGATTGGAGTACTTGTCTTCGACGCCTCGCGAGCCTTGGACCCCTCAGCGGAAGCTGGGCCCGCAACCTCGAAAGCGTTCGCCAACAGGCCAACCAGTTCCCGCTGCAACATCTGTTCCCATCCCACGTCGTGGGTCCCTGGAACCAAACACTGTTCATCGCGAGCAGCGATGAAGAGAAGGCTGACCTCGAACTATCTCGATATGAAACGGTCGGCATATCCATTGCCAGCTACACCGTGGCAGACGCGCTCGATCGCATCCAAACCAATCTCGGCCGACCCCTGAAGACAGAGGTACAGGCCTACTGCTCAACATCCATCATCGACAGCAACAACGCCGAACGCATAGCAGCCGCCGTCGAACACTTCGCAGCAGGCCGCTTCGACGAGTGCGTAATGGTGATCCTGCCCAGGATTGAGGCCACAATCCGCGAACTCGTGCGCCGGACCGGGGCGCCCATCTGGTGGGAACCCCAGCCAAGAAGAAGGTTTGGAAGGCAAAGGCCCCTAAGCCAGCTCCTCCACCAACTCAAGGGTTCACTAGATGATGACTGGCGCAGGTACTTCATCACACTTCTAACGAACCCCCTCGGACCGAACTTACGCAACTTGTACCTCCACGGGCTGGCACCCGCCGCAAATCGAGAACACGCCGCAGTGCTAGTCCACGTCGCTGCGTCCCTGGCGCTGATCGCACCAGTGGCCCAAGCTGGCGCAGACAACGAGCCTTCTTAGCAACCCGGGTCCGACACCCGAAGGCGAGTCGCATTGGGAGCTGGCCTAGACATCGATTCGATTCTTGCGGCCCCGCCCGGATCGCTCATCGGCGCTCCGGATCGGGCGATTCAGAGTGGCTTCAGAACCCACGAAGAGTGGTGGCGGTTGGCGTTGGCGTCGTGTACGTCTCGGGCGAAAGCCCATGGCTTAGCTAGTCGCTGTCGGGTCCGGACTTCTGCTCCGGCTGGGGCAGCGACTCGTAGTACGTGAGGGTGCTGTCGGCGACAGGGTCTTCGACCAGCGTCGTCCCCAGACTTGCGAGCGCTTCGAGTATGTCCGCGTACGAAAGCTCATCGTGATCCAGGACGTTGTCGTTCAGATACTCGGCCAGGTCTTGTGCGTGGGTCTGCAGGGATTCGGCCATGTTGGTCTCCCGCTGGGTCTTCGATGCACATCGTACGCCGAGGAAAGCCGACTCCGCTCGGCAGTCTCTGATCTTCGGTGTGCAGGCTAGGGGTGTCGGCAAGGACACGTGGGCAAGAGCCGTGTCGGCTCGAATGCAACGGACCGAGCTCAACAGAACGACGACCCGCGGCGCTCCGTCATCGTGAGGCGCGGGAGCGCGCCCAAGCTCTCGGCGAACGTGGGATCATGCGGGTATGCGGATCGGGTTGATTTCGGATATCCACGGCAACACGTTGGCTCTCGATGCCATCCTTGGCGACATGAAGCAGCACGGCGTCGACATGGTCGTGTGTTTGGGCGATCTTGCCGCAAACGGTCCCGACCCAGCGGGCGCCGTGGATCGCATTCTCGACCTTGCATGCCCTGTGGCCATGGGCAACACGGACGCCGACCTGGTAACTGTCCCAGACTGGTGGAACAACCCGACATCGGTCGGCGCCCCGGAATCTGCGCAGCGTGTCGTCGAGATCAGCCTGTGGTGCGCCGCGCAGATCACGAACGATCACCGCCGATTCCTCGCCGCACTCCCAACGACAATCGACATTGACCTCAGCGACGCGGGCCGCAGGCTCGGCTTCCACGGCTCACCCAAGTCCGTCACCGACATCATCACCGCCAATACTCGATCAGACGAGCTCGATCAGATGCTCGACGGTGTCGACCAGTCCGTTCTGGCGGGCGGGCACACCCATGTGTCGATGGTTCGCCGTCACCACACCCAGACGATCATCAACCCGGGCAGCGTCGGGTTTCCTTTCGCCGCCTACGGCTATGTCGGTGATGTCGCCGTGCTCGACCATGCCGCGTACGCGTTGGTCGACACCGATGGTGCTGAGATGAGTATCGAACTTCTGCAAGTTCCCGTGGATCGTGATGAGTTGTCCCGTCAGGTTGAGGCGAGTGAGATGCCGCATGGGGCTTGGTGGATCGCACTTCGACACTGACACAGCGTCTGGCCTGTGATGGTGAGACGATAGGTTCGATCAGGTGATTGATCACCGTGTTGTTGCAGGGCTGCTCCGCGCGGACAACCGCGTCCTTCTCTGTCATCGCCGGCCGGATCGGCGCTGGTACCCCGACGTGTGGGATCTGCCCGGAGGTCACGTCGACGAAGGCGAGGATCCGCGGCGCGCGCTCGTGCGCGAGATCCGAGAGGAGCTAGGGATCCGCGTGGACGCGCCCACGAACGCGCCTGATGCGGTCATCCGGGACGAGGACGCCGGATTCGAGCTTTCGATCTGGATTGTTGACGCGTGGGACGGAGAGATCGTGAACGCAGCACCCGCCGAACACGACGACGTTCGCTGGTTCACGGCCGACGATATCGCAGGTCTGAGTCTTGCCCACCCCCGCTACCCCGGACTGCTCCAGCATGCTCTGCGGATCAGCATGTAGCCGGCGGCTCTCCAACCCGCCGGTCGGGGCAGTGGTTCGGGTTGGGACGCGGGTCCGGCTGGCAGTGTTCAGGGCGTTGTTGTGCGAGGCTGACCGCGTCAGGAGTGTGGGGGAGGGTTCCGCTCGTGACCGAAGGGGAGGTCGGTGACCGAGTGCCAGGTCTCGTCGGGCCGCTCTTCCATGACGGTCACGCGGTCGATGTCGATGTCGATCGGCAACTCGGGTCGCAGGATCTTGCGGATCTGATCCGCCAGCTCGTGGAGACCCGGTCCCGGGGTTGTCTTGGCGACGGTCAGGTGGGGGATCGGTTCGGCGATCGTACCGCCGTATGGCGGCGTGTCGGGGAACGACTCGGTGAGGTGCGCGATCAGCCGGCAGAGGGTGTCCTGGGGTTGGGGTAGGAGATAGACGACGCCCGATGGGAAGGAAGCCAGGTGGGTGAACTTGACCGTGAAGGGCTGCTGCCTGGCTGCGACAATGGACACCGATCGGAGATCGGCGGCGGTGACGGGGTGCCGCCATGGGTAGAGGAGCGTGACGTGGGGCGGCACTCCTTCCGGGTGGACGCCACGCCACCACTGCTCGATCAGACCGGTAAGTTGCGGGAAGTGGAGATCAATGGAACTCGACATCGACTAGGTAGAGCGTGCCCGGTGTGCGAGGTAGTGCTCGATCGCGAACCGGTCAACCGGATCGAGATCCTTCGAGAGATCTGAGAGGGGGAACCGGTGTACTTCGGCTGCCTCGACGCCGCAGGGCCGCTCTGCTCCGGTTACCTCGTCGGCCAGGAACACAGCTACTACGTTGTGGACCTCGTCACCGTTGGGATACCGGTAGAAGAGCTCGGGTCCGGAGAGGACGGTGAGCATCTCAAGACGCCCAGCCGAAAGGCCGGTTTCCTCAGCGAGCTCGCGGCGAGCCGCCGACTCCAGCGATTCGCCCGGCTCGAGCGCGCCACCCGGGAGCCCCCACAGGCCATTGTCCGTACGCAGGATCATCAACAGCCGATCATCGGATCCCACATGCACGACGCCGGCCCCGACCATGATCAGAGGTCGAGAACCGAGCGTTCGTCGTAGGTCCTGGATGTAACCCATCCATGGACTGTACCCGCGGGAGCCGATCCCCACGATGACCCGACGTGGGAGCTGCAGGGGTTGTATCAGAGGCGAGACGCCCAACCCGACGAGGTCGCCGACGTCGTCGCGTTCTTGGCATCCGATCAGGCGAGACTCGTCACCGGCAACATCATCCACCTGCGGTAGCGCCATGTGGCTCGGTGCCGTTGCCGGATACTGAGCTTGAGAGGTGTTGTGGAGCGAAGTGCGTCGTTCGGTGAGGTCGGGCTGGGTACAACTCGGCGATGCTCGACGATTCGGATCCGATGGGCATCGTCATGCGCGGGTATGACCGGTTGGCTCAGCGGTGGGATCGATGGGCCGACGAGGTCGATCCGCCGCTGCGGGACCGATACATGGACTGGCTGGAGGATCGTCTCGATCTTGGTTCGTCTGTCCTTGAGCTTGGTAGCGGGACGGGCCGTCCTGTTGCAGAGAGACTCGCCTCTCGCTATCGCTACGTGGGAGTCGACGTGTCCACCGAGATGGTGACCGTGGCCCGCCGCAACGTTCGAGCTGGCCGGTTCCTGGTCGGCGACATGCGTGACGTCGACCTACCGGTCGGGCAGTTCGACGCTGTCGTCGCGTTCTACTCCATCATCCATGTGCCGAGGAGCGACCATCCGGCTCTGTTGCGGCAGGTCCATGCCTGGTTGCGTAGCCCTCTGAATCGGGAGATCTCATGAACGGATTCATACGGCGAGTGTGTGGGTCTGTGGTCAGTCGTCGAGCGGCAGTGTCAGATTCGCATCCTGGTAGTCGAGGACGACCGACACACGCTCGATCTGGCCCGTGAAGGGAAACGGTGCAACATAGCGAGTTGAAACCGGGCTGAGATGGTCTCGGCCGATGTCCATGCCTGCAAGCGTCAGGAATGGAAGAACATGCTCGACCTCTTGCCACTCGCTCGTATCAGTGCCTGCAGACAGGCGTGCTCGCCCGGAGCGGTCGTCGAAGAGGTCGAAGTCAAGGCTGATCTCGACACGATTCTCGTCCGGCAGCTCGACACGGCATTCGGTTTTTTTCCCGGCCGGGTTGTACTCGTAGACGATCGTGCCGCCCTGCACGTATATGACGAACCCAGAATGCGTGCTGCCGAAGGCAAGGACGACGCCTTCCTTTTCACCGGAGACGATCGCCTCGATGCGATGGCTACCCTTTTCGAATCGGGGGCATACGGGTCGCTCGATATGGGATATCGGCGGGTAGAAGTCGAACCTGTTACGTCGCAACGGTGATCCTAGTGGAGGGCCCGCTTGGTAGTGCTCGAGGGTCCGGTCGTCGAGGGGCAGTACGTCGTAGCGGCCGGCCTCGTTCCACCACAGTTTCACAAGCTGCGCCAACCTATCGGGTTCGGTGAAGGCGAGGTCATTCGCTTCCGAGAAGTCGGTGTCGAGGTTGTAGAGTTCCCACTCCTTGGGCGAGTATTCGGTGCTCGTGTAGTGGCGTGTGACTGCTTTCCAACCGTGGGACCAGATACCGCGGTTCCCGAACATCTCGAAGTACTGCCGACTGCGACGCGTCTTCGCTCCGGGGTCCGTGAGGGTGTATAGCATGCTGGTGCCGTGCATGGGCAGCTGTGCAACTCCCCGGTGCGAACGAGGCGGCTCAATGCCGGCGGCCTCGTAGATCGTTGGAGCTAGGTCGATGGCGTGGTGAAACTGGCTGCTGATGATGCCTGGTTCGGCGACGTGCCCTGGCCACGAGATAATCAGCGGATCGCGGATTCCTCCGCCATGGGTATGGTACTTGTACCACCTGAGCGGCGTATTCGAGGCTTGGGCCCACCCGGCGGCGTAGTGGTTATCCGCAGCCGGACCACCAATCTCCTCGAGCGAAGCGAGCATCTCCTCGAGATCGATTTCGAGGTTGCTGAAAAAGTGTATTCGACTCAGGGATCCGAGTCGGCCGCCTTCCATGGCGGCACCGTTGTCGGACACGACGATCGTGAGGGTGTTGTCCCATCTTTCGATCTGTTTGAGGAAATCGAACAGACGTCCCAGCGCATCGTCGGCGTGCTCGATGAACGCCGCATACGCCTCCTGTAGTCGAGCTGTGAGTTGTTGCTCGCCGTCGGACAACGAGGACCACTCAGGTACGTCGGGGTTGCGGGGTGGGAGCGCTGTCCCTGGTGGTATGACACCCGTTTCGAGTTGTCGCTTGTATCGCTCCTCACGGATGACGTCCCAACCCATGTCGTAGCAGCCTCGGACTGCATCGAGATAGGGTGCAGGTGCTTGATGTGGTGCGTGGGCGGTGCCGAGCGACAGGTAGAGGAAGTACGGGTTGGCTGGATTGTTCGCGACATGGTCTGCAATGTGTCTGGTTGCGTGATCGATGAGATCGTCGGTGAGGTGATAGCCGTCCTCGGGCCTCGTCGGGGGGTCGATGGCATCGTTATCGGACTTGAGTTCCGGATAGAACTGATCCGTTGCGCCGTTGAGGAAACCATAGAAGTGGTTGAAGCCCCTACCGAGCGGCCACTCCTCGAATGGTCCGGCCGGGCTGGCGTGTGTCATCGGAGCGAGGTGCCACTTGCCCACAGCGATCGTGTTGTAGCCCGCGTCTTGTAACGTCTCTGACACCAGTGCAGCACGACGGGTGACGCGACCCCTACCGCTGGGCCATCCGGAATCGATGTTGGAGATCATCCGCATACCGACCGAATGATGGTTTCGACCGGTGAGGAGGCAGGCCCTCGATGGTGAGCACAGCGACGTTGTGTGGAAGTTGTTGTAGCGCTGACCCGTCGCGGCGAGTCGATCGAGGTTGTTCGTGTTCACCTCGCTGCCGTAGCAACCGAGATCCGCGAACCCGATGTCGTCGAGCACGATCATGACAATGTCGGGACCATCCGGGCGTGGGGGGTCCGGGTACCAGGGTTCACTGTCTTCGTGCGTTCGTCCCCGATGACCTCGGTAGTCCCAGTCTTCGTCCAGGTTCCAAGATGTCATTGTGCCCCTCCAGCCTCTGTTCGCGCGCTGTTGGTCGACTGCTTCGAAGCGTCATGGTCGCTGCTGAAGTCCGAGTGAGTACTCGTGATCTGTGCTCGGTTCATCTGAGCAAGTCCAACGTCGAGGGCCTCTTCCATGAACTCGGCGAGATCCCAGCCGACAGGTTTGCCTTCGACGACGCGGGCCTTCCCTCCGACCACGACAGCTCTGATATTCGATCTGTCGTAGAGGCGGCAGAGCTCCCAGATGAGATCCCATGACGGCATAGTCTCGGGAGTCGAGCTATCCAGGACGAGGAAGTCGGCGCGGTACCCCGGCTTGATCTCTCCGACGTCATACAGTCCGGCGGCCCTGGCCCCGCCCACGGTTGCTGCACGCCACCACGTCTTGCCGGAGCCGCTGACGAAGTCATCGATTCCGATGGAGTGGGCGACGCGGTACGTCGACTCAGCGGCATCGATGAGACGGAAGGCGTCGTTGCGGGTGTTGTCGGTTCCCAAGCCGAAGCGAATTCCGAGTGCGTCGAAGAGCAGCGCACTGGCGGCTCCGTTGCCCTTCCACTGGCTCGCCACCGGGTTGTAACTGACGGCCGTGTCTGTTTCTGCAAGGCGGGTGAGCTCTGCGGGAGTGACCAAGGAGGCGTGAGCTATGAGGACGTGGGAGCCGAGGACACCGAGTGTGTCCAAGAGCTCGATCGGACGTTGCCCGTATCGCTCAATCGACCGATGGACCTCGGCAGTGTGCTCGTTGGCGTGTATCTGGAAGAGAACTCCCCGCTCGGCACACCAGGCTGCCAGTGTCTCGATGACGAGACGCGAGTTGGACTGAATAGTGCCGCAGGCTATCGAAGGCGTCGCCTGTACGTGGTTGCTACACATGTCGACGTGTGCTTCTGCCTTGGCGATCGCCGCAGCAACCGTCCCATCCATCGGAGGCGCCGCTTTGCCGTCGAAGTCCTGAAGATCGAATATGCCCGAGGATGTCACCAGCCGAATCCCGGTCTCGTCCGCCGCTCGGAGGACCGCGGCATTCTGCTCGAGCGATCTCGTGGCAGAGTCCACGATCGTCGTGAAGCCTCCTCGCAGCGCTTCTACAAATGTCCACTTCGCTCCGTAGTAGTCTGTTGTGGCATCTGCCTCTGCTTCGAGCGGCATCCAGACGCGACGCCAGAGTTGGGCCGGTTCGCCGAACGTCAGCCCCTTGGCGAAAGGCAACGTGACGTGGTGGTGGGTATCGACGACTCCGGGCACGATGGTCGCGCCGACGAGCCGCATGACCTCAAGGTCACCCGGGATGTTCGAAGCGTCGGCCGCGGGCGTGCAGGACGAAACCATCCCGTCCTCCACAACAACCACGGGAGAGTCGCCGACGACTCCATCCCCCGTCAACACTCGATCGGGTTGAAGGCCGTAGCGATCGAGGCTGAGTATCCGGACCAGGTCTTTCGTTGTCAATGCACAAGTCGGTCGGTCGCAGCTCGCCAAGTGGCGGCGCTGGAGATGGGTGACTTCGGAGAATGTCTGGATGATGTTTCTAGCCGTAGCATTGTTGGCGTTTCCCTTCTTCGGCAATATGTCGCTGTGCCGCCACATACGGGCGGTCGGACGGTCGTGACCAGGAGTTGTTCTCCATCGTGGTCTCGAGAACCCTTTCCGTTCTGATCGTGATCGTCACCCGTCGAGCGCGGTCGACGGGTGACCGTCCACTACATATGGGCCACCCGGCCGCCAGTGGCTTACGATGCTCAAAGAGTGAACGCTTCGACACTGGCGACCGCGGCTGACCCCTGACCTCAGGAGGAGAGATCTACTCCCTCTGGATAGACCGCGGAGAGAACGTCATCCCTCAAGTAGCTTCTAAAGAGCTCTGGCGTGGGGTCGCCCTCGACGAATCCGCTGTCGACCATCCACTGACCTTCCTTGACCATGAGATCGAGTAGCTCATTGTCAAGCACGACTCCGAACCAGGTCGCGTCGAATAGGGCCTTTGCCGTTTCGGGGGTCAGGTTCTCTCCCACAACCCGAGCTGTAGCTTCAATAGCAGTCGCGGGATCGGTGTCAACAACGTTCTGTCCTGCAAGGAGTCCACTCAGGAACGCCTGGACTTCGCGGCTCTTAGTGTCGATGGCTTCGGTCGTCGCACCGAGAACGAAGTTGGTGTCGTAGACACCGGGCGTGAATTCGATGTACTCATCTCCGAGAACATCTACGGCCTGGGCAGTGAACACTGGGAAAGTGACCATCGCGTCGATATCGCCCCGGCTGAGGGCGGTGACCATGTCCGGTGGCGGCACGTTCACTATCTCTGCCTGAACACCGACCGAGTCGAGCACCTCAAGGGCCATGAAGTGCATATTCGTACCGAGGGTTGTACCAAGGCGCTTGCCTTCGAGATCCTTGAGCGATGCGATCCCGGCGCTACGCCTCGCCACGACCTTGTTCTCGCGATAGCGTGAGAGCACAGAGAGCACTCCGAAGTCTTGCTGCTGCATTGCTGCCGTTACGGCGGGCAGCTCAGCCAGAGTCGCTACATCCAGCTGGCCACCGAGGAGCGCTTCCAGCGCCTCCCGACCCGTTGGGAATGAAACAACTTCGACGTCGAGCCCGGCAGCCTTCCACAGTCCCTGATCGATAGCGACGGCGACCTGCGGCGCGCCTGCCCCCGGCGTCCAGCCGAGTACGAGCTTTTGCAGTGGTGCTTCGGTCGTAGTCGTGGCGGGAGCTGTGGTTGTGGTTGTCGCTGGCGCTTCGGTTGCAGTTGTGGTGCTGTTACCGCTCGATGTAGTGGTCGATTCAGTGTCGGCGCCACCGCTACTGCAGGCTGAAGCGACCAGCGCCATCGCAGCAACCAGAACGATCAACCGACCGAGTCGCGATGTGTGCTTGTTGCTCACCACCTTGCCGGTTACCTTTCTCTTCTGATCGGTCATCCGTGTCCTCCTCGTGTTTGCTGTTTGGTCGGCGGGGTGTCCCGCCCGGGGTCGTAGGATCCGGACGCTTGAGACCGGATCCTCCGTCTGGTCCCTTCCTTCTGGGAAAGGGCTGTTGATCAGTTGCTACACCTCCTTGACCGAGAGAGCCCCCTGATCACGCAGTAGCGCGAGTATTTGTGTTTGTATCTTCAGAGTTGACGGGGTCACGGCTTCAACGGAGCGCGGACGACCGGCATCCACATCGAATGTCGCGATGAGTGTTCCCGGTCCTGCCGACATCACGTGAACACGGTCTGCAAGCAGCAGCGCTTCTCCGACGTCGTGAGTGACGAACAGAACCGTCACGCGGTGGAGTTGCCAGATATACATCAGGAGCTCGTGCATTGCCAGGCGCGTCTGAGCGTCGAGCGCCCCGAACGGTTCATCCATCAGAAGCACCGCTGGCTTGCCGGCGAGTGTCCGTGCCAGCGCCACGCGTTGTTTCATACCGCCCGATAGCTGAGCCGGGTACTGTTTGGCGCGATTGGCCAGGCCCACCTCTTCAAGGGCAGCCATAGCCGTGGCGTGCCTCTCGGACCTACTCAACCCGAACTGCTTGAGGGCGAACTCCACGTTGCCCCTGGCAGTGAGCCAGGGGAAGAGTGCGTATTGTTGGAACACGAGCCCCACATCGCGTGAAGGACCTTCGACCGGATGGCCGTCGACCGAGACGCTTCCCTCATACTGCGGCACGAACCCTGCGATGACGTTGAGGAGGGTCGACTTCCCACAGCCGGTTGGACCGACCAGAGCCGTGAACGATCCGGGTTCAAGCGTCATCGAGACGTGACCCACGGCCTTTATCCGGTTACGGTGCTCCCCAAAGTAGACGGCGCAATCGACGACATCCACATGACCATTCGGTGTGCCATCAGGTATGGTCACTATACCTCCCAGTGAACGATCTTGCGGCTGATGAAGACGAAGAGCGTGTCGAGGAGGGCTCCCAAGACTCCGAGCTCGATCAGGCCGACGAACATCCGATCGGTCCGGATGAACTGTCTGGCTTCTTGGAGCCGGAAACCGATACCTGCGGAAGCTCCTGTGAGCTCGGCTGCGACGAGGGCGAGAAAAGCGACCGTTGCTCCGAGACGGAGACCCGCCACAATGTATGGGGCAGCCGCTGGCACCAATACCTCCGGAAAAATCCGTTTCCTTGACGCACCTAATGACCGAGCTGCAAGGATGTATGTCTTGGGAACGTAGTGGACCCCATGGTGGGTGTTCAGCCATGTGGTGAGAAACACCGCATAGCCGACTACGAAATACTTCGACGACTCACCGATGCCGAACCACACTATCGCGACTGGAACGAGGGCGATCGCTGGAATCGGCCGAAGCACGGTGAACAGCGGCTGCAAAAGGAAGCTGAAGAACTTCGTCTGTCCGGTCAAGAGGCCCAGGGCCACACCAAAGACGGCTCCTATTATGAATCCCGTAAATGCTCTGGTGAGGGAAACCTTGAGGTCGCTCCAGAACACTCCGCCACTCGCCATGGACACGAACGCGTCCCATACGGTCTTCGGCGCAGGGAACAACGCCGGATTGACGATATTGAACTCGGACACGAGAGCCCAGATTGTCACGACGATCGTCAGCGACGCGATCGTCTTGAGAATGGCAGTTCGCTGTCGGAGATATGCCAACAGCCGCGGACCGAATGAATCCGATCCGCCGTATCCGCCCGAGTCAGAGGAGAAGTCGTCAGCTTGTGTCACTTGGTGAACCACGACCTCTTGGGCCGCGTCTCGCCCCGATTCCTCGTCACCCTCCGTGCGCCGCGTCGCGCCGTCGCGACTGTCGGTATCGGCCATTTCCGTTGCCCCGATGCTTTTCGTCAGCTCATCAGCTGCTGTTCGTCGGCTGTCGGTCCGTTCCTGAATTTATGTGCTCTGTGATACCTATTTATATGCTAGAGTAAACGAATCTACGCGGACCGTCAATCTGGAAACTGAATACGCCATCGCACATCGAACCCGGTCACGAGGAACTCTCGCGACCAGTCTGGCCGAGGTTCTTCGCGGTCGTATCATGCGTGGGGACTTTCGAACCGGAGAGCGCATCGACACGGAGGCCACATTGTCTGCGAAGTTCGGAGCCAGCCGAACAACGGTGCGAAAAGCGATCAGCATCCTGGCACAGGAGGGCTATCTCCGGCCACATCAAGGTTCCGGCACCTATGTCGCACACGAGCTTCCACGACGGCTCCCAAGCCCGGTTTCGATCGGTCCGGTCCTTCATGGCTTCGTCGACGACCTCTATGTGGAGAGCGTGTGGGCACGAGAGCTGTGGGTCTCCTTGAACCAGGTACCAGCGCCCGTTGAGGTGGCCGAGTTGTTGCCGTGTGCCCCCGGTGCTCTCGTGGGTAGTTACTTCCACGTGAGGGGTAGAGAAAACGAGCCCTACGGATACGCAGAGGAGTTCTTCGGTGAGGAGGTATCTCGCTGTCTCACGGAGGACCTTCTGAGGGCCGAGCCCACATTTCTCCACGCGTTGACACGAGTCGGATTCAAGCCGGCGGAGATGATGCATGGTTTCGAGCCCTATTCGGCAGACCGTGATGTTGCGGCAAGGTTGAACGTCGAGCCGGGCGCGGCCGTGATCAAATCCATTGGGACCCTGCTCGACGAAGACGGCGAAGTACTCTCGGTCTATCGATTCTTCATCCGCGGAGGCCGAGGCATCCAGGTCCATCTCATCCGGGTGGGGGAGTTGTCGGCCCTTGTTGCGGATCAGGGGCGCTATCGCGCTGATTCGGTTCCCATGCCATGACAGACGCGATGGCTCCGATCGAAGACGTGAGGATACCGCTACCGGTGTCGACGGTCGATTCTGGCCCATCGCCACTATCTCAGAGATATGTCCCCTGACATGCGTTTGACTTGCGCACAGGGCCATAATGTTTTTTCGGTGGCCGTCTCGACAAGCACACGCTCGCTGTGGAGCACTTCGCTAGGCACACACTGCACGGGTCGAGTCGCAAGGCGTGAATGTCGACGTGAGGACAGCCGGGGCCTCGACGATGTGACCGATTGCTGAGGATGCGAGGTTCCGATTGAGCGCGCGTGACGATCCGGGTCTCCCCTTCATTCTTCAGCCGGACAACGTCTCGCGGTACGAGGACGGTGAAGTCCTCATCTTGGATCGCCGTGTCTATCCATTTGAGGTTCGCTTTGAGCGCTGTAGCACCTTTGACGAGACGGCAAAGGCCATCGAGGGCATGGTCACACAGAGCAACGGTCCCGCTCTTGCAGCCGGACACGGCATGATTCAGGCAGGACGTGAAGCGCTTGGCACGTCGAGGACTGAGGCGGAAGAAACTCTGGAACGGGCCGCTCGACGGCTCGTCGACACCCGTCCAACACACAACCAGATATGGCGTGTTGTGGAACGGTTGCTACAGGTTGGTCGGGATGCGCTTCACGCCGGTTTGGATCTCGAGGGTGCTCTCGCTGCCACGATGGACCTCGTGATACAGGAGCGATACGAACGCTATCAGTCGATGGGGGAGGTTGGCGCCTTTCTGCTGGACGACGGAGATGTCATCCTGACACACTGCTGGGCCGAGGGTGGGTTCATATTCACGCTCCTCAACGCGCTGCGGCAGGGCAAGCATCTCGAAGCGATTTGCACAGAGACCCGTCCCTACCTGCAAGGTTCACGCCTCACCGCTGATGCCGTTGCTGAGCTCGGCATTTCGACCACCGTCGTGACCGATGGCATGCCCGGCTACCTGATGTCGGAGGGCAAGGTCTCCAAGTTCATGAGTGGCGCAGACCGCGTCACCATGTCAGGTCATGTGATCAACAAGATAGGGACTCTGCCGATCGCCATAGCGGCGCACCATTTCGGGATCCCTTACTACGCGTTGTCTTCGGGACCCGATCCCCACGCTCTGACACCCCGCGATGTCGTGATCGAGAAGCGGGATCCTGACGAGACGCTGTACTGCCTCGGTATGCGCACGGCGACGCTCAGGGCGCTGGGCTTGTACCCGGCTTTCGATATCACTCCGCCGAAATTTGTAAGCGGGGTCGTTACCAGTCGGGGTGTCTTCTCGCCGGATTCGCTGATGGCATACGATGATGACACCGCAGACCGAACTTGAGACGACAGGGGATGCTTTCTAGCGGGCACATCAAGATACGAGGGGGAGACCAACGCCTCGACTCAGTTGTTGCCTGGTGTTCAATTCGAAGAGATAGATGCGCGATCAGATGGTGACACTGATGCATCGGGAAGAACGGAGGGTGTGGTGACACGCAAGGCAATCGTCGGCGGCACTGGATACGATGAGCCGCTTGGAGGGAAAGAATTCACCCGCCAAGAGGCCTGTACTCCCTTCGGGGATGCCGTGGTGTACCTGGGACATGGTCCGCTCGATGATCTCGTGTTCATTCCGCGTCACGGCACTCGTCATTCCATCCCGCCGCATCGAATCAACTACCGCGCGAATCTCATGGCGCTCTTCCAACTGGGTGTGGAGCGCGTCGTCGCTCTGTCAGCCGTTGGGGGTCTGAAACGGTCGGTGCCGCCGGGTGCGATCGTGTTAGTGGATCAACTCATCGACTGGACGCATGGGCGCCAAGAGACGTTCTTCGATGGCGGCGAGTGGGGCGTGGCACACACCGACGTGACTGATCCATACTGCAACGATCTGCGTACCGCCCTCCTCACGCTCGGCGAGTTGCAAGACATCGGGATACAGCCCCACGGTGTTTACATGGCTGTTTCAGGCCCGCGCCTTGAGACGGCAGCGGAGATTCAGATGTACGCGAGCTTGGGAGGTACGGTCGTGGGCATGACTGGGGCTCCCGAGGCCGCTCTTGCGCGAGAACTCGGAATACACTATTCCCTTGTTTGCACATCCATCAACTACGCCGCTGGACTCGACGGAAGGACCGTCAGATTCGATTCGGCGGATCAGGCAGCAAGCCTCGAATCTCTCCTGGACCTGGCAATCGCAGCCCTCCGCGTGCAACCTTTAGGACAGTGCAGTTGCGCTGAATCGACTCAGATTCTCTTTCAACCAGGTGCGTGGAACCCGCACAGGGATCTCCAGCAAAGCCGAGAGTCGGTAGCACCCGGCGGCGTCGCAGGTGAGCCTCGTGTTGCCTCTCCCCATCCTGAGGACAACTCGAGGGAGAATCAGTCGGAGAACATGAGATGACGGTGCCGATCGATTTCGCCGAGGCTCGACGTGCTGTTTTCGAAACAGCGATGGCCCTCTTTGAGAAGGGACTCGTCGCCCTTTCGAGTGGCAATGTGAGCGCCCGTGTATCGGGCACCGACTTCGTTGCCATCACGCCGTCGGGGAAAACTTACGATACGCTCGTACCTGAGGACATTGTCATCGTCGACGGTCATGGAGTCCTCCGCGACGGTGTCCTGCAGCCATCGTCAGAGGTATCGATGCATTCACAGTTGTACGCCGAGCTGCGGGCGATCAACGCCATCGTGCACACGCACTCTCCTTATGCAACGGCGTTCTCGGTGCTCCACGAGCCCATACCCTTGGTCTGTAACGAGGGGTTCGGTGTCATGGCGCTGCGAGTCGACGTCAGCCGCTACGAGCTTCCCGGGTCGGCCGAGATCGGATCAGCGGTGCTGGAGACACTTAGTCGCCAGGACGGAGCGACCGCGGTTCTCTTGGCGAACCACGGTTTGCTCACGATCGGTGTCGCATTGCGAGACGCAGCTCGAGTAGCTGAGAACGTCGAGCTGGAGGCACGTATCTACCATCTGGCGCGCTCGGTCGGGCAACCAACAACGCTGACTCAAGAGCAACTCGATGCTGCTCTGGAGAGCTACTACAGCGTACGTTCGAAGCGGAATCCCGGATGCGAGCGGACGTAAGGCAATCGAGCTTCGTCGACCGAACTCCGGAATTGGAGAGATGACATAGCAAGTATGACTTCGAGGACAGGCTTCGTCGAGATCTTCCCGGCGGCACAAGGCTGCGGTCGACGTCTTCGGAGATCTTGGGCCCTGCGTACCCCGAACGCACCCGAGATCTTTGGCCGGCCTGCGTCCGGCATTGGTCTGTTGCCTACGAGCAAGCCGTCGCACATATGGTGGATAGCTACAGCCGCGTCTCCAATGGCCACGGAGTTTGTATCACCGAGAATGGGCCCGGTGTCACCAATCTTTTTGGAGCGCTCGCCGCCGCATACTAGCCCACTCCCTGGTTGCCGGACGATTCCCCCACACCGGCTCCATGAGCGTGGGAAAAGGTGGCCTTCAGGAGACCCATCAGATGCCGGTTTTCGACAGGATCACGAAATACCAGACCCGGGTGAATAACCGCGAGCCGATCGCGACATCCACTCATGGAGCGTACACGCTGGTCTGCCGAAGCGTGGCTGGTCCTGTCTAGCATTTCGCCGTACTCGGGGCGGTTCATCATGCTGCGGCGTTGTGTCTTGCTGGGATGCTGAGGGCATTCATCAGTTGCCGATCCTGCCGGCACTCCGAGAGCGGGTAGTCGAGGGCGCTGCCTTGAGCATCATCGGCGCTGCCGTGGATCCATACCGATCAACTTCATGCTCGATTCGGTGATAATCCTTCGGGCGACCGGCTCAAACTCGCGTATGAATCGATCGAGGTCCCATCCGGTGGGGCGTCCATCGATCATGACGGGCTCACCGTCGACGAATACTGCCTTGAGGTGAGTCCGGTCGTAGTAGCGGACGAGCTCCCATGCGAAGTCCCAACTCGGAAGCAACTCGGGAGCGGTCGTATCGAGAAGAAGGAAGTCAGCACGCAGACCCTCTCGGATCGCCCCAGTGAGGCCGCCCAGGCCAGCGGCACCAGCACCGCCTTGGGTGGCTGCGTCTACCCACAGGGCTCCGCGTCCGGATTCCCAATCGTCGACCCGAATCCCCGAGGTCAACCTCTGCGCTGTCTCAGCAGCATCCATTAGGCGGAATCCGTCACTTCGTGTTGCGTCGGTTCCGAGACCGAACCGGATGCCACGAATCGCGAACTCCAGCGCCGGCGCGACAGCGTTGCCTTTCCATGAACTCGCGACCGGGTTGTAGCTCACTGCTGCACCCGTCTCCTCGATGATGCCGATCTCTCTGGGCGTCACAAGCGTGGCATGTGCGAGCAAAGTCTGGGGACCCAGGGCTCGGATCTTGTGGAGCAGTTCAATCGGCCGCAGGCCATACGATTCCAACGACCACTCGACCTCGGGTGTGTGCTCGTTGGCGTGGATCTGGAAGACGGTCGACGTCTCCGCGGCCAGCTTGGCTAGGGCAGCGATGAGCTCAGTCGACGCGGACTGGGGTGACGCGCATGCGACCAATCTGATCATTCTCGGATTGCTCGCTGTAGTCGCCAGGTAATTGGTGGCTGTTCGTATGCAATGACCGCTGTCGCTGTTGCTGGTGGATCCTGCGCCGGGAGTCGAGTAGGACGTGAGGTCCGAGAAGTCGTGAGCCATGCCGCATCGGATGCCGACATCGGCAATGGCTTGTTCAATCGGGGCGACCTTCGAAGGGTCTCTTTCGCCTGCGGTGATGATCGTTGTGAAACCGCCTCTGAGGGCTTCGACGCAAGTCCACTTCGCCGCGGCGTAGGCGTCCTCGGGACTCATCGCTGCGTACAACGGAAGCCACATTCGTCTCCAGATCTGTGCTGGCTGGGCGGCGATAAGCGCCTTCGCAAACACCTGCGTGAGATGTTGGTGACTGTCGACAAACCCGGGTATCAGGGCCATCCCAGGCAACACAACTTCCGGCAGGTCCGGACGGGCGTGCAGCACGTTGGCCGTCGACCCGGCGGCGACGAATGCGCCCACCGCGACGGCGACAGACCATCCTTTCTTGGGCCCATCGGGGGAGAGCACCACATCGGGCGTGAAGATAGAATCGCCAGGTGCCAGGCGCTCCAGCACTGAGTCTCGACCGGTCACGACACCTCCACTATGCCGTGGTGCGGGTCGGTGGAGTCGAGCCGGACGGTGTCCAGGGCGATCCGCACCATGTCATCGAACGTGTTCTCCCGTTCGTAGGCAGAGGTTTCCTCCCCGGTCCGAATGACGTTACTGACCGTGAGAACCGCGAGCGCTCTGGCGCCGAGTTCCGCTGCGACACCATAGAGACCCGCAGCCTCCATTTCGCCGGCCAGTACTCCCATGCGCTTCATCACGTTGAACATGTCCCCGTTTGGACGGTAGAGGAGATCACCGGTGTGCACGTTGCCGACGCGAACGAAAATGCCCGCGTTCTCAGCGGCGCGTACGGCACCACGGAGCAGGTCGAAATCCGCAGTTGCAGCGTAGTCGAACCCGGCGTATCGAATCCGGTTTACATTGGAGTCTGTACAGGCGCCCATGGCAAGAACAACGTCTCCGATAGCGAGGCCGTCGGCAACCGCCCCGCACGTACCGATGCGGATGAGCTTCCGTACTTCGTACTCCTTGATGAGTTCGGTCGCGTAGATGGACACGGAGGGAACCCCCATTCCGGTCCCCATCACGGAGACCGGCAAACCCTCGTACATGCCAGAGAAGCCCAGCATGTTGCGGACTGAGGTGACCTGACGCACGTCGTCGAGGAACGTCTTGGCAACGTGTTGGGCGCGCAGTGGATCACCTGGGAGGAGCAGTGCCTCGCCAAAGGCTCCTTTCTCAGCGTTGATATGGGGTGTCGCCATTCTGTTCAACCTCTCTCTTTCCTTTTCGGTTCGCGTGGGACCGCGGCCGGTCCGTCACGTCGATCACCGTCGTGCGTCGCCTTCCCGCCGCTCGTAAGGGTCTTATTTATCCTTTCATACCGCTCTGGGCAATTCCCTCGACGTAGTACCGCTGCAACACGAGAAACAGCACGATCATCGGGATCGTCGAGATAAAGGATGCGGCAAACACCAACTCCCAGAGCACTTCTTCATCAGCGAACAACTTGGCGATGGCCACAGACACCACCGTCTTGTCCGTGTCGGTGACGGAAAGCAGCGGCCAGAGGTAAGAATCCCATGTGAAGATAAACTTGATCAGAGCCGCGCTCACAAGGGCTGGCCCCAAATTCGGAAGCATTATTGACCAGTACACCCTGAAATACGAAGCACCGTCGATTCGTGCCGCATCCATGAGGTCCTTCGGTAGGGCTCGGAAGTGCTGGTAGAAAAGGAAGATCAGAAACGCGTCGGCGACCCAGGGTGCAATGATCGAGAAGTAGCTGTCCTGTATGCGCAGATCCTGCATTATCAAAAACAGCGGTACAACCTTGGCCTCGAAGACGACGAACATCGTTCCAATGACCGTGATGAGCGCCACCTTCCGCCCCGGAAAGTCAATCCATGCCAACACATATGCGGCTGCTGAGTTGATAGGCAGGGCGAGCAGAACCGCGGCTACCGCCAAGCCAAGAGAATTAAGGAGCGCTCGTCCGAAACCTTGCTCGACGAAGAGCGTCGTGAAGTTCTCGAGCGTCGGGCTCGACGGCACGAAGGTCCGCCACGACACGGGTGTCGTATCGGCAAAAATATCAGCCCGGGACTTGAATGCCGACACGGTCATCCAAAGGAACGGCGTGCCAAATATGACCAGCAAGGCAACAACGGCCGACCACCGTGAGATGGAATGTGCCGAACGAGCATAGGCGGTCCGGTTCATGCTTCCACCCTGGATCGAGTGGCACGAAGCTGCAGGAGGCTAACACCGAGCAGAACCACCATGAGCAGTGCCGAAATAGCTGCGGCGTACGAAAACCCACCGAACTTGAACGCCGTGTCGAAGATATACAGAACCACCACCCTGGTAGAGCCTGCGGGGCCACCACCGGTCAGTATCTCGACAGGCACGAACACCTGGAACGCTGCGATCGTGCTGATGATAAGGACGAATGCAGTCGTTGGCCGGAGCAGAGGAAGCGTCACGTACCGGAAGGCCTGCCATCTGGTAGCACCATCTACCTCGGCGGCCTCGTAATACAGGCTTGGAATGGTCATCAAACCTGCCAGGTAGAACAGCATGCTGAAGCCAACATCCTTCCAGATCGTTATGAAAACGATGGACGGGAGCGCTTGGCTGGTGTCTGTGAGAAAGGGCTGCGTGGGGAGACCCAGGCCACCGAGGACGCTGTTCACAAGGCCACTCTCGGAGTTCAGCATGAACCCCCACACAGTCGTAACGACAACCATCGATGTGACAACAGGAAGGAGGATCGCGGTGCGCGTGAGGGAATTACCTCGTCGCGGACGGATCACAAAGAGTGCAAGACCGAGCGCAATCGCTGTTTGAACCGGGACCTTCATAAGAAAGAACGCCGTGGTCGTGACTAGAGATGAGCGAAGTACCGGGTCGCCGGCCGCCCGAGTGAGATTGTCGAGGCCGGTCCAGGTAGATTCGCCGGTGTAGATGTTGAAGTCCGAGGTGCCGAGGCGCAGCACTTCAAGGAGTGGCCAGAAGTGGAAGAGAACGAGTCCGATCAGGGCCGGCAGCGCTAGCCAGAGGGCTGCCAAGTAGCGCTGTCGCTTGTCACTTGACAGCCCCGTTCGCATTGTCGTCTGCCTGGGTTGGCGAGAACTCGATCGCTTGACGGTTGGTCCGCTCACTCTCAAGACTCCCCAGGTGGAGCCTACCTAGCGGCGGAACTGACCCAACTGGGCATCCATCTCAGCAACGGCGGTTGCGACTGCCTCGTCGATCGCCGTTCCCAGAGCGATATTGATAAGTAGGTCCCGTCCGATGATCCTGTCAAAGATCGGGTAGGTAGGACCTCCCGGTCTGGACACGCCTGTCTCCACGGCACTGTTCAGAAGGAAACCGAGCGGCCCTTCATTCATCTCGGGCAGCTGGGCCTGAACCGATAGTCGCCCCGGGATGGTCGGCGTAACGTTGTAATAGGCCAGGAAGCCCTCGGCGCTGACCACAAATTCGGCGAAGAGCTTGGCTGCATCCATCGCATCACTCTTGGCCGGAACAACCGGCGCAAAGGACCCCGTGTGGGTCATCAGCGTCTTGAAATAGGGAATCGGCATGAGACCCCAGTTCGTGTCCGGGAAGTTGGCGTCGAGGCCACCGGCAACCGATATCACGGCCATCCACGTGGCGGCGCTTCCACTCCCGAAGGCATCCGGAATCGCTTCACGGGGAGACACCCCGTCTTCGTAGAGGCTCGCCCAGAATTCGTAGGCTTCGACTGCCTCTGGAGTATCGATATAGCCGGCAACCGTCGAAAGGTCCGGCGCGATTCCGTCCCAAAGTGGCGATCCGGGAGCGCTATTGCTCCGGATGACATTCCACGCGAAGAACGTGCCCTGAATTGGTGCCTGGAAGCCCACGAAACCGGTGATATCGTTCCCGGCTGCCGCCTGATCCGCGATCACTGCCTCGACGTTCGCCTTGAACTCAGGCCACGTCCATGCATCGCTCAGCTCGGTTGGCACCTCGATGCCCGCGGACTCGAAGTAGTCGACGTTGTAGAAGAATGCGATGGCGGCCTGCTCCCACGGTGCGCCGTACATCGTTCCATCCCACGTCACCATGTCCACCAAGTCGGACATGAAGTCGGCTTTGTCGGCTTCATCGAAGACGTCATCCAACGATGCCAGAGCTCCGTTGAACGCCAGGTTCTGAACATCGGTGCCATTTGCGAGCGCGACATCGGGCGGATTGTTACCTGCGAGTGCCACTTGGAGTGCAGGAGAGAACTCAGGGAACGGGAGTGGTGTCACCTCGACGGTGATGTACGGGTAGGCGGCCTGGAAGGCCTCGACAACCGCAGCGGTTCCCTCATCCCGACCTCGACCGCCGGGGATCCAGTAGTCGATTGTGACGGGCTCCTGCGGGACTTCGGTCGTTGTGGTTGTCTCGGTGGGTGCCACAGTCGTCTGGTCTGGGGCTGATGTCTCCGTCGGCTGTGCCGACCCTTCTGTCGTGGTTGAGCCCGCGGTCTCTCCCGAACTACAAGCGCTAGCCACCAGCGCCAAGACCAACAAGAGGCTCAGAATCGCACCCTTGGCTGAAATCTGATTCATGAGGATCTCCTTACTAAACGTGGCTGCCGCCACTCGTCTGATACTAGGCTGGCATAGGTTGGACGTCCAATCTTTAGCAGGAGCTCAATGAACAAAGACAAACCTCGGCTCGAACCGTGGCGAAGCCGCGCCGAGTACGCGCGAGACAAGATGAAGAGCATGGTGCAGTCCGAGTTGGCGCCCGGTGATCGGATGCCCTCTGAACAGGAACTTGCCCGGGAATTCCAAGTCAGTCGCAACACCATCCGAGAGGCCCTGAACGAACTCCAGTCCGCTGGATGGCTCGACAGGAAGTGGGGCGTTGGCACATTTGTGAGCCCAACCGCGGCACTCCTCCAGACATCGACGATCACCGAGTTCCATCCCATCCCAGAGACCATTCGAGCCTCGGGTCGTCGCTGCTCCGTTCATTTCGCGTCGTACGAACCCTGGAACGGAACCGAACCGCACTACGCCGAGCTTCCTCTCCGGGGGCTTCTGCAGGTCGACGAGGAGGAGCCCGTCTGGCATCTCGAACGTCTCTACCTCGCCGACGACGTCCCCGCCGTTTGGATGTGCGAGTACGTGCCTCGATCGATCGAAGATAAGGAGCTGGATCCATCGGAGTTCGTAGAGGACATCACTGATCTCCTCCGGTCCCAATGCGGCATTGAGCTACACAGAGCGGACGCTCGCCTCGAGCCGATTCTGGTGGCTCCGGAGATCGCCGATCGCTTGGCCATCGAACCGGGCACTCCGCTCCTCCTCAACGCTCAGATGGCGTATTCGGCCCAAGCGCGGCCGATCGTCTACACCGAGACCTGCATCCGAACGGACGTTATTCAGCACAGGATCATCAGAACCCGACCCGACTGAGGTTGTCAGTAACCAGGCCTCGCACGCAAGAACGGCGCTCGAAGCACAGAAGAGAGGACGAGACACGTGAGCAGTACACGACGCACGAATTCCTCCCAGCGAGCCGGACCAGCGATGCCGGAAACCTACACAGCCGGGACCGCGCCGCCCACTCCAATTACAACACACCCAGGCCCCGATGTTGTGCTCATCCTCCTCGATGATGTTGGCTTCGCAGACTTGGGTTGCTACGGAGCCGAGATCAACACGCCGAATCTCGACACCCTGGCGAAAGCGGGACTCCGCTATAACAATTTCCATACCACGACGCTGTGCTCACCGTCTCGAGCCTCCATCCTCACGGGACGTAACCATCACAGCGTTGGCATGCGCATGCTCACAAGCGTTGATACGGGATGGCCGAACTCGCGTGGGCATATTCGCCACGAGGCCGCCCTCATCTCAGAAGTGCTCCAGCAGGCCGGGTACGACACGTTCGCGGTCGGCAAGTGGCATGTCGCTCCGACACATCAAGTGAGCCCCGCCGGGCCATTCGGACAATGGCCTCTGGGTAGGGGCTTCAATCGCTTCTATGGCTTCATGAACGGAAGCTCGGACCATTTCTACCCAGAGCTGATCCAAGACAACCAGCCTGTCGAACCTCCCGCCAAACCCGAAGACGGGTACCACCTGACCGACGACCTCGTCGACACTTGCCGGCGCTATATCGCCGACCACATAGCGCACCGACCTGCGACCCCCTACTTCCTCTACCTGCCACTCGGAGCCGCCCACAGCCCGCACCACGCTCCGGCAAGCTACATGGAGGCCGTACGTGGCCGCTACGACGCCGGATGGCACGTTCTCCGCGAGGAGCGGTTCGCTCGTCAGCTCGAACTCGGGATTGTCCCATCGGGGACCATACTCCCCCCAGACAACCCGGGTGTACCCCATTGGAACGATCTCACGAGCGACGAGCGGATCGTGTCCGCTCGCTTGATGGAGGCCTACGCGGCATTCCTCGAACATACAGACGCTGCTCTGGGGCGCCTATTCGACTTCCTGCGCCGCGTCGATCGATGGGACTCAACCCTGATCATCGTGGCGTCCGACAACGGAGCTGCGCCAGAAGGCGGACGGATCGGCGCGTTCACTCGGATCAACTTCTTCAATGCCTTGGAGGATGAGGCTGCGAGTTCGATACTTGACAGACTCGACGAAATAGGAGGCGAGCGCTCCGACAATGTCTACGGCTTCGGCTGGGCCCAGGCAAGCAACACGCCGCTGCGGTGGTACAAGACCCACACGTACGGCGGCGGTGTCAGGGATCCCCTAATCATCTCCTACCCTGGACACATCCTCGATCCTGGTGCCGTGCGACCCCAGTTCCACCACATTGTCGACATCGCCCCCACGATCTACGAGCTCGCCGGCGTCGAGCCACCTGAGTCATATCGCGGCATAGAACAGATGCCGATCCACGGTGTGAGCATGGGCTACAGCCTCCCGCAGCCCAACGCCAGCACGCCAAAGACGCGTCAGTACTTCGAGATGAACGGCCAGCGTGGGATTTGGGTCGACGGATGGAAAGCAGTCACCTTCCACGCCAAAGGTGACCCCTATCGAGAGGAACATTGGGAGCTGTTCCACCTCGACTCCGATTTCAGCGAATCGACCGACCTCTCCAACGAGTATCCAGAGAAGCTCAGGGAACTCGTCGACCTCTGGTGGTACGAAGCCGGGCAACACGACGTCTTACCGTTGGACGATCGAGGAAGTGAGCTCTTCTCAGCCGGACCACCCGAGGGATCCGATCACCGCAGAGCGCGGTTCGACTACTACCCGCCCGTGAGTCACATAGAGAACTCGGTTTCGCCACCCATCGAGCACGCGTCATGGACCATCGAAGCGGTCCTCCACGGCCCCATGTCGGGTGTCGTGGTGGCGTACGGCAACATATCCAGCGGATTCACCCTCTATGTCGCCGACGGCGTCGCGACCTTCGAGTACAACGGAGCTGGGGACCTCGCCACTGCATCGATCCCCCTAGCAGATTCCGAAGAAATCACCCTCCGATTCGAATTCGAGAAGGGGACGGACAGCCAAAGCCGGGCGCGCATCGGTGTAAACGACACATGGGGTGCGTGGGTCCCCGTGACCACGACACTTCGATTCCTGGCCTTGGCGGGACTCGATATCGGGCGGGACTCCCTCTCACCCGTCTCAGACTCCTATGTCGGCGAATTCCCCTATGAGGGAGAAATCGAACGAGTCACGTTCCTGCTGCGCGACATGCCGGATCACTGGACTCCCATACTCGACGACTGACCCCGTGGCGGAACGGAAGTGCCAGCCCAGATTGGCCGAACGCCGGTCGCGTCGCCGAGTTCACATAAGACCCCAAGGTGACGTTCCCTCTGTTGCCTCCTCGAGCCCGCACCATAGGCCCGTGGACCGACAACACGGATCCCCCGCGGCCAGGCCTCATCGGCATAGCCTGGATCCGTCCCACACAGACTCTGTCGTGAGGGTCGAGGCGGACTCGCTCCCGAGCTGTAATCATGCGCGAGCCGCCCCGAAGCATCTCTGCCTGGCCGTCCCCAAAGGACGGGATGGCCCGATCAGCGCGAGCCGCTGCCATCACGCGTGGTCAGACAATCGAACCTTGTAGCATCGAAGCCGACGAGAACTTCACGGCCGTGACGGCTGGGTTCTCGAAACTGCAGAGTAGTTCGGCATCTGCGACCACTGGTTGAACGCTCCCGCGCCTGTTGACGTGATGGTGAACCTTCCGCACGGAGCGATCGGCAAGAGCCCGAAATGATGTCGAACCCAGAGGTAGTCCGGCCGAAGCGATCTGCTCAGGTGATTGCCCGGATGCCGACGTAGGCGCCTACAACGATCAGCGAGATGGCCACCATCGTGCGGAGCCTCGCTGCTGGTGTTCGGTGGGCGATGACTGCTCCCAGCATTGCGCCCACCGCTTGTGACACGCCCAGGACGATCCCGAGTGTGATGTCAATGGTGCCGTACAGGAGATACCCCGTGGTTGCGGCGAGTGCGATCGGGATCTGGACGGCCTGGCTGGTTCCGATCGCGAAGATCGTCGGAATCGAGAGCCACAGGAGAATGGGAACCAGGATCACGGGCCCGCCGGTTCCGGTGATCGCCGAACCGAACCCGAGCACTAGACCGATGAGTGCCATCTGAGCCGCGGTGATCGAACCCTCTGAGGACTCCTCTGTGGTTCGGACTCGGAGGGTGTTGGAACCAGAGAAGATCAGGAGGGCGGCGACTGCCAGAGCGAGGAGCATCGTTGGGGTCGAGGCGTTCGTTCGGGCACCGAGGATGGCGCCAGGGATGATGCCGGCGGTGATCCAAGCGACCATCCTCCACGGAATGGTTCCGCGTCTGGCGTACGACACTGTTCCCGACATGCCAACGAACAGGAAACTGAAGCTACTTGTCGCGATTGCCGTTTGCAGATCGTAGCCCAGCGCGAACGTCAAGACAGGTACGAGGATCACCCCGCCGACGCCGACCGTACCGATCGAGATTCCCGCTAGGAGGCCGAGAATGATTACGAGTGGGTTCAACTAGGCACCGCAGTTGCTGTCGTAGCTGGGGCGCTGACCCGCACACCGGGTCTCGCTGAAGAGCTGATCCACGTTGGCGGATGCGACATCGACGACGTTGACGGCCCAGCCACGCTCCGGTCCCGAGCCCGTGGGGACAATCTTCCCGAGGCAGCGGTGTACGAATCGGTGTCGGGAAGGACACCTCGTTGCGCCCTGTCGGGCGAGGGTGGCTGGCTCATTCAGAGGGTCTCGTCGGTGGGTGGCGCGTGAGTGTAGCCTCGGTCCAAAGGTCCTCCAGTGACACCAATGCGTTGGGCGACGGGTGCCTTTCTAGCGACGGCGCTCTGGCACCGGTCCGGAGGTGATCATGTTCGGTGACGACGTGGAACCCGGACGCCATGCTGAGCTGCGACACCGCGTAGTGGCGGCAACCTTTGTATGCGTCATGGCTCCACATTCCCGCTCCTTTCGTCGATCCGCCAATCATGGGAGGCTGACGGCGGCCGCTGAGATGCCTCGGAGTAGGCACCATGTCACGACCGAATCGTGTAGTGGGAGATACTTGGCGATTGGAATGCGATATCAGAGCTCGCCGCGTAGCCATTGTCCGAGGGTGTAACTCGCCGATGACCACGACATGTCCGCTGTTGTGGATGGGATCGTGCGCCGGGTGGGAAAGGTTGACCATGCCGAGGAATAGTCGCGTTGTGCGGGTACTTCATCTGAGGCCATCCTCTATTCCGTAGCGGTGGCTACTCGCGGTGTCGCCGAGCATTGTGGCGGTGACGGGAATCTGTGCATCAGCTGGTTGGCCGGGGAACGCCAAAGTTCGTGATCTCGGCGGGGGTACGGTCTTGGTGGATGAGTCGGGACATCAGTTTCATGGCGGGATCGATGTGTGTGAAGAACGTTTTGCATCCGGCGCACAGGTAGTTGAGGCCAGGTTCACGGTCGGGCGTGTCGGTGAACCGGTTTCGGTGGCTGTCCACGCAACCGCTTCACCCGAACTCCCGACGGCCAGTTCGGTCTTAACTACTTGTGCCCGGGTTACAAGGCATTCTTCAACCACATCGATCCCGCAATGCGGCTGATGTCCGGGCTTCTTCGCGAGGGACGGTCGCCTGCCGAGGCAGCACAGCTCCTCGACCTGGCATGAACCCGCAGCGCGGTCGTCAAGTGGTCTCGCATGTCGACATTGCGGCAGATCGTCTCACTGGCGGCGTGATCCCACCGGTGGCGACGTGCACGGCTGCGGCCAACGGCAGGTCGCGGCGGTGGCCCTCGACGAGGAGTTCCTCACGCTGACCAGGACGCCGGCCCTCGGTGTCTGTCTGGGACATCAGCTCATCACACACCACTTCGGAGCCACGATCGAGGCACTGCCGGCCCCCGTCGACCTCGCTTGTGTACGGGTGCGGCATCCACCACATTCTTCACTGTTTGTTGGAGCCTCTCGAGTGTGGAAGGACGAGCGACGGGGCGAAGCAACGGTGACGGGATAAGCCGGAGTTCCAATCGCGTCTGATCTCGCAGTGCCCACGGAGAGTGGCGAGCGTTGGGGACCCATCCGACGGTGTTGCCGTGTTGGCTGAAGCCAGACTGAAGCCCAACGATCTGACACTGGCTGACACCACCTATCACTCGTTGGCAGGCGTACTCATCCGTGAGCACGTTGATCATCGTTAATC